>Ga0256833_1001609_pt1 | contig 16492 bp, 16 predicted proteins | sample 356284metaG_FD_190535 | JGI IMG/M metagenome (GOLD analysis project Ga0256833, IMG submission 190535) | Hydrothermal vent microbial communities from Mid Atlantic Ridge, Atlantic Ocean - 356-284 | ecosystem: Environmental > Aquatic > Marine > Hydrothermal vents | place: Atlantic Ocean: Mid...
TTTTTGTCTTTCTGAGGATTAGTGATGCCTTAGCATCAGTAATTTGAATAAAGTAAAAATATCGCAAAAAGAATATTTTTCAATTTTAATGACTTTGTGGACAGACACTAATTACTCAGATAAAATGCTTTTGAGATAAAAACAAGAATTTTTCATTTCAAAAGCATTCTACCTAAGTAATTCCATAGAATTTTAATTCCTTTCACCTATAGGTAATACGGTTTTTGCATGGGATTCATTTATCACCTCTGCCATAGCTAAATATATGGCTGATAACCCGCAAATTATTCCTTCATATCCGGCTATGTGTCCTATTGCTTTTGAACCTGTCCAATGTTCAATAGCCAATAAAAAGAATAATATCCAAAGTGTTAGAAATACAAATTGAATAGCGCGGTTTTTACCAAATGTGCCAATCCACATAAAAAAGGTAAATAATCCCCACATAAATAAATACCAACCCATAAATGAAGCAGGGGGTTTTTCAAGCCAACCCATTATTGGGAATACAATTAAAAATACAAGTGTCATCCAAAAAAGCCCGTAAGAAGTAAAAGCTGTTGTACCAAAAGTGTTGCCTTTTTTGAATTCCATAATACCTGCGATAACTTGAGCTATTCCACCATAAAAGATACCCATAGCCAGTATCATCGAACCTAAGCCGAAAAAGCCTGCATTGTGGATATTCAATAATACGGTTGTCATACCAAAGCCCATCAAACCAAGGGGAGCCGGATTTGCTAATTTGTTTTCCATAATTTTCGATTTACTTTAAATAATAATTAATTAAATATGCCAATTTACCAATTTTTCAACTATTTATATTGATTTTTAAAATCACAACTTGTTACTTTATAACAATTCTAAATCATATAAGAAAACAGGGGTTTCTGTTTTTTTAATTTAGTGCCTCTATATATTGATAAAATGATTAAAATGCAGTAAACTTTGATTTTGGAAATATAAGATTATCTGTGTTATTATGAATTTATAGTAAATCTGATATATTTGATTTTGCGGCCGTTTTTGAGATGTGAATTTTCATAATAAGTTTTAATTTCAAGTTCCGGAAAATCCAATTCTGTGGAATAAATATCATCATTATTGTAAATGATATGGCACCGGTTGTCTTTTGAAATAACATTCATTGTAAAATCATATAATTCGGGGGAATCTGTTTTTAGATGAACAATACCTTTTTTTTTCAAAAATTTCCTGTATTTATCGATAAAATACGGCGATGTAAGTCTTCTGTTAGCTTTACTTTTTTTGAGAAACGGATCCGGAAAAGTAATCCAGATTTGGTCAATTTCTTCCGGTTTAAAGAAATCGTCAATATGCTCTATTCGGGTTCTTAAAAAAGCAACATTCTTTTTGTTTTCTTGCAAGGCTTTTTTAGCTCCGTTCCATATTCTTGCACCTTTTATATCAACACCTATATAATTGTTTTTCGGGTTTCTATCTGCCAATTTCAGACTGTATTCTCCTCTACCGCAAGCTAATTCCAATATAATAGGATTATTATTTTTAAAACAAAAACTGTTCCACCCGTTTGTGAAATCAACTTGTATACCGTCTTTACCGGTTAATATATTTTCTTTGGGGTTAAAGTTTTCAAAAACATTGGGAAAAGACAATAATTCCGCAAATTTTTCTAATTTATTTCTATTACTCATTTACTTATTTCAATAATTTTTTTATTCTTGAATATTTTTCTTTATTGGTTCTTGTACCCTGGCAATTTAATTTTTCTTTCAATTCTTCAATATGCTTTACCCTATCTTTTGGTGATGGGTGTGTACTCAAGAAAACAGGTGGCGCCGGTTGGTTAAGCATTTTTTTAAAAAAATTAGCAGAACCGGCAGCATTATAAGCTGTTGGACACAAATATCTAACCGAATACTCATCAGCTTCGGATTCATTGCTTCTGCTAAATTGTAAATTTAATAATGCTCCGATAATTTGTTCAACCGATTGTTTATCACCTAATGTAGCATTCAATAAAATAGAAAGACCTACACTTTTTGTCAATTGTCTGGTCGAATGTCTTCTATCTGCATGAGCCATTTCATGACCCATTACGCCCAATAATTCATCTTCTGTGTCTAAAAATTTTATCAAACCGGTATAAATATAAATATGACCACCGGGAGTTGCAAAAGCATTAAGGGTTTTGTCATCATCTATAATTTTCACTTCCCATTCAAATTTGTCTTTATATTTGAGTTGATTTGTTTTTAATATAATATCTCTTAATCCTCTGATATATCGATAGATTTCTTTATTGTTTTTTTCTTCTAAAATAGGAAATTTTTTCGGATCCGATTCTATTTCTTTTTTTACTTGCAACCCCAATTTTATGTCATCATCGGGAGAAAAAATATTTGCATTATTTATAGCGGTTTTAGTAGAATTGTAAGCTTTTTGCGTAAACTTACAACTATATGAAAATAAAAAAACAGAAACTAAACTTAAAATTATTATTCTTTGCATATTAAATTTTTTTTAATCTATCTGAGTAGTTATTAATTTTTTAGTCAAATTTTTTATCCGGATATTTGTTATAACGTCAATATTATTAATTTTATTTAAATTGAATAATCCAAATTCAATAATCCCGAGGACCAATTACCCAAAATTGTTTTTTCAATCCTGTTTTTATAGAGTAAATTTAAAAAATCACTCTTTTTCATATTATAACAGCCCATGGATTTTAAATGCGGATTAGGTATCTGACAGTCTATTAGATTGAAATTATTGTTTTTTAAAATAATACTTAGACTTATGAAGGCGAATTTTGAAGCATTGGATATTGAGGAAAACATAGATTCTCCAAAAAACATTTTACCAAGAGAAACCCCGTATAATCCTCCTACCAATTTCCCGTTTTTGAAAGTTTCAAAAGAATGAGCATAACCTCTTCTAAACAAATCTATATATGCTTGTTTTATTTCTTTTGTAATCCAGGTGCCATCTTGAGATTCTCTTTTTATTTTTTGACAATTTTCTATTACCTCTTCAAAAGAAGTATCCACTTTTAGGGTAAAAATACTTTTTTTGAAATAGGGTTTCATACTTTTACTGATGTAAATCTCTCCCGGTTTTGCTACTGAACGGGGATCGGGAGACCACCATAAAATCGGATCTTCAGAATTGAACCAGGGAAAAACGCCAATGCTATATCCTTCAAGAAGCCATTTATAATCCAATTTACCACCTATTGCCAACAAACCCGAAGATTCTGACATTTCAGGCGGAGGAAAAATTATTCTTTCCGGATTTAATTTAAAAACAGGCATTGATTAATTATTGATTGGCACAAATTATGCATCTTTGTATGTTTCAATAACGGCTGATAAACCTCTATCAACCAGAGCGTCTTTTAGAGGTTTTAGAACTTCAATATATCCGGATTTAACAGTAGCTTTACCTTTGTAGTGGATTATAACGGATAATTGTTCAGATTGGTCATAAGTATAATTAAATATTTCCATAAAACATTGAATAACCCAGTCGAAAGTATTGTAATCGTCATTATAAACAATGAGATCCGCTTTTTCCCCTAGAGATGTTTCCATTTCTTCGAGTAAAATTTCTTCAAGATCTTTATTTGTTAATACTTTTTCAGACATTTTATTCTATTTTAAAATACAAAGATATAACATTATTTATTTTATCCAAAGGGTTAAACTTAATTTATTTTAAGTAGTTATTATTTAGTGTCTGTCCATAAAATCATTAAAATTATAAAATCAAGCTCTTTATAGACTAACACTATTTTGATAAATAATACATTTTGTCAGTAATATTCATTATTTTCGCATTAAAATAATAAATATGAATACTAAATTGAATATCGTTTTACTCTTTTTTATCCTTATTTATTTTTTTGGAGCTTGTGTTCCTCCTGAAAAAAAAGAGATGACTGAAGTAAAAATAGATCTTAATGATTCTATTTACAGAAAAATTATAAATTTTCAGGATCAAAGATTACCGGACAGTTTGGTTTCATTTCTTTCCGATCCCAATCCTACTTATAGATATGCCTCAACCATGGCGTTTGCTTCTATTCAGGATAGTAGTTTTCAAGATTTAGTAGTTAAAAATCTTCACGATGAAGTTGAAAAAGTAAGAGAAGCTGCTGTTTATTCGCTTGGACAAATAGCTTCCAATAGAATTCAGGACAGCTTAATATCTGTTTTTGGAAAATATGATACTTTGAATCCAAACAATTTGTTTAATTCCTATATACTCGAAGCTGTAGGGAAAATCGGTGATAAAAAATATTTAAAACCATTGGCTACGGTAAAAAGTTACAGACCTACCGATACATTATTGATATTGGGACAAACCAGAGCATTATACAGATATATAGCAAAGGGAATATCTATTCCGGAGGGTACCGAAAGAATAATTGATATTGTCGGTAGTAGTATTTATCCTGAAAAAATCAAGGTTTTAGGATCTTATTATCTGATTAGAGCAAATAAAAACGATTTGAATAATTACAAATTCAGATTAACTAAGATTTTTGATAAAGAATCAAATCCTTTTATTAAGATGAACCTTGCTATTGCTTTAGGAAAAACTCAGGATTCGGAAGTATTAAATACTTTATTGGCAGCTTTAAAAAACGATAAAACAGATAGCAGGGTGAAAGTTAATATCATTAAGGCATTTGGCAATTTCAAGTATATTGATGTAGCAGAAGATGTTTTAAATATGGTAAACGATACAAATACTAATGTTGCTTTTACAGCTGCCAACTATTTTTACGAAAACGGAGAACCTAATGATGTAATTATTTATAGAAAAATAGCAAAAAAAGAATCCAATTGGTTGGTTAAATCTAGACTTTATAATGCAATTTTAAAAAAGATACCTGTTTACTTCAGCAAAACTAAATCGGCAACAATATGGGATATTAAAAAGGCGATTTCAAATAGTGAAAATACTTATGAAAAAGCTGAATATATCAGAGCTTTGGGAAATGATATAAATTCTTTAAAATTGATAAAAGAAATGGGGTTTTTAGCTCCCGAAATAGTGATAAGAGTAGCTTCTTTGGAGGCTTTGTCAACATTGGTTCAAAGAGATGAATTGTCAAAACTACCAAAGTGGAAAAAGAAAAAATTAAAAGAAGAAATAGCCAATATGATTGTTGAAGCTTTTAAATCCGGCGATCCCGGTTTAATAAGCTCTGCAGTTGATGTGATAGAAAAAACAAAGCTGGAATTTATGGATCAATATGAAAATCTTGATTTTATAGATAAAAGTCTAAAACTATTGACATTGCCCCAAGACATTGAAGCATACAATAATGTCTTGAAATTGAAAAGTAAAATTGCAAATAAGAAATATGTACCGTATAAGATAAAATACAATCATCCTATTGACTGGAAAATATTTGAATCCATAACGGATTCCACCGTAGTGAAAATTGAAACCAATAAGGGAGATTTTATCATTAGATTATTTAAAAATAATTCTCCCGGCAGTGTAGTGAATTTTATAAAATTGGTTGAGGATCATTTTTATGACGGAAAAATTTTCCATAGAGTAGTGCCGAATTTTGTTATTCAAACCGGTTGTCCGAGAGGAGACGGATATGGTAGTCTAAATTATACTATTCGTTCTGAATTGGGACCTCTTTACTACGATGATAGCGGTTATGTAGGAATGGCCTCAGCGGGTAAAGATACAGAATCGACTCAGTGGTTTGTTACACATACCCCGACACCTCATCTCGACGGAAAATATACTATATTTGGCAAAGTGATTGACGGAATGGATGTAGTGAATAAAATATTGCTTGGTGATTATATTGAAAAAGCTGAAATTTTAAAGTAAATAAACCAGTTTTTTTATTTGATTTTCCCATTGAAGTTTTTTCAGGAGCTTTTCATTAGACTTAAAATCAAGTTGTCTTTTAATTTGCCATTGCCGGTAATATTTATAAATATACTGTTCTAATTTTTCAGTATCCTGCGGATAAAATATTTTTCCGCAATTATAATATGTAAAAAAATTTTCTATCTCAGTATCTTTTTTCCCGGTAATAATGGTTAAAACCGGATTTCCCGTTGATAAATATTCAAAGAACTTACCTGTTAATATTCCCGTTTTATTCTCTTTACTCCATGTTAACAACAAATTTATATGACTCCTGTGTTGCAGTTCTATAGATTCCTTCAATGAAATTTCGTGTTTTATTATTGATATCTTTTTTATATTATCGTGTGTCATGAATTTTGTCCAGATTCCACTATCTTTTCCGGCATATATTATCTGAATAGAATTTTCGTGTATTTTTCCTTGTACTAATAAGGAATTTAATGCATCAAACAAGGGTTTGGGATTTTGATTATTCAAATATAATGAACCGGTATATGAAATGGTAAATTTATTAAATCTCGGCTTATTAATTTCAAATAAATTGTAAATTCCGTTTCTAAAAGTGATAGTTTGTGGAGCAAAAGCTCGTAAAGATTTTGTTACACCATCAGAAACAGAAGTAATAATATCGGGTTTTGATAATAATTTTTTTAAAAACCAAGATTGAAGTCTTTTTAATACCGGTATTAAAACTTTTTTTTGTATCGGAGGATCTCTGAAATCCGCTATCCAAATCAAATCGGGGAAAAATAACTTCAAATTATAAGCTATAATATGATCGGAAACCGGCCTATAAGAACTATAAATATGAGATACTTTATTCTTTTTGATTAATGATATTCCTTTTATTGTGGCTGTGATAATATATATTACACCGCCTTCTCCAAAAATGGTGTTAAAGGGGAAGTTGTCTAAAAAACTTCTTGTATATCTAACTCTTTTTTTATTGGTGTATTCATTTGCTTTTTTTCTAATATCTTTTTTACCGGATAAAAAGTTTAGCATATTTCTATAATCAAAATTAAAAACCCTATGTATTTTATCGCTATCAATATCAATTTTATCTTTTAACGGAAGTGGGATATTTTTTAAAGTTATAATATTGATTTTTTTAAAGTAGGGTTTTAAATATTTGACAATGTGGTAATTTCTAAGAAAAGCCACTGTACCATTTGGCGGATAATAATATGCAATTATCAATAATGAGTTAAATTTTTTCAATTATTCCTTTGTTTTGAGAACATCCAAGATAATATTTAAAATTTCATCCGCTATCAGATTATCATCAAATTCTCTGATTGCTTTTTCTCTTCCATAGTTGCCTATATCGATTCTTCCTTCTTCAGAAATATCAATTATCCTTTTCATGGCTATAGCAAGAGCATTTATTTCTTTAATGGGAACAAGATATCCGTTTTTACCTTCTTCAATGACTTCTCTGCATCCGGCGGTATTAGTTGCGATAACAGGTTTTGCCATTGCAAGTCCTTCCAAAATAGTTCGGGGCATACCTTCTCTGTATGAGGGTAATACTATACAATCTGATTTTGAGATAAACCTTTTTATATCCTGTTTAAACCCATGATATATAACTGTTTTATTCTTTACCCAATTGATAAGATCCTCTTCTTTAACCATTGCCGGATTGGATTTGTCAATTTCTCCTATCAACCAGAATTCTGCATTTTCATAATCTTTTTTAACTATTTTTGCAGCTTCGACATACTCTACTACTCCTTTATCATACAATAATCTTCCTATAAAAGTAAATATTATTTTGTTTTTATTTTTACCGTTTTTTACTATTGGGGAAAAATATTCAATATCTACTCCACATCCTTTTATTGAGATTCCTTTTTCGGCTTTTATAAGTTTACTTTTTTTAAAAAGCTCAAGATCATCAATATTTTCAAAAATTATCTTATTATGATATTTTGAACTAAATCTATATAACAATCTTGTTACGGTTTGTATTATTCCCCGGTGTATAAAAGCATAACCCAAACCCGTTACAACAGCAATAGAAGGAATTTTTAATATGCCGGCAGCTATTCCGCCATAAATATTTGGTTTAATCGTATAATGCAATATAATATCCGGATTGATTTTTTTATAAATACTTACAAACTCATATATCAGAAAAAATTCTTTAACAGGATTTGTTCCGTCTCTAACAAGATTTTTTACAGGTACATGAACGACTTCGGGAAAATCTTCTTTATAAAAAATATATTTGTCAACGGGAGCAATGACATATACTTCAAAATTATTTGCCAATAAAACATCTAAAACATTTAATCTGAAATTATAAATATTCCAAGTAGCATTTGCAACAATCGCAATTTTATATTTTTTATTACTATCCAAAATATCAATACTGTACTTTATCTGCAAAAATATCTAAAATAAGTTAATCTTAATAATAAAATAAAATTATTTATCTATGTCTTTTATTTCTTGTTCTTTATTTTTAGGATAAATCAATAATGTGTTATTTTCATCTATTATGATATATCCGTTCAAATCTTTAATAACAAATTTTTTGTCCGATGCTATTTTGATTATATTATCTTTAGAATCTATCAACAATCCTTGAGCGTCAATAATGACGTTATTGTTTTCATCCTTATCCGAAAAAGCATGTAATGAATTCCATGTTCCTAAATCCGACCAACCGATATCAGCCGGAATTGTAAAAATATTATTTGCTTTTTCCATTATTGCATAATCCACAGATGTTTTAGTTGTCAAAGGATAATTGGTTTTAATGAATTCCTGTTCTTTATCCGTATTATATACTTTTTTCCCTGTTTCCAAAATATCATATATTCCGGGGGCATATTTTCTAAATGCATCCAAAATACTTGTTGCTTTCCAAATAAATATTCCCGCATTCCATAGATAGTTTTTACTTTTAAGATATTTTTTTGCCGTTTCCAAACCGGGTTTTTCCTTAAAAGAATTTACTTTGTATAAGTCAAAATTTACGTCTTTATTTTTTTCTCCCAATTCAATATACCCATATCCGGTATCGGGGCGGTTAGGTAAAATACCAAGAGTCAAAAGAGCATTGGAGGTAGAAACAAAATCCAAGGCATTTTTAATATTACCCAAAAATTCATCTTCTTTCAAAATCACATGATCGGAAGGGGCCATTACTATATTGGCATTATTATTTAAATTAAATATCTTAAATGCCGTGTAAGCTACGGAAGGAGCCGTGTTGTTTCTTGATGGTTCAATGATTATTCTATTATCATTAATGCCGGGTATCTGTTTCAATACGAGATTTTTGTATCGTTGGTTAGTTACTATAAAAATATTGTCTTTTGGAAAAAACTTTAAAAACCTATCATAAGTCATTTGCAAAAAGGATTTTCCTATTCCCAATATATCAAGAAATTGTTTAGGGTTTTCTTCACTGCTGGATGGCCAGAATCTTGAACCGATACCACCTGCCATTATTGCTACATAATTGTTTTTCATCTGTTTAAGATTTTCATTTCTTATATATATAATAAAAATTTATAATACATCCGGAAACTATCCTGATTTTTTTATATTATAAAATACATTCGGAGATATAATTATTTAAATCTTGCGTTTTTGTGCAGGTATACTAACATCACGGGTTAATTTACGGAATAATAAATCAAATTCCACCCGTCATGTAATTTACCAAACCTTCTTTCCATTTTAAACAAATCATTTACTCCGGTAATTTTTTCAATTATCATGTTATTACTAAATTTATAAAATCTCCTGGTAAAAATATTATTATACGAATCAAATTCATGATGCAATTGCCATTTTTCTTTTCTCCATCTATAAGGAATCATAGAATCCCGTTTTGTTCCGGCAGCATTTATAGCTCCTTCCAATGGAAAAGTGATATGATTCATTTGGAAAACAGAATCATGATGAAATTTAATATAAAATTCCAAAAAATCATCAGGTAATTTATTTAAAGATGTATCGGCTTTTATTTTATTTGTATCTTGTATTTGAGACTGTGATCCGTTTTTGCAAGAAAACAGAGCTATCACAGGTACAATAAATAATAATAAAAATAATTTTTTACTCATGATATTTATTTTGCGTTTTCCACTGCAATTGAAAGTATTGCATTTTTTACATTATAACTTACAACTTTATATTTTATTTTAGCATTGTTTTTTTCTATAAAAACATTACTTTTTATTATATGGTGATATTTTTTCAAATCTTTTATTATGATATTATCTTTAAAGCTTATTTTTTTTCTACCATAAGCCTTATATACCGCTTCTTTTAATGTCCACATCAAATTTAATATTGTCAATTCCATACCAAAATGCAATTCTTTTTCCGAAAGAAATTTGTTTTTTATCAGATTTACTTTCGGAGAAATATTTTGAATATCTATTCCTATGTTCTGATTTGATATTACAGCTGCAATGTTTTTACCGGAGTGACTTAGTGAAATATTCATATTAGAGTTTTGTAAATAAGGTTTACCAAATTCATCCTTTAAAACACATAATCTTTTTTCTCTTTTCTCCAATAAAAATAATAAGTACCTGGTTGACCACCATTCCAATAATCTATATTCCGGAAAATTTGAAATCTCTTGTTTTTCAAAATCACAAATATCAAATTTATCTAAAAAAAAAGATAAGTCTTCATCTATTTCCCATACTATAAATGAATACTTATCTTCTTTTTTTTCTAATATCAATGGCATAAATTATGTATCAACATTTGCATAAATAGCATTTTTCTCTATGAATGCTCTTCTGGGTGGAACTTCATCTCCCATAAGCATTGAGAAAACTCTGTCTGCTTCCAACGCATCATCAATAGTAATTTGTTTTAATATTCTGGTTTCGGGATTCATAGTAGTTTCCCACAACTGAATCGCATTCATTTCTCCCAAACCTTTATATCTTTGAACTTTCACCCCTTTATCGTCAGCTCCTGAAGATAATTTCATAATAGCTGCATCCCTTTCTTCATCAGACCAGCAATATATTGGCGTTTGTTGCCCTTTTTTAACCTGGTATAAAGGAGGGGTTGCCAAATAAATATAACCGTTTTCAATTAATTCATACATATAACGGAAGAAAAATGTCAATATCAATGTGGAAATATGACTACCATCCACATCGGCATCCGTCATAATTATTACTTTATGATATCTTAATTTATCGAGATTCAAAATTCTTTCTCCTTCCTTTTCTTCAATCGATACACCAAGAGCTAAAAACATAGTTTTTATCTCTTCATTTTCATAAATTTTATGTTCCAAAGCTTTTTCAACGTTAAGGATTTTTCCCCTCAATGGTAATATTGCCTGAAACACCCTGTCTCTCCCTTGTTTAGCCGTACCACCGGCAGAATCTCCCTCCACAAGGTACAATTCGGAAATAACCGGATCTTTAGAACTACAATCGGACAATTTTCCCGGAAGACCTCCGCTGCTCATTACATTTTTTCTTTGAACAAGTTCTCTTGCTTTCCTGGCAGCATGCCTCGCAGTTGCAGCAACAATCACTTTATCGATTATCATTTTGGACAATTTGGGATTTTCTTCCAGAAAATGTTTTAATGTGTCACCGGCTATTTGTGAAACAATGGCAGTAACTTCAGAATTACCCAATTCTCCCTTGGTTTGTCCTTTGAACTGCGGTTCGGGTACTTTTACGGACACAACAGCAGTCATTCCTTCTCTGAAATCTTCTCCGGAGAGTTCAACTTTTAATTTTTTAAAGAAATTATTTTGTTCACCATATTTTTTAAATTCTCTTGTTAATGCCCTTCTAAAACCCTGAACATGAGTTCCTCCTTCATGTGTCCGGATATTATTGACAAAAGAGTAAATATTTTCTTTAAATCCCGTATTATAATTGATAGCTATTTCAACATCTACATTTTCCTTGTTGCCGGCAATATAAATCGGAGTATCAATAATAGAAGTCCTTCCTTCATCCAGATATTTAACAAATTCTTTTAATCCGCCTTCGGATAAATATTCTTTTTTCTTGAATTGTCCTTCTTTATCTTTTTCCCTTTCGTCAATCAAGACAATTTTGAATCCTTTATTAAGAAAACTCATTTCCTTGAACCTATTGGCCAAAGTTTCAAAATTATAAACCAAAGTTTCAAATATTTCATCATCAGGTTTAAAAATAATCTGAGTACCTGTCTTATCCGTTTCGCCAATTTGTTCGACTGCCGTTTGAGGAATTCCTCTTTTATATGTTTGTTTATAAATTTTCCCATCTCTATAAACTATCGCCGTTAAAGATTCGGATAAAGCATTAACAACCGAGACACCAACACCATGCAATCCTCCAGATACTTTGTAAGTATCTTTATCAAATTTTCCTCCTGCATGCAATACCGTCATTACGACTTCCAGTGCCGATTTTTGTAATTTTTCATGCATTCCAACCGGAATTCCCCTTCCGTTATCAATTACAGAAATACTATTATCGGCTAAGATTCTAACTTCGATTTCATCACAATATCCGGCCAAATGCTCATCTATCGAATTATCAACAACCTCCCATACCAAATGATGAAGCCCTTTCACATCAGTACTTCCGATATACATTCCCGGTCTTTTCCTGACCGCTTCCAATCCTTCTAATGCTGTAATATTATTAGCATTATATTCCTGCTTTTTTTGATTTGACATATATTAAAATTTATTTAAGCACGCAAAGGTACAAAAAATTAATGATTTCCTTTTTATAAATACTGAAAAATAACAATTTAAAACAGGATTCCACCTGTTAAAATTATAAAATCCAAACCGGAGCTTTTTTTATTTAATGTTAAGACCTCTTTAATGGATTTTTCATAAGAAATATTGAATGTAAAAGAGAAAAAATCCAAACCTATATCTATGTTATAACCAAGATATGTATCTTCCAAAGTATCGAAATTGTACCCCTCGTCATTATTATTAATATTAATTATATAATTACCATTCAATCCACCTCCAAATTTAAGTTTTATTTTTCTAGTAATCAAATTAGTCTGATAACCTAAAGTTATTTTAGCTTTTGCTAATTTTATTCGCGGTGACTTCTCAAAAGGATCTATTTTATTAAAATCCTTTTTGATGGTAAAGTCTTTAAAATATATGCCGGGGGATACAAAAAAACTATATGTGCCAAAATTACCCAAAACTCCAATTTGATAACCATTTCTAAATGAACTAATACTTTTAAGAGTATCTTGTACAAAATTACCGTTGCTACCCATCACAATACCAAAATTCATACCAAAGGAACTTTGGGCATTAATAAAATTTTGTGTTGCAGATAACAACAAAATTAAAAAAGTAATATATGAAATTTTCCTCATTATCTTCTGTGGTTAATCACATTATATCTTATGCAAAATAAACAAAAATAATGTTTATTCGGCAATAAAACGTTTATTTTCTTTATCCATTTTTTAAAAAATTATTTATTTTTGTTAAGTTGTTAATTTGTATTCCGTTTATATAGTGTTTGATTTGCAAAAAATGAATTTATAAACAGGTAATAAATAATAAATAATATAGTTTAACGTCTAATAATAAATATTTATTAATGATCCGGACATTTTTCTTTATTATTTTGATTTCTTTTTTTTCTTGTAAAACAAAAACTCCTGTATTTGAGATATTTCAAGAAGTGAATTTTACAATTCCAGCAGGCAAGGACCCAATAGCCACACATCATTTTTTGATTCATGATATACCTTCTTTTTTAAATCAAAATCTAAAAGAAAAAGAGATATCCCTATCAAATATCAATCAATTATATGCAGGAAAGGGGAAATTTTTATCAATATATTCAAATGCGAATTTTGGAGTTATTAGCAAAATGTCCGTTTGGATTTATAAGAAAGGTGATTATAATAACAGCATTGAAATATATTATCGTGACAATGTTCCTCTAAATTTAAACGGGGAAATAAAATTATTAAGTACAGGTGAAGATGTACGGGATATTTTATCCGGCGATTTATACGAAATGGACATTGAGATGCAATTCAAAAGTTTTGTGCCGGAATTAATAGATTGCCGTTTCACATATAGTTTTGCTGCATACGTGGAATAATAATTAAAAAAATATTGTTATTTAAAAAAAAACAATTACTTTTGATTTATAATATATGATTTAATTAACCAAAACATTGATATGGAGTATCATTTTATGGTAGAATTGGATTATTTCAATCCTGAAATTTATGAAAAAGGTAGTTTTGAAAATGAAATAAATACTATTATATCTTATTTTAGAAATAGTAACAAATTATTATCATTATCATTAAGCCCCGAAGACGCTTTGATTTGGGTTGTTTTAAAGCTTGACAGCGAAGAAGAATTAATTGAATTGTTAGATTCTGTACCTCTGAATTATGAAATTTCCTATGAATATTATTTTTTAAATCACTATGAAGTTATTCAGGAAATAGGTAGTTTTTCTTTGAACTAAATTTTTATAATTTTAACGATTTTTATTATTTTTTCATTTGATATTTTCAAGAAATATATTCCGGTTGAAAAAATATTTATATTAAATTCAAAAGGTGTTATTATATTTTTTTTAAGATAAATAAGATTGCCTGAGATATCATATAATTCCATTTTAATAGAATCCGGATATAAACTTGATATGTTGATTCTTTTTTGAAAAACAGTAGGGTAAATAGAAAAGTTTTGGTTTTTATCTATTTTATTATTTGTTTCCGTTAAAATTTTTTCTTTTGAAAAAACATAAGCAGAACCTGCAAAAAAACCATAATCATCATCGGAATAAGCCCCAACTAATATTTCATTTTGAAAAATTGAAATACTTGCTCCAAAAGCATCACTTTCATCAGAATCATCAGCTGAAAATTTAGTATAATACCTCCAATGGTCTTGATGTTTCTTAAAAATATAAACGGAGCCGCTGTTAGTTCCTCTATCGTCATCAAAATAAGCTCCAATATACAAAAAATTACTATCTTTTTCAAGAGCAATACCAAATCCATCTCCCGCTTCTCCGTCCGGAGATAACAGTTTCTGTTTAAACATCCAATTCCCGTCAATTTTACCATATACGTAAACAGAACCGCTATTTTTCCCCATATCATCATCTTTAATACTACTGATAAAGGCTTCATCCTCACTTATTTTTACAGTAATACCAAATTCATCATTCTTTTCAAAATCATCAGGAAATAAATATGCTTTTTGTTCCCATTTATTATCTGTTAGTTCATAAATATATGCTGCACCACTGACGATTTCATTATTTCTTGTATAAGGAGCTCCTACAATTATTTTGCCTTTATAAATATCTAATGCAAGACCGAATTGAGCATGATCTACAGGGTGAATAGCTTGAATTTTCTGAAATAATTTCCAGTTATTTTCTTTTTTATTAAAAATGTACACGGAACCGCTGTTGGTTCCATTATCATCATCAAGATATGAACAAGAAATAGCAAAATCTCCATATATATCAACGGTTTTACCAAATTCATCAGCTTCAGATAAATCGGGAGGCAATAATATTTGGTAAAAATCCCATAAGCCATTTTCCAAATGCAATAAATATGCTTTTCCACTACTTGCTCCAAAATCACTATCGTGATGAGCTCCGGTAATTATCCAGTCTCCATAAGAAGACAAGGAATATCCGAAATATTCTTCAACCCCTCCGTCATCCGGAAACAGTTTTTGTATTTGTTTATATTCATTATTGATTTTTTTAAATATATAAAGAGAACCCGAAGCTGAACCATTTTCAAAATCTTGATATGCACTTATAAAGGCAAATTTATTTTGAAGAGAAACAAACCTACCAAAAAATACTCCGGGATTAGGATCATCAGCAAATATCTTTTGCTGAAAATTTTGTCCGGATAATATTGAAGAAATCAATAAAAATAAAACCGGTAAAAACAACTTCATCAACTATAATATTTTTCTATTATATGCTCAATATCTTTTCTTGTGCTATCTATTTGTCTTAAAATAATATTAAAAAAAGCTCTTCTGTTTTTTTCAGAATCAAGAGAAATCGGAAGAGCATTCTTTTTTATTTTTTCAAACCAAGCTTCCGTATAATCAATTAAATCCTGATTATCGGTAACGATATAATTAGGATTATCATAAGCAAAATATATTTGGTTTAAAGATTCCGATTGTATAAGTAGTATATTGTTAGTATGTGAAATTTCATTGTGATACATTAAAAATTCAGTGTCAATTAAATCGGGATTTTGTCCGAAAGTAATTTTTTTCCCTGTTTCTGCCATTTTATATACATGATTTATCATATTTTCCAATCTCTCACACAAATATACAGCATCGTGGGGATTTTGAAAAAAACCTGCGGTAAGGAAATATTTAATTTGATTTAAAGTATTGTTTAATACACCTTCATTCCATAATTCAATATTTGGAATCGAATAGTATTTATTAATTATAAAATCAATATCATCTTTAATTATATACCATTCTGAAAAATCTTCAAGGTTAAATTTTTTGTTTTTGATGCCCGGTAAATCCCAAACCGTAATAGCATATATATAAAATTTAAAATAAGTCAGATCCTTATCTAAAAAA
>Ga0256833_1001610_pt1 | contig 16490 bp, 15 predicted proteins | sample 356284metaG_FD_190535 | JGI IMG/M metagenome (GOLD analysis project Ga0256833, IMG submission 190535) | Hydrothermal vent microbial communities from Mid Atlantic Ridge, Atlantic Ocean - 356-284 | ecosystem: Environmental > Aquatic > Marine > Hydrothermal vents | place: Atlantic Ocean: Mid...
TAGAGATTTTAAAATTACTAAAGTTTTTCATCTAGCTGCTGTTGCTTCAGTTCAAAAATCCGTTGAAGAGCCTGAATATACACATGAAGTTAACTTTGATGGAACTTTATACCTATTGGAAGAAAGCAAAAAATATAATATTGATAAGTTTATATTTGCTTCTTCTGCAGCAGTTTACGGAGACTTAGAGGATTTACCAAAAAGGGAAGATATGCCTGTAAAACCACTTACACCTTATGCAGTGGATAAATATTCATCTGAAAGGTACGCTTTGAATTATTACCATTTATATGGATTAAAAACTGTAGCTTTAAGGTTTTTTAATGTTTTTGGAGAAAGACAAGACCCTTCATCTCCATACTCAGGAGTTCTATCAATTTTTATAGATAGAATTAAAAGATTTCAGAATAGGGAAAATTCTAAAATTGTTATTTTTGGGGATGGAAAACAAACAAGAGATTTTATATATGTTAAAGATGTTGTAAAAGCTTTAATTCTTGTTTCAGAGTTAGAAGAAACAAACGGTGAAGTTTATAACTTAGGTTTAGGAAAAGAAACTTCCCTTTTAGAAATTTTAAAAATATTGGAAAAGTATATTCCAGAATTACCACCTGTGGAATTTGCTCCTGCTAGAAAGGGAGATATAAAACGCTCGTTAGCTGATATATCTAAAATTAAATCAATTGGTTTTGAACCTGATTACTCTTTAGAGGAAGGTTTAAAAAAATTGTTAAAATACGAAAAAGTAATATTAAAAGGAGAAGAGAAAATTTAATTTCTTTTAAACTTATCCGGAAGCTCTCTAGGGACTTCTCCTAAATACTCTACTTCTTCCTCTTCATTTAATCTTTTAGAAAAAGGTTTCTCCATTGTTAATTCTTCATACACATGGGCAACTAGTCCAGCAGACCTACCAATGATAAAAAATCCCTTCCCAAGTCTGTAATCAAAGCCCATCTCAGAAACAATAGAAGCTATAGCCCCATCAACATTTAGTATAAGTTTTCTACCTTTTATTTTTTCAATAGCCTTTTCCACATCTAAAGCAAATTTTACATATTTACCATAAAATCCAAGTTTTTCTGCTATCTCCAATAATCTTTTAGACCTTGGGTCAAACTCCTTATAGTATCTATGTCCATAACCGGGTATTCTCTTCTTATTGGAAAAATAATCTTTAACAACATCTTCAGGGTTTTTATCCACATTTTCTTGTATAAATTTCATAGCACCTTCCAATGCTCCACCGTGAGCTTCTCCAAAAGCTAAAATCCCAGCTCCAACACCAACATGTAAGGAATTCCCACCACTGGCAACTGCTCTAGCAGCAATAACAGAAGGAGGAGCTATAGAATGCTCCACCAGAGAAACAAAAATAGCATCTAACATTTTAGCTTCTCTTTCTTCTGGAAGCTCTCCCTTTAAAACGAGATATATTGCCTCTGAAAAAGTCAAATTTCCTACCAAATCCTCTAATTTGTAGCCTCTTACATAAGCCTCATTTCCAAAATGCCAACTTATAGCAGTTCTCCACTTCTTATTGGACATTGAATAAACCTCTTTTACTTAATTTCTTTTATAACTTCGTAAACCTCAACAGAAGGTTGTCCAGCAAAAAACTCTTTTGGTGGTTGTTTTTCATGAGCTTTTCTAAATGCTTCACTTTCAGTATATTTCTTAAATGCTTCCATATTTTCCCAAACAGTTTTTATAACAAAGTTATTGTTAGGTGGCATATTAGGGGATAACTGTTTAGGTTCTAACACTTCCATTGATATAAAACCTTCCATTTTATCTATTCCATGCTCTCCAAACTTTTCAATAGCATAACTTTTAAACTGTTCTTTATACTCTGGATTAATTGGAAACTTAACTAAAACTACAACCATAAAACAAACCTCCTATTATATTTATCTCAATTTATTAATATTTTAATATAAAAATAAAGCTATATTTTAAAATTTACGTTTAAATCAAGGAGGGAATAGGAGTATTTATTATTTCTAAATTTTTTTCTCTATCTTATTACTGGTGGGAATAAAAACTGAAATCTTATATATGAAAAAAATAAAAATTATGGAGGAGGCAAAAATATTAATTTAAAGAAGATTTAAATTTATTTAAAGCTTCTGGCAAAAATATTGAAAATAGATAACCTAACTTTATCTTGTTTGTATTAATTAAAAGTTTCCATTGAAAGTTTTTATCTATTATTACTATATCTAGTGTTTCATCCTGTAGATTTATAATGTAGTAATCACCTAAATCTGACATATCTGAGTTGTTAACTGCTTTTTTTATATATTCTGTAATATTTGCAAATAGAGCTGTAGCTTTTGGATTAGAGTTATAACCTTCAACGATAGGCAACCCTTCAGATGAATATATATCTGTAGCAATTAATCCATCTCCAAGCTCTTCTCTAGCATAAGAAATACACTCCTTCAATTTTTCTAAAATTTCTTTACCCATTTTATCTTCTCCTTAAAAAGGTTTTATATATTATATGGTTATTATTTATAATTGCAAGATAAAATATGAAAAAAAGAAAGAAACAGCTAAATCGTTATTCCTTTGATAATCTTTTATAGATAAATCTATAAACAACTGGTAATAAAATTAATGTTAAAAATGTAGATGTGAATATCCCACCTATAACCACAACTGCTATAGGTTTTTGAATTTCTGAACCTATATCATTTGTAAAAAGTATAGGCACAAGTCCTAAGGATGCAGCTGTAGCAGTGATTAATATTGGTCTAAGTCTTAATGTTGTAGCCTTACTTATAGCTGTATCTATATCGTATCCCTCTTCCAACATCTGTCTTATGTAGGAAACTAAAACAACACCATTTAAAGTGGCTATACCAAAAACTGCAATAAAACCTATAGCTGCTGGAACAGATAAATTAAATCCTGATATATACAATGCTAATATTCCCCCGATAGTGGCAAATGGAACATTAAGCATAATAAGAAGGGCATCTCTTATAGAGTTGTAATTTATAAAAAGTAGTAAGAATATTAATAAAATTGCAACTGGAACAACTATAGATAACTTTTTCATAGCCCTTTCTTGATTTTCAAACTGTCCTGCAAACTGAATAAAATATCCCTCAGGTAGTTTTATCTGATTATGTATATTCTCTCTTAATTCTTTTATAAAACTTCCAAGGTCTCTGTCTTCAATATTTAACTGAACAAGAGCATATCTTAAACCGTTTTCATGTCTAATTTTAAAGAAACCTTCCACTACCTTTACATCGGCAACATCTTTTAAAGAAAGCAGTGTTCCATCGCTTTTTTTGAAAACAGGTATGTTTTTTATTTTATCTATATCATTAAGATTGTTAGAAGGAATTTTTATAAAGATAGGGTAGCTAATAAGACCGTCCCTATACTCGTTAACTTCCACACCGGCCATATACTTTCCAACTAATGATAGTATGTAATCTATATCTAAACCATACTTATAAAGAATATCCTTTTTAGGAACTATCTGAAGTTGAAGCTTTCCTGTTTGAGCCTCGGTTTCAACATCAACAGCTCCTTTTGTATTTTTAGCAATCTCCTCAACTTTATAAGCTATTTGATTAATCTTTTCTAAATCATCTCCAAATATTTTTATTGCAACTGTAGCTTTAACACCTGATAAAAGCTCTTCAATTCTCATAGCTATAGGTTGAGTAAATATAATACCTGCAACAGGTAAATCTTTTAGTTTTTCCCTTAATGCCTCTTTAAATTCTTCCTTTGTTGAAAACTCCTTCCATTCTTTATAAGGTTTAAGTAATATCCATGTTTCCATATAGTTAACATCTTGAACCTCTCCCTTTTCTGCCCTTCCTATGTTTGTAAAGGCATTCTTAACAACATTAAAAGTCTTAGCTTGTTTTTCTATATATGTAGCAATTTTTTTTGACTGGTCTAAAGATATGTTTGGGTCTAGATAAACTTCAAGTAAAACAGCCCCTTCATCAAGCTCAGGTGTAAACTCTGTTCCTATTCGTGTTAGAAGATAAACACTAATTCCAAATATTATTACTGTTGATAAAAAAAGAACAGCTCCTATTTTGAAAGCTAAATTTAAAACTTTTTTATAGACTTTTTCAATAAACTCCATAACTATATTTTTTTCTGAACCAGCCCTTAATCCGAAATAAGCTAAGACTGGCATAGAGATTAATGCTACAAATAAAGATGATGCAAGAGCAAATATAATTGTTAAAGCTAGAGGTTTAAAGTATTTCCCTTCAACTGCTTCAAAACTAAATACAGGTAGGAAAACAACCATAATAATTAGTATTGCAAATACGACAGGTTTAGTAATTTCTTGAACGGAAAGTTTTATTATCTCCAGTTTGAAATTTTTATCTTTACAGGCGGTATTTTTATTGTGGCTTAAATGTCTAAATATATTTTCTATAACAACAACTGTAGCATCTGCAAATAGCCCAAGACCAATTGCAAGTCCCCCTAAAGACATAAGGTTAGCACTAAGTCCAAACTGTTTCATAAGTATAAAAGATATAAGTAAAGTAAAAGGGATTGAAAGTATTACTAAAATAGCCGCCCTTATATTCCCAAGAAATATAATCATAGCGATAGAAACGAGAATTATTCCTTCAATAAGAGCCTTTTCTATTGTTGATAGGGCTTTCTCAGTTAGATAAGACTGGTCATATAAAAGTTTTATCTGAACTCCCTTTGGTAAAACTTCTTCGTTTATCCTTTTAATTTCTTTTCTTAACTCCTCAACAAGCTCCTGTGTATTCGTTCCTATTCTCTTTAAAACTATATTTCCCTGAACTTCATTACCGTCAAGTGTAAATGCTCCCCTTCTTTGAGGAACTTCCCCTTCTTTAACAGTTGCTACATCCTTTACTCTTATAACCTGACCACTAACTACCTTTACAGGTATCTCTTCTATATCATCTATTGAGGTTATACTTCCGACTGCTCTTATAACAAGGTCTCCCTCTGTTGTTTTTGAATATCCTCCCCCTGCTAATCCTCCATTTTTATCAATTGCCTGAAAAACATCATCAATAGTAAGACCATACTTTAATAACTTTTCAAAATTTGGATAAACAATAAATGCCTTATCCGGTCCCCACTGAACTATATCTTCAACTCCATTAATTGATTTTAAAAGAGGTCTAACTGTCCACTCCTGAATAGTTTTCAAGTCTGTTAATGAGTATTTTCCTGTAGTATCTATAAGAGCATATAAGAGAACATTTCCAAGACCTGATGTGTTTGGTCCCATTATTGGAGTAATTCCATTTGGTAGCTTAGCCTGAGCTTCCGGAAGTTTTTCCATTACAAGTCTTCTATCAAAGTATATATCTGTCCCGTCTTTGAAGAAAATTGATACATAAGAAAGTCCTGATATACTTTCACTTCTAACTTTTTCTACATCTTTTATTCCACTCATAACTGTTTCTATCTTTTTTGTTATTAAAGCTTCTACCTCTTCAGCAGAGTAGCCAGGAGCTTCTGTATATATATTTACCTGCGTTGGAGTTGGGTCTGGAAAGGTATCAACGGGAATTGTTTTAAATGAGTAATATCCATAAGCTAAAACACCTATTAGGATAAAAAGTATTATTAATCTATATTTCAATATCCATTCAATCATATTGCTACCTCCTTTTACTCTTCCGCTTCTCCAAAGAATTTAGCTTTTAGATGGACTGTTCCTTTAACAACTACCTGCTTTCCCTCTTTCACACCTGATAGAATTTGATAATAACCATTTATTCTCCTACCAATAACAACCTCTACTGGTTTAAAACTGCTCTCTCCATCTTTTACAAAGATAAAATACTTCCCTTTATTCATTACAACAGCAGAGGCAGGAACAAATACACCTTTAATTTTTTCCAATGGAATTTTTACATCAACATACATGTTAGGTTTTAAAACTTCATTTTTATTGTTAGATATAACTCTAACCTCTAATCTTTTAGTTTGTGGGTCTACACGATGACTTATAAAATCTATAACTCCATAAGTTTTCCCTATAGGAGAAATAACCTCAACATTTATTCCCTTTTTTATGAAGCCAATATCGGAAACAGGGACAAATGCAACTGTCCAAAGGGTTTCATGTGAATGTATTTTAAAAAGCATTTTATTAATATCTACACTATCTCCAAGAACTACATTTTGTTTCTCAATATAGCCATTAATTTTAGACCTTAGTATTAAAAGACCGTTTCTAACCTCTCCATAGATTTTTAAACTATCTTCCAGTGCTTTAAGTTTAGCCTTCGCATTCTCATAATTTATCTTTGCTTTATAAAATCTTGTATAAGTTATAAGCTTATTCTCATATAATTGCTTTTCTCTTTCATACATTTTTTTTAAAGTTTTATAATTCACTTTTGCCTGTTCTATCTGAGTTGTTATTTTTGCAATTTCTGGAGAGTATATATAAGCAACTATCTGTCCCTTTCTAACTTTGTCCCCTTCCTTTACAACTAATTTTCTAACGATACCTTCAACTGGAGAAAAAACTTTCTGTGAAAGTGTAAGGTCATCTTTTACAACTGCAGGATACTTTTTAGTTATATCTAAAGTTGAAATTTTTAAAGTTATAGTTTTTATTCCTAAAGCTTTTTGAATTTTTGGTGGAATTTCATCATTTTTGGATACTAAATTATCTTCTTCAGCAAAAGCAATACAAAAGATAGAGATTAAAACTATTAAAATCAATCTCATTATCTCACACCTCCTAATTTTATAAATTCCCCATACAATCTATGGATTTCATAAGATAGTTGAGCCTTATATAGTAGAACTTCAAAATACTGTTTTCTTATAGTGGAAAGCTCTAGAAAAGTTATTGTTCCCTCTTTATACCCTAACTCAGCAATTTTTAAACTTTCCTCTAATTTTTTTATTGCTAAATCATCAACTTTTTTAAACTGGGAGGTTAAAATTCTATACTGGTTGTATATACTCTTTATCTCTGCATTATATTGAAGTCTATACTGTCTTTCTTTTTCTAAGAACTGTTTCTTTTTGTTTATAAGATTTATAATCTGTCCCTGATTTTTGTAAAAAATAGGTAGTGTTGAGGAAATCGTAATTCCAAATTCATATTTTCCATTTGATACTGCATCCTCACTAGCAACAAAACCTACTGATATTTGAGGTTTGGCAAGAACTTTCTGTCTTTTTATTTCTTCATCATAGGATTTAACTAAAAGTTTATAATACTTTAGTAAAGGCAAATCTTTTAAATCTATCCTTTGTAAATCTTCAAATTTGTAAAAATCACCTTCCAGTTTTTCAGGTTTTATTCCAGCAAGTGCAAAGAGATAGCTTTCTTTAGCATACTTTTTAGCTTTTAAGTTTTCTATTTGAAGTTTTACGATTGATATATCCTTTTCAATCCTTAGAACATCTACCACTAAAGCATCGCCAAGGTTATACTTTTTCTTTATAAAAGAATAAAGAGTTTCTAAATTTTTAAGTTCTTTTTCTTTTATTCTAATCTGTTCATTCAGAAATAAAACTTCATAAAATAATTGGAATAGCTGACCTGCTAAAATGTTTTTTTGTTGATTGTAAAAATATTCCTGTGCCCTTTTCTTTAAAACTGCTGACTTAATAGCAAAATCCTTTTCTCCCCAAAGTCTAAGTTGTTGACTAATGGAAAATAATGTTAGAGCAAATCCACTTTCAGTCTGGGATACCAGTCTTCCAAACTCTAAATCAATTTGAGGATTGTATAAAGTTTTAGCTTTTAAAATTTGTCCTTCATAAGAATTTTTCTGATACTCAAAGCTTTTTAAATAAGGACTGCTTTTTATAGCTTTCTGTAAGATTTCTTTAAATGTAGCAGAGTAAGACAAATTAAAAATTAATAAAAACAAAATGGTTAATCTGTAATACATATTAAACCTCCCTTAAAATTACTTTATGTTTAGAAAGAAGACAGAATAAGACTGTGAAAATCTTTAATTAGATTAAAGTTGGAGGTTTGAAGATTTCTTGAGGTATATCTTTAGGAGTTAGATTAGAAACTGCAAAGTGGAGCTTATCTGAAGAATAAACATTAATAAAATCAATCTTTTCAGAGAAGATATATTTGAAATGAAGATTTTGATGTATTTTACATAAAGGGTCATTTTTTGAAAAAGCGTCATAGGAGGACTTTAAACTTTCTACTGTTTTCATACATGGGTCAATCTTATAAAAGATAAAATCGTGAAAAACATTAAATAAAAAACCTATTAATAAGACAGAAAATAACAACTTTTTTAGCATATTTTCATTGTAAAAATAAATTTTTTTTGTTTTTCTGCTTTAGCTCATAAAAGTTTTTATATTTAATAAAAAGTTTCATAAGAAGCTACTATGATATTTTTCAAAAATTACTGTTATTTTATAAAGTATAATCTTATATAAATTATTTAGTCGTGGAGATAATTTAATGTTTAAAGAGCCTAGAATTTTTATTTATAAGGGACATCCTCAAAAGATAAAAACTCAAGTTGCACCTATATTTGATTTTGATAATGCGGAAAGTTATATGGAAATACCATTTGAGTATTTTCTAGATTTACCGGAGGAAGAGAAAGCTTTTATAGAAGGTTTTAATAAATATATAGATGGTGATTATAAAGGTTCCAGAAAAGAATTGGCAAAGGCAGCAGATAAAATACCTGAGGCAAAGTATATGTTTGCACTTGTGAGCTATATAATTGGTAAATTAAGAGATGCTAAACTTATGATGATAAACTTTAAACCGGAATGGAAAAGATATATACAAACTTGGAGAGTGCCTATACTGGTCGTTCCCTTTCAAACTGGAGATAAAGCCTTATACATTGCATTGGATGAGAAAGGATTACAGGCTTTAGCATATTTATTGGAGGGGAAAACCCCAGAGGAAGTAGCATTTATAATGGGATTGTAAAATTAGTTTACAGGACTTTTAAGAATTCTAACCCATCCTTCTCTTAAATTATGCTTTCTCTTATACTCCATAGCTTCCTTTAATGATTTAAATCTACCGATTAACAGTTTATACAATCCTTTCTCTTTTATAATAACTATATTTTTAAATCCTTTTCTTTCAAATCTAGCCTTTTCTTTTCTAGCCTTTTCCATTGAAGCTAAAGCTCCAACTTGTATGTAATAATACTTCTTCTGTAATTTCTCTTTTTTGACAGTTTTTTTATTAACTGTGGAAATATTCTTTTCACTAGAAGTCTTACTTAAATGAGTAATTTTATTTTTATTTTTTTCTATATTGTTATGAGTATCCTTATTAACTGTTTCTTCACTTTTAGAAGGCTTATTTAAACTGTTTTCTTCTTTTATATTATCAGTTTTAATATTACCTTTATTTGAATTTTGAGCTAACTTATTTCCTTTTTCATTTAAAGATGCTTTATCAAAATTTTTATCTGATTTATTTTTTTCTTCAATAATTTCTTCAATAGAAGTATTAGTATCAGTTTTTGCCAAATTATTAACAGTTTGATTTAAAGAATTAATATTTTTTTCTTCCGTTTTAATTTTACTTTCATTGGATTGGGACTTAATTACTTCTTTATTTTCTTTAATTAAGTTAGATTTAGGATTAGTAATCCTATTTTCTAACTGATTGTTATTCTTCTTCTCTACAGCAATTTGTATCTTTTCAGGTTTATAAACCTTTTCATTTGTAGACGGATTGAAATATAAAACTGCAATTGCTCCAAAAATCACGACAACTAAGAGACCAGTTAAAACATATATGAGCTTTTCTGACTTATCTTTCTCTTTTTCCGAAACATTATCTTTTTTTTCTTCACTCATTTTTACATCCTCTCCTTAGGAGTTATTTTTGCAAGTTTAAATAAAGTTTTTAATCCATATCTAACAGCTTTTAAAAGATATAACCTTGCTTTCATTAAGTTTTCATCATCTTCTATTAAAAATTTAACATTATTGTAATATTGATGTAAGTTTGATGCCAACTCATACATTATCTGGGTTAATTTATGAGGTTGCCTTTTTTCTCCAGCTTCATAAATAAGGTCTGGCATAAAAGCTAGATACTTCATTAAAACCCTTTCATACTCAGTATTTAATAAATCTATATCTATATTAAAATTATCTTCCACATTAAAATTAAATCTAGTTTTTGCTTCTCTGAAGACACTGCTAATTCTAGCATATGCATACTGAACATAATAAACTGGGTTTTCAGAGGACTGTTTTAATGCTAAATCTATATCAAAATTTAAATGTGTATTACAATCCTTTGTCAAAAAGAAATATATCACTGCATCTTTTCCAACTTCATCTATCAATTCCTTTAAAGTGATAAAAGAACCTGCTCTTTTAGACATTTTTACTTCTTTTCCGTCTTTAAACAGTTTAACTAACTGTATAAATAGAACCTGTAGCCAATCTTCTCTAGCTCCAAATGAAAGAACAGCTGCCTTTAATCTTGGGAAATAACCATGGTGGTCTGCACCCCATATATTTATTGCATAATCATAGCCTCTTTTTAATTTATCGTAATGGTATGCTATATCCCCTGCAAAGTATGTATAACTACCATCTGATTTAATTAAAACTCTATCTTTATCATCTCCGAATTGGGTTGTTTTAAGCCAAACTGCTCCATCCTTTTCATAAACTAATCCTTTTCCCTTTAAAAACTGTATAGCTTCATCTACCTTTCCAGATGAGTATAAACTCTTCTCACTAAACCAAACATCAAACTCAACACCAAAATCTTTTAAATCATTTTTAATTTTTTCTAAAAGTAGATTTTTTGCAAACTCTCCACAAAACTCTATAGCATCACTTTCATCTAAAAAAGACAGAATTTTCTCCCTTTCATACTTGTATAGATGTTCTGCAATATCTTTTATATAATCTCCAAAGTATCCATCTTCTGGAAATGGATAGTTAGGCTCTTCAATCTGTCTAAATCTTGCATAAACAGACTGTCCCAGTTTCTTTATCTGGTTTCCTGCATCGTTTATATAGAATTCTCTAACAACCTTATAACCGATATATTCAAGTAAATTAGATAGAACATTCCCGATAACAGCTCCTCTTCCATGTCCTAAATGTAAAGGTCCAGTAGGATTTGCACTTACAAATTCAACATTTATCAAACCTTTACTATTCCCTTTAACCTTTCCATAATTATCTTTTTCTCTAATTATTTGTTCTAATACCTCTTTGTAAAATTGTTTAGATAAGAACAGATTTATAAATCCCGCTCCTGCGACCTCTACCTTTTCAAAATTTTTATCCTTATCAAGTATGTTTTTTATCCTGTTTGCAATGTTTAATGGTTTATCTTTAAGCTTTTTTGATAGTAGAAAGGCTATATTCAAAGATAAATCTCCAAACTTATCTTCCTTTGGAAGTTCTAATCTAACTTTATCTCTTATATCTCTAACCTGTGGAATTTCAATTTCTAATCTATCTAAAATCTCCTTTCTTAATTTCTCTTTCATCCTATTTTTCTCAAAGCTTTATTTTTTTTAATTTTAACTTAATTATTATTTAATAATCAAAACTCTTTAAATTTAAAAAGTTTTTACTGTAAAAACAGTTAGATATTTTAAAATTTAAAATTAATGAAATATTGGTTATAATCTTTTTGTTTTTAGTTGGGGGATAAGAGAGGGAAAATGAAGGTATTAGTTGTTGAAGATAACTATGAGTTAAATAAAACGTTAAAGGAAATACTAGAGTTAAATGGTTATTTAGTTGAAAGTGCATATGATGGGGAGGAAGCCCTAGATTATATTCTGTCTGGAGATTATGACATTATTATTTTAGATATTTTATTACCAAAATTAGATGGTTATGAAGTTTGTAAAATAATAAGAGATAAGGGGATAAAAACACCTGTTTTAATGTTAACTGCAAAGGGAACAATTCAGGATAAAGTTAAAGGTTTAGATATAGGAGCAGATGATTATCTAGTAAAACCTTTTGATATTGAGGAGTTATTGGCAAGAATTAGAGCATTAATAAGAAGAAATTCTACAGAAAAGAGTGATATAGTTAAAATTGATAATATAGAGATTGATTTTACAAATAGGGAAGTAAGAAAAGATGGGAAGAAGTTAATTGTCCCTCCTAAACTTTTCTGCATATTAGAACAGCTAGTAAGAAACAGAGGTAAAGTTGTAAGCTATGAAACACTGATGAATAAATGTTGGGATATTAATGATTATCCAACAAAGGAAAATGTTAGAGCTAATATAAAACTTTTAAGAAAACTATTGGGGAATAAGGATATTATCCATAATGTTCTAGGCGTTGGATATAAGATAGATTTTTAGCCTAAAATAGCTTTTTTTATTAAGTTTAATCTTTCTATTAATTTATCTTTATCTTTTTCTTCCTCAAAGAAGGATAAAATTTCCTTTTCATTTATTGATAACTGATTTAAATTTTGACCTTTCAACTTTTCACAAACTAAATCAGCCATAGCCATTAATTTTTTGCATCTTTTGGAAGAGTTAAATTTAGCATCTGTAATAATATTATTTTCTACTTTAATAAAACATCTAACTTTATGGATTTTTTCTTGAGCTTCTCCTAACAGTTTATAGTCTGAAGGAATATTTTCTAGATAGTTTTTTAAACCTGATTTTATATACTCTGAAACTTTCAAACTGAATACCTCACTGATTTTGATATTTTGATAGATTTTTAAATTAAATAAAAAAATTGAAAAAGTTAAGGGAGAAGGGCTTATAAGCCCATATCTCCCATTCCTTCCATTCCTGCCGCTGGATTTTTCTCTTCTTTTTCAGGAATTTCTGCAACTAATGCCTCTGCTGTTAGCATTGTTCCTGCAACAGAAGCTGCATTCTGTATAGCAGTTCTTACGACTTTAGTTGGGTCTATTATTCCAGCCTCTAACATATCTACATACTCACCAGTTGCAGCATTAAAACCAAAGTTTTGATTTTCATTAGCTTTAACCTTTTCTATTACCACAGAGCCTTCAAAACCTGCGTTATTAGCTATCTGTTTTAATGGAACTTCACAAGCTCTTCTTATTATCTCTATTCCCCATTTTTTATCTTCGTTTTCTTCTTCTTTTTCTAAATCACATAATGAGCTTGATGCCCTTAATAATGCAACTCCACCACCGGGAACAATTCCCTCTTCTACAGCTGCCTTTGTAGCATGAACCGCGTCTTCTACTCTATCTTTTTTCTCTTTTAATTCTGCCTCTGTAGCTGCACCAACTTTTATTATAGCTACTCCACCTGAAAGTTTAGCTAATCTTTCCTGGAGTTTTTCTCTGTCGTAGTCTGAAGTAGTAGTTTCTATTTGTTTTTTGATTTGCTCAATTCTAGCTTTGATTTCTTCAGGATTTCCTTTTCCACCTACAATTGTTGTGTTATCTTTGTCAACTACAACTTTATCAGCTTGACCTAACATATCTAAATCAACATTTTCAAGTTTTATTCCTAAATCTTCAGTTATAGCCTGTCCACCTGTTAAGATAGCAATATCTTGGAGCATTGCTTTTCTTCTTTCTCCAAATCCTGGAGCTTTTACAGCAACAACTTTTAATACACCTTTAATGTTATTAACTACTAATGTAGCTAATGCTTCACCTTCAACATCTTCAGCAATTATTAATAGTGGTCTGTTTGTTTGAACTACTTTTTCTAATACTGGTAATAATTCTCTGATATTACTTATTTTCTTTTCATATATTAGGATATATGGATTTTCTAAAACTGCTTCCATTTTATCAGGATTTGTTACAAAGTATGGAGATAAGTATCCTCTATCAAACTGCATACCTTCTACAACTTCTAAGGTAGTTTCTGAAGTTTTGCTTTCTTCTACAGTTATAACTCCATCTTTTCCAACTTTTTCCATAGCATCTGCTATTATTTTACCTATTTCTGGGTCATTGTTTGCTGAAATTGTAGCAACCTGTTCTATTTCATTTCTACCACTTACTTCTTTAGACATTTCCTTTAATTTTTCAACAATTGTAGATACTGCTTTATCAATTCCTCTTTTTACATATACAGGATTAGCTCCAGAAGCTATAGCTTTTAACCCTTCAGTGAATATAGCTTGAGTTAAGATTGTAGCAGTAGTTGTTCCATCACCTGCAACATCTGCAGTTTTAGAAGCAACTTCCTTAACTAACTGTGCAGCCATATTTTCATATGGGTCTTTTAACTCTATTTCTTTAGCTACTGAAACACCGTCTTTTGTTACGTTAGGGCTTCCCCATTTTTTCTCTAAAACTACTTCTCTACCTCTTGGTCCGAGAGTAACTTTTACTGCATTTGCTAACTTATCAACACCTGCTTTTAATTTTGCTCTTGCTTCATCTCCGTATATAATCATTTTTGCTCCCATTTCTTCACCTCCTTTTATTTTATTTTTTTATTATTCTTCAATAATTGCTAAAATATCATCTTCTCTTAAAATTATTAAATCTTCACCATCTACAACTATGTCATTACCAGCATACTTACTGTAAATAACCTTATCTCCAACTTTAACTTTTAATGGTTTAATTTCTCCATTTTCTAGAAGTTTTCCCTCTCCAACTGCTACAACTTTACCTTCAGAAGGTTTTTCTTTAGCAGTATCTGGGATGATAATTCCTGATGGAGTTTTTTCCGCAGTTTCCTCAATGGGTTTTACAACAACTCTATCATACAATGGCTTTATATTTGCCATCTCCTTCCCTCCAATTTTTTATTGGTTTTTGTAATAACTATTATACATATTTTCATAAAAAATGCAATAGGTTTATATATAAAATATAAGTCTATTACAGTAAAATTTTAAGCATTTCATCATAGAAATTATAGACATGAATAATAATTAATAAGTTTGATAGTGAGGTTTTATACATTTTCTAAGACTGTTCAGATTAGGATAAAAAAATATAAATATTGACTACTGGTTTTTTAACTTTATTATTAATTTATTATTCCACAAAATCTTTTTTTTCTTTTTCATAATTGTTTTAAAATTTGAATATGGTTTTTGTTTTGTTTTTTTTGAGAACAAAAAAAGGAGAGGAGTAGAGATATGAAAAGATTTAAATATGAAGAAGGAGTTTCTTTCTATTTAAACTCTATATCTAAATATCCTCTTTTAACACCAGAGGAAGAAAAAGAGGTTGCAAAAAGGGCAAAGGAAGGAGACAAAGAAGCACTGGAAAGATTAATAAAAGCTAATCTTCGCTTCGTCGTAAATGTTGCTAAAAATTATGTAGGATATGGTATTCCATTTCAAGAGCTTATATCAGCTGGAAATATTGGGCTTATAGAGGCGGCAAAAAGATTTGATCCTGAAAAAGGGGTTAGATTTATCTCCTATGCTATATGGTGGATAAAACAGTCAATTTTACAAACTATACAAAATCAAAAGGAAATTATCAGAATTCCTCAAAAAACTCAAAACATATCTATAAAAATAGATACAGTTTATTTGGAACTTAAGGAAAAACTCAATAGGGAGCCTAGTTATAAGGAAATTAAGGAATATCTAAAGATAAATGAAGACTTAGATATAGATGAGGAAACTATAAAGAATTATTTACTTATAAAGAGACACTCTGTTTCATTAGATACACCTGTAGATGAAGAAGAGGGAGTTTCTTTTATAGATTTACTGTCTAACCAGAATACTGACGATTTAGAAAGGGATTTAATTAAGGAATATTTAGAAAAAGAAATAGACCATATTCTCTCCTTTCTCTCTGAAAGGGAAAGGTATGTGATAATAAACAGATTTGGATTACACGATACACAACCAAAAACACTAAAGGAAATAGGAAAAGAGCTAGGAATATCTAGAGAGAGGGTAAGACAGATAGAAACAAGAGCATTAAAAAAAATAAAAGCTTTGGCAACAAGAAGGCATTTACGGGATTTAATCCAATAATTTGGAAATGATATAGTTTGATAACAGGAAACCTTTAGGAGTTAATTTTATTTTTCCCTTTTCCTCCTCTATTAGCTTTTCATTTTTTAATTCTTCTATTAAATTCTGTTTATTTTTTATTAGATTTTTATCTATACCTTTTGTAAGCCTTAATCCTAACATTATCCTTTCATTTATTAAATCTTTTTCTCCTAACTCCTCTCTGAATAAAACTGGTTTTACTCCATCTTTTACTTTTTCCATATATTCGTATAGATTTTTTGTATTACCAAATCTAACATTTCCTACATAAGACCAAGCAGAAACTCCAATACCAAGGAAATTTACATTCTCCCAGTAAAAAAGATTATGCTTACATTCATAACCTTCTTTAGCCCAATTAGAAAGCTCATAATGATAAAATCCCCTTTCTTTTAGAAATTTAATTATTAAAAAATACATCTCCTCTAATTCTTTATCTGTAGGAAGTTTAAACTCCCCCTTTTTAACTAATTTACCTAAAGGGGTTTCATTGTAAGCAGTAAGCATATAAGCTGATATATGTGTAATTCCTATTGATGTATATATTT
>Ga0256833_1001611_pt1 | contig 16487 bp, 19 predicted proteins | sample 356284metaG_FD_190535 | JGI IMG/M metagenome (GOLD analysis project Ga0256833, IMG submission 190535) | Hydrothermal vent microbial communities from Mid Atlantic Ridge, Atlantic Ocean - 356-284 | ecosystem: Environmental > Aquatic > Marine > Hydrothermal vents | place: Atlantic Ocean: Mid...
AGGAAGACGAAGATACACGTCTACGGGATGGACTACAGCGGTTCAAAGGTGGACCTTGGAGAGAAGGACGTTTACGAGTACACCACAGTGGTAACGCCAAAGAAAACGGCACAACTTAAGGACAAACTCACCATAAAGGTCTGGTACACAAAGGAGAAGGGAGACTCATTCATATACCCGTGGGACATGGGCTGGCTCGGGTCGATGGGCTCCTACGGCTCCTCGGGCGGAGATTTCGTGGGTTTCCAGTTTGAGTACAGGGGGGATAAGTTCACCTTCACAAATCCCGGACCCTTCCAGGCGGGACTGCTCCCCTACATGGACGGAGACACGGAATGGATGGACAAGGTAGGGGAAGACCTTACTAACCTCTACATGGGATGGTTTGCAGTGGTTCAACTGGGGATTTGGACATCATGGACTGACAAGAACCTTGCGGTTCCGCAGAGCGGAGTCTGGAGCGATGGAGTCCACAGCTGGGAGTGGAGTACCACGCCAGATGGAACCGCAACCTTCTCGGGTGTGAAACTAAAGCTCGTAAAGGCCCAGTGGAAGTATGAAGGTAGTGCGGAAGGAGTTAGCATGAGCGGAAAGGCGACGTTTTCCCCGAGTCTGTTCCTTCCGCTTGAGGTGGAAGGTTACTTCAGCTACGCCAGTTCCGAAACTGGAAAAACAACCAACGTATACGGCTACATCAAGGTGGAGGATCTAAAACTCGAAAAGACCGGGTGAATTCTTTTTTCTTTATGGATTAACCTAACCGTAACGAATTCAACGGCGGTGGTCATGGTGAAGTATCCAATCGCCGTGATGGCAATACTCGCGATTGTTCTCACAGCGGGTTGCCTGGGAAACTCTGCCCAGTCCTCAAACACCCCTTCTCCCGCCGAACCGCAGACTGAAACTCCGACTACATGGGAAATGAAGCTCGTATGGAACGTGAGCACGGTAGGAGTACCCTTTATGGACCTTTCGCCGGACGGCAGCCTTTCTGCTGTGATAGACTGGAACGGCCACAGGGTTTACCTGGTGAAGCCGGATGGAAGCTCGGTGAGCTTTGACCTCCAGGGACACGACGCCGTTGGGCCTGTGATAGCGGGGGTTGCCCTCAAAGGGGGAAAGGTCTACGTACTCGGGGATTACGAGGGATTCGCCGGGGTAAGGGTTTACTCGTGGAACGGGAAGGTGGACGAGCTGAGGATCGGGAGTTCCGCGGACGGAATAATGAGATCTCCGAGCGGAAACCATCTCTGCTACCTGGTGACGGTCTCACCCACGGAGCAGGAACTCCACTGCGACGGGGCAAAAACCACGCTCATGCCCAACGACTACGACATAAACTGGGTTTCAGACACAGGGATAGTGGTTCTCGCGGAAAGGGGCAAATCCCTCGCAATGAGGGAAGGAAAAGCGGTCCTCACCGTTGACGGTTCCCACGTCATTGCGTACGGGGACAAGTTGCTCGTGAGCGAGGGCGACACACTGAAAATCCTTTCACTGAAGGGAAGCATACTGGCTACCAAAGACAAAGCAGGTTTCAGTGTGACTACTCTCCTCAGGTGGACGCTGATCCCAACAAAGCGCTACATCCTCCGCCATGAACCGCTTGGAGACACACACGTCCTCACGTGGAACCTCAGTGAGGTAAAGGTTCTGCCCGGCTTTCCCTACTTTGCAAACGAGAACTTCGCGGTTACTGCCAAAGACGGAGTTATTCACTGCTACTCGCTCAGGGACTTCCATGAGGTCTTCAGCGTGAAGGTTCCGGGGGATTCACTCGGCTACATAAAGCTGAGCGACGACGGGAAGGTCATGCTGATATCCGGGGAAACCGGGGGCTTTTGGCTCTACACTGCGGGATGACCCTTTAGTTTTCCTCCGAGATACTTACCGGTGGGTGATAGGATGAGGGGCAGGATACTCGTCCCTTTGCTAACACTGATCCTTATTTCCGGTGTTCTGACCAGCGGATGCCTTGGCGGAAATACATCACAAAGCGAAACTTACAGTGAATCCTCCCAAAGTGGAGGAACCCCAACCAGTGCCGGAGGAACTCCGGGGGGAGGGAAAAGCGAGATCACCTGGCAGGCCCCCTGGAATGCTTACAACCCGGTCCAGATCGACGGGGAAAGTTACTACATAACCTACCTGAAGTACACCCTCACCATCAAGGGCTCCGAGGGAGAGCGCTCATACGAGGTAATAAAGCAGAGGGGCTACGTCAAGGCCCACATCTACTCCGATGAAAACGGAAAGAAAGACTTGGGTGAGTACAACCTCTTCGCCTACTACGGGAAGATAACACCCCTGAACGACCCGGACATGAAAGGCTCGTTTGAGTACCTGATACTGATAAAGGAACGAACCCAGGACAGCGACGGCTATTTCCTAACCCCGTTCCCGGACTTCGGAGCGATGACCTCTGGAACAACCGCGGTTATAGAGGCCTCCTACTGGGGAAACTACTTCTACTGGAGCAACCCGGGGGCAATAGGCAAGTATTCAGAGCCTCCCTACACCGAGGGCGATCTGGACACCCTCATGGGAGCAGTCCCAGGCACGGCCCTTCAGGGCTGGGCAGTTATGGTGGGCTCGGCCGTCTGGACGGGGCTTGAGGATCATGATCTGAGCAAGCCAGACGAGTACAGCTTCTCCTTCATGGGGTTGGGCTACAGCTACAAGGTTAATCCAGCCGGAACGGTCACGTTCGACGGAAAGAGCTTCATGGTAAGCAACGTCGAATGGAGCTGGGCGATGGGCAACGTGAGGGGAGGGGGTAAGGCGAAAATAGCCCCAGCACTACCGGTTCCAGTTGAGAGCGAGGGAACTTTTAGCCATATGGGTGGTGAGAGCTACTACTCCAAAGTTTCAGTTGAGGAGGTGAAGTTCTCGAAAGAATTCGGAGGGATAAACGTCGGGATAGAGCAGATACCATCGGGAGAGAGCACGGGAACAAGCACTCAAACCGAAACCCAAACGGAGACATCAACGCCGAAACTCTCGGACAACTGGAAGCTCGGCTGGGACGCGAGTAAGCCAATAAGCATAAACGGAAAAGAGTACCTCGTCAAGGAGGTGGCCTTTGATGTCGACTACAAGCTTTCCGGGGGAGAAAAAAGGCACTTCGTCATTACCAAGGGCTACCGTGAGGATGAACTGAACGGTAGGAGCGTTTACCTGCTCTACGCCAAGGTTGAGATAAGCGGAGAGACCTACGAGTACAGGGTTTACGTTGAGCCAGGCTATCTGGACGAGTACACCTCAGGAATACTCTGGATTCCTGCGGTTTACGACCTCATCAACGGCCCGGACTTCGTCAAGGTCGAGATAACGGGACCGAGCTGCCACTACTCAATGGACGAGGAGGGAAACTTTGAAGGCGACATGAGCTGTGGGATGATAAGCGAGGATTTCGGGAAGTACAACATGGTGTGGAGCTATCCCACCGGCTTCTACGGTGGAATTTACGGTGATGTGCTGACCTACGTTACATTAACCGAGAACGGAAACGGCTACACCGTTGAAGCAGGCGATTCAGTGAGCATGGCGGGGATGACGTTCGATACTTACAAAGTCACGTGGAACGGCCTGGTCCAAGGCGGCCTTGCCCAGGGCAACGGGGAAACGGTGGTCGCTCCTGAGCTGCCGTTCCCGGTGGATGTAACTGCATCACTCACGATGCCCGGAGCGGGAGGGCTTTACATCCATGCCAGGCTGGTTGACCTGAAAATTGAACCTGCAAGCTAACAAACTTTAAATCTTTCAACCCCTATTTTATTTCATGTTCGGCGAGTACAAGTTGCGCACTCAGTTCATTAAAATAGGACCCCAAAAAATCCACATCGTTGAAGAGAGGCCAGGGGTATTCAAATACAGACGGGGAGACGTTAAAGTCATTTTCAAAGCAGGTGGAGAGCGTCTCAGGGTGATCCCCGGCCCGGCAGTGGGGTACGGGGTAAAACTTTTGATGATAGAATTCAACGAGAAGGTGGTTGTCCCTCCCGAAGAGGAGATGGATTTTTTCTTGACGGCTCCAGTGGAGGTGGAAGTCCTCCTTGGAAGCGCACCAGTGGATAGATTCAACATCGAAAGGGAAAAGTACGCCCTCTACGGGACTCCAGAAACTGGAGCCATAGCGAGGTACTGGAGATCGGAACTTCATACTTCAGAGCCGGATTCCCTCGGAGTGGTTAGGCTCCATCTGGTCAACATGACACGAAAATGGATGGAAATGGACCACGTGATCATGTACCTGAGGGACACTGTCATGTACTACTCCACCGAGCGGGCCTATTATCCGCTGATAACGGTTGACTTCAAATCGGGAGTTCCAGAGGTCAACAACACGGGTAAACCCCCCGCTGACGGGCTAACTCCCACCAAGGAGCCATTGCCCCTTCCCAACTTCCTCATGAGGTGGTAGCCAATGACGCTCAGTTCCCTCGTAAACTCAACGGTGACCTTCCCCCTATCCCCCGGAACCTCCATCGAGATACCCTTAGGGAGGATAATAAGTGCACTGATAATTTTAATCGCTGGAGTGTTCATAGCAAAGATCGTCAAGAGGGAGGTGATAAAGGCCTCCCGCAGTACTACCCACGTTTGGATAATAAACGAGGAGACGGCCTCCGCTCTATCAAACCTCGTAATCTTTCTCGCAGTAATCAAATCCCTTGATGAACTGGGGGTGCTTTCCTACAGGATTTGGGGCATCTACCTGAGTAACATACTAACGGCACTACTCGTTTTCTATTTCTCTTACCTCCTGGCCAAGAAGTCTAAGGACTACATGATAACGAGGGCCCCCCAGAATAAACTCCCGGAGGCCCAAGTAAAGGCAAAGCTATTCTATTACAGCGTCGTAACACTCTCTTTCTTTATTGCGCTAAACATCGCGGGGGTAAGCGGCGAACTGAGCACTCTCCTTGCTGCAGCCGGAATAACGGGCATAGTCCTGGGTTTTGCCTCACAGACAGTGGTGGCGAACTTCGTTTCGGGAGTCTTCATGTACTTTGACAAACCCCTTCAAATAGGGGATGCCGTTAGACTGAAGGATTCCTCCGGGGCCGTCGTTGAAGGAATAGTCGAAGACATAAAGATCATGTCCACACGGATAAGACAATGGGACGGAACCCTTCTCAGGATACCCAACGACAAGCTCTTCAACAGCGAGATAGTAAACCTCCAGAAATATCCCGCAAGGAGAGCCACCATTGAGGTGGGAATAGCCTACGGTGCCGACGCGGAGAAGGCCATTGAGATTATTGAAAGGATCCTCGAAGAAGAGCCCTACGTGCTGGCGAAACCGGAGCCCAGGGTTTACGTTGACAGGCTCGACGACAGTTCCGTTGTTATAAGGATATGGGCGTGGGTTCCAAGTTCCAGATGGGTAGGCGAGAACCTACTACGTTCAAAGTATCATCTCCTTCAGAGGATAAAAGAAGCTCTCGACGAGGCAGGAATAGAAATACCGTTCCCCCAGAGGGTTAACTGGTTCGCCAACGAGCTGAAGGTGAGGATAGAGGAACCCCGGCAGGACGCAGGGGAATGAGCTCCATCTTTTTCTAAGCGTTCAGATGTAAAGTTTGAAAAACATTTAAAACCTTTTTACAAATATAAAGTCTGGTGGTTTCTATGAAACTGCCCACGGTCAGACCTCTCGTTGACAACTTTCTTTGCAGGGACGCTGGGGAATTCTGGGAGGTAGTGCACAAAACCCTCGGCCACGGAAAGGGAGGGATATTCAAAGTTTTCGGAAAGGTTGGTGGAGAACCTTACTATCTGGTTCTCTTAATAGACGACGAGAAGTTGCTCGGCTTAGAGGCACAGAACGTTTCCAGCGGCAATGAACTCACGGGGGAAACAGCCCTCAGAATCCTAAAGGAGCTCCTGAATGGACCCCTCATAGTGGATGCCTACCCATTGGACGAGATAGAGTTGAAGCTCTCTATAGCGGACAACGTCGACGTCTACACTCAAACCCCAAAGGTAACGTTGGAAGGGATGCTCGTAGGCAGGGTGAAGGAGAAAGAGCCAAGGTCTGCAACAGAACGGGAGCTTTACACTGAAGAACGGGAGAAAGAGGAAAAAAGGAAGGAGGAAAAACTCAAAAAAACCGAAGTCGTTTTAAACGTCCCCATAGAACTCGATCCCTACTTCAGGATGATGGTAAAACGCCTCAAAAACGAAGCCAGAGCCTTCAACGCAAATATAAAGAGGATTGAGATCGAGGCACGTGAGGTCCGTTATGCCCTCGGAGCCGGGGTTGGGGTACACTCATCCTTGAAAATTTACGTGGAAGCTCCGGGGGGCGTGCCGATAAGAGCTCTCAGGGAGCACCTTGAAAAGATAACCTATGAAGAGGCGGGGAACATCTCGTCGGAGATTGAAAAAAGGGTGGTAGTCAGCAGGGTGGATGTGGAGCGGGCCTAATGGCCCTTCCTTTCCACCAATGCGTAGAAGAAACCTATCGTCTTGTGCCTGTGAGGCCAGGCCCTCATCGTTCCCGGAAGGAAGCCCTCATCGTAGGGACCGCTTAGGGGGACAAGCCTCGCGTCACCGTGTCCCTTCAGAAACCACCCCACCACCCCCTCGTTCTCCTCACTAAACATGGAGCAGGTCGAGTAGAGAAGCCTCCCCCCAGGTTTTAAAAGCTTCCAGGCACTCTCAAGGAGTTCTTTCTGAAGCGAGACGACCTTTGGAATGTTCTTCTCACGCAGACGCCACCTCAGCTCGGGGTTCTTGGCTATCGTCCCATCGCTGGTGCAGGGCGCATCAAGGAGAACCTTATCGGCGATGCCTTCACCCAAAATTTCGGGCGCCCTTCTCCCATCGGCCCTTATCGTCTCCGCTATTCTCACCCCCGTCCTCTTCAAAATCTCGTTCATACGCTTTATTCTGGCCATATCGACGTCAAAGGCGTATATTTTACCCCCATTGTTCATCAGCTCCGCCATATGGGCGGTTTTTCCACCCGGAGCCGCCGCCAAATCAACGACCGTTTCGCCGGGTTTCGGGTTCAGTACAAGCGATGCAACGGCAGCAGCTTCCTCCTGGGCTATGGCAAAGCCCTTGTTGAAGAGCCATTCCAGGTTGAAGGGGTCGAGGAGTCTAATGAGGGTTCCCACCCTCCCACTTCTCTCAAAGCGGACGTTCTTTTTCCGGAGATAGCCCTCAACCTCCTCAACGCTGCTCTTCAGCAGGTTTACCCTGATGCTCGTTGGTAACGTCTCGTTGAGCGCCTTGAGCAGATCCTCGGCCTCGTTTCCAACAAGCTCCCTCATCTTCACTACGAACCACTCGGGAAAGAGGTAGTCCCATTTGAGGCGCTTCTCCTCGGTGTCGATGACGGGCATGTACTCTAGTATCCGCGGCAGAAGGTCGTGGTAGTAATATCCAACATACGGGTGTGTTCTCTTTGATAAAAACCCAGCGAGGCCTTTAAGGCGCCTCCGCGTTTTTTCGCTGGGATCCCTGAAGACGGCCACCTCAATCGCAACCCTCAGCGTTGCCCTCAACCAGGGGTCAAGTATCAGTGGTGAAACCCCCACGAGCTCTTTGATAATCTCATCTATCAGACCGAGTCTCCTCTGGAGGGAGTAAAAAATTCCTGTCAGCTTGGAGTTTTCCCAGCCCTCAATTCTGTGCCTGGAAAAAGCCTTCCTCTTGGCACTCTGACTGGGTTTGATTTCTTCACCGAGCTTAACCGCCTCTATAAGTGCATAGAGTTGCCTGTCCGAGAGCTTGAGTTTTGTCAATTCCATTCCCCCACTCAAATTCTGTCCGAGCCGTTTTGAACTTTCCCACAACCCCAAGATCCCCTGGGTTTGTAATCATCCGGGAGAGTTCTTGTCCACCCGACCTTTTTAGATTGAGTCAGTTTTAACGAGAGAACAAAAGAGAGGTTAAAGGTATTGACTAAACTCCCCTGCTTCCCAGGGATTCAATATCAACTACGCTGTCGGCGAATAATGGGGCCTCATCAACGGCCACCAGGACGGAGGGATCTCCGAGAAGGGATGCCATTAGAACCGCGTCATCTTTTCTGCCACTTCTCGTAATGTGGGTCAATGCTTTCTCGAGCTCCCAGGGATTCTTGCGGTAGTGCTCTTTGAGAGTTGAAACAACGATGCCGAGAAGCACTCTTGCCTCATGACGAATAGCCACATCTGAGCCCCTTTTGGACAGTGTTCGGAGGCACTGCACTATTCCGAGGAGAACCGTGTCAACGGGATACACAGGGGGAACCTTGAGTAACTCCCTTACCGTGGCCATGGCCAATTCGACCGTTGTGGGATCCCCTTCCTTCAGGGCCATCTTTAACGCCCTAAGGTACTCCTCACTTACGCTATCGAGGGGATCACCCTCCTTGGCTATCACGTAGGCACTCATTGCCAATACCCTGGGGTTGTTCGAGTTGAGGTGTCTCCTCGCCAGGGAGCCCACCTCGTGAGGCATCACGGCTACCGAGATTCCTTTCAGAAGTTCCACCGCCTCGTTCCAGGCCATCCCGTTGCATCTCGCTGCAATGGAAAAGAGGGGATGCATGAGCCGCTCAAACTGGGCAAGGCTTATGTGGGAACCTTTCAGGAGGAGCCTCAACACGGGGAGCGTCCTAACGAAGACCCGTTCGTCGTTCGATTCAAGAAGCTCAACGAGCGGTCCAAAGAAAAGCTCAAGTAGACGGGCTTTTCCAGAATTTGAGTCTCTGAGTATTCTGCTCAGAACCGATAGGGACCTGAGCCTAACGCGTGGATTTCTATCCCCGAGTAGGCGAGCCAGCGCCCTGAGCCCCTCTTCCGTTTTAGCGAATTCCACCGCATCGTTGAGGTCCCATGAGAGAACTAATTCCCTCATCCTGTAGAGGGCTCCTGTGATTTTAGTCACCCCTGTAAGTGGGGTCACCCCAATGTTTAAATACCTTTCGAAAAACTCCTCTCCAACCGGTATAACCGGGTTTTAATCCTTTTCAGAGGTTTTTTATGAAAGAAGAATTGGGCGGGAATCTCAAAATTCGTCGTTACTCTATGCGTTACTTGAAAGCCAAATTCCTTAGAAAATGTTTCAATAAACGCCATAACTTCGGGTTTATCGAGATGGATGGAGTAAACAACGTCGCTTATCTCAAAGGCTTTCATTAAAAACGGCCTGTCGGCGTGTTTCCTCTGACTTCCAAAGGGCGGGTTCATAAGGACGGTATCAACCCTTCTATTAAAGCTGGAGACGTCGGCGTGAACTACCTCAACACAGTTCCTTGTTCCAGCGTTCTCAACGTTCCGGCGGAGGATCTCGACGGCCTCACCATCAATCTCAACGGCATAGACTTTCCTCGCACCTAAGAGGCATGCCCCCACAGTTAAAACTCCGGTTCCAGCTCCGAGATCGGCAACGGCTTTTCCCTCGATGTCCCCCAATGAATACGCCATCCACAGGAGTTCAGCGGCCACATCCCCGGGAGTTCTGTACTGTTCAAGCTCTGGTTTAGGGTTTTTGAAGCCTTCTAAGCGCGAAAGGAAGATGGAAAGGTGCTTCTTCTTCACCTTCCACCACCGTGAAGTGCAATGCCGAGGGGTTCGTCTTTATCGCGCTCAACCCCAACTATCTCATCGAAGGCGTAGTCACCACGCAAACCGAGGAGTATCTCCAGCTCGGTAGGCGTCAGCACCGGCTTCCTCCAGTTCTCGTAATCATCCATCGGAACGCGCGGGCAGGCAACGACGACGTAGGCATCGAAGTCGAAACCTTCCAAAGCAGGGTAGCTGATGTGGTTCATGGCTATTAGCCTGGCGTATTTTCCGTGCTCGCGGAGGAGCTTTACCACGCGCTTCGCCTCAGCCAGGCGGAGCTGGCCTTTCTTGGTGCTGATCACAACGCCGAAGCTTTGGGCGTCCATCGCCTTCGCTATCTGCGCCCAGCGTTTTCTTATCAGCCTTTCAGCTTCTCCATCCATCCAGATGGCATCTCCGGAGTAGGGATTGACCGCGAGGGTAGGCTTACCTGTCGCCAGGGCGAGGCCGATGGGGTGGAAGTAGCCTGCCCCTACGAAGAGAACACCCTCGGCTTTGACCTTGGCACTTGAGAAGTTGCAGCCGAGAACCTGGCCCGGCCAGCTGACACGGGAGTCCCCTTTCCCGATGATAACCTCAAAGCCATGTTTTTCCAGAAACTCCCTCGCCCCCTTAAGCCTGTGAATGTGCTGGGCTGTTGTCACGAGGGCTATTCTTCTCCCGAGCTTTCTTATCTTATCGATGTTTTTTTCAAGAGCGGGAACAACCTCGACCTTGGCGAACGCCGGAACGAATATAGTGGGAACCTCCAGATGAAGGGTCATGTAGCTGTGACCGAGATGAATGAGCGCATCGCAGCCAAGGGCTTTGGCTTCCCTGTCAGCCGGGTCGCAGGCACCGTAATTGATGTCGCCGCTGATTATAACTTCGATTCCATTCCCCTCAAGGAAATCGGCCAGGTTTTGGGCTTCCCCTTTCAGCCCCTCCGGCGTCTGGATGAGCACCCGTTCAGCGTTGAGCTCTCGCAGGGTTTCCAGTACCTCACGGTTCGAAACTTCGTGCATTGAACTCACCGACGGCGTTTAGATGAAACCCTTTAAATGTCAATCGATTCACAGAAGTGTACAGTGTTTTTGTGAACATTAAAATACATCAAGTATCATAAACGTTTAGTCAAAACCTTTATTAAACATTACTGCACTAAATTTCCCGATACCGGAGGTGCTTCAAATGAAGAAAGTGGCTGCAATCCTGGGGCTTCTCTTCTTGGCCGCCATGCTCAACCCGGTGGCTGCCTCAAGCAGTAAAGGCGGCGGGAACTACTGGCACCCGTATCCGACCAATGTAATACCTGGGGACATCGTCATAGGCCACAACCCCAGCAGCGACAAGTACATCCCCGGTTACTGGACACACACCGGAATCATTGCCTACTATGATAGCTATTACGGGGAATGGGTGGTCATAGAGGCATGGGAGTCCGGAATAAGAATGGTTCTGCTCTCTGACTTTCTAAAGAGATACGATACAGTTGCAGTTCTTCGCGTTGCCACCAGCGACTACGTGAGGCAGAACGCGGTTTACTTCGCTTACCAGCAGCTGGGCAAGCCCTATGACTGGGGCTGGTGGACAAAGCAGATTTACGGCGACAGCTACTACTGCTCCGAGCTCGTTTGGGCGGCCTACATGGCCGCAGGCGGACCGGACATAGACGCTAACCCAGGCTGGACCTGGAAGTACCTGAACGGCGTCGCGCCGCAGGAGGTCTACGACGACGATGACACCTATGTGGTATACTACCACTCGGCCTGAGTTCTTTCTCCTTTTATAACCTCATCAACAAAAGCCTTTTATATCCCAAAACCCAACAATACCTCGAAGTCCGATGCATCGGGGTGATAAGTATGGGGTTTTTGATAACGACCACAGAGAAAATTCCAGGATACAGGGTGGTCGAGGTGAAGGGGCTCGCCAGGGGCGGTATCGTCAGGGCAACCCACGTCGGAAGGGACATAATGGCATTCTTCAAGAACCTGAAGGGGGGTGAAGTACAGGAGTACACCCAGATGCTGGCAGAGGCCAGGGAGGAGGCGCTGAGGAGGATGAGACTCCACGCCGAGGACATGGGGGCCAACGCCGTTATAGGAGTCCGCTTCATGACCTCAGCGGTTGCCTCGGGCATGGCGGAAATTTATGCCTACGGCACCGCTGTCGTCGTTGAAAAGCTGGAGGAGTGAGCATGTACCTCCTTCCCTTCCCCATAATAGGCGGTCTCTTAGCGTGGGCAACGCTGTACTTTATAGGCTTTGAAAAGCAGAGGTGGGGCGAGTTTCTCTTAGGCTTGGCGGCCTTCTTCATTGCGATGATAATCCAGAATCCCGTCCAGCAGCTCCCGCTCCTCGGGATGGGGATAAAGTCCAACGCCGACGTCATAGCCAGGGGGACGGCTTTCACCATAGGTGTCTCGATATGGTTCGGACTCATCGCCGGCATAGTTCAGGAGGGGGCAAAGTACCTCCTCGTGAAGGGGAAGAGCCCCAACACCGGCCTGTTCATGGGGCTGGGCTTCGGAATAACGGAGGTCTTCGTCATAGCCGGGGCGGCCCTCGCCGGAGCTATGGCGACCGGAAAACCGCTCGACGTACCGTTAAGCACGGCGCTCCTCTCGATGGTGGAGCGCTACTTCGTGGTGCTCTTCCACGTAGGGACCGGGATATACCTGGCCTATGCTTACAGGGAAGGCTTTGGAAAGAGTGGTCTCCTTGTGATGATAGGTATTCACGCGGTTATCGATTCCCTGGCAGCTTATTCCCAGCTCACGAAAAGCGAACCGACCATGTACGCGGTAGAATTCATAACCGCCCTCGCCGCACTGGGGCTGATCTATTATACAGTTCCAAAGGCAAAGGTCGAGATGCCGAAGGAAGAGGAAGCCCTGTGGTGAGTCCATGTTCGACAGAAGGGAGAAAGCCCTCAGGAAGCTGAGAAAGGACCTCCGCTCCGGGCTCTACTCTTACTTAGTTCTTTCCCTCCTTGAGAAAGAAGAACTCCATGGCTACGCGATACGGAAGAGGCTGGAAAAGCTCAGCGACGGCAGGCTCGTCCCGAGCGAGGGAGCCTTATACGACATCCTCAAGAGCCTGAAGAAAACCGGGCTGGTGGGGGACACATGGGCCGAAGTTGGCGGAAGGCCAAGGAAATACTACTCCCTTACCAAACTGGGGAGAGAAGTTTTGGAAGAGCTCAAGGGTGAAATAATGACCATAGAACTCGTGCTGGAAAGATTGGAGGGAGAAAAATGACCTGGAAGGAGTTTGAAGTTGCACTCTCGCTGTTTCTGCTCTTCTCCTCACTGCTCGTTTTAGCATTTAGAGGAAGAAGAAACCCGCTTATAGGATTCCGAGTCGGCTACACCTACCACTCGGAGAGGGTCTGGAGGAAAGTGAACACCTTTTCGGGGTTAGCTATGCTCGCTATCTCACTGCTTCTCTTGGGGATTGCACTTCACGGCGTCCCCATAAACGTTTTCGTCTTGATGGCGGTGGCCCTGCTCCTCGGGATAGTCTTTGCCGGACTCATTATGGCGAAGCGCGAGTACGAGCTTGAGGAGCTCTCCACCGAGGCTCCAGAAAAGCCCAAGGGGAAAATTCTCAGGACCGATATAAAGCCCTACCTGCTCCTTCAACTGGGTTTCATGGCCTTTTACCTCCTCCTTGTGGCCCTTTTCTGGGACAAGCTACCGGAAAGGGTAGCAACCCACTTCACAACGGGCGGTCCGGACAGCTATGGAAGTAAATTCTGGGGAGTCCTCGGCGTTCCGGTCTTGGCCTGGCTCCTGCCCTTCCTTTTAACGATTCCTGCAAAGGACCCGGGATTCTTCGCCAAAGCCAATTTTTACCCAAAGAGCCTTAGGGGCTGGTGTGCCTTTACGACCCTCCTGAGCCTCGGCCTGGTTTTGGTCTTCACGTCGGCACTCTTCTACAACGCTGGAATGGCTTCAGTGAAGGCGATAAACTACTCCGCATACACTACCCTCGGAATGGTGGCGGTTGGAATCTACTTCCTCCTGAGGGATGCCTATGGAGGGAGTTGAACTACTCAGAATCCTCTATGGAACTTTCCTCGGCCTTTTCCTGATTATCGCCGGCGTTTTAACCTTTACCGCAAAGGACGAGCCCGGCATAGGTTTTAGGATAAGCTATACCTACCTCTCAAAAAAAGCCAGAAGAAAGGCCAACCGCATCTCTGGAATCGGAACGGCGATAACGGGCGTTTCTCTCATGGTCCTCTCCCCGCTTCTGAGCTTTGCATGGCTTGCCGTCCTCCTGCTCCTGAGCATTGGAACGACCGTGCTCTTCGCATATCTAACCGCCAAGCGTGAGTACGAGCTTGAGGAGCTCTCGGAGAAAGCGCCCGAGAAACCTGGAAAGGTGATAAAACCCCCAAATCTAAAGAAGTACATCGCCCTCCAGACAGCTTTTCTGGCCATCTTCACCGGCCTTTGTATAGCTGGAAGAGTTCCCAGGGAAACCGCCATCGTTCTCGGCGGAGCACTCATTCTGCTCCTCGCACTGACGTTTTTAGTTTCCCGCCCGCTGGTTTTCCAGCTTGCTCCCAAGTTCAAGGGGAAGATGGCTATGAGCTTCGCAAGGGCGCTGACCCTCGTCTCGGGATTGACAACGGCGGAGATGGCCTTAGCGGCACTCGGCTATGAACCCGGGCCGCTTGGCGTCGTTTTGCTTCTCATGACTTCGCTCGGCGTTATCTTCTACGCCGCTTTCATCGCCCTAACGGGAGCCTACGAGGAAGGTTATTATTAGCTCTCAAGGGCCTTTATCAGCTCTTCCCGTTCGGGTTTTCTTATTATTCCAATCTCAACCGCGTGCTCAAGCACGTAATCCGATAGATTCTCTCCGAAGAATGCCCTTATCCCCTTCCCAGGGAAGTAGAACGCGTAAACCCTAACGTTTTTTTCTTCGCAGATTCCCCTCGCCACCATAAAGCCCTTCTCAGCGTTTACCCTTATCACTTCGAAGCCAAACACCTCTGCGATGCCAAAGAAGGCCTCAAAGAGCTTCACCCTCGCGTCCTTCAAAGCTTTATTGACAGCCTGGCGTGAGATGCCGAGGGCCTCGGCTATCTCAACCTCTCTCATCCCCTTGGCCCTCATAAGCCAGATTCGCTCCATGCCCTCCGGAAGTCTAAGCATTTTTCATGGCCTCCTTGGTGAGTTTCAGGAAACCTTCACCTCTCCCATAGGAGAGGGGATAAGATTTTCCCTCCTCAACCTTGACCCAAAAGCCGTTTGAGATACTCAAAAGGAAAACGAAGATTGGTCGCAGGTAAAACCCCGTGAGCCGGGAGATGTAATCTGAGACGGAAATCCCTATAAGTCCTGAGGAGAACAGGGAGAGTGGAATCCCTCTAACCGGGAGGAAGGCAGCCTTAATGAACGTCATTTGGAGTCACCTCCTTATTCCCTTGGATCATTTCTCTCAAAAATCGTGAAGCCCTTTTCTCATCCACCGCTACCAGATAGCTTCGCTTGAAAGTCTTCAATAGCACGTAGTCCTTCCTGTAGTACTCGACGAGAAGAATAAGGGACATAAGCGTTGCAATGAAAATTGAAAAACTATCCACAAAACCAGGCTCCAGCCAATCCAGGATAAAACCTGCAATTGGGACAAAAACAAGGAGAGAAAAAACCTGTGTCTCACGCTTGAACGGCAATATCATTGAGGCTATGTAGACAAAACCCGTCGCAAACAGGACGAACCAACTGGGGGATCCATAATCTCTAGCAGAAGGAGAGAAAACGAACCCCACGAAAGTGCCAACTATGACCGCAAGCAGGAGAATGGGCATTCCCGGAAACTCTCTGGCAACGATCCCGTTCTCCAGCCGAGTTAGAACTTTAACTTCTCCCACATCCCCCATTTTGACTTCTGAGTAAAGCCTGCCAAAGAAGTACTTCAACCTAAGTATATCACCATCAACCTCGACTGAAGTCCCCCAGGAAGCAGCGAGGAAGAACCAGCCCACGAGCGATACCCATAGGTGCCCAGAAATAATCGGGACGAAGAGAATGAGAGAGATACCCAAACAGAGGAGAAAAAACTGGGCTCCTGAGAAGTTCATTGGGACTGCGCCGCTAACCCTCACAGAGATCACCACCCAGTGCCTTTATGACCCTTTCAGCATCGTGAGGGCCTATCAGGAACCTGCCCTTCTCCGCCAGAACCCCAACGTACTCCATCGAGACCCAGGAGAGAACAAACCAGAAACCTATTAAGGAGGTAAAAAGCGAGAGCCCGAACCACTGGAACTCCATCCCCGAGGCCGCGAATGGCACCGAAGGGGCCCAGGGGAGAAGGAGTGCAAGCAGGAAAAGCCTCCCTGCTCTTTCTTTTAGAGCCCTAACCGGGAACGCCAGCGTTATCCAGTAGAGAACGAGCCAGTAAGCAACGAAGGGAAAGACAAGAAAACCCTTAACACTGAATAGCACGAAAGAGAGCAGCATGAAGAAGAACGGAACCACCAGAGAGTTTGCAAGGTCTCTCCAGAGCCTTCCAAGTTTGAGTTCTCCGACGTTCTTGACCTCAAGCACCTCGCCGGCGTTAACGCGGAGGATGCCAAAACCATAAATCAGGGTCAGCCCCTTCTCCGAAACCTCAACCTTCCAGCCGGAGGATGCTCCAAAGAGGAAGGCACTCGCGAGCAGAAGCGCGAAGTATCCAGCTGGGCCATAGTTCTCCATAACCCACCCAACCGAGGACAGCAGGGCAACGGCAATAAAACGGAGGAAGAGCGCGATTCCCGGTGCGGAAAGGCCCCATGTTTTTCCCATTCCCATCACAGCCAATTGTTCTCCCATTGAGTTCACCTTTGTCAACATACATAAGTTGACAAAATATTTAAGCCTTTCGATGGGATTAAATAACTTCACCAATCACCAAAGAAGGTGATCCCATGTCCCTTGAG
>Ga0256833_1001612_pt1 | contig 16470 bp, 17 predicted proteins | sample 356284metaG_FD_190535 | JGI IMG/M metagenome (GOLD analysis project Ga0256833, IMG submission 190535) | Hydrothermal vent microbial communities from Mid Atlantic Ridge, Atlantic Ocean - 356-284 | ecosystem: Environmental > Aquatic > Marine > Hydrothermal vents | place: Atlantic Ocean: Mid...
CGCAGGATGAGCCCCTCCTCAAGGAAAGGGTCCCTCTTTTTCCCCATCAGGAGTAAAACAACGCGATCTACATCCGTGAAGGAAACGGTAAAGGGATTCTCTTCCACATCAAATTCAAGGAACAGGTTCTTTATAATTGCAATGAGATTCTGGTTGTCGGCTACTTTCTCTTCGAGTTTCTCTTTTGGAAGAAACACCTTTTTCAGTTCAGCCATGTAAAAAATTTTAACACATCCTTTAACAAACTTGAAGGACGGGCAAACATAACCAGACAGGTGATAAATCAGGGTAAAGTCAATATAATAGTGGGCTATGAAGTGCAGGATCTGCGGAAAGGAAGCCTTTGTAAAGTTGAGGTCTTACAACCTTGCCCTGTGTGAGGAACACTTTGTTGAATTCGTAAGAAGAAGGGTGGAAAAGGCTATAAAAAAGTTCAAAATGGTCTCAAAGGAAGACCACATCCTCGTTGCTGTATCCGGCGGAAAGGATTCCATTGTTCTCTGGCATGTACTTAACGAACTTGGTTACAGGACCACCGGTTACTTTCTGAATCTCGGGATAGACGAATTTTCAAATAAATCGCAGAAAATCGCTGAGGAATTTGCAAATAGATTCTCCCTTGAACTGAAGGTGGAGTATTTAAGGGATGTACTCGGTGTTGGAATTCCGGAAATAGCGAGAATTTCAAAGGGGAAACCCTGCTCCACATGTGGAATGATCAAGAGGTATCTCATAAACAGAGCTGGACTCGACTACGACGCAGTGGCTACAGGACACAATCTTGACGACGAATCGTCAGTTCTGTTTGGAAACATACTGCACTGGCAGGTTGAGTATCTCGAGAGACAGAGTCCCATCCTGCCAAGGGACAGAACCCTCGCAAAGAAGGTAAAGCCACTGGTTCTCCTGACAAATCACGAAATCAAACTCTACGCCGATGTGCTTGGGCTTCCCTATATCCCGGACAGCTGTCCATTTTCGACGGGAGCCACCACCCATTACTACAGGGACATCTTGAACACCCTTGAAGAGAGGATGCCCGGCACAAAGATCAGATTCTACATGGGCTTTATAGAAAATAAAAAGGGCTTTAAAGTAAAAGAGAAGGAGCTGAAACCCTGCGAAAGGTGTGGCTATTTAACCACTGCAGGGATCTGCTCCTTCTGCAGACTCAGGGAAAGAATTAAAATTCAGTTTAACTTACGCTGACACTCCGGGCACACGCCGTAAAAGACGATGTTGTAACCCTGAATTCTGAAGCCTTTTTTCTCCTCCTCTGTGAGAACTATCTCCGGCACAGGCCTGTCAACATCAACCACCTTACCACACATGGTGCAGACCATGTGGATGTGTGGATGTGTGTATGGATCGTAGTGGGCTTTACCACCTATGACTTCAAGCTTTATGACACCACCTATCCTGTGGAGTAACTCGAGGGTGTTATAGACCGTGGCAAGGGAAATGTCCGGCATCTGTCTTTTAACCCTGTTATAAATGTCTTCCGCCGTTGGATGTGAGTGATCGTTGTGAAGAGCCTCTATTATTGCCCTTCTCTGTGGCGTCATCTTGAAGCCGCGATTTTTTAACTCCCTTATTCGCTCTTCAATGGTAAGCATTTTATCACCTCAATATGGATTTTTTAACTGGAAATATTCTAAACTAAAAACGATATAAAATCAAGCCCGAGGGTGTTCGAAAAAAACATTTTTCTCCATAAACTTATTCCCCATTTAAAGGTGTTTTTAAGCGGTAAACATCCCCCTTGTTTTGTCTCGTAAAATCCCCCTGGAGAAGGGGGGTTATTTTCTCCCAAAATCCCCCTTGGTGAAGGGGGAAAAGGGGGAATTGAAATTTTAAGCGGTTTGCATCCCCCTTTGTCCCCCTTCTGGAGAAGGGGGATCTGGGTTACTAAGGTTCCCCTTTGAAAAAGGGGGATTATTCGAACACCCTCGTGCTAAAGGTGGAACATATTGATTTGATGGTATAAAATTTGTGGACGCTATTCAAAAGGGAGGTTCCATATATGATCGAACTTCTTCGGAGTTTGACCATCCTGGTTCTGGTCTCTTTCAGGCCGGCACCTGCAACGAATGTCAGGGCGTATGATACTCCCAACGATGCAGGTGGAAGTGTCATTATAAAATGGGATCTATCAAAGGACGATTCCATCGTCACGAAATACGAAATCATCAGAATTACAGGAAGTCCTGACGGGGAAAGGGTTACAGCAGGTTTTGTTCTTCGCGGTACAAATTCCTACAGGGATGTTGATCTAAAAGATGGAGAGAAGTACTACTACATGGTGAGGACATGGGCAGATGGAGAGTACTCTGATTCGGGAATTACATCAAAACCCGCAATACCGAGACCTCAGTGGTTTCACACAAAAAGGGTGGTAGCCCTGATCATTCTCATCGTCTTTGGCTTTCTCTTTTTCTACTATCTAAAACTTGCCAGAGAGGGAGCGCCCTTATGGATAAGAAAGATTGCGGGGCTTGAGGCCATTGACGAGGCGGTGGGGAGATCAGTGGAAATGGGGCGTCCAATTCTTTACATCCTCGGTCTCGGCTTTATCTCAGACATTCCCACCATAGCAGGTCTTGCCATCCTCAAAAGGGTTGCCAGAAAGGCCGCAGAGTACGAGGCTGACATTATAGTCCCCAATTACGATCCCATCGTTATGGTGGCTGCCCAGGAGACCGTGAAGGAAGGATACATGGAAGCTGGAAGACCGGATCTTTTCAACGAATCCAACATCATGTTTTTGACCCAGGACCAGTTCGGTTACGCGGCGGGAGTTGACGGCATAATGGTGAGGGAGAAGCCTGGAGCCATTTTCCTTCAGGGTCTATTCTACGCCGAATCTCTTATACTTGCAGAAACGGGGCATTCAATCGGAGCGATACAGATTTCCGGTACCACATCAGTAACCCAGCTTCCTTTCTTTATAGCTGCCACTGACTATACTCTGATAGGTGAAGAGATGTACGCGGCCAGTGCCTATCTCACAAGGGATCCTCTGGCTCTTTCCACACTCAAGGCAGAAGATATTATGAAGGTCCTGTTTATCGCTCTCATGACAGTTGGTACCATTCTGGAAACGGTGGCACTCATTACCGGAAATTCTGGATTTCACTTTCTTAAAAACTTTTTCAGTATGTTTTGATGGAGGAGGACCATGAAGAGGGAAGTTCCTATTGCAATTACATTTATATCAGGTGTACTTCTGGTGATTGCGTTTTTTATACCACATGAGCCTTTCGGAAGTCTGGAGCAGAGGTTCAACGACTGGTACATTATCGTCTCAGGTTTTGCACTGATCCTGGGTATCGACTCTCTGCTCCTGCACCACTGGAATAAGGTATCACGGAGGAGCAAAGACTGGTTCCATTCCCTGAGTCTGATAATAGCATTTTTCGTAACCCTGATCTGGGGATTTTATTCGGGGATCAAAACCGGTCACTTTCTCTCAGCGCAGTCAACATTCAGGCAGTACTTTTACATGTATGTTTTCGTTCCACTTCAGGCCACGATGTTCTCACTTCTTGCATTCTTTATCGCCTCTGCCGCCTACCGTGCCTTCCGTGCAGATCGTTTTGAGGCTGCCCTTCTTCTTTTCTCAGCAGGTATCGTGATGCTTGGAAGGGTGCCTCTGGGAAATGCGGTGGCTCCCTACATGGTTGGACTCGTTTTTCTGATCTTTGCATATCTCCTTTACTCAGATGGTAGAAAGGAGGTTGATCCTACAAGGAGATATTTGAAGATCGGTGGAGCGGTTTTGAGCCTGATTCTTATCTATCCGGTGGGATGGTTTTTCCTGCATTATACGGCACAGACGGCAGGATGGATAATGAACATTCCGCAGCTTGCGGCAAAGAGAGGAATCTTCGTGGGTATAGCCCTCGGTGGTATCGCCATGTCACTCAGGATTATCCTTGGAATCGAAAAAACTTATCTGAGGTGAGAGATGAAATACATTGAAAAACTTGCAAAGATTGACAGAAGGATAATTTATTTGATACTGTTTTTGACGGTTTTGCTCCCGTATCTATTTAAAATCAGCCTGCCCATGAAACCGTTACCCGAGGTGGTTCAGGCCTACAGGGAGATAGACAGGCTTCCAGCAGGTTCAGTGGTAATGATTTCCATTGACTACGATGCTGCTTCAATGCCTGAGGTTCAGCCCATGCTGTATGCCATTCTGAGGCACTGTTTCAGCAAAGATCTCAAAATCATCATGCTCGGTCACTGGCCTCTTGGGATACCGCTGGGAATCGCTGCTCTTGAAGATGTGGCAAAGGAATACGGTAAAAAGTACGGTGAGGACTATGTCTTTCTCGGTTACAGGCCCGGCGTGGCGGCGGTTATGATCAACATGGGGAAGGAGATCAGATCGGTCTTCAGGGAGGACTACTGGGGTACTCCACTTGACTCCCTGCCTATGATGAGAAATGTCCATACCTACGACGACATAGCCATACTGGTGGGATTTGAGGCAGGCTCTACAGGAGATTACTGGGTTCAGTATGCTCAGGCGAGATACAACCAGAAGATCATACTCGGTGGAACTGCCGTTGTCGCACCCGACTGGTATCCATACCTGCAGTCCAGACAGATCGTCGGACTTATAGGAGGTCTCAGGGGAGCTGCGGACTACGAAAATCTCGTTCATCACAAAGCCCTTGCATATTATGGTATGACTCCACAGGCTGCGGTTCACATACTCATAGTTATATTTATAATCCTTGGAAACATAGGTTACCTGGCTTTAAGGAGGAGGAAGTAAAAATGGCACAGGTTTTCTGGACCTGGGTGGCAGCTTTCTTGACCCTTGCAATTTTTAGTTTTCTCTACAAAGACAATCCTTTTTACAAGTTTGCAGAGCACATTTATGTGGGAAGCTCAGCTGCATTCTGGTTCGTTTATCTCTGGTACTTCGACATCAAACCGAAGCTCATAGACGGCTGGAGATACAATACGGGATTTGAAAAGTACATCCTCATAATTCCTGCGGTTCTTTCGATCTTCATGCTCATGAGATTTATAAGGCCACTTGCCTGGCTTTCAAGATGGGCCATTGCCTTCACAGTTGGAATGGCAGCTGGACTGGGTATAACGGCAGCATTGCAGGGGTATCTCGTACCCCAGATTCAGGCGACATTTCTGCCCTTATGGGTATCTAAAGGGAGCTTCTGGCATTCCCTCGGAATCTCCATCAACAATTTCGTACTCGTTCTCGGCACCATTGTTACCATATTTTATTTTTACTTCTCAAAGGAACACAAAGGAACCCTTGGAGCTCTATCACGGGCAGGAATTGTATTCATCATGGTCGCCTTCGGTGCTTCCTTCGGTTATACGGTTATGGCAAGAATATCCCTGCTGATCGGAAGAGTTTACTTTTTAATACACGACTGGTTGCACATTGTCTAAGAAGGTTCTGTACAGCATAACCGTTTCACTTTCCGTCATCCTCCTGGATCAGTTGAGCAAGTTTCTGGTCTATTCAAATCTAAAGCTTTATCAATCTATCCCTGTTATTGACGACATTCTGAAAATTACATACATCCACAATCCGAATTCTGTCTTTGGGCTGAGTCTTGGCGACAGGTTCCCTTATCCCCTCATGATCGTTGTCCTCGTTCTCGTGGTTACCACAGTCTGGTACTTTGAGGACCGTGCGGACTTTTACATCCTTTACAGTGCAATTATAGGTGGTGCCGTCGGAAATCTCATAGACAGGATCAGATTTCACGAGGTCGTGGACTTTATCGATGTCGGGATTTCAAAAAATTTGAGGTGGCCTGTTTTTAACATAGCGGACGCTTCAATTTCAGTTTCAGTTGTGTTAATATTAATTCTGAGCATGATAAAGTCCAGAAAGGAGGAAAAATGACGATTATTTTCCTTACATTACAGATGTTCGCAGGGCCCATTACAAACCTTTCCATTTCTGATACTCTTTACAATCCTGCGGTCTTCGAAAGCTCCGATAAGATCAGGATAAACTTTTATCTTGAGGCCCTATATGCCACAGAGCTGGAAAACGAATTTAAATATGCCTACGACCAATTCAACAATGGCGTTGGAAAGATCAACACATACTCCGGTCAATTCTCGTACATCAAGCCATCCAACCTGATAGTTGGACTTACCTACAGAAACTTCAATTTCACAGCCGGATACGAGCTTTACAGGTCTTTTGAGTACAAAATGGAGCGAGACATTTATGACAGGGATAACATGCAGATCTTGCACGGTTACTTCTTCTCCCACGGTGGTATCTATGGAGCGTATCTGGGACTCGGTTTAAAGGGCAGGGTCTTTAATTTTGGCATTAAGTTCGTCAACTACTTCTACCGGAACTCCATAAGGGCAAACATCCCTTTCCCCCAAAACATCACAAGAAAGTTCAGAAAAGGAGGTATTCAGCTTTTTTCCAGTTTCGACATAACAGATAGGATCAGAACATCGCTTTTTTACTCAAATAGCGTTACTTTCTTCTTCAGCTATAAGACTTTCGTTTTTACATGCCCGCCTCCCTATACTGCCTCCAGTTCTTTACCGGTAAGGGAAGGTCTTGAGGTGGTATATCTTCCACCTACAGACATCGTCACCAGTACATCTTTTCTCTACATGAGAGAAGGTAAGGGCCATTACTTAAAGGTGAATTTCAGGCACAACTTCCTCGATGTGAATGCATTTGAATTTGGAGGTGGCCTTTTCAAAGACGAGACGGACAACTGGGGAAGTTTCCTGACATTGGGCCTGGGCTACGATTACGGAAAGGTGGGATTTGTCTCGCACATAATGTACAGATACTTATCCTATCGAGAAGAGGACATCTGTTCAGACAGCCACGAAGTAACCAGCAGTCTCGTTTCCATAAGTCTCGGAGTCAGATACAGGCCATGAACACCCTGATCTTACTGCTGTTTCTGGGTTTTCCTGGAGAATCGTTCAGCTACGGTTATCTTCTAATCCCCTTTGGAACCGATGGGGCTGTTTTCAGGTCGGCTCTGGTCTCGGATCCGTCCTCTGATTTCTCCACCTACTACAATCCGTCATTTGGTTTAAATTCCAGAATAGCGACATTTTTCTCATCTTACCTCGTGGGAACAAAGTATGGAGGTATTCTTTTCACACCCTCCAGGGACCTGACAGCAGGAGTCCTCTTTTTTTCCAGTGGCGAGCAGGACGAAGTCACTTACGAAGGTGTGAAAGTTGGCACATATTCGTCCACATACATGGCGTTGTTTGCAGGCAAGGTTTTACCTCTGGATTACTTCGGCAAGAGGGCTATTTCGGGTTTTTCGGGTAAGCTGCTATACCAGTCCATAGCAGACAGGAAGTCTCTTGCAGTTGCCATTGACGCAGGTGGTCACATTCCTGTAAATGAAAAAATTCTGATAGGGGCGTCAATTAGAAACCTGGGAGTTGAGGTGAAACGGTTTTACGAAAAGGCCTACTTTCCACCTCCTTCAATATCTGTGGGAGGAAGGGTCAGAATATCGGGGAAATTCCAGTTACTTTTCAGTACAGGATTTGAGGTCACCTATGGACCGGTATTCGATGCCGGATTAAAAGTAACACCACTTGACCTGCTGGTAGTAGAGGCCGGATACAGTCTCAAGGGACGGGAACTCAACACCGGGTCCAATCTTGACATACTGAACGGATTTGCCACCGGAATTACTTTAAAAGTTAAAAACCTGAGAGTCAGTTATTCTGTCCTACCCATGGGTGAGCTGGGTCTGACGCACTACATTGGAGTGGTTTACAGATAGAATGGTTGCGACAAAAACCCTTGTAGAAAACAGGAAAGCGCGGAGAGATTACGAGATTATCGAAACCTACGAGGCAGGGATCTCCCTGAAAGGGAGCGAAGTTAAATCCGCAAGACAGGGTAAAATTTCCATCAAAGATGCCTACGCAGATGTCAGGGATGGTGAGCTCTATCTCGTGGACATGCACATTGCCCCGTATCCACAGGCCGGCAGATTCGGCCATGATCCAGAAAGACCGAGGAAACTTCTCCTCCATAAGTACGAAATCAAAAGACTTATCGGTAAGGTGAAGGAAAAGGGTCTGACACTTATCCCGCTCAGGGTATATCTGAAGGGCCACCTTATTAAGGTGGAACTCGCACTCGTTAGAGGGAAAAAGAAGTACGAAAAAAGAGAAACGATAAAAAGGAGGATCATTGAGAAAGAGATTGCAAGAGCCCTGAAGTATGACAAAAAATAGGCTTATTGCAACTTGATTAATCAGGAGGGAATCCCTGAAAGGAGGATCAGAGAAATGTTACCTGAATTTACTTTAACAGAAGAAAACCTTGACGAGAGGAGAGAAGAGTTTTTGAAGGTTATTGAAAACAGCAAAAAGAAACTTGAGGACCTTCTCTCCCTGGAAGAAAAGAACTTTGAAAACTTCGTGAGACCTTTTCAGCTTATAAACGAGAGAATCACGGAACTCTTCACTCCGGTGGCTCACCTCAACAGCGTCATGAACTCAAAGAAGACCCAGGAAGTGTTCTCGTCACTACTTCCGGTAATAACCGAGTACTTCACCACAGTTCACCAGGATACCCGTCTGTACGAAACCTTCAAAAGCATTCTTGAGAAAGATGGCAAAAGCCTCAACCACGAGCAGGTAAGAGTACTTGAGTTGTTAATTAAAACTTTCAAACTCGAGGGAGTAAACCTTCCGGACAATGAGCGTGAAAAGGTGAAGTCGATAAACATAAAGCTTTCGGAACTCAGCAACAGATTTGCCCAGAATGTGCTGAATGCCACGGACAGATTTGAACTTTTGATTGAAGACCCTGAAGATGTTAAAGAATTCCCGGAGCACGAAAGGCAAAAGGCACTCGTTAAAAAGGACGGGAAGCCCGTTTACAGATTCACTCTCCATCAGCCAAGCTACATCGCATTTATGACCTATGCGCCAGATAGAGGGAAAAGGGAGGAGATGTACCGGGCCTATGTTACGAGAGCTCCAGAAAACGACGAGGTGATCACGGAAATCCTCTCATTGAGATACGAGAAGGCGAGACTCCTTGGATTTAAAAACTTTGCAGAACTCGCCCTCCAGATGAGAATGGCAGATTCTCCGGACGAGGTGATCTCTTTCCTGAGAAGACTGGCTGATGAGAGCCGGGCTGCCGTTTTGAAGGAATACAACGAACTCAACGAATTTGCCCGCAGAAATGGCCTCAAAGACGATGTTCGACCCTACGACCTTTTATACTACGCAGAGAAACTCAAGAGGGAAAAATTCAATGTTGACGACGAAATCTATAAACCATACTTTGAAAAGAACAGTGTGCTCAACGGACTTTTTACCTTTCTAAACAGGCTTTTTGACCTTGAATTCGAGCCCGTGAGAGTCCCGGTATGGCACCCATCGGTCAAAGTTTTCCACATATACAGAGGAGACGAGTTTATTGGAAGAATCTATTACGACCTCGAGGCAAGAAAGGGGAAAAGAAGTGGGGCCTGGATGAACGACTGGGTATCTCACCATGTGAACGAAAAGGGCGAGGAGGTCCCCCCTGTTGCCTTTATCGTGGCAAATTTCCCCGAGGAGAGCGAAAATTCACCCTCCCTTTTGAGACCCTTTGATGTGAAAACCCTGTTTCACGAAATGGGACATGCCCTGCAGCACCTGTTGAGTAAGGTCAGAGAGCCCTATGTGAGCGGAACAGCAGGAGTTGAATGGGATGCCGTGGAATTTCCCTCTCAATTTCTTGAAAACTTCGTTTACGAGAAAGATGTACTGAACCTGTTTGCCAGACATTACAAAACCGGTGAACCCATGCCCGATGATCTTATCAGAAAGCTCAGAGATGTCAAAAACTTTCTTGCCGGGATACTCATGACCCGACAGCTGGAATTCGGTCTGTTTGACATGCTCATTCACCTTGATAGGTACACCTCTAAGGATGTTTACGACATCCTGTGGAGTGTTCGAAGGGAAATTTCAGTTATAAAACCACCAGAGTACGACAGGTTTTACTGGAGCTTTAACCACATTTTTGCAGGTGGTTATGCGGCCGGTTACTACAGCTATAAATGGGCAGAAGTCCTTTCTGCAGACGCATTCCTGTATTTTGTGGAAAATGGAATATTCAACAGGGAGATAGGAGAAAGATTTTACAGGGAAGTTCTGACAAAAGGAGGAAGTCTCCCGGCAAGGGAGATCTTCAGGAACTTTATGGGAAGGGATCCGGACCCCGAGGCACTCTTAAAACTGACGGGTATAAAGGCTAAATGACATGCTTGGAAAAACCAAAGTCCTCTTCTTAAGAAAGGGGACTAAGGGGGATGCCTTCCGCTTAATTTTCAATCCCCCTACATCCCCCTTCTCCAGGGGGGATACCCATATTTGTTGTTTAACCTCTGAAAAGTTCTCCGTGGGCCGGAATGGTCTGTGCTTTGTACTCTCCGGTGAAACAGGAAAAACAGAACCGCGAGGCCTTCTCTCCGAGTATGTCTTTTAAGTCCTGGACACTCAGATACTTAAGGCTCGTGGCACCCACGAATTTCCTGACCTCCTCAACGGTCTTCTGCGCAGCTATGAGCTCCTTTTTCGTCGGGGTATCAACACCAAAAAAGCAAGGAGAAATAATTGGAGGAGAGGCAATTCTCAGGTGGACTTCCTCTGCACCAAAATCAAAGAGCATTTTAACTATATCCCTTGATGTCGTACCCCTGACGATGGAGTCGTCAATCAGGGCAACCGACTTCCCCCTGAGAACACTGGACACAGGAAGGAGTTTCATTCTGACTGCGCTTATCCTGTCGAACTGAGTGGGTTCGATAAAACTCCTTCCCACATAATGACTCCTTATGAGTCCAAGCTCAAGGGGTTTACCAGATTTCCAGGCATATCCTATCGCTGCCGGAAACCCGGAATCGGGAACGGGAACCACAATGTCAATACTCTCAGTCTCTTTCTCTGCAAGTTTCTCCCCACTCCTCTTCCTGAATTCATATACACTCTCTCCAAACACCACACTGTCCTGTCTTGAGAAGTAAATAAGCTCAAAAACACACTGTGAGTGAGGATAGTCAAGATCTATCCTGCTGCTCAGAATTCCATAACGGGGGTTAATGATAACGATTTCCCCAGGTTCTACCTCTCTCACGGTATCAGCTCCCAGGGCATCGAGTGAAGATGTCTCTGAAGCAAGGTAATACCGTGGACCTTTTTTACCTATAACGAGTGGCCTGAAACCGTGAGGATCCCTGAATCCAACGAGATTCCCTCTGTCTATCATGATTATAGAATACGCCCCCTTCACCCTCCTGGCCGCATTGTTTACCCTCTGGATTATCTCATCCACAGTACCGTGGCCCTTTCTGCATGGTTTCAAATAAAGGTGAAGGAATATCTCACTATCCGTGTCAGTAACGAGTATTCCACCGGACTTTTCAATCTCTCTCCTGAGTTCTCGATAATTCGATAGGTTCCCATTGTGTGCAAGTGAAACCACCCTTCCTGAGTGGGTTACCGTTATGGGTTGAAGGTTTAATAGCTTCCTGGACTTACCCTGAGTTGAATACCTCGTATGTGCGATGCCAAGGAACCCCCTTTTCTCTGCCACCTTTCCAGAGCTGAAAACCTGGGCCACAAGACCATGATTCCTGTATGTAAAAAAATCGTTGCCATCAAAGAGGGCAAAACCTGCACCTTCCTGTCCCCTGTGCTGAAGCGCAAAAAGACCGTAAAATAAATCGAATTTCACATCACCCTGTTCAAAATCGTAGGCACCGAAGATGCCACACTCTTCTCTCAATGACTCCATCTCTTCAAAAACTCGATCTCGTCACCCTCGTTCCTTATCTCCCCCTTCCACTTCCTCACAAATAACTCCGTGAGGAACTTCCTGATATTCTCGCTCTTCAGGCCGGAATTGACAAGCAGGTCGCCTCTTATGTGTATTTTAACTGCCTTTCTTGCCCTGTAGTAGTCAATGAGGTCATCCCTGTTCCTGACAATACCGATAAGAAGAGGGATTTCCGGATTCATGTTGTAAAAGATGCGGTGTATCTCAAACGGATCATCCGGGATGTTCCTGTCGATAAAATCGTTGAAACCTTTGATGATCGTCCTCTCCCCTTTCCTGAGATCCGGCAATTCTGGTGGAAGTTTGACGATCAAAAGGCTGAAAAGTACCCAGTGGGAGGTACTTTTTCCACGAAGCTCACTCTCGAGTCTTTCAAATCCATCCGCATTTACTGGTGTGCCAAGGTGATCAAGGAGGCCAAATTCTTTAACTTCTTTAAACATCGGCACCCTGTTCTCCTCTTCTGCAATCCTCTCAAGCTCATGCTTAACGCGGGCAAAGGAGACAGCAGGCAGGATTTTTCGGGCAAGAGGAATTTCCCGCTCAGGTATGGAAGGGTGATAATTCAGGTCAAACCTGTTTTTGTACCTGATTCCACGGAAGGCCCTCGTTGGATCTTCGAAGAAACTCTTTTCCTTTATTACCCTCAGGAGTCTCCTTTCAAAAAGATCTTCGTATCCACCAAAGGGATCGATCAATCTTCCAACATCATTCATGTTCAGGGAAATGGCCATGGCGTTGATGGTAAAGTCCCTCCTCCTCAGATCCTCAAGGATGTTGCTGGAAGGTATTACCTGAGGCAGGGCCCCGGGCTCTGGATAAATTTCCCTCCGGGCTTTGGCAATATCTACGGTTCTATGGTCAACCACTATTTTTGCCGTACCGAACTCCGTAATCTGAACGAGTCTGCCACCAAACTTTTTCAGAAATGTATCAACGATCTCACGGAAATTGCCCACAACTACGATGTCGTAGTCAAGGGATTTTCTGCCAAGGAGATAGTCTCTGACAATACCTCCAACGGCATAAAGCTTATAACCGTTGGAAAGCATGTGCAAGAATCTCAGAAGCGGGTCTTTTAAAACGAAATCTCTGAAAATCAATCCGGCTTTATCAGAAATAGTGTGTCTCCGTAGCCAACCGGAGATGCGTCTTCAGGGATAATCTTTACAATGGTGCCATCCACATCGGACTCAATCTCGTTCATTATCTTCATGGCCTCAACGATGCACAGGACCTGCCCTTTGCGAACATGATCTCCCTCTTTCACATAGGGTTCGGCTCCAGGGTATGGCCTCCTGTAAAATGTACCCACTATGGGGGACTTGATCTCATGTAACTTTTCTTCCCCGACCTCTTCCCTCTCCTCCTTCACCGGTTTTTGCACGGCAGGCTGCTTTACAGGTGGGGCAACTGGTGAAGGTCTGGATTTTACAATGCGAACCTTTGAAAATACTGTTTTGACTTCAATCTCCTCGAGACCATGGTCTTCCATGAGCTGGATGAGCTCTTTTATTTCTTCTATGCTGAGCTTATGCTCATCCGAGCCAAGATAATCCAGAACCTGTTTTAAAAGCTCTTTAAGCTCTTCTGCCTTCACTTTTTCACTCTCTCAATATATTTGTCAGACCTCGTATCTATCTTGATGACATCACCCACCTGAACGAAGAGAGGTACCTGAATAACTTTACCAGTTTCAAGTTTCGCAGGTTTGGATCCTCCAGAGGCAGTATCACCCTTCAGGCCGGGATCTGTTTCAACGACTTCCAGCTCTACAAACATCGGGGGCTCGATGGAAATGGGCTCATCGTCGGCATAAAGGATGGTGACCTCCATCCCTTCTTTGAGATAACCGATCCTGTCCTCTATCTGATCCCTTGAAAAGACCACCTCCTCAAATGTTTCGTTATCCATAAAGTGGTACTCATCACCTGCAATGTAGGAAAGGGTGGCAGACTTTCGCTTGAGAAGTATCTCCTCTATGTCGTCGGAGCTACGGAAACTCACCTCCTTGACCTGACCGGTTTTAACATTCTTTATCTTCGTCCTGATGGTTGCTCCTCCCCTACCCATGTGTATGTGCTGAAAATCAACGACGAGATAAATCTCTCCATTGTACCTTATTGCCATTCCTGATCTGATGTCCGGCATGGTCCTCTCCTTAAATTTTTATTAAATTTTTTGGCGATTCTGTCAAAATCTCAACCCCGTGATCCGTCATAACCACGAGGTCTTCTATTCTAACGCCTCCGAAGCCAGGAATGTAGATCCCGGGCTCTACAGTAAATACGGTCCCCGGCAGCACGGGGTCCTTACCCGTTTTACTTATCCGTGGTAGCTCGTGAACCTCAATGCCAACTCCGTGACCCAGACTGTGGCCAAAATACCTTCCATAACCTGCACCCTCAATAACATCCCTTGCAATCCTGTCAATCTCTTCCCCGGTCATACCGGGTCTTGCTTCCTTTTCTGCCTTCTCCTGGGCTCTTCTGACAGTATCGTAGATCTTAACGAACTCCCTGTCAGGATTTTTCCCCACCCATACCGTTCTCGTCATGTCAGAGGCGTATCCGCGATAATAGTTTCCAAAATCCATAAGCAAAACAGTTTCATTTTCAATAACAACATCTCTTGGTTTTGCATGGGGTAGGGCAGAATGGGGCCCCGAGGCCACTATTGTCTCGAAGGAGGGTTTCTCTGCCCCAAATTTCTTCATCCTGTATTCAATCTCTGCAGCAAGATCGAGCTCAGTCATACCGGGTTCAACAATGTCCAGTATTTCGGTAAATATCCTGTCAGTGATACTCTGAGCACCCTTTATCTTTTCAATCTCATCCTCGTCTTTTCTGATCCTGAACTCTTTAACGGGGTCACTTACCAGCACGATTTCGAAATCTTCCAGTTTTTCCTGTAATCTTTTATAAAACGAACAGGTTATGTGTTCCTCAGGAATTCCCAGTCTCAACCTTTTCTTCGGTAACCTTTCTTTACACTCAAAAACATCCGTTGAATATATAAAAATCTCCGCATCCCGAACCTCTCCCTTTGACTGCTCTTCGTACCTTGAATCGGATACAAAGAGACTGAGTGAGTCCCCCACAAAGAGAAAGGCATTTGAGCCGGAAAAACCCGTTAAATACCTGATATTCGGGAGATAAACCTCAAGGTAGAGGTCAACACCCAGAGATTCCAGCTTTCCACGAAGGGCATCCAGCTTACTCAATTAAATCCTTCTCCTCGTTAACGATATGTTTAAGTTCTTCAACACCCGGTAAACCTTCACTCTGTCTTTTACCTTCAGGATTCAGATAGAAAGCGACTCTGTTGTAGTACTGAGCGTTTCTCACAAGACCCAGCTTTTCCGCACACAAGGCGAGGTTTTCCACCGCCTGATAGTTAAATTTATCGAGTTCGTAGGCCCTTTTTAACAGATTTAAGGCCTTTTCATGGTCTCCAATTTCAACATAGATCTTACCAAGAAGGGTGTATAGAAGCGAAGATTCAGGGTATCTTTCAACACCCTGGTGCAAGACTTCAACTGCTTCGTGGGATTTCCCTTTGTTTTTTAAATCAACGGCATAGTCCACGATAACCTTAATGGACCTGTCTCCTTCGCTGTATTTTTTCTCAACATCCATGGAACTTTTAAGTTAATGCCACAAATTTTAAATGTCAACATCAATATCAAAGTATCCCCGGAATCTGCGGAAACTAAAAATCTCGCTGGATTGACTCTGGTTCGATTTTTGGAATTTAATTAGAAACAACATTCTAAACGCAATCAGAGAAGTTATAGTCAATTACTTTGTCTTAATATCCCGGAGAAATCCATTTTCATTTTTCAAATAATCTTGACATGTGGTCTTTTATGCTTTAAAAAATTACAAATTTTCTGATCTTTAGTGGAGAACAAAAGGAGGATAGATATGAGGAAGTACATGTACAGGTTGATCCTTCCGGTCATAATGGGGGCTTTTCTGGTAACATCATGTGCCGAGAAAAAACCGGTAACACAGGTAAAAGTAACCCCGGAAGTGACACAGAAGAAGGGGGAGATGAAACTCCAGCAGAAGGAGGCTGAGCTCAAAAGAAAGGAAGCTGAACTTCGTGCGCTTCAGCAGAAACTTCAAAAGGAGAGGGAGGAGCTGGAAAGGCAGAAGGCCGAGGTTTCCCGCCAGAAAACTGTACCTGAAAAGAAACCTGTAGAAACAAAAACTGCTCCGCCGTTTCCGTCTAATGTTAAACCTGGTGAATGTTATGCTGTTGTTTACATACCGCCTAAGTACAAAACAGAGAAAGTCAAGGTTCTCGTTGACGAGGGTGGTATAAAGATCATTACAAAGCCACCAGTTTACAGATGGGTGGAAAAGAAAGTACTCGTCCGGGAAGAAGGGGAAAAGAAAATCTGCCTGCCACCTGTTTACAAAACCGTGATCGATTCTATACTTGTGAAACCCGCATCTGAAAAGATCGTCGTTGTAAGACCTGCGAAGTACAAATGGGTTATTGACTCTGTCCTCGTTGAACCTGCTCATACTGTGTGGAAGCGTGGTGAAAGATTTTTGCCCGCAGCTATCGCGAAGAAGTATGATCCCAACACCGGTGACATTATGTGTCTC
>Ga0256833_1001613_pt1 | contig 16452 bp, 14 predicted proteins | sample 356284metaG_FD_190535 | JGI IMG/M metagenome (GOLD analysis project Ga0256833, IMG submission 190535) | Hydrothermal vent microbial communities from Mid Atlantic Ridge, Atlantic Ocean - 356-284 | ecosystem: Environmental > Aquatic > Marine > Hydrothermal vents | place: Atlantic Ocean: Mid...
CGCCCGGAGCACTGAAGCACCTGCTGAATTTAATCTCTATAATATACGAGGAAGTGCTACCTAGCCAGAACAGCGCAGTGGCGCTTGAGGCTTACAAGGCGCTTAGCGACATGGACAGTGTGTTCTCTATAATAGGTAAGGAGCTAAGGGAGGCGCGCTGGGAGGAGGCTATTCCCACTGATGCTCTGGTCGACCTAATAATCGAGGTGAGGACGGAGCTAAGGAAGAAGAGAATGTACGAGTTAAGCGACTACATAAGAGAAAGGCTCCTAAACCTCGGTATAAGGGTCCTCGATTACCGGGATAGGAGTGAATGGTACATAGAGAGCGGGAAGAGGAGATAGAGGAGATGAAACCCCGTTCTGGGGCGCCACAAACCTATCCATTTATATTTGACTAGTTTTAACATTCATTCTTCTCTCTTAACTTCCTCTAAGACCAGGGGTAGCAGCGCATTGACTATATCCTCTAATAGCAGCATACCTATGTACCTCCGATCGGAGCCCACTACTATGGCGTAGTCGGTGCCATATATTATCATCTCCTCAAGAGCCTTGTCTATACACTCGTTAACGTATATGATTGGCGCTTCGCGGAGAGATACACTACTCACTTTTTCACGTGAGTGTAGGGCAAACCTTATGTCCAGGCCTGCGTATCCGGAGTCCACAACGCCTACTATCTTACCGTTTTCATCGATCACCGGTATGACTCTAATACCATGGCTTATGATCCTCTTAACGACTTTAGATAGCAGCTCCTCCCTATGAACCGCCGGTATTGCTCTAATTACGAACTCTCCCACCCTTACACACGCCTTCCTCTTCCTGAGAACCTCCAGTAGGGATCTCACAGTGAATACGTGCGGTGGCACCCTGTGGGGGAGCTGAGACTCTACTATACTCTCCGAGCCCAGTGTAAGCGAGGCTGTCAGCGTAGCCAGAAGGGCAGGCACTACGAGCGCGGGGGTACCAGCTATTTCGGCTACGAAGAATGAGAGGCCTATAGATACCTTTGAGGCCGAACCAAATAGAGCCGCCATGCCTATGTAGGCGTATATAGCTGGGTTCAGATGCGAGAACCTTCCTAGAAGCAGTCCAACAGCCTCCCCCACCATGGCCCCCGCGAATATACCGGGAGCCAGTAAGCCCCCGCTCCCACCGCTACCTACAGTCAGTGCGGTAGCGATAACCTTCAACGCAGCTAGTACAAGCAAGCTAGCCACAGCACTCTTAGCCAGCGGGCCTGCGAGCAAAAGAACGCGTCCGCGCTGAAAATCTTCGAGCATGTGAGCCAGGGTCTCTTCGCCCGTTCCAGCTATGTAGGGCACGTACACTGCTATGATACCTACCAGTGTTACCGATATCACAGGCGGTATCCAGGGCCTACCTAGTGCTAGTAGGGGTTTAATTCTATTTTTTACTATTCTATACAACATTATATATAAATATGAGAATGGAGCTATCATTAAACCCGCTACTATATAGGAGGCCAGCGCCGACGCCGAGTATAAGGGCAGGATCCCCCTTAAGCTGAGTGAGGGTAACTCGTAGCCAGGGCCTAGTATGTGTATTGATAGAGCATAGGCGATTATCGATGAGAACAACGCTGGTATCAAAGCCGAGATCTCCATATCGCTCATGTAGAGGACCTCGATTGCGAAAATAGCTGAGCCCACGGGGCTCCTAAATATGAAGGAGAGTGCTGCCGCCATACCGGATACAAGCATGATCTTCCTCTCTTCAACGCTAAGCCTGAGTAGCCTAGCTATTGACGAGCCAGCTGAAGCCCCTATCTGTATCGCTGGCCCCTCGGGGCCCGCGCTGCCCCCTGTTCCCAGCAATAGGGCGGAAGCCACGGCCTTCACTAGCGCTACTCTGGGCCTGATTATGCCTGCCCTCTCATGGAATGCGTGGACGGCGGCGTCGGTGCCTCCTCCCTCAGCTTCGGGCTCTAAATTGTATACTATGAGCGCCGACAGGAGGGCCCCTAGACCCGCTATTAGGGGTAGCAGGATTCTCCTCCTTGCAACTAGTGCAATCAGCGAGAAGTCTGAGACCCCCAGCACGCTATGGCCTCCGCTGCCGAGGGCCATGGCTGATAACGCTACGACTACCCTCTCCATAACATAGAATACACCTATGAAGAGGGATCCTACCAATGCTGAGATCAGGCTTATCAAAAGCCATCGCTCAACATAACCGAGCCTCCTAACTAGCGCGCGTAAAGCATCAGCTATCCTCTGACCTGCAGAGCTCTTCCTTAATCTATTCGCCCCTACCCCAAACCCCCTGCACCCCACGCTACGGCAATCCATTCCCGCAAGGCTGAATCCTAGAGCCACTCCTGCTACGCCTTGATGCGCCTTGCGGCGCAGAGCATTTCCCGGAACTTAAAACGTCCCTCTTACTCGTCAGAAAGAAGCCGCCTCCAAATTATTTTATTTTAAAGCCTCACCAGCCCCGTAATCCACGGCCACGGATCATAAAGGTGTTAGCCTTTGTTAAACCTGGGAATTCTTGGTATTGAGTAGTAAAGGTGTTGGATAGTGGGGTTAGAGCCCTTAGGAGCCCTTTGCCCGTGTTTGTGTGGCGGGCCCGCCGGGATTTGAACCCGGGACCACCGGCTTAGAAGGCCGGCGCTCTATCAGGGCCCCGCGCAGGGGGCTGTCCTGGCTGAGCTACGGGCCCGCCCCAGGCGCTACCACTTTGCTGGCCGGCCTTAATCCCTTTAATGCCCTGTTTCGCTGTAGAGGCAATAGCTTCTCGCGGTCTCGACTATGTTCTTCAAGGCTTCGAGCCCGTTTAGTGCTAGGTTTACCTCGGCTTCGCCTGGGTGTATGCCATACTCTGCGGCTTCGTCTAGAGTATCGCGTTTAAGCTTTAGGTATAGGATCCTGACTTCCTCTAAGTAGCTCCCCGCATACCCGCAGAATTCCTCATCTTCTAGCATAGCGTCAATTATCTCCCGGGCAAGTTTTACCGCCATATAGCAGGCCACGGTGAAAAACCTCTCAGCTACACTGAAACTGGAGTTTCTAGCTTTCCGATAGCATTGCTCGAATACTATGCTAGGCCCGTAGAGTTCCTCAACGACCTTAGGTCCCTCTCTAACGGCTCTCCAAGCGGCCTCGTAGTATTGCTCGGCTAAACTGCCCAATGCAGGGCCCCCTAATACGGGTGCCAAGTTATACTACTTAACCCGGAGTTCCCGCCTCAGATTCCTGAGGTGATTGTGAGTGAATACTGCCAGCGACTTTAACCCCTCAGTGCTTGCAGAGGAGGTAGAGACCCCCCTCGGTAAGGCGGTGTTCTACCGCGTCGATAAGATAGGGGAGCTAGGGTTAGGAGACTACTGGAAACTCCCCTACTCCATAAGAGTGCTCGTCGAGAACGTTATAAGAAACTATGACGGGTACATAGTGACAGATGACGTGGTAAAGGCTGTATCAGAATGGGCGCCCCACGCTGGTAAGAGGGAGATGCCCCTCTTCCCCGCTAGAGTCATAATGCAAGACTTCACGGGTGTACCCGCCGTAGTGGACTTGGCAGCGATGAGGGATGCTATGAAGGAGTTGGGAGGCGACCCCAAGAAGGTCAACCCCATAATTCCGGTAGACCTAGTAATAGATCACAGCGTTCAGGTAGACTACTTCGGAACAGCCTATGCCCTCCAAATGAACATGAAGCGTGAGTACGAGAGGAACTGGGAGAGATACACGCTTCTCAAGTGGGCTCAGAGAGCGTTTAAGAACTTCAGAATAGTACCTCCCGGTAAGGGCATAATACACCAGGTCAACATAGAGTACCTAGCTAAGGTCGTAATGCTCAGGAACCACAAGGGAAAGCCCACGGCCTTCCCTGATAGCGTGCTCGGCACGGACAGCCACACGACCATGGTCAACGGCCTTGGCGTGCTAGGATGGGGAGTAGGCGGCATCGAAGCCGAGGCCGTGATCCTAGGCCAGCCCTACTACATGCTGATACCCGAGGTGGTTGGCGTCAGGCTCGTGGGAGAGCTACCTGAGGGCACCACGCCCACGGATTTAGTATTGTATATAACTGAGAAGCTGAGGAAGAAGGGTGTCGTAGGAAAGTTCGTCGAGTACTTCGGACCCGCCCTAAAGAAGCTCTCGGTCCCCGATAGAGCAACTATAGCCAACATGGCACCCGAGTACGGGGCAACAATGGGATTCTTCCCAATCGATGAAGCCACTATAGAGTTCCTCAAGCTAACGGGGAGGGATCCCGCCCACGTGAAGCTAGTCGAGCAATACGCTAAGACCGTTGGGTTATGGTATAGTGACGATGCCGAGGAGCCCAAGTACACTGAGGTAGTGGAGATAGATCTTAACGATGTTGAGCCCTCCATTAGTGGCCCCAGCCATCCGGAGGACAGGATTCCTCTAAGAAGTGCTAAGGAACGCGTTCTAGAAATAATAAACGAGTACTTGAAGAAGAAGGGTAGGAGCAGGGCCTCCGTAGTTGTAGAGGTCGCCGGAGAGAAGGGTGAGATGACCGATGGAAGCGTGGTAATAGCTGCAATAACGAGTTGCACAAACACGAGCAACCCAACGGTAATGTTGATGGCTGGCTTACTAGCCAAGAAAGCCGTTGAAAGGGGGTTAAAGCCCAAACCCTGGGTTAAGACGAGTAACGCCCCGGGTAGCAGGGTTGTAGTGGAGTATTGGAAGAAACTAGGCCTACTACCATACTTGGAGGCCATCCGCTACCACATAACAGGGTTCGGCTGCACTGTCTGCGTGGGTAACAGCGGACCTCTACCCGCTCCAGTCGAGGAGGCCATAAAGAAGTATGACCTCTACGCAGCCACGGTTCTCAGTGGTAACAGGAACTTCAGCGGAAGGATACACCCTCTAGCCCAGGGTAACTTCCTAGCGAGCCCGCCTCTAGTGATAGCGTATGCGCTAGCCGGTAGAATAGACATAGACTTCTACAATGAGCCCATAGGCTACGATCCCAATGGAGAGCCTGTATATCTCAAGGATATATGGCCCACTATGAAGGAGGTGAGGGAGGCCCTTGAGAAAGCACTTGACCCAGAGCTATTTAAGAAGAGGTACGCCGACATCTTCGAGGGCGATGAGAACTGGAATAAGCTACCGGTCATAGACAGTGATACATACCCCTGGGATCCCAACAGTACCTACATCAGAAAGCCGCCCTTCTTTGAGGGAATGAAGCTAGAGCCAGAGCCCCCGAGGGACATAATCGGCGCGCGGGTACTAGTAATGGCGCCTGACAGGATAAGCACCGATCACATCAGCCCTGCAGGCAGAATAAGCCCTGATAGCCTAGCTGGCCGCTACCTCATAGAGAGAGGTGTAAGCCCCAAGGATCTAAACACCTGCGGTAGCCGGAGGGGCAACCACGAAGTGATGATGAGATGCACCTTCGATAACCCCAAGTTCAGGAACTTACTAGTGCCGGATAGGGAGGGTGCTTGGACTATCTACTGGCCCACGGGCGAGGTCATGCACATATTCGAGGCTGCTATGAGGTATAAGGAGCAGGGCATACCCCTAATAATCATAGGCGGGAAGAACTATGGAGTAGGCAGCAGCAGGGACTGGGCGGCCAAGGGACCCTACCTTCTAGGCGTAAAAGCTGTTATAGCAGAGAGCTTTGAGAGAATACATAGAAGTAACCTAGTAGGAATGGGTATACTACCACTGGAATTCATGCCGGGAGAGAACGCTAAAACCCTAGGCCTTGATGGCAGCGAGGTCTACGACATACTAGGTATATCGGAGGGCCTTTACCCAGGCAAGATCTTAACTGTTAGAGCCAAGAAGAGCGACGGCCGCGTCATAGAGTTCAAGGTGAAGGCGAGACTAGATACTCCCATAGAGGTAGAATACTATAAGCACGGCGGGATACTCCGCTATGTACTAAGGAAGCTGGTCAAGGGCGAGCTTAAGATCCAGTAACTATAGCGCAGTTATAAAGCGCAATCTAATCACTACTTTTTAGTTTTAATCCCTTCCTCGCATCCAGCAAATTTCACTCCATTATCTAATATCTTCTTAACAATGCCAGCTCTATAGCCCAACTTCCCTCCTACTTCGGCCTTCGACAGGAGGAAAGATGGCACAGTATATGCTTTCACCCTCCTCTTTCCCACCTTAGCTACAATGTACACACTCCCTATTCTAGCGGCGAACCACGATTTCCACCTTAGGACGCAGAAGTCGATAGCATCCAGTTTAACATTCATCTTATCTATCATGTAGAGCCCGGAGACCGCCAACTTACGAGAGCATCCGAGGAGGTCGGAGACATCCCTTGGAGTATCGGCCCCGCGGAAAAGGGCGGCTAGGAAGGGTAGTAGCCAAGGCTTGCGTAGTATAGCCTCCCTAGGCTTAATCGGCCTCTCCGAGCACAAACTACTCACCCGAGGTAGTAGCGGGTAGAGTAGCTGAACCGTTTACGGGTTTACGAGCGGGAGGCCGACGCTACAACACTCTACCATCTCTAGTAGGTGCCATGCCAGCGGCGCTTAATGCCACCTACCTGATAGCCTTAGGGTCGGATGAAAACCTCGACCTGAGTTAGGACAGAGGAGGCTATAGCGGCGAGCTATATTAGTCTCTCCCATAGTAGCCGCGCTTGGTGAGGTATCGCTGGGTAGGCTGAGGCCCTAGCCGATGAAGAATTCACGGACCGACCGAGTGTTCCACCTAGCATTTTGGAGTCTCAGCCTCTTCTGCATCGAGGATAATGATAGTTGAAGAGTGGCAGGCGCATCGACCGCCTCGGTGCTTGCACCCCTCCTCACACCTCATAGAGGTCAGGGCGGCCTCGGGATGAGGCCCTGCTCCTCAGCGGCGGTGTGGGTACACGATTACCGGTATCTCCGAGGAGTTAAGTACCCTATCGAGCGTTGAGCCTAGGAAGAGTGATTTGATGCCCTCGTGAACACTTCTTTCCATAAATATGGAATTCACGTTGGAGGCGCTTGCGTAGGTAAGTATTACGCTATGCGGCTTCCCGCTTACATCTATTTTCTCTACCTCTATGCCTCTATAGCTAAGTTTTCTCTCGACATCACTTAGGAAATCGGTTTTCATATCATCTTCGCGTATATGAACTATTATGAGCCTGGAGTTAGTCTTAGCCGCTAGCTCTGAGACATAGTCTAATGCTTCTTCCCTATAGTTGCGAGTGATAGCGTAGAGTATTGATCCGAAAAGATCCCCGCGGATCAAGAGCTTTACGGTATCGCCTTCGTGAATACCCTTAATTATGATTACCGGCGTCTCAGCTAGTTTAACAACCAGCCTACTCGTGCTCCCTAGGCTGAGGAGCCTTTTAATCCCCCAGCCCTTATTGGCTAGTAGCACTTCAGAAGCCCTTATCTCGTGTGCGACGGATGCTATAGCAGCAGCTGGATCAGCTACCGGTATGTCGCTGTAGATGCTGACTCTAGCCCCTAAGCCCTCCGCGAGAGCCTTATACTTCTCCAGCTTACGGCGTGCCTCCTCTACTAGATCAGATACAACCAATGACACGTTATACCCGGCTATCACGTGTTCTACTACACTCTCCTCTATAGCGTGGAATAAAACTATTTCGGCCGAATACTTCTTCGATAACCTAGCAGCTACTTCGACAAGCGGACTCGATACCTCTGAGAAGTCTAGAGGGACTAGTATACGAGTTAGAGGCTCCACGGCTCGACGCACCCCGAGGACTCGCTGGTATTTGACGCGGGGAGGTATTTTAGAATAATGTGGATTCTAGAAGTGTATAACAAATAATATTATATAGAATAACGTTAACATCATTATACCAAAGGGGACGCCTAGCCTCGCCCACTCCCTCATATTAATCTTGAGCCTGCCAGCCATCACGATATTAGGTATATTACCTGGGATCAGCATGCCACCCGATATAAGTAGACCTAGAAGAGCGCTCCGCTGCTGGAGGATGGTTAAGCCTTTGTATATCTCAGCCGCTGTGAGGGTGGCGTTGTCTACTACAGCACTTATAGTGTTGAACCAGTAAAGTAGCTGGGGAGGCATGCGGGAGAAGTACCATACGGTCAGGGGCGTCAAACTGCCGCCGAGCAACTCTAGAGCGGCCACGAATATATAGACGCGTATGGTACGTTCTACGACTGTTCTGAATGTCTCCGTGTACTCGAATGCACCCAGTTTACCCCTTATCTCCGCGCTATACCTCCTCATAGCAAGAGCGTTGGCTAGTGACGCTATGAAAATGCCGAGGAAAACGTCTCTACCGAGGAGATGTATTAGGTAGGTGAACCCGACTCCTAGCTTAGTAACTGCTATTGTGGAGAGGGGTTCACCAACGGGTGTTAAGGCTGCTCCCAGACCCACAGAGAAGGCCGAGTACACCGAGAACTTGACCTTAGCCTCCTTGCTTAGGGGGAGACCAGCTATTATCTCTGCGAGTATCACAGCAGTAACTATCACGCTTATTAGACTAGCTATGCTACCTAGCAAGAATGCGAATATGAACGCGAAGACTGGAAGCCCCACTCTCTTAATCAGTGAAAATATAGATTTATATATCCTATCGTGGAAATATAGGAAGAATACGCCAGCTATAAAGACGACTTCCGCTATCCCTATCGGCAACCCTGATATGGTTACCGGTGAGAGTAGCGCAGCCCTGCCTAAGACCTTCAGTATTTCGGAGTTGAAGACTCCATACGCGGTATTTATAATCACACCTGTGATTCCCATCGCTAAAAAGAAAGGTTCTAGATTCTCTTCTATTTTCCTGGAGATGAAAGGTAAGACTAGCACTAATACTAGTAGGAAACCCAAAGCGGCTGTTAGCTTAGGGTCGGGCTTGTGGGGTATACTCTTCAGTACTAACTCATATACACTCACTGCGAAGCCCCCAGAAGCCCGGAAGGGTAGGGTGAGGTACGGGGATTTTATAGAGGGACAGGGGACTGTAGTATGACAGAGCTGGCGGTGATAATACGGAGAAGCAAGTACAACCGATACTCCATAGCGGCCTTAGTTTCAGCTATCGACTTGAATCTCGGAGATGAAGCTCGGAGGGTGAGCATACACTTCGCAGGAGATACGAGCGAACTCGCTGAGAAAGCCTCAATACTTAAAAAGAAGGTCAGAAAGCTGATTACCCTATATTCGTTTATGACGACAGAGCTACCCTCAACTCTCGATACCCTTGAGAGAGAGCTGAAGCTACTCAAGAGGCTGGGCGCTATAGCGATAGCTGGGGGACCCCACGCGAGCGGCGATCCCGTGGGAACGCTGAATCTGGGGTTCGACTACGTGGTTGTTGGTGAAGCCGAGGAAACCCTGCCATCGCTGCTCAGAGCGTTCCTCGAGGGCCTAGAAGAGGCTAGTATCGAAGGCGTGGTCTACAGGGAAGGCGATAGATACTGCTATAGCGGTAGGCCCCGCCCCATAGACCTGGATAAGTATCCCAACTTCCCGTATTGGCGCGGCATCTACGCCCCCATAGAGTTAACGAGGGGCTGCAACTTCGCATGTAGATTCTGTCAGGTGAGCTTTACTCACGGTGGAGTATTGAGGCATAGAAGCCTTGAGTCCACACTGGAGCTGGCGAGACGCACCTTAGAGTCGGGCCGTAGGGATCTTAGATTCATAACTCCTAACGCCTTCTCATACCTTGGTAACGGCAGAGAAGTTAACATCGACGGTCTCTGTTCCCTAGTAGAAGGCCTAGAAGCCCTCACAAAATCTCTTGGCGGTAGGTTCTTCATAGGCACTTTCCCAAGCGAGGTAAGGCCGGAGCACGCGGCCGTGGAGGAGGCCGTCCGGTGCATAGCGGGTAGGGTCGCCAACAAGAGGATAATAATAGGTGCGCAGAGCGGCAGCGAACGCGTATTGAAGCTCATGCATAGAGGCCATACAGTCGAGGACGTAGTACAAGCTGTAGAGACCCTGAACCGCCATGGCTTCGGCGCTGACGTCGATATAATTATAGGCTTCCCGGGTGAGGCACCCGAGGATCTAGAGGCGACTATAAGGCTATGCGAATACCTTACCTCGAGGTATAAGGCGCGCATACACGCCCACTACTATCTCCCCCTACCCGGGACTCCCCTCGCTGGCCTAAAGCCGGTGAGGCCCTCCCAGAAGCTCCTCAGAAGACTCTTCCGGCTCCTAGGGAGGGGGCTTCTCTATGGCGATTGGCTCAAGCAGTATAAGCTCTCCTGGGAGATAGTGCGCCTCTACGATGCAGGAGTCATAGTGGGTATTAAGGGGTTTAGATACGTTAAAAAATGCTCGAAAGTGGCTATTAGGCCTTGCCCATACGCTCCTTTAGCTTCTTGATGAGTACCGGCAGGAATTGATACAGATCCGCTACTACACCGTAGTCTGCATGCTTGAATATCTGGGCGCTCTTATCCTTGTTTATCGCTACTATTATCTTGGAGTCGGTTATGCCTGCAATGTGCTGCGGTGCCCCGCTTATACCTATAGCTATGTAGAGTTTTGGTGCAACTTTCTTACCGCTAAGTCCCACCCAGTGATCCTCGCTTAGCCACTTCAAATCAGCTGCTATGGGTCTAGAGCAGCCTATCTGCGCCCCTAGCAGCTCTGCGAGCTCGAAGGCCAGCTTCAGGTCCTCCTTCTTCTTGAAGCCCCTACCGACGCTGACTATTATCTCGGCCTCCTCTAGGTTGACTCCTCCACGTACTTTTTCTTGTCTCTCAATTACCTTAACCTTGGGTTCTACGTCTACGTGAAGTTCTTCTACGCTGCCCCCTCCCTTCTTCTCCGCGGGCTGGTATTTACGTGGGGCGAGCAGTACTATCGCCGGCATCGGGACTTTCTCGGTAGCAACGGCTCTAGCGCTGAGAGCCCCTCTCTTATATCTAACAAATCCGTCGCCAACCTCAACGTCATAGGCGTCAGTAGTCATCGGTATGTCGTAGAGACCCGCCAGCCTCGATAGTACGTCCTTGTTGTTCTTACTCGAAACACCAGCTACTATCGATGGCTTCAGCTCCTCGTACAGTTTTTTAACTGCCTCGAAGACTACGTCTGTTACATCGCTGTCCAGCTTGTAAACCTTTACTCCGTACTCCGCTATACCAGCAGCATTAGCGGCCGCCGCCCCATAAGCTAGGACATACGCCTCGCCGAGGGATCCAAAAGCTGAGAGGGCCTCACCAGCCGATCTCTCATCGTGAGCAACTACTAGGACCTTTACCATTTACCCTCACCCCCTAGAGCTGGATAACACCCTCCTTAACAAGGTAATCTATTAGCTTGTCAGCTATTTCCTCGAGGGTCTCACCCTCTATTATTATCTGCTTCCTCTTAACGGCTATGACGCGCAGGTCCTCGAAGACCCTCTTAGGGGGTACTATGCCCTCTATCTCGCTGGCAGTAAGCTTCTTCTGGGGCTTCCTAGAAGCCCTCCTTATCTGAAGTAGCGTTGGAGGCCTCGGCTGGTTTATCTCCCTAGTAACCGTGACCACGGCGGGGAGGGGGGCTTCTACCTTCTCTACATAGTCTTCGAGATCCCTCTCAGCCACTATCTTGCCATCCTTCAGCTCTATTTTTCTGGCAAAGCTTATGTAAGGTAGACCAAGTTTAGCTGCGACTCTACCAGCCACTTGGCTTGTGAAGCCATCAATAGTTGCCTCGCCCGCTAGTATTAAGTCGGGGTTTAAGCCCTCCTTCTTCATTATACCCACTATCGCCGACGCTGTTGTAATGGGATCCCCGGGTATTATGCTGTCGTCTGCTAGTATGAAAGCCTCGTCTACACCTTTAGCGAGGGCCTCCTGGACGGCCATGTTTAGATCCTTAGTCCTCTTGGCAACGGGTCCCCACGTTAGTACTGTTATGCTGTAGATTTTACCACCTAGAATTCCGCGGAGCCTGTTAGCCTCCTCTACAGCGTTTCTATCTATGTCGCTTATTTTCAGTGACATAGCGTCTATATCAACGGTGCCGTCTGGCTTCGATCGTATGGTCTCAGGGTTTAGCGCGGCCTTTACCAGTACTACTATATCCCCCATAATCCGCACCGGAGGAGAACGTGTACTATAGGGTCTTTTTAAGGCTCGGGGTACTATGTATCCTCTCGCTCACGCTGAACCCAATTAATCCCCTCACCTAGAAATAGCTCCTCATAACTTGAACATACCTTAAGCCATTAATCTCTAACACCGAGCGGGGATCCACTATCCCGAGCTCAATACCCAGTTCCACTGCCCGGCAGCCTGCAAGTATCAGGTAGTCATAGCTAGCCATAGCTTTCAGGGCTTCGGATTTAGTAATGAGTGTACCCCTATAGAAGCTCTCGGATATTGAGATCGTTAAACCGGTCTTAGGATCCCTCTCAACCCTCCCTAGCACATCATCGTCGACTATCGACGCTATTATATAAGGGCCAGCATTTATTATTTTTAAATAGAACTTATCGCTATTGCTCGAGCAGGATCCACCTTCTCCTCCTAGCGTCATAGTATACCTGACCTCCCTCCCTCAAGGCTTGAAAGAGTCTGCTATACTCTCCGACCTGCCTCGCTGCCTCGGCTGGATCCGCGCTCTTAACCGTTGAGAGTAGGGCTTTAAACTCCTCGAAAGCCTCGGGTAGCAGAACGGCGAAATCGCCTCCGGCCTCAAGTATTACAAGTCCTTCGTCGGCAGCCTCAACCCTGAGTTTATGCGGGCTTAAACCGAGTCGTGATCGAGCATCACTTGCCATTACGAATTTTAATTCTTTAAGAACTTGTCTAAGTTTAGGCGTGTGCCTACGCCTATAGAGGCTCTCTCTTACCGGCTTCGTGTCCCGTGGAATCGCGCTCTTGAGTTCCTCTATCTTGCGCTCTATCGCTGAGAGTCTTCCAGCGCATTCTTCCCTTAGCTCTGCCACCTGAGCGGCTAGCTCGTTGATTTTTGTAGAGATCTCTTGGATGGTACTTATAATTTCTTTGTAGGCCTCTTCATCGAGTATGGCCTTGCCGGACTTGCTACTGCCTTTAGTTATCCGTGGCTGCTCTATGAACTCGTCTATGCGCCTACCCACTAAGCGAACCCCTCTCTGGGGATATGCGGGAAAGAATAAAGGGTGTTTGAAGTCCAGCTAGCCGCTCTGCTGGAGCGCGGCTACGTCTTAATTACTCTATCGGTAAAGACCTTGAATGGGTCTATTAGTGGTTTGCCCTCATAGTCAACGGGCCTGGTGGCAGGCGGGTTCTCCCTGTAGCCAGGTGTTATCCTCTCTATTCTCTCGTCGAAGGGCTCCTTCGCCTTGTCCTGGTATATTATGCCTAACGGTATCCTGTCACCCCATTCTAGGGCTTTTCCTATGGCGCGCAGCATCTTTTCCTTCCTCTCGTCGGGGCTAGTTACAACTGCATCGTAGTCCGATTCTTCCTCCTCTATGTAGTATATCCTCTGCTCGTACCACTGCTGAGTCATAACGTTATTGTATGTCGGACAGGGCTGGAGTACGTCTACGAAGGCTGCTCCGCGGTGTTTGATTGCGGCTTTAATTATCTCCTTCAGCTTATCGGTGTGATAGGCATAGGCCCTTGCGACGAAGGTGTAACCGGAGGCTATGGCTAGGAGGAGCGGGTTAAGGGCGTCCTGTATGTTCGGCGCCCTTAAAGCCTTAGTCTGCACCCACGCGGGTAGTGTAGGTCCTGCTTGCCCCTTGGTAAGCCCGTAAACGGCGTTATCATGCATTATCACTGTTAGATCGACGTTCCTCCGCCCTAGAGCGACGAAGTGGGCCGCACCTATGCCTAGTAGGTCTCCATCCCCGCTCATCACTATAACTGTTAGATCTGGGTTAGCTAACTTTATGCCTGTTGCAACAGGTATAGGTCGGCCGTGGATTGTGTGGACCCCCGTGACGTTTATGTAGTAGGGTATTCTACTGCTGCAGCCTATGCCGGACACCACAACGGTTTTAACGGGGTCTAGGTCTAGCTCCGCGAACGCCTTGAACGCCGCGGTTAGTATGCCATAATTACCACAACCCGGGCACCACTGAACCCAAGCCGAGGTCCTATACTCTAACCAGTTACGCGCCATCCGACACCACCACCCTCTCAACATTACTCTCAACTATCTCCTTCACAGCTCTAACTATCTCCTGCTCCATGAGAGCCCTACCACTGAACTTTTGTATAATGTGGGGGGCCCTGAGTCCAGTGAACATCCTAATTGCTAGACTCGTCTGGGCTAGCATGTTATAGTCTACTACTATTATCTTTCCTCCCCCTCTAAACGCCTCCTCTATAGTCTTGACGGGGAAGGGCATAAACGTCTTGATATGAATGTACCTAGCGCTGATTCCATCGGCCTCCAACTTCTCTAGAGCGTCAAGAATAGGGCCTTTAGCCGAGCCCCAGCTGATTATTGTTACACTCGCACTGGGGCTACCATAGACTTTAACGCGCTCTTCCTCTGGTATACCGGCCTCGATGGCCTTGAGCTTCTTGAGCCTCTTTTCCACCATAGCGTTCCTAACCTCGGGATCCTCTATTGCAACACCATACTCAGTATGCTCTAGGCTTGACACTAACTGCTTAGCAAACCCCACAGGCACCCTGGGGCTTATGCCATCCTCAGTTAGTTTATACCTTAAATACTCCCCATTCTCGTGCTTGTACAACAGCTTACCCCTCTCTATCTTAACTGAGTCAAGGTCGAATTCGTCGAAGCTCTTGACGGAGGCGGCAAGCGTTTTGTCGAGGAGGTGTATGACTGGTATTTGGAATTCCTCAGCCCAGTTAAGCGCCTTTATTGCGTCATAGAATGCTTCCTCGTGATCTCCGCTGGCCAGCACTATCTTAACAGCGTCTCCATGCCCGGCAAAGAGGGCGTGAAGTAGATCCTGTTGACCTGTTCTTGTAGCCATTCCAGTACTGGGTCCGGCACGCTGCCACACTGTAATAACGACTGGTGCTTCCATTATGTAAGCCATACTTATTGCCTCATTCATGAGACTAAAGCCTGGCCCACTTGTCGTGGTCGCTGCTCGAGCCCCTGCTAGGGCGGCTCCTATAGCCATGTTGATAGCCGATATCTCGTCTTCGGTTTGAACTACAACTACCCCAAGCTTCTCCAGCCCTATTTTCTCTTTGAATTCATCTCTCACATCGACAACGCGGTGGCCTTCCATGTAGAGAGCTTCATCGGCGGCTGGCGTTATAGGGTAGTATGTCTGAACGGTTAGGCCGCCCACGACCTTACCCATAGCCACTACGTCGTTGCCCGTAGCAATCATTCTTACCCTACCTTTAAAGGGGCCGTCAGGCAGCTTTCCGAGTCCCACGGACTCCGCTACGTACTGGTACGCTATGGAAGCCGCTATCTTGTTTGGCTCTATGATCTTGGGTCTACCGGCAAAGTACGCCTCTATGGCAGCCTTTACGTAGTCCTCCTCCACGCCTAGATACGCTAGCGCAGCCGAGAGACCTACTACGTTAGCAGCTCTAGCCACCGAGACCACGGGTCTACCACTCTTCTCGGCGACTTCCTTTATCGCCGCCTTAAGGTTTATCCCGATGAGCTTTACACTTCTCCCTTCAAGGTATTTTATTGCATCTGACACTGTATCTCCTAAACCCATACTTGCAAGCTTCGCCTTAACCCTCTCCTTAAGAGGTTGAGGCATAGGAGCGATTCTATCGATCTTCGTCTTTAGAGTGGAGGTGTCGTAGACGAAGACTCCGCCCTCCCTTACATCATCCATATGCGTGAACACGCTCTCCGCGTCGAGGGCAACTACCGCGTCGACAGGTAGCCTCGCACTCCTCGCTGGGGCGTCGCGGACTCGTATGTTGAAATAGCTGTGGGCCCCGATTATGTTGCTGTGGTACTCTCTGACTCCATATATGTCATAGCCCTTCATTGCAAGGGCTCTAACACCTATTTGACCCGCTGACTCTATGCCTCCCCCTTGGGGGCCCCCTATTATTATTGCTAGATCGACCATTATTCAACCCCCACCCCACGCTACTCAAGCGCTCCTACGATTTCTTCCCTAACATCCGGATCCACATAGGCTGACTCATACAGTGCCTCTCCCTCCCTTAAATACATCTCAGCCTCTTCCCACGATACTCTTCTCCTACAGGAGTTACACCAGTAGAACCTGCCCTTCTCGATTTTTAGAGGCTCCCATCTATCGCATACATCGTCCTCAGCCGTGATTTTATGCCAAAGGGCGCAGTATCCTATAATGGGATAGTGGAAGTGCGGCCTCCACCAACGACAAGTAGAGCATCTTCTCTTAGAGGAGCCAGTGCTACTCCTCGAAACTTTTTGGGCCATGAAGCCGCCCCCTAAGCGGCTCAGTTGCAAGTACCAGGAGAAAAGCGTGCATGTAATACCGCATCCTATAATGACGCCCCTGTGCAACGTTAATATCTTGAGAAAGGCGGGGAAACTCGCTCAGAGTCCTACTTCATCGCCGCAGGCTCAGCCGC
>Ga0256833_1001614_pt1 | contig 16445 bp, 25 predicted proteins | sample 356284metaG_FD_190535 | JGI IMG/M metagenome (GOLD analysis project Ga0256833, IMG submission 190535) | Hydrothermal vent microbial communities from Mid Atlantic Ridge, Atlantic Ocean - 356-284 | ecosystem: Environmental > Aquatic > Marine > Hydrothermal vents | place: Atlantic Ocean: Mid...
TATACCCTCTATTTCCAAATGTTTTAAAGTTAATATTATGTTTATGCAAAGAGAGTGCAACCATGGTTTCAAACTGTCTAGGAAATGTTTGGGTTAAAGTTAGGTACTTTGCTAGGGCAAAATCAAAAAAGAGTAGTTTTTTCCTCTTCTTATCGTGATAATCAAAGATAAATGTAATAATCCCTCTATCTTCAAACTCTTTTATCTGTATGTAAATTAAATTTTTTGAAGTTTTATAACGCTCTTTGGCATAGTTGTAAAGTTGATATGTTGTAACAGTTGCCCCGTTAAAGTGTGCAAGAATATTCAAGAACTTCTGTTGAGAATTAGTGAAATGGCTCTCTATAAAATTTAGAAATATCTGCTCTCTTGGTGCTGTAGATAGTGCTAATTGTGGGAGTGTTCCTCTTTTTAAAAAAAGGTTAAATATTTGAGTCTCTGTTCCACGTTTTTGAAATGAGAAGAACTCTTCATAATCAAGTAGTGGAAGATTGAGATACTCAAACTTCTCTTTATAGTCAAAATAAGTAGATGAGACAATAATAAGCTTCTCAACCTTTGGTAAATATTCAAAATAGTTATGTTTATAGTGGTCTAACACTAAAATCTTAATCTCATTAGCCTCTATAAATCCCTCTATATCCTCCTCAATAATATCTCTAAAGTAAAATTTTGGGTCTTTAAAATCTATATATAGTGCCTCTTCTATATCATAATTCATTAGATAATCTAAGACTAAAGAGGTCTTGCCTGATGCAGGAGAGCCATATATTAGGAGTCTATTACTAGGAGGGATATTAAACTTTCGTTGATGATAATTGATGATGGTATTGTCTCTGTTATAAAAATATTCAAGTAGTTGCATGGAGTATTTTAACATTTTCCTTTTAAAAAGGAAACAAAAGAGAGAATTTTATATAAAATATAATAAAACATATCTGTTATACAAGTTTTTAAAGGTACAATACGATTCCAAAATTTAGTTAGGAAGCCCATGAGGTATACTAACGAGTTCTTTATAAGGTAAATTAAATGGAAAAAATTAGACTTAAGCTTAAAGCTTATGATCACCGTGTTTTAGATAGATCGGTTGCTTCAATTGTTGAAGCTGTTAGACGTACAGGTGCAGAGCTTATTGGCCCAATTCCAATGCCAACTAAGATTAAAAAGTACACTGTTCTTAAATCTCCACACGTAAACAAAGATTCGCGTGAGCAGTTTGAGATTAGAATTCACGCAAGAATGATTGATATTGTTTCAGCTACTTCGGACACTATAGATTCACTTATGAAACTAGACCTAGCACCAGAAGTTGATGTTGAAATTCGTTCAATGAACAAATAGGAGTAGATGATGGAATTTATTATTGAAAAGATAGGTATGAGCCGAACTGTTGGCGTACCAAGTGTTCCTGTAACACTTCTAAAAGTTATCGAAACAAAAGTGTGTGAAGTACGTGAAGATGGTAAAGCATTGGTTGCTTACCATAGCAGTAAAAAGTTCAACAAAAGTATTGAGGGACAACAGGCTAAATTCGGTATTGACAAAGAGTTTAATAAGTTTATGACAATTAGAGTTGCAGAGGGTACAGAAGCTGGAGACTATTCAGCAGAAGCACTTGCATCAGCAGAGTTGGTAAAAACTTCACTTAATACTAAAGGTCGTGGTTTTCAAGGTGGTATGAAACGTCACGGTTTTGGTGGTGGACCAGCATCTCATGGTCATAGATTTGGTAGAAGAATTGGTTCAATTGGTAACGCCGAATGGCCAGGTCGTGTACAAAAAGGTAAAAAGATGCCTGGACAGTACGGAAACACTCAAGTTACAGTTAAAAATGATGTTGTTTCATTTGATGCTGAAAACGGAATCTTAGTATTAAAAGGTTCAATTCCTGGTCACAATGGTGCTAGAGGATTGGTAAGGATTGTTAAATAATGAGTAAAGTAGTAATTAAAACAAGTGACCTTCCAGAGTCATTTTCGGATATTAACCCACATAACCTTTATCTGTATTGTAAATCTTATCTATCAGGGATAAGAGCAAACACTGCAAAAGCTAAAACTCGTTCAGAAGTTCGTGGTGGTGGTAAAAAGCCATGGGCTCAAAAAGGTGGAGGACGTGCAAGAGCAGGTTCTGTACGTTCACCTATTTTTGTTGGTGGTGGTGTTGCTTTTGGTCCTAAGAACAATAGAAACTACACCCAAAAAGTAAATAAAAAGCAGAAGAAATTGGCTTTGAATTTTGCATTAGCTGAACTTGTGGCAGATGAGAAACTATTTATAGTTGATAATATAGTTATTGAGTCAGGTAAAACAAAAGATGCTAAAGCATTTATTGATACTTTTCAACAAAGAGATGTATTGGTAGTTAAAGAGTTGATTGATGATTTAACACTACGTGCATTTGAAAACCTTAAAAATGTTTATATTATTGAACCAAATGAATTGAATGCATACCTAGCAGCTGCTTATCACTCAGTGGTAATGGAAAAAGCTGTTTGGGAAAAATTAACGAAAGAGAGCTAAGATGGCAGATATTACAGATATTAAATCAATTCTCTATACAGAGAAGACACTTGCTATGCAAGAAGATGGTGTACTTGTTGTTCAGACTAGCCCTAGAATGACTAAAAATGGTCTAAAAGCAGTTTTCAAAGAGTATTTTGGTATTAACCCATTGAGAGTAAATTCAATGAGAGTTAATGGTAAAGTTAAACGATTCAAAGGTATCGAAGGTAAAAGACCAGACTTGAAAAAGTTCTATGTCTTCTTGCCAGAAGATGCAAAAATTGATAGTTTAGCAGTGTAGGGAGAAGAAAATGGCAATTAAATCATATAAACCAACCTCTGCAGGTAGAAGATATATTACAAACCTTGATAGTGGTGATATTACAGCAAAAGCTAGTGTAAGAAGTCTTCTTAAAAAACTTCCTCGTTCAGCTGGTAGAAACTCTAATGGTAGAATTACATCTCGTCATAGACAAGCAGGTGCAAAAAAACTATATAGAATTATTGACTTTAAAAGAAATAAATTTGGTGTTGAGGGAACAGTAGCTTCTGTTGAGTACGACCCATACAGAACATGTAGAATTTGTCTTGTGAAATATACAGATGGTGATAGAAGATATGTTCTTCAAGCCAAAGGTATGAGCGTAGGCGATAAAATCATGTCAGCAGAGAGTGGACTTGATATTAAAACAGGTAATGCAATGAGACTCAAAGCAATTCCTGTAGGAACATTGGTACATAACATTGAGCTAAATGTTGGTCAAGGTGGTACGATTGCTCGTTCTGCTGGTGGTTATGCTCAAATTATGGGTAGAGATGGCAAATATGTATCTCTTAGACTTCCATCTGGAGAGATGAGATATGTACTTGGTGAATGTCTAGCAACTATCGGTACTGTTGGTAGTGAAGATTGGGCAAATGTTGTTGGTGGTAAAGCTGGTCGTCAAAGACACAGAGGTATCAGACCACAAACTAGAGGTTCTGCAATGAACCCAATCGACCACCCACATGGTGGAGGGGAAGGTAAAACTAACTCTGGACGACATCCTGTATCTCCATGGGGTATGCCGACAAAAGGTTACAAAACTCGTAAGAAAAAAGCTAGTGATAAGTTAATTATCTCTAAGAGAAAGAAGTAAGGGTAAGAGATGGCAAGATCAACTAAAAAAGGTCCATTTATAGATGACCACTTAAAGAAAAAAGTTCTTAAAGCTAAAGAAGAGGGTTCTCACAAACCAATCAAAACTTGGTCAAGACGTTCAGTTATCTTCCCTGAGTTCATTGGTTTAACCATCAATGTTCACAACGGTAGACAATTTATCCCTGTATTTATTACAGAAAACCATGTTGGATATAAATTGGGCGAATTCGCACCAACTAGAACATTTAAGGGTCATAAAGGCTCTGTTCAGAGAAAAGGGTAGGTTATGAGTAAAGCAGTATTAAAATATACACGTGTAGCCCCTAATAAAGCTAGAATGATTGCTAGAGAAGTTCAAGGTATGAACGCAGAACTTGCACTTGCATCATTAGAATTTATGCCAAATAAAGCAGCTAGAATTATCTCTAAAGTTATTGCGTCAGCAGTAGCAAATGGTGATTTTGAGCCAGAAGAGGTTGTTATCTCTTCTTGTAGAGTAGACAAAGCAGCATCAATGAAGAGATGGAGACCAAGAGCTAGAGGAACAGCAAGTAGAATCCTTAAGCCAACAGCACACATCATGGTAGAAGTAGCAAAAGCAGAGGAGGCATAATATGGGTCAAAAAGTAAATCCTATTGGTCTGAGACTTGGAATCAATAGAAACTGGGAATCAAGATGGTTTCCTAAAAAAGAGCGAACAGTAGCTTTTATCGCAGAAGATTATAAATTAAGAAAATACCTTAAAAAAGAGCTTTTTTATGCAGGTGTATCTAATATTATTATTGAAAGAACAGCTAAAAAAGTAAGAATCACTATCGTAACTGCACGTCCTGGTATCATTATTGGTAAAAAAGGTGCAGATATTGAAAAGTTAAAATCTACATTGAATAGAATATTCAAAAAAGATATATCTATTAATATCAAAGAGGAAAAACGAGCTCAAGCTTCAGCACAATTATCAGCTGAAAATGTAGCGACTCAACTTGAACGTCGTGTTGCATTTAGACGTGCTATGAAAAAAGTTATTCAAGGTGCATTAAAATCAGGTGCAAAAGGGATTAAAGTTTCTGTTTCTGGAAGACTTGGTGGAGCTGAGATGGCTAGAACTGAGTGGTACTTAGAAGGACGTGTTCCTCTTCATACTCTTAGAGCTAAAATCGATTACGGTTTTGCAGAAGCTAGTACAACTTATGGAATTATTGGTATTAAAGTTTGGATTTTCAAAGGTGAAGTTCTTGCTAAAGGTATCCAAGCTGAACCAAAAGAAGAGAAAAGAGGTGGTCGTAAACCACGTCAGAAGAGAGGTGAATAGTTATGTTAATGCCTAAAAGAACAAAATTCCGTAAAGTTATGAAGGGTCGTAACAGAGGGAAATCATTTAGAGGTAACAAGATTGAGTTTGGAGAGTTTGCACTAAAAGCTATTTCAGCTGGTAGAATAAACTCAAGACAAATTGAAGCTGCCAGAATTACCATGACTCGTGAGATGAAGAGACAAGGTAAATCTTGGATTAGAGTTTTCCCTGATAAACCTCTTACAAGAAAGCCTCTTGAAACAAGAATGGGTAAAGGTAAAGGTTCAGTAGAAGAGTGGGTTATGAATATTAAGCCAGGAAGAATTGTATTTGAAGTAGCTGGTGTTCCTGAAGATGTTGCACGTTCAGCACTGACACTTGCTCTACATAAACTTCCATTCCAATGTAAAATTATCGCTGCGAAGGATAGTAATGAAATATACTGATATTGCAACTAAAACAGTTGAAGAGTTAAGGGCTATGTTAAAAGAGAAAAAGCTTGAGCTTTTTACACTTAAAGCAAAGCAAAAAACAATGCAACTTACTAATACAAGTGAGTTAAGAGTGGCGAAAAAAGATATCGCTAGAATTAAAACAGCCATTACAGCTGCTGCGAAGTAAGGGGTGCGAGTATGCCAAAAAGACAAATAACTGGTACAGTAATTAAAATCGCAGGTGAAAAAACAGCTACTATTGTTGTTGAACGTAAAGTTATTCACCCAAGATATCATAAGACTGTTAAAAGATTTAAAAAGTATCTTATTCATGATGAAAAAGCTACAGCAAAAGTGGGAGATACAATCTCTGCTATTGAGTGTAGACCAATGTCAAAAAGGAAAACTTTTAGACTACTTGAAATTATAAAACAGGGAGAAGAGTAATGATCCAAGGTTTTACAAGATTAACAGTTGCTGACAACTCTGGTGCAAAAGAGATTATGTGTATCAAAGTTCTTGGTGGGTCTAAGAGAAGATATGCTTCAGTAGGTGATGTTATTGTTGCCTCTGTTAAAAAAGCTCTTCCAACTGGAAAAGTTAAAAAAGGTAAGGTAGTTAAAGCCGTAGTTGTAAGAACTCACAAAGAGATTCAAAGAGAAAATGGTTCTTTAATAAGATTTGACGACAACGCTGCTGTAATTATTGATGATAAAAAACAACCAATTGGTACTCGTATTTTTGGTCCTGTAGCTAGAGAAGCTAGATATGCAGGATTTATGAAAATTGTATCACTTGCTCCAGAGGTATGGTAATGGCAAATAAAAAGTTTAAAATTAAAAAAGGCGATGATGTACTCATTATCGCTGGAGACGACAAAGGTAAAACTGCAAAAGTACTAAAAGTTCTTACAAAGCAAGATGCTGTAATCGTTGAGGGTTGTAAAATTGCGAAAAAAGCAGTTAAGCCAAGCGAAGAGAATAAAGATGGTGGTTTCCAAGATAAAGAGATGCCTATCCATATTTCTAATGTAAAAAAAGTAGAGGCGTAATCCTATGAGTAGAATGAAGCAAAAGTACAATGACATTGCACCTGCACTTAGAGAAGAGTGTGGTATTAAAAATGTAATGCAGACACCTAAGCTTGAGAAGATAGTAATCTCTGTTGGTGCTGGTGAAGAGGGTAAAGATAATAAACTTATTGCCAACATGGCAGATACTATCTCTTTAATTGCTGGTCAAAAAGCAGTTATTGTAAATGCTAAAAAATCAGTTGCTGGTTTTAAAGCTAGAGAGGGAGCACCATCAGGTATCCGTGTAACACTTCGTGGTGAAAACATGTATAACTTCTTTGATAAATTGGTCTCTATTGCTCTTCCAAGAGTAAAAGATTTCCGTGGAGTAAGACGTAAAGGTTTTGATGGTCGTGGTAACTACAACTTCGGTCTTCAAGAGCAACTTATGTTCCCAGAAGTTGAATTTGATAACATTATTAAAACTCATGGTATGAATATTACAATTGTAACAAGTACTGAAAACGATAAAGAAGCATTCACTCTATTAGAGAAACTTGGAATGCCTTTCGCTAAAGGAAAGAACTAATGGCTAAGAAATCAATGATAGCAAAACAGCAAAAACCTGCTAAGTTTAGTACCCAAGCATATACAAGATGTAATATTTGTGGAAGACCTCACTCTGTTTATAAAGATTTTGGTCTTTGTAGAATTTGTTTAAGAAAAATGGCAAACGAGGGTTTAATCCCTGGTATGAAAAAATCAAGCTGGTAAGGAGAAGTAAAAGATGATGACAGATATAATTGCAGACTCTCTTACTCGAATAAGAAATGCTGCACAAAGAAGATTAGACGTAACAACACTTCTTCACTCAAAAACAATTGAGGCTACAGTTTCTATTTTAGTAGACAAGGGTTACCTTGAGAGTTTTAAAGTAAAAGAGAATGGTGCAAAGAAAACAATTAAAGTTGTACTTAAATATGATGAAAATGGTCATAGTGTAATCAATGAAATTAAGAAAATTTCTAAGCCAGGTAGACGTGTTTACCAAAGTGCATCAGAAGTTAGAAGTTTTAAAAATGGTTACGGAACACTAGTAGTATCTACCAACAGAGGCGTGATTGCAAATGATGAAGCATTCAAGCAAAAAGTTGGTGGCGAAGTAATCTGTAGTATTTGGTAAGGAGTAGATATGTCAAGAATTGGGAAAAAACCAGTAACTGTTGCTAACGGTATTGATGTATCAGTCGATGGTACTGCTATAGTTGCAAAAAAAGGTAAATTAGAAAAAAAACTTGAGACTCATGGGCGAGTAGGAATCTCTATTGATGGTTCTGAAGTTACTTTTTCAAGAGTTGGAGAGTCTAAAGAGAGTTCAGCTTTTTGGGGAACATACAGAGCACTGTTTGCGAATATTATTGAAGGTCTTGATAAAGGATTTGAAAAATCTCTTGAGATTAATGGTGTTGGTTATAGAGCAGCTGTTCAAGGTAAAGTTCTTAACTTACAATTAGGATTTTCACATCCAATTGAGTATGCTATTCCAGAAGGATTAGAAGTTACTGTTACCAAAAATATTATTACACTTAAGGGTTCTGACAAACAAGTTATTGGACAAGCTGCAGCTGAAATTAGAAGCTTTAGACCACCAGAACCATACAAAGGTAAGGGTGTTAAGTATACTGATGAAGTTATTATCAGAAAAGCTGGAAAATCAGCTAAATAGTAGGAGTCTAGTATGTTAAAAAGTATTCAAAAAAGAAAAAATAAACTTCGTACTCAACGTAAAAGAAGAGTAAGAGGTAAAATTTCAGGAACAGTTGAGCTTCCAAGAGTATCTGTGTTCAAATCAAACAGACACTTTTATGCACAAGCAATTGATGATATTGCTGGTGTAACACTAGCTTCTGCTGATGGTAAAAAAATGGGTCTAAAAGCCAATCAAGAAGATGCTAAAAAAGTAGCTGTTGCAATGGCAGATGCTCTTAAAGCTAAAAACATCGAAACTATTGTTTTCGATAGAAACGGTTACCTCTATCATGGTGTTGTTGCTTCATTTGCAGACGCTCTTAGAGAATCTGGAATTAAGTTTTAAGGAGAGTAGATGTTAACAGAAAATATTGATAGAGAAAAGTTTGAAGAGAAAATTGTAAACATCGGTCGTGTTACCAAAGTTGTAAAGGGTGGTAGACGTTTTAGATTTACTGCACTTGTAGTAATTGGTGATAAAAATGGTACAATTGGTTATGGTACTGGTAAAGCAAAAGAGGTTCCTGATGCTATTAAAAAAGCAGTTGATGATGCATTTAAAAGTCTTGTAAAAATCAATGTTAAGGGTACTACTATTGCTCATGATATTCAGCAAAAAACAGGAGCTAGTCGTATTATCCTAAGACCAGCATCTGAAGGTACAGGAACAATTGCAGGTGGTGCAATGAGACCAGTACTTGAACTTGCAGGTATTCAAGATGTTATTGCTAAATCATTGGGTTCAAATAACCCAAATAACCTTGTAAGAGCAACAATTGATGCTCTTGTAAAGATTAAAAAGTAAGGGAGTAGATATGGGTTTACATAATTTACAACCAGCACCAGGTTCAACACGTAATAGAAAACGTGTTGGTCGTGGTCAAGGTTCAGGAAATGGTAAGACAGCTGGACGTGGTAACAAAGGTCAGAAGTCAAGAACAGGTTACTCTGAAAAAAGAGGTTTTGAGGGTGGTCAAATGCCACTTTACAGAAGATTACCAAAGATTGGTTTCTCTTCAAGAGTACTCAAACCACACTCAATTAACGTTGATAAAAACAGAGCCATTGCAGAGCTTGATGAAATCACTATGGAGACAATCGCGTCTGTATATAGACTTCAAAAATCTGTAACAAAAGTAAAACTTATTGGTACAAGTGCTAAAGATTTAGTAGCTAAAATTAAAGATGAAGCTGTTACAACGAGTGGTAAATAACCATGAGTAATGCTTTAACTCAAAAGATACTGATTACTTTTGGATTTCTATTTGCTTATAGAGTTTTAGCATACGTACCAGTTCCTGGCGTAGACACTGCTGTAATTGCCTCTCTTTTTGATGGTAAAGCAGGTATGGGGAACATGATGAACATGTTCTCTGGTGGTGCAATTCAACGATTCTCTATTATCTCACTAGGTATTATGCCTTACATTACAGCTTCTATTGTAATGGAACTTCTTGCTGCAACTTTCCCTGCTATTGGTCAAATGAAAAAAGAGCGTGATGGAATGCAAAAATATATGCAGATTATTCGTTATGCAACTATTTTTATTACTATTGTACAAGGTTTTGGTGTCTCAATGGGACTTCAAGCTATGAATGGAGCAGTATTAATCGACCCTGTAACCTTTACTATTCTAACAACAACTTCTATGTTAGCAGGTACAATGTTATTGATGTGGATTGGAGAGCGTATCACTCAAAGTGGTATAGGTAATGGTATATCACTAATTATCTTTGCTGGTATTGTTTCTGGTATTCCTGCAGCTATATCCAATACAATGACCTCTGTAAATACAGGAGAGCTTTCGTTCTTGGCAGTTATTGCTATGTTGGTTATAATTATGGCAACTATTTTTGCTATTATCTATGTAGAATTGGGAGAGAGACGTGTTCCTATCTCTTACTCAAGAAAAACAATAATGCAAAATCAAGATAAAAGAGTAATGAACTATATTCCAATCAAAGTAAACCTTTCAGGGGTTATTCCTCCAATTTTTGCTTCGGCTGTTTTAATGTTTCCTCTTACCATGTTAGGAAGTAGCTCAAATGAGTATGCTTTGATGGTAGCAGATGCACTTAAACCAGGTGGAATACTATTTACTACGGTAACATTTATATTGATTATCTTTTTTGCATTTTTCTATGCGTCTATTGTATTTAATGCAAAAGATATTGCAGACAATCTAAAACGGCAGGGTGGATTTATCCCAGGTGTTCGACCAGGTGCACATACCAAAGAGTTTATCAATACAGTTGCTAGTAACTTGACAGGTGCAGGTGCATTCTATTTGGCACTTATATCTACCTTACCATTTTTGTTGATTAACTCAATTGGAGCAGCCTTCTACTTTGGTGGTGTTGCTGTTCTTATTATTGTTCAAGTTGCTCTTGATACAATGAGAAAAATTGAAGCACAAATTTACATGAACAAATATGAAACTTTAGGTGCAGTAGGTTTATAATGGCTATTGCACTTCGTAAACCCAATGAGTTGACCAAGCTAAAATTAGCTGGGTCAATTGTTGGTAAAACATTAAAATATCTCCGTGAAAATATTACTGTAGGAATGAGTTTAAAAGAGATAGATGCTATGGGTGAAGCGTTTATTCGTGAGCATGGTGCAGAACCCTCTTTTAAAGGTCTATATGGCTTTCCTGCTTCTGTTTGTACCTCACTTAATGAAGTATGTATACATGGTATCCCCACAACATATAAAGTTCAAGAGGGCGATATTCTAGGTCTCGATTTAGGTACTAAAATAGATGGTTATTTTGGAGATGCAGCGATAACAATGCCTATTGGTAAAATATCTAAAGAGGATGAAGAGCTTATAGCTTGTTCCAAAGATGCACTCTATCATGCGATAGAAAATATCAAAGTTGGAATGAGATTCAAAGAGTTGTCTCATGTTTTAGAAACCTTTATTCTTGGACGTGGATTTATCCCTTTACGAGATTTTTGTGGTCATGGAATAGGTAAAAAACCTCATGAAGAACCCAATATCCCAAACTATGTTGATGGAAAAGTAAAGCAAGGTCCAAAGATTAAAAATGGTATGGTATTTTGTTTAGAACCGATGATTTGTCAAAAGAGTGATGAACCTGTTGTCTTAGAAGATAGATGGTCTGTTGTATCTAAAGATGGTCTACGTTCATCACACTATGAACATACCGTAGCTATAATTGATGGCAAAGCAGTAATTTTAACAGATGCTTAACAGCAAAACAGTACTAATTTCAAAGGAGAAATAGATGGCTAAAGATGATGTAATAGAGATAGATGGTAAAGTGATAGAAGCACTACCAAATGCAACATTTAGAGTTGAGTTAGAGAATAAACATGTGATTTTATGTCATATCGCAGGAAAGATGAGAATGCACTACATCAAAATCTTACCAGGTGATAGAGTAAAAGTTGAATTAACACCATATAGCCTTGATAAAGGTCGAATTACATTTAGGTATAAATAGAGTGACTATTTGGAAATATACCGAAGAGAAGCCTAAACATCTTTTAGTGAAACTCTACAAAGAGAACCATGGAGAAGGTGATTTTTTAGGTGACTTAGATGATGATATTATCAAAAAAATAATTTTGGAGATAAAGCCTGATATAGATATTAATCAGGCTTTTGGAACACTTAGTTATTTTGGAATGTTGCCTATTTTGGTAATTAAATAGTTTACCGCTCTATATATACTTTCTTACATTTTGGAGAACTCTCTCTCCATTTTTATCTTCTTTAAAATATATTATAATAATAAATTATTTATAGATATAAATCTATTGTCTAAAAGGGTAAAATTTACTCTTATAAATCTATAATTATATAATAATAATATAGATTATCTTTTGTGCAAGTATTTTTTTGTTATCCTTAAAAATAAATTATGATTATTATATATAATAAGAGGAGTACATATTGAGTGTATACAAAGATGGACACTATGTTATAACCGATATAGCAGGAAAATTGGGAAAGGCTTTTATACAAAATCCTTTAACTGCTGTATTGGGTATTGTTATTTTAATGTTGGGGTGGATTTCTTTGACTACTATGCCAAGAGAGGAAGACCCACAAATTGCAATTTCAGGTGGTGGGATTATTGTAGCTATGCCAGGTGCAACACCCAATCAAATTGAAAAAGTTATATCAATTCCACTGGAGAAAAAACTTAGAGAAGTTAAGGGTGTTGAGCATATCTATAGTACCTCAATGGAGAATGTTGGTATTATTAATATCATGTATTACATTGGAGAGAATAGAGAAGAGTCAAATCTAAAGCTTTATGATAAAGTGATGCAAAATATGGACAAGATGCCTCATGGAGTTATGCCTCCTATGGTTAAGCCATTTGATATTGACATTGATGTACCTATCGTAACGATTGCTTTTTATCAAAATGCTGATTCCAATATCTCTCTTTTGGACTTTACACATAAAATACGTGCATTAGATACAGAGATAAATGGTATTGAGAATGTAGCAAAAACGAAACTCTATGGAGCACATATAGAGCAGTATACAGTAAAAGTTAATGTTGATAAGATAACAGGTTATCATGTATCTATGGGACAAGTGATGATGGCAATCAAAAAGTTCTCTAAAAATGCTCCAAGCATCAAAGGTAAAACTAATGGAGATAAGATTATTCGATTTAGTGTCGTTAATGCTATTAATAGTGTCAAAGATTTAGAAAATGTTATGGTCTCTAGGTATCGAGACAACCCTCTCTATCTCAAAGATATTGCTAATGTTACAAGAGGTATAGATGAACAAAATTTTCAAAATGTAGATTTTAGATACAGACCAAATAGTGATACCTCTAAAAAATTAACAGATAATAGAAGACAGATAACTCTTGCCATCTCTAAACTAGCAGGAACAAATGCTGTATTTATAGCTGAAGATATACTCTCTTTTGTTAAAGAGCATGAAGCAGAGTTCAAAAAATTAGGAATAGGGTATAAAGTAACAAGAAACTATGGAGAGAGAGCCAATCATGCTGTCAATGAACTGATGGAGCATCTCTTAATTACTATTGTCATTATTGCTATAATGTTGGTTTTTGCTTTAGGTTGGAGAGAGTCGATTATTGTAACCTTCTCTGTACCTGCTATTTTGGCTATTACTCTTTTTATTGCTTATGTCACAGGTCAAACCATGAATAGAATTACACTATTTGCATTTTTATTATCTCTAGGATTATTAGTTGATGCAGCTATTATTGTGATTGAAAATATCCATAGACATCTCCATGATGAGGAGAATATAAATAAAGATATGGAAGATATACTTATAGAAGCAACCGATGAGGTAGGAGCACCTACAAATATAGCAACATTAGCCATTATATTGACAATGGTGCCAATGGCATTTGTAGGTGGTATGATGGGGGCATTTATGAAACCTATTCCTTATAATGTTCCTGTGGCTCTTTTATCTTCACTATTTGTTGCTTATATCTTTACACCTTATCTTAGTCTAAAACTTCTAAACAAACCTAAACATGATGAAACCTATGATGAAGAGATGAATCCCTATGGAATTTGTGAAATTTGTCAAGGATTACATCATACCCATGAACACGAAGAGAAACATACCGATATAGATAACAAAGGGGATAAATAGATGAAAAAGTTTGAGAATTTTATTTTTTGGATTTTAGATAGTAAGTTTAGAAAAACTTTAGTAATTATTTTAACAATTCTTGCATTTTTTGCATCACTTTTAATGTTTCCTTCAAAAGCTGTTCTAGCTAGAATGTTACCAGGTAAAAGTGCTACAACATTCTCTATCTATGTCGATACACCTACAGGAAGTTCTATAGAAGAGACAACAAAGGTAACTGATTGTATATCTACTGTATTAGAAAAAGAGAAATCAATTTTAGATATTTCTACCTATTATGGTCAGGGTATTCCTCTGGATTATGCTGGATTGGTTAAAGGCTCTATGATGAAAAGAACCGAAAATGTTGCTGAAATGTCTATTAACTTAACACCTATTCATGAACGAGATGAACCCTCATTTTTAATGGTCAGTAGGCTTCGTCCTGTTTTAAACAAAGAGTGTTCTTCACTTGTAGCAGGTACAACCATCAAATTGGTTGAACAACCATCAGGACCACCAACTTTGGCTCAGATTGTTGTAGAGGTACAAGGTAAGAATCTTGAGAAGATGAGAAAACTATCTACAGAAGTCGCTAATATCTTATCTCATACCAAAGATTTAGTAGATGTTGATATTTTAGCTGATGATATTTATGATACATATAAATTGATTCCCGATGTTAAAAAAATTGCCGATGAGTCATTGACTGTAGAACAAGTTAATAATATCTTGTATCTATCCTTTGAAGGAATGTCTATTGCAGCTAAAAACTCTGAAAATAGTTTAGTTCAAATACCTATATTTTTAGTTTTAGATGATAAAAATAGAAGAATGAAAGGAGATGATGCTAAAGCTATCAAAGATAAGCTTAGTAAATTAAATTTGATGAATAGACTTGGAGAACAGATTTCAGTTGATGAAGTAGTCAAAATAGTAAAAGTTAAATCATCTCCTACCATTATGCACAAAGATTTAAAACGAACCATAAATGTAATAGCAGAGACCGATAATGTATCTCAAGTATACCCTCTACTCGATGCTCGTGAGACGATGATGGAGTATTTTAAATCTAAGTATATAGTAGATACTGTTGGGTTATCTACCTATATGTTTGATTTGAAATTGACCGATAAAGAGACAGGAGAGAAGTTCCTCTTGCGTTGGGACGGAGAGATGAAAGTAACCTTGGATACCTTTAGAGATTTGGGTGCTGCATTTATTGCTGCGTTGGTTCTTATCTTCTTCTTGTTGGTTATTTACTATAAAAGCTTTGTATTGAGTGGTATTATCTTGGGAGGCTCTATGTTGTCTCTTATTGGTGTTATTTTAGGACATTGGGTTGCTGATTTGGTTACAGAACAGACTTTCTTCTTGACAGCTACCTCTCTAATTGGATTTATTGCTCTAATGGGTATATCATCAAGAAACTCACTACTATTAATTGACTTTGCAAAGAGTCTAATCAATGAGCATGGAATGGAAAAACGAAGAGCTATCGCCCACGCATCTGCTACTAGAGCTATACCTATCTTTTTGACAGCTATTGCTATCATTTTGGGTTCGGCATTGTTAGCAAGTGACCCAATATTTGGTGGTCTTGGTGTGGCATTGATTTCAGGTACAATAGCTGCTGTATTTGTATCGCTTCTTTTTGTTCCTGTATTGATGGATAATGCAAAAGATATGAATAAAACCGAGTAGATTTTGTTTAAAGCTAGGGTATTGTCATTGGGCTTTATAACGCTAATGATAATAACTCTATTCTATCTATTGGAGACCAAAAGAGGTTATGATAGATTAGAAAAATTAATTGAATATTATATATCAGATAGGGTCGATAACGATATAGATATTACTCTATTAGATATAGATGATTATCCAAATATTAGAATAGAGTTAACTATCAATAAGGGAGCAAATCTATCTCTATATGGAGTAATCAATAGAGATACTATCAATATGAAGTATCATCTTTGGGGTAGTTCATTAGATTTTGATGAACTTCATCTAAAAGATAGATTTAATCTTTTTGGTAGAGTAAAAGGTAAATTTAATCTATTAGATATTTCTGGATATGGAGAGATATTTGATGGAGGTATAACCTATCAGTTAAGTAAGACTCAAAATGAGATGAGAGATATTATATTCTCCCTAAAAAGAGCAAAGAGTGAAAAAATACTACTATTTTTAGATGAAGAGCCTATTATTAAATCTTTTATAGATATAAATGGCACATTTAGCACCTTTGGAAAATATACAAAGATAGGTCAAACCAAACTCTATCTGCACAAGACAACTATTCCTATTAGGGAAAACAATCTAACGGTTACATCAACTATGTTTGTAGATTTTAATAATACGACCTATAGATATAGAGGTTTTATATATTCAGATATATCGTCCATAAATATAAAAAATGGTCTCTATCATGAGGGAAAAAAGAGAGTAACTTTTGACTATAATTTATCTATAAAAAAATTTAATAGATTGATAAAAGATAAAATTGATATAGATGGAAATCTATTCTATAATAGAGATAACAACTCATTTAAGATATATGGAAATAGTAATAAGTTTGGAGGAGATATAAAATTTCAATATGAGAAAAATAGTTTAACTATAAAATTACAAGATGTATCATTAGTAAAAATAGTAAACTTCTTTGAGTATAAATCTCTATTTAATAGTTATCTA
>Ga0256833_1001615_pt1 | contig 16443 bp, 13 predicted proteins | sample 356284metaG_FD_190535 | JGI IMG/M metagenome (GOLD analysis project Ga0256833, IMG submission 190535) | Hydrothermal vent microbial communities from Mid Atlantic Ridge, Atlantic Ocean - 356-284 | ecosystem: Environmental > Aquatic > Marine > Hydrothermal vents | place: Atlantic Ocean: Mid...
TTGAGGACTTTAGGGAGCACGTAAAGCACATGGAGGCATTTCACAAGAGATATATGAGCTCGACCAAGGCTTTAAGGGCGTGGGTTCGCTCAGTTAAAAAGCTGAAGCCCAAAGTCATAGCGCCACAGCACGGGGCGATATTCAGGAACGAGAACGTTGGAAAATTCCTCGACTGGCTCGAAAGCCTGGAAGTTGGTATAGATGTTTTTGAGGATGAATTCTATGACTGATGTTGCCCGCCCGCAACCCCCACCGTCATCGGAGGCCAAGGCCCCTCTCAGGCGGGTTAACCCAGGCGGGCGGTAGGTGTACCCAGCCTGGGTTTCCCGCGGTCATTGCGTTCCGGGACGCGGAAGGGCCTCCCGCGGGGACCTCGCTGAGGCCGGGTTGTTGCCCCCGCATCGCTCCCCGGTTCATTCTCCCCAGGGTCCTCGCGCGGGGGCATTATATTCTTTATAGCATCACCCTTTAAAAAGTGTTTCACTAAGATTCCTCGGTGATCGTGTTGGCGAAGATAATCCATGATGCAGTTCACGGTAGTATGAGGCTTGAGGGTCTTCCCTTGGAGCTTGTTAAAACACCAGAGTTCCAGAGGTTGAGGTACATAAAGCAACTTGGTCTGGCTTATCTTGTCTATCCTGGCGCCAATCACACGCGCTTTGAACACTCCTTAGGAACGTGGTATCTCGCCATGAGACTCTCCCAAGAGCTTAACCTTGAGGATGAGGGACTACTCTTTCAGGTTGCGGCAATGCTTCATGATATTGGACACGGTCCTTTTAGTCACACCTTTGAGGGCATTTACAGAAGTTATGCAAGAGAACACGACCACATGCATCTTGGACGGGAGATAATCCTTGGCAAGATCGATATAAGTGGAATGGGATCTTTTATCCCCGATATTCTGAGGGGCCATGGACTTAAACCGAAGGAAGTGGCGGATTTGATCTTTGGACGACATGTCAAGAGGTACCTCGGGGAGGCCCTTCATGGGGACGTTGATGTGGATCAGCTAGACTACTTGGTTAGGGATTCCCACTACACGGGAGTTGCCCATGGGATAATAGATCTCGAGAGGCTTCTTAAGGTTATGAGGATTTATAACGGTGAGCTCGTCGTTGAAGAAAAGGGCGTTGAGGCAGTAGAAGGGATGATGGTGGCCCGCGCTTTGATGTATTCGAGTGTTTACTTCCATCACACCGTTAAAATAGCCGAGGGGATGCTTACTCGAGCTTTAGAATTCGCTCTTGACGAAGGCAATCTTCAAGATTTTTGGAGAATGACAGATTGCCGTGTACTTGTGGAGATGGAAGATTTGGGCGGACCCTCCTCGGAGCTTGTTAAACTGGTGCAGTACCGGAAGCTTTACAAGGCCGCTGTCCTCGCTGGGCCTGAGGATCTAAGCAGTGAAGAAAAAAGGGAGCTTCTCAAAGCATATAGAGACATTGAACGAAGACAAGAGCTTGAAGGGGAACTCGCCTCAGCCGTTGGAGCAAAGGATTGGGAAGTAGTTCTGGAGTTCAGTACCGCCGAGCTCATGGTGAGTGAGCCTAGACTCAAGGCCACGGGGATAAAAGTCCTCACCCGGGAGGGCCTTCTACCTTTGGGTAGGGTCACTCCCTTGGCAAACGCTCTGAGGAGGAGACAAACTCCGAGGTGGATTCTTCTCATAGCAGTTCCCAAGAGGTATGTGGCGAGGATCGGGGAAGTGTGGCGGAGAGTTTTGTTTGAGTAACTACTCAATTTTGAGTAATAAAACGTATAAGCAACGAGTCCCAAAACCCGAAGTTAGAGGGTGAAACCATGAAGCGGGCCCTTGTCGTGTTGTTTTCTCTGTTTCTCCTCTTGCCTTTTCACTTATCCAATGGAGGTTCCATCACCGTTTCTAGAGTTATTCTTCTTCCTTCAAACCTCTCTCCAGAGTTCTTAGGCTTTTGGCCCTATTGGATCTCTACAACCAGTTACTCCCCGAGCTGGGGTAACCTAAGTTACGTAGCCTTCTTTGACGTTACTGCGAACGCAACGGGGGGATTAGACACTTCAAACCTTGGGAGCACCTACTATGTCGTTAGAAACCTCGCCCACTCCAAGGGTCTTAAGGTCCTTATAACGGTCGCCTGCTTTAACCAAGACACTCAAGACAGCATCCTTGCCTATCACAAGGTTTCCCTTGTGAGAAACATAACTTACGTTGTTCAACGCTACGGTGCGGATGGGGTACTCTTAGACTTTGAGTTCGTCAGGACTACCAACTCCATAACGGGTAAATCCAACGTATGGTATATGGAGTGGTTGATAAACTATCTTCACGACGAACTGAAGGCTATAAACCCACGTTATTTTGTTGGTTTTACAGTTGCTGGTGGTGTTGAAACGGTTTATCGGAACTCCAACCTCTCTCGTTACGTTGACGGTGTCTTCCTTATGGGCTATGATTATCATTGGTCCGGCTCCAGTACGACGGGTGCGGTTGCCCCCTTCGAGGATTCCTATGAGTTTGACGTTAGTGACTCCATAGCGATACTTGAGAGTTATTACCCCAGAGACAAGATCATTCTAGGGGCTCCCCTCTACGGTTATGACTGGCCTGCCAACTCCACCCTCCCCGGTGCGGCTACCCTCGGGACGGGAAAGACCGTGCTCGTTGAGTATGCCATTTCCAACGCGGCTACCTACGGCCGTCACTGGGACAGCAACTCTCACAGCCCCTACTACTATTATTCCCTAAACGGAACGTGGCATCAGTGTTGGTACGATGACAACGAATCCCTGGGTCTTAAGTTCCGCTACGCCTACTATCAGGGACTTAGGGGAGGTGGCTTCTGGGCGCTCGGTTACGAGGGAACTGGGAGTGTTTGGTTCGAGATATGGAAAACCGTGTGGAAAAGCTTTATGATGCCGTCTCGGCTGGGGGTAGTTTCGCTAGCCCCAGAGCTTACTTATTCCATTTCATCTCCAAAGAACTTCCTTCCTGGGAGTGATGGTGTTGTTAATGTAACGATTTCCAGGGTTTCCACTAGTCAGAGGGTCGTTCTGGTCACAACTTTGACGCCCCTCTCAAACTCCAGCGTTTTGACTTCAATTGGCTGGGGAATCAACAACTTTACCGTTTCAGCCGGTTCAAACACAACCGTCAAGCTCTACGTTCACGTTCTTGGAAACACCACTGTTGGAACTTATAACCTCACGGTTTTCAGGGTTGTTAACGGTACGGTTCTTCCTAATGAGACACTGGTTTATCCGGTTGGTTCCACGGTGGTAAGGGTTATCCCCCGCTTTACCTATAACATTAGCACCCCCCAAACGGTTCCATGCGGGGATAACTTCACTCTTAACATTACCGTCAAGAACGCTGGTTCCCCGGTTCTTCATAACATAACGGTAACCGTTGAGTTTCCTCCCTCTCTCAACTCCTCTCCCTCAACTCGGGAGTGGAAATACCTCGACCCCTTAACCCCTCATATCTTGTATGGCCTAGGGGTTTCTCACTCCTTCTTATGGAACGTCAGCGCCCTCTCTTCTGGAACCTACACGGTTCCTGTCATTATACACACCGATGATGGGGGGACACTCTACACAAACTTCACCCTCGAGGTAGTGCAGCCAGACCTCATTCTAACAAACATCACCCTTCCGTCGCCCCTTTATCCCAACTTGACCTATCGAGTAAACGTTACTGTTCTCAACAACGGCACAGAAGCCTCTGGTTCCTTTAACGTTTCACTCTATGTTAACTCGAGCCTTCTCGGGAGTGTCTTGGTTGACAACCTCTCCCCTGAATCGGCCACAACTGTGGGTTTCAACTGGACTCCCAAGGCAGTTGGTAACTATACCTTAGAAGCCGTGGCTGATTCTAACGATTCTGTGGCTGAATCCAACGAAAGTAACAATATCCTCTTCGTAAACGTGACGGTTTCTCCTCCTCCTGTGCCACCGAGGATAGTGATAAACGAGATAATGTACTACCCCCCTCAAGGGGACAACTCCTATGGTGAGTGGATTGAGCTCTACAATCCCAATAACATAACGGTTGATTTAAGTAGTTGGTGGCTTGGAAACGGTGTCGGTGGTTATACTTTTCCGGCCGGGAGTTCCATACCGCCCAATGGCTTCTTGGTGGTTGCTACGAACACCACTTGGATGCTCAAGGAGTACTCATCTGACCCAAACTTTAATCCCGCAGAGGTTTATGGCAATACTACTTTCGTCTTGAACGATACTTCAGATACCGTGGTTCTTAAGTCAAACTTTGGGGTTCTAGTGGATAACGTTACTTATGACTCATCTTGGGGAGCAGCAGGAGATGGGAAGAGTTTAGAACGCATAAGCTACCTTCTACCATCCAACAATCCCAACAACTGGAACGAGAGCCTCAAGCTTGGGGGAACTCCCACCTATGCAAACACTGTTTCGGTTCCTTTTATAACTTACCTTGCACCTTTCCTACTGCTCATTCTTCTTCTCGCTTTCAAGAGGAGGTAATTCCTTTTTTAACTCCTCTATGAGTTCGACGAGCTCTTCCCTATCCCTCACTTTTTTAAGAACGCTCTCCGGTATTATAGGAACGTTCTCCACAACTTCGGTTTTGGTTTTTCTGAGAACAAAGAGACCCTCACTGCCCAGAACCGAACCAACCTTAGCGACCATCTCGGCCCTCCTCAAGGTTGAGAGGGTTTTCTTCTTGTCGACGCCAGTTAGCAACGTTACGTCCTCACTTTTTGATACCGCGTTGAAGGGAGCCTTCTTCACCTTAACAACACTCATTCCAAGCTCTTTAAATCTTCCAAGAACCTCTGCCTCAAACTCGTCCTTCGGTCTGCTCTCAATTTTAACCGCAACGGTTCTTCTGAGAATGTCAATGGGCTCGGCTATCGGCTCATTGAAGATTTCCTCCATCTGCAAGGCTATTTCAAGTGAGACAGCTCTTTCTCCCCTCTCATAGTTCAAGACGCTTTTTCTAGAGACGCCGAGTAGTCGGGCAAATTCGTTAACTGAGTAGCCCAACCTCTCCCTAAGTCTCCTTACGTGTTTTCCGTTGATCTTCACGTAGAGACCTCCCCTCTCCGCAAACACCAGGGGAGGTTCTCCTCCGATGAGAATCTCTTCCAGAGTCTCGGGTTTAAGGGTGTAGATGCCAAACCTCTCGTAGACCACACCTACCTCAAGTTCTCCCCCCCTGCTCCTGACCCCCACTATTAGGGGAGAGGCGTGGAATAGAGAGGAGATGACCTTTAAGTCCATGGCCTGTTCCTCGGTGACTGTATCTACGTTAAAGGAAGTCTTTATAAAGAAGAGGGTAACGTTACCACTTCCGACTAAGTCAAAACAACCTCCTCTGATTCTAATCCTTGCAGTTTTGAAACCCGCCCTTCGTAGTATTCTTTCAATCCGAGCGATGAGTTCATCAGGGGAGTCCATGTTAAACATGTCCACTTTCTTGTCTTAAAGTTTTTTGGATCTCCATGAGTTTTCTCGAAAGGTTGAGGTGAAAGGCCATCTCCCTGGATGAACCCCTTTCAAAGACCACTTTTAGTTCCCCAAGTTTTCTCTTGCCGGCGAACTCTCCAAAGACCAGCACATTCTCAAGGGCTATCACACCGAAGACGGCGGAGAGATTGAAGATGAGTGTTCTTAAGTTAGAGGGATGAATGAAGTGCTTTCCAAGATCCTTCTGGGGGTAATGGAAAAGAAAGTACTCCAAGCCCTCAAATTCAGCAACATCAGTGGCTGCCACATCGGCGGTTAGGAACACTAGGAGCGCCGGACTTATTTCATCGAATTTTTTAAGAGTCTTTACAATGATTTCGTCGTCGTTGTGTCCCTCTCCGCTTTTTTCGGCCACTATTATTCTATCCTTTAGGGATTCGAACTCTTGAAGCGCAATATAAGCCGCTTTTCTGCTCTTCTTTATTCTTCTGTTGTAGAACTCTCTAAGAAGACCTGGTCTTTTAGCGATTTTCTCAAGCTCTCTGAGAGTTTCCTTTTTGTATTTGTAGTTCATGGCCTGTTCTATCTCGTTCTTTACGGGCTCGGCTATCACTATTTCGTAATTGTCTAAGGGTCTAAAATTTGATATGAAGCGATGGTAAAGGACGTTGGTATCGGGGGCAAAAACTACACCTTTCTTCAGTCCCCGGTATTTTTCAAGTTTCTCCATGAACTCCTCCACGTTATCGTAGCTTATTATGCCCGAGACGCCATAAAACACTCGTAAAAATCGGAATAATTCGGAAACTCATGTGAATGTCTTGAAAACCAGAAATCCCTCTTTCCGGCCAAGACATTAATTGAGTAACCACCTTCCACGGGACTCACATGGAGCAGGTTTACATCAAAAAGAGGATAGCTCACGTTGAACTCTCCAAGAAGGTTAAAAAGTATTTGAAGTTCCAGCTTTTCAATTATGAACTCCACTGACTTCCACCTCTATTGTTTTTTGAAGGTGAAGAGGTATCATCATGTGGGGTTTCTCTCCCTCATCCTCCTCCAAGAGTGATAGATAAATCACCTTCCCCCCAAGGAAGCTTAGGGCAACTATCGAGACCATTACCAGAGATTTCCTTCCTGCGGTAATGTCAAGCACTATGTCCCCCATTCTTCGGAACATTTTCTTCAGAAGATTAATATCCGGCGGAAATTTTAAACTCAGAACCTTTATTTCAGGACTCATCCCGTATGCAGCAGACACCTCTTCAACTGCCCTCTTTAGGAGTTCGACTTTTTCAACATCCCTATCTTCCACAACTATCAAAATCCTTTCTACCTTTAATCCCCTCCTGAGGGAGGAGTAGTAGGAGTTTATCAGAGCCCAACTTGACTTTCCAGCCAGTGTTACGTATGATACCATTGTCTCACCATACCTACGTTTGAATATCCAATTAAAACCTTGACGGAGGAAAAGTCTTAAACTAATAAAGTCAAAGAGTAACGGGTGAAAACATGGCTGAGGAGATTCGAGAGGTTAAGGTTCTCGAAAAGCCCTGGGTTGAGAAGTACCGCCCTCAGAGGTTAGATGACATCGTTGGTCAGGAGCATATAGTCAAGAGGCTCAAACACTACGCTAAAACCGGTTCCATGCCGCACCTTCTCTTCGCTGGGCCTCCCGGCGTCGGGAAGACGACCGCCGCTCTGGCCCTTGCAAGGGAGCTTTTCGGTGAGAACTGGCGCCACAACTTTTTAGAACTCAACGCGAGCGATGAGCGCGGGATAAATGTGATTAGGGAGAAGGTAAAGGAGTTCGCGAGAACGAAGCCGATAGGGGGGGCGAGTTTCAAAATAATCTTCCTTGACGAGGCAGATGCTTTAACGCAGGACGCCCAGCAGGCTTTGAGGAGAACGATGGAGATGTTCTCGAACAACGTGAGGTTTATCCTGAGTTGTGTCACGGGCGATACAAAAATTTACACCCCCGATGAGAGAGAGGTAAAGATTCGGGACTTCCTCGGGCACTTTGAGGAGGGCCTTCTCAAGGAGGTCAGCAACAGGGCCGGAAGGGACACCGTCGTTGCGGCGGTGGCGTTCAACTCAAAGATAGTTGGCCACCCCGTTTACAGGCTCACCCTGGAGAGTGGAAGGGTAATAGAGGCCACCGGCGACCACATGTTCCTGACGCCAGGAGGCTGGGTCCAGACCTACGACCTCAAAGAGGGCTCGGAAGTTCTCGTTAAACCGATACTCGAAGGGACACCGTATGAACCAGACCCGAGGCCGATAATCGATGTCAGGGAGTTCTATCGCTTCCTTGGAGAAATCGAACGTGAACATGGACTGAAACCGCTCAGTGAGGCAAAGACATTCCGCGAGCTTCTCACAAGGGACAAGGAGAAAATCCTCGCCAGGGTTCTGGAGCTTAAGGCCGAGATGGAAAACGGCTTGACGGTTAGGGAAGTTGAGATTCTGAGGGAAATTCCAAAGGACTGGATTTCAAGGGAGGAACTTCAGGGGAAAGTCGGCCTTTCAAGGGTGAGGCTCAACCAGCTTTTGAAGAGCCTTGAAGAGAAGGGCTACGTCGAGAGAAGGGTTGAGGGCAGAAAACAACTAATCAGAAAAATCCGCGATGGTAGGCCCCTGAGAAATGCAATGGACGTCAAGAGGGTTATAGAAGGGGAGTTCGGGATAAGGATAAGCTACTCCGCGGTTAGAAAACTCCTCAACGGTGAGCTGAGCGGAATCGCCTACAGCATCCTTAGGGAGGTCAAGGAGAAGTGGCTCGTTTGCTACGACGACGAAAAAGCTGGGATCCTCGCTAGGGTTCTTGGCTTCCTCCTCGGCGACGGCCACCTGGCCAAGAATGGCATCAGGGTTTGGTTCAACTCAAGCAGGGAGGAGCTTGAAACCCTTGCCGAGAACCTTAGAAGACTCGGCTTAGAGCCCTCCGAAATAATCGAGAGGGAAACGGGCTCCCAAATCCGCGGAAGAAGTGTTGAGGGCAAGATACACATGCTCTACGTTAACAGCTCGGCCTTCCACGCGCTCATGCGCTTCTGGGGTGTGGAGGTTGGAAACAAAACTGTCAAGGGTTACAGGGTTCCGGAGTGGATAAAGAGGGGCAATCTCTTCGTCAAGAGGGAGTTCCTGAGGGGGCTCTTCGGAGCGGATGGAACGAAGCCAAACGGGAAGCGCTACAACTTCAACGGGATAAAGCTTGAGATGAGCGCAACGAGGGAGAGCCTTGAGAAGACAACAGAGTTTTTCAACGACTTGACAGGGCTCCTCAGGGAGTTTGATGTGGAGTCGAAGATAGTGGTTTCTCCCGTCGATGGGAAGTTCGTCGTCCGTCTCATAATTACGCCCAAAGATGTCAACTATATCAACTTCCTCACGAGGATAGGCTACGCTTACGCTAAAGACTCCTACGCGAGGCTCGTTGGAGAGTACCTCAGAATTAAGCTGACCTACAAGGAGTTCGTCCTTCCGGAGATTGCAGAGAGGGCAGTTGAACTTGCCACTGCCACAAATCCCACTCAGGCAGCTAAGGTTTTGGGTGTGAAGAGGGATTTCGTGGTCAACAGACTTAAGGGCGTTCCAATAGGCTTAACCAGGGATTTCATGACCTCCGAGGAGTTCCTGAGTGAGAGAACGCTCGGTGATTACGTCGTCGAAAAGGTAATCAAGAAGGAAGAACTCGGCTATCTCGACGTCTATGACGTTACATGCGCTAAAGACCACAGCTTCATATCAAACGGTCTAGTAAGCCACAACTGCAACTACTCGTCCAAGATCATCGAGCCCATCCAGAGCCGCTGTGCAATCTTCCGCTTCAGGCCTTTGAGCGACGAGGACATAGCGAAGCGCATACGCTTTATAGCCGAGAACGAAGGTCTCGAGCTGACTGAGGAAGGCCTTCAGGCGATCCTCTACGTGGCTGAGGGTGACCTGAGAAGAGCCATCAACGTCCTTCAAGCTGCTGCCGCCCTTGACAAAAAGATAACCGACGAGAACGTCTTCCTCGTTGCGAGCAGGGCCCGTCCGGAGGACGTCCGCGAGATGATGACTCTTGCTCTGGAGGGCAATTTCCTAAAAGCCAGAGAGAAACTCAGGGAGATACTCCTCAAGCAGGGCCTCAGCGGCGAGGACGTTTTAATCCAGATGCACAAGGAGGTTTTCAACCTGCCGATTCCTGAGGACAAGAAGGTGACTTTGGCCGACAAAATAGGCGAGTATAACTTCAGGCTGGTTGAAGGGGCGAACGAGATGATACAGCTTGAGGCTCTCCTGGCGCAGTTCACGATTATGGGCAAGTGATCGCCATGCCAAGGGAAGTGCCCTGGGTCGAGAAGTACAGGCCGAGGAAGCTGAGTGAAATCGTCAACCAGGAGAAGGCACTGGAGCAGGTTAGGGCGTGGATAGAAGCATGGCTTCATAGAAACCCCCCGAAGAAGAAAGCACTAATCTTAGCAGGCCCTCCGGGGGTTGGTAAGACGACCACCGTCTATGCTTTAGCAAGCGAATACGGCTTCGAGGTCATCGAACTGAACGCGAGCGACGAGAGGACCTATGAGAAAATAGAGCGCTACGTTCAGGCGGCATACACGCTCGATATACTCGGGAAGAGAAGAAAGCTCATATTCCTCGATGAGGCCGACAACATCGAGCCGAGCGGAGCCCGGGAAATAGCGAGGCTAATCGATAGAGCCAAGAACCCGATAATAATGAGCGCCAACCACTACTGGGAAGTGCCCAAGGAGATAAGGAACAAGGCCCAAATCGTTGAATACAAACGCCTAACACAGAGGGACATAATCAAGGCCCTCATAAGAATTCTCAAGCGCGAGGGCAGGAGTGTTCCGAAGGAGGTTCTCTACGAGATAGCGAAGAGGGCAAACGGCGACCTCCGTGCGGCAATCAACGACCTCCAGACGGTGGTTACAGATGGAGCTGAAGACGCGAAGGAAGTTTTGGCTTACAGAGACGTTGAGAAGAGCGTCTTTCAGGCGTTAGCCCAGGTTTTCGCGACGGACAACGCGAAGAGGGCTAAGCTGGCGGTTCTGGGAGTTGACATGTTCCCGGACGAGCTCCTCCTATGGATTGACGAGAACGTGCCATACGTCTACTACAGGCCAGAGGACATAGCTCGTGCCTATGAGGCTTTGAGCAGGGCTGACATATACCTCGGCAGGGCGAAGAGAACCGGCAACTACTCGCTCTGGAAGTACGCCACCGACATGATGACTGCAGGAGTTGCCGTCGCTGGAGTTAAGAAGAAGGGCTTCGTGAGGATTTACCCGCCGAAGACGATTAAGTTACTCACCGAGAGCAAGACGGAGAGAACGCTTAGGGATTCGATAGTTAGGAAGGTCATGAAGGAGATGCACATGGCCAGACTCGAGGCCCTTGAGACGCTCCACTACCTCAGGGTAATCTTTGAAAGCAATCCAGATTTAGCGGCACAATTCACGGTCTTCCTCGACCTGAGCGAGAAGGAAGTTGAGTTCCTCGCTGGAGATTCCGAGAGGGCCAAGACGATTTGGGGCAAGGCCATGAATATCGAGAAGAAACTCAAGGAGCGTAGCAAACCCGAGAAGAGCTTAAGGACAGGCCTGAAGGAAGTAAAGGAAGAGAACGAAGTGGTCTCCGAAACTGAGGAACCTGGAACCAAGAAAATCACTGAAGCCGAGGAAGTTGAGGAGGAAATCAGCGAGGAGGAACTTGAAGAAGCTGAAAAGGAAATTGAGTCCCTCGGCAAGAAAGCCAAGAAGAAGGGCAAGCAGGCGACGCTCTTTGACTTTCTCGGGAAGAAGTGAGGCGTTTTGATTCTGCGTTCATTTCTCTTTTAACTCAACGTCCGCACACACCTTAAAGACGTGGGGCTTGAAGTCGCTCACCCTCTTTATTCTTATCGAGCAGTCCCTTCCGAGCTTAAGGCACTCGTCGAGGATTCTCCGCCTGAAGTCGTCAATTTTTCCCTCGTGCACGAAGTCGTAGTAGTGGAGCCATTTCTCGGCCTTGGAGAGAGTCAAAGCAAGGGCATCAACGCCCCTTGGAGTGGGGCTTATCACGCGGTCGTAACTCGGTAACTTGGGGAGAACCTCGAAGGCATCGCCGTGAATGAACTCTATCTCGCCCCTCAGCCTTTTCCTGTTCCGCTCGATGTTCTCGAGGCCGAGCTCGTAGGCCTCTCTGTTCAACTCAACCGCCGTGATTTTAACCTTCCTGTATCGTGCTATCACAAGCGCATACGGCAGAACACCGGCGAATGGGATCAGAATCCTCTCGCCGTCGCGGACGAGCTGGGCAAGCCTGTATCGCTCCCCCTTCATTCTGGGGTTGAAGAAGACCCTGCTCAAATCAACCTTAATCTCGACGCCGTTCTCCCTGTGGACCGTTTCCAGTCTTTCTTCACCCCAGATTATCGAGTAGTCCCTTATTCTGAAGGTCCCCTCATGGAAGCCCTTTCTTGCTATTGCCTTCAGAAACGGATGAACTTTTCTCAGGGCAAAGATTATGTCTTCAACACGGTGCTCGAGCTCCTTCGGGATTTGAATGACCGCTATGTCTCCGATTACATCGTAGCGTCTCAGGTGCTTGAACTCTTCCTCACTCAGCCTCTCTGCTAAGACACTCTCAAGGTTCTTGTATATCTGTCTCTCAGGCCTTAATGGAAGCTCCACTGGAAGAACCTCGTAGCCGAGCGAGTGAACCCTCTCGTCCTCAGTAACTGGTAAGAGGACAAAGTCACCCTCTCTTCTTGGCTTTCTCTTCCCGTCGTAGAGGTTCAGCTTCTTCAGCTTCCTTTTCACCTGTTCCGCTTCCATCCTCGGAACTCTGAGGGCGGGCATTCAGACCCCTCCGCTTTCCCGTGGAAAATGCCCCGAATAGTGCAGGCCCCATGAGCTTTTCGAGGACTTTCTCGACGTCTATCTCCTCGAATTCCTTTTTCAGTATTGCCATCTGTTCTTGAGTGAGTGTATCCTCGTTGGCGAGGATTAACACGTGGGCGTCTTCCATCATGGCAACGTCCCGTATGGAGAACAGGAACTTTGCAACGGCCTTGAAATCGGAGTAGAAGAGCATGTACTCAATGCCCTCAATGTAAACTATCGCGCCCGGATTTCCCTTCAGGAAGTTTATTATCTTTCCGCTGAGGACGTGCAGACCGCTTGGGCTTATCGCTTTTTCATGCTCAATTCTCGTGAGCCAGATGTATTCATCGGGTTCCATACCTGTCCTTCTCTTCCACTCCTCGGGGTGTTCCCTTCCCACTATGAGCAGGGGCAGGTTTGCGTAGATGTCAATTGCCTTCAGGAGTGTGATCGCTTCCTCCCTCGACCTGACAATTCCAGCGATCGGAAGCGAGCATTCTACCTTTTTTCTTTCATGCCTTCTATCGGGTTTCCTGAGCTTCTCCAGTATGCTCAGGGACTCGTTGGCTAGGAGAAGGTAGCCGGCGGTGATGACTATCGCCTCAAGAACCCAGAGCTCCGGGTTGAGGAGTATTGTGAGGAACACCGCTATGCCACCAACCAGTCCGAAAAGCCCGAACGAAATCATAAGTGTCAGGGCAAGCCTTCGAACAGGCTCGTCGTGGTTCTTCCACTCCCTGTATGATTTAACCATGCCGTAAACGCCTATGATGATTAACATTGCCCCCGAAAAGTACGGGGCGAGGTTGCTAGGTCTCACTGTACCACCGCTCAAACCTGCGCTCTAATCCACAAAAATCTTTCTACCTCCAGTAGGGTTCGCGTTTCAATACCGCACTTCTGAAAATATCAACGAGTTCCTCATCACTTGCCCCTGTTCTCATGGCCGTTAAAAAGTCTGTTAGGTCGTCGTTCCTCAAAAGGCAGGTTTTGAACTTTCCGTCCGATGTAACGCGAAGCCTCGTACAGTTGGCGCAGAAGACGGTGTTGTGCATTGCTCTGACAACCTCAACCTCGGCTATTCCATATCTCGTAGGGACGAAGTACTTTTTCCTTCGGTGCATTCTCCTTTCCCTAATTTCAGCGGCTTTCTTTTCAAGCTCCCTCTCGAGGGGTTTAAGAGGATAGAAGTATTTCCTGAAAAAGGCTGTCTCCGTCATCTCCCTTGGTGCTTCAAGCTCGATGAGCTGAAGTATTGCCCCGGTTTTGGCTGAGAACTCAATCATATCCCATATTTCATCATCGTTGAGGCCCCTCATAACCGTCATGTTGAGCTTAACCGGTGAAAGATACTTTACCGCCTCTTCTATACCCTCCAAAACAACGTCGAGCATGTCAACGCCCGTGATTCTCCTGTAAACTTCCGGCCTTAGGCTGTGGAGCGAAACATTTACCCTGTCGAGGCCCGCTTTGGCCAAAGGCTTCGCGAGCTCCTTAAGCCTGCTTCCATTGGTTGTCATGCTCAAATCCTTCACGTAGGGCTTTATCCTGCCCACGATTTCGAGTATGTCCTCTCTAACAGTTGGCTCTCCACCGGTGAGCTTGACCTTCCTTATTCCAAGACGGGAGGCTATTTTGACGAGCCTTTCTATCTCTTCAGGTTTCATCTCGTTTTTGGCCAGAAATCTCTGGCCTTCCCTGTGGCAGAAGAAGCACCGGAAGTTGCACTCCTGGGTGAGCGAAATCCTCAGGTTGGTGACCGGCCTGCCAAAGCGGTCGTAGAGGGTCATGGCAACACCTTAAGCCCCTACTCAAGTTTTTAAAAAAGGCTTTCGGGTAAGCGTTTCCGTTTAACTCCGCCAATCGAAAAGTAAAAGTAGCCCTACGGCCAACTCCTAACCCAGGGGGTTTAGGGAATGGACGTTGAGGAACTCAGAGCTTTGCTTTCCGATCTGGAGAAGCTTCACTCTCACTTTGAGTCCAGGTTTTCCCAACTCTACGGTGAGAAGAGCGTCGAAGAGCTTGAATCCGTTCTTAGGGAACTTCACGGGTTCTCGTCAAGAAAGCTTGAGCTTGTCTCTTCCCTTTACCGCGAGCTGGCCAAGTTCGGAGGAAAGCTAGAGGAGCTTTCGAAGGAGTTATACAGGAACGAGCATCAGATGAAATTCAGGATTGAGGAGGTGCTTTCACTTCTTGGAAACGATGACTTCTCGGAAAGGGCGAGGCTTAAAGCTTCCTTCGACAGGCTCGTTCAGTTTCATAGGCTCTATGACTACGCGGTTAGAAAATCTTTGGGCGAGCTGTCTGGTGAGGTTGAAGGGCTGGCTTTCCTGGGCGAAAACCACAAAAAGGTTCCCGTCGGCATACTCGAGGAAATCCACAGGACAAGGCACATTGAGGAAAAGCTCGATAAGCTCGTTCGGTTCATTTACAGGCTTTACGTTCACCCTTCAGATGCTTACAGGGTTGAATGGGCTCTACTCGAATGGCACGCCAAAGGCCTGCTCTGGGTTGAGGCGAGAAACGTGGAGAAGCTCAGCGGGGTGAGGGACGCTGAGGAAATCCTTGAAGGACTGGCGCTCATCGGAGTGGTGGAGAAGAAGATGAGGGGTGGTGAAGGTGTCTACAGACACAGGGCTTACGGTTAGGATTCGGGGCATCTATTCAACTGCCCTGACAAAGCTGTTCCTAGACAGGGGCTTTGGCATTGCCCAGCCGAGCAACAGAATAGTGGAACGCTTCGGCCTCGAGAAGACTTACGACGAGTTTGATGTTGACATCTACGACAAGAAGGACAGGCATGGTGTCGTTCTCGTTGGGAACGCGGTTGAAGAGGCCAAAGAGGTTTTGGAGGACGAGCTGATAGACGTTTTCTTCAGGAGGCTCTCCTACCAGCTCTACGGCATCTACAAGGGTCTCGTTGTTAAGGTTGATGAGAGATACGTTTACGTTGACCTCGGGAGCGCAATAGGAACCCTCCCCAAGTCCGAGTTGCCGAAAGCCAACGAGGGCGACGAGGTTCTTGTCCAGGTGAAGAAGCACAACCTTCTACCGCATCTCAGCACAACCTTGACGATTCCCGGCGACTACGCCGTCTTGATTCCCAAACCAATAGGTGCCCAGAGGCACGTCAAGATATCGAGGAAGATAAGGGACAACCAAGAGCGCGAGAGGCTCAGAATCCTTGGCCTGAGCATAGACCTCGGTGAGTGGGGAATCCTCTGGAGGACTGCCGCTGCCTATAAAGACTGGAACACCCTGAGGGACGAGATAGTTCGCCTGTCAAAGCTCGCTGACAGGCTTGAGAAGGCCGACACCTATTTTGCACCCTCCCTCATCATCGAGGGGAGGAACATCTACGAGGTTGAGTTCGGCGGGGGAGCCAAGAAGAAGCTCGACGAGATACGGAACAAGGTCGTTCCAACAATAGAGGGTCACCACCAGCTCAAGGCCAAGGACCCGGAGCTCGGCTTTGCCGTTGAGATTGGGGAGGGAATCCTCGCGAAGGTTCCCGGTCAAAGGATGAAGGTCAACCAGGGCTTTTGGGAGGCGCTGATAGAGAACAAGGGGCCGAGGAGGGGATGGCTATTCAGCCTCGACCACGTCAAGCCCGATGGACAGCGGATAAGGATTGGGCCTGGAGAAGTTGTTGAAGTTAGCTACAACCCGCTCAAGGTGACCATAAAGAGGCACCTCAAGCCAGGCAAGTTCTACGACGGGCTGGACATACCCATAGAGTTCGGCGATTACGCAATAACGGAGATTGAGGCGGGAAAATGGTGGTTCCTTCACAGATACTACGACAAGGACGGTAACCTGAAGGGAGAGTACTACAACATCAACACGCCGGTTGAGGTTTACCCCGATGGGGCCAGATACGTTGACCTCGAGGTTGACATAGTCAAGTGGCCCGACGGAAAGAAGGAGATAATCGACAAGGAGAAGTTAATCCAACACTATGAAGACGGCATAATAAGCGAGAAACTCTACAAAGCCGTGCTGAGAATTACGCAGGAGGTTTACGAAAGGGTTTGAACGTTAGCTGGTCGTTCGCTGTTTTTTCTGTTCTTTATCTCGTTTTCTACCTCGACGCCCTGTCCGAGGATTATATGTGGTTATTTCTAAAGAAAAAGCTTTGATT
>Ga0256833_1001616_pt1 | contig 16433 bp, 11 predicted proteins | sample 356284metaG_FD_190535 | JGI IMG/M metagenome (GOLD analysis project Ga0256833, IMG submission 190535) | Hydrothermal vent microbial communities from Mid Atlantic Ridge, Atlantic Ocean - 356-284 | ecosystem: Environmental > Aquatic > Marine > Hydrothermal vents | place: Atlantic Ocean: Mid...
GCGGGCTTTAATTGCGGTAACAATACAATTATGTTTCCTTGCTTCGAAAATTGCTTTGGTAAGCAGCTCTTGTGAAAGCAACGGGCGTGCCGCATCGTGTACGGCAATGAAGTCGGTGTTTTCTGCGCCGGAGTTTTTCAAAGCTGCAAAAACGGAATCTTGTCTTTCCTCGCCGCCTTCTATTATTTTGACCAGTTTTGTAAAACCGTATTTGCGTTTTATATCATTCAGTAAATCGAAATATTCGCGCTGCGCAGGTACAACAATTTCATCAATCAATTTGTTTTTTTGAAATACGGAGAGTGTATAGGCGATAATTTCTTTTCCGTTAATTTTTAAGAATTGTTTGGGAACCCCGGAATCTATCCGTTTGCCGATTCCCGCAGCCGGTATGATAGCAATTGTTTTCATAAAGAATGAAATAAGGAGGCTTGCTTCAAAAGCCAGCCTCCGGTTTTGAAATTATTGAATAAGCATGGCATCGCCGTAGCTTAAAAATCTGTACCCTTCTTTCAAAGCTTTACGGTATGCTTTTCTGATGTTATCGTAACCGCCGAATGCCGATGCAAGCATCAACAAAGTGGATTCTGGTTGATGGAAATTTGTAATTAATTTCCGCACAATTTTAAATTCGTACGGTGGAAAGATAAATTTATCCGTCCATCCGATGTTCGGTTTTACAAAACCTTCGGAAGTTACGCTGCTTTCGAGGGCACGCGTAACACTGGTTCCAACCACAACAACACTTTTTTTGTTTCTTATTGCTTCGTTAATTACATCGGCGGTTTTTTCCGGAATCTCAAAATATTCCGAATCCATTTTGTGTTTTGTTAAATCCTCCACTTCAACCGGGCGGAACGTACCCAATCCGATGTGGAGTAGAACGGGCACAACCTTTATCCCTTTCTTTTTAATTTTTCTGAGAAGTTCCTTAGTGAAATGGAGACCCGCAGTAGGAGCGGCAACGGAGCCGTCGTGCTTTGCAAAAACGGTTTGATAATCTTCCCGGTCTTTCTCTACAACATCCCTTTTGATGTAGGGAGGGAGCGGGGTTATTCCCATTTTCTCAATTGCTTTGTAAATATCGTTTCCTTCATAATTAAAGCGGACGGTTCTGCCACGCGATGTAGTGTTATCAATAACTTCACACCATAATTTATCGTTGAAATAAATACGGTTACCGATTCTTACTTTCCGTGCCGGGTCAACAATCACATCCCAAATATTTTCTTCTTTATTCAGTTCGCGGAGTACGAATACTTCTATTTTTGCATTTGTTCTTTCTTTTTGTCCGAATAACCTTGCTTGCATAACTTTGGTTTCGTTAATTACCAAAACATCCCCGCGATGCAAATAATCAACCACGTCGGAGAAAATTCTGTGTTCAATTTCACCTGTGTTACGGTCCAATACCATTAATTTGGCTTTGTCCCTCGGATGTACGGGGAACTTGGCAATAGCATTTTTCGGCAGATTATATTTAAAATCCGATAACTTCATATAACTCCTCTTTCATATTCTAAAATACCGATTAAAAAATAGGGAAGTGCAAACATTTTAACAACATAAAGGAACAAATGTTGCACTTCCTCGAGAAACCATAAGATTATTTTGATTTCTTTTTTGATGTTTTTTTATCGCGCAAAGCCGCCCGTGCAGCTGCCAATCTGGCAATGGGAACTCTAAACGGCGAGCAGCTTACGTAATCCAAACCGGTTCTGTGGCAAAACTCTACGGAATCGGGTTCGCCGCCGTGTTCACCGCAAATTCCGACTTTTAATTTTGGTCTTGTACTGCGTCCCAATTTTGTACCCATATCAACCAATTTACCAACGCCGGTTTGATCGAGGCTTTCGAACGGGTCGCGCGGTAAAATTTCATGTTCAACATAAAGCGGAAGGAATTTACCGGCATCATCCCGCGAAAGTCCGAATGTTGTTTGAGTTAAATCGTTAGTACCGAAGCTAAAGAATTCCGCTGTTTCCGCAATTTCATCGGCGGTAACGGCAGCCCGCGGCAATTCAATCATGGTTCCGACCAAATAATTGACTTTCGTACCTTTTTCTTTGAATACTTCTTTTGCCACCCGGTCAACAATTTCCTTTTGCAGGTCGAGTTCTTTTTTAACGCTGACAAGCGGAATCATAATTTCGGGTTTAACTTTAATTCCTTTTTTCTTCATTTCGATTGCCGCTTCGAAGATTGCACGGGCTTGCATTTCGGTAATTTCGGGATAGCTTACACCCAAGCGGCATCCGCGGAAACCGAGCATCGGATTGAATTCCGCCATCGATTCGATTTTTTCTTTCACTTTTGCAACTGAAATATTCAATGCTTGGGCAAGTTCTTTTTGCTCTTTAGCCGAATGTGGCAGGAATTCGTGCAGAGGAGGATCGAGAGTTCTGATTGTAACCGGTTTTCCGTCCATCACTTCGAAGATACCGGCAAAGTCTTTTCTTTGAAGAGGTAGCAATTTAGCCAGTGCTTTTTTCCTTCCTTCTTCACTGTCGGCAAGAATCATTTCGCGAACGGCAAGAATTCTGTCTCCGCCGAAGAACATGTGTTCTGTACGGCACAAACCGATTCCTTCGGCGCCGAATGCGATTGCGTTTCTCGATTGGTCAGGTTGATCCGCATTTGTCCGGACACCGAGTTTGCGGAATTTATCAGCCCACGACATTAAATCGCGGTAAGTTCTGTACACTTTGGATTTTTTCGGATCGAGCTCTTTTGTGATGAGGACTTGAATTACTTCGGAAGGTTTGGTGTGAATTTCGCCAACCAAAACTTCTCCGGTTGAACCGTCGATTGAAATGTAATCGCCTTCTTTCACAACGAATTTACTGCCTTCAACTTTGATGGTGCCTTTTTTGTAATCGATGTTGAGAGCACCGCAGCCGGCAACGCAAACCTTGCCCATTTGTCGTGCAACCAGAGCGGCGTGCGAAGTCATCCCGCCTTTTGCGGTGAGAATACCGTCGGCAACACTCATTCCTTTAATATCTTCCGGCGAGGTTTCGATTCTTACCAAAATAACTTTATCGCCTTTGGCAGCCATTTTCTCGGCGTCTTGGGCTGTAAAAGCAACTTTACCCGATGCAGCCCCGGGTCCGGCATTCAAACCTTTGGCGAGAAGTTTTCCTTCATCAATTGCCTTGCGTTTTTCTTCCGGATCGAAAATCGGTCTGAGTAATTGATTCAATTGGTCGGGTTCGATTCTGAGCAGAGCGTCTTCCTTCGAGATTAATTTTTCGCGAACCATATCGACTGCAATTCTAATTGCCGCAAATCCGGTGCGTTTTCCGACGCGGGCTTGCAACATCCACAATTTACCTTGTTGAATTGTAAATTCGATATCCATCATATCTTTATAATGTTTTTCGAGTTTTTTGCGGATATCATTCAGTTCTTTGTAAAGGCGGGGATTGTCTTTTTTAAGCTCAGCAATTTTATGCGGAGTTCTAACGCCGGCAACCACATCTTCCCCTTGGGCGTTGAATAAATATTCACCGTAAAAAACGTTTTCCCCGGTAGCGGGGTCGCGTGTGAAAGCAACACCGGTTCCGGAATCTTCACCCATATTTCCGAATACCATCGATTGAACGTTAACGGCTGTTCCCCATTCGGATGGTATCTCATTAATTTTGCGGTAAACAATTGCCCTTTCGTTCATCCAAGAGCCGAATACCGCACCGATGGCGCCCCAAAGTTGTTCCATCGGGTCATCCGGGAAATCGTGTCCGGTTTTCTTTTTAATTTCAGCCTTAAATTCCGCCACAAGTTCTTTCAAATCTTCGGCTGTAAGATCCGTATCTTGCTCAACTTTTCTTGCTTTTTTCTTTCTGTCGATTATAACTTCGAACGGGTCGAGTTCCCTTTTGTCCTGAGGTTGAAGTCCCAAAACAACATCGCCGTACATTTGAACAAAGCGGCGGTACGAATCGTATGCGAAGCGCGGATTGTTTGTTTTTTCAATCAGTCCTTGCACCGTTTCATCGTTAAGTCCCAAATTCAAAATCGTATCCATCATTCCGGGCATTGAAATTCTTGCACCGGAGCGAACCGAGACGAGCAACGGGTTTTTCTTATCGCCGAATTTCGAACCCATAATTTTTTCAACTTTTTTAAGAGCGCTGAGCACTTGCTTCTTCAATTCTTTAGGATATTTTTTATTATGCTTGTAATAGTAAGTACAAACTTCGGTTGTAATTGTAAACCCTGCCGGCACCGGTAAACCGATGTTCACCATTTCCGCTAAGTTTGCTCCTTTCCCTCCTAGAAGGTTTTTCATCTTAGCATTACCTTCGGCTTTTTTACCTCCAAAGAAATAAACATACTTTTGAGTTTTTTTCGTAGCCATCACTTACCTCGTATTTTTTTCGTAGAATATGTATTTTAATTTTGATTAAAAATTTTCGTTACTTCCTTCACAAATTCATTTTTGTTTTTTACAAACATTTTAATTTTCAAATAGTAAATATCGATATCATCCAGCTCTATTGCAAAATTTGTTAGCTTAATTGCATCTTTTTCGGTTGTTAAAACGGAATAGGAATTTGTATCGTAAAATTTTTTGCGTATTGTTTGAACATCTTTTAATGTATAGTGTTTATGGTCTTTGAAAAGCAGCTTATTCCCGATATCAATGTTGTTGTTTTCCAAAATGCTCAGGAACGAATAAGGACGGGCAATGCCGCAGACCACAAGACTTTTCTGTCCTTCGAATTCTTGAAAAGGGAAATGACGGTTGTTTTTAACGTCGTAAAATCCTGCGGGTTTGTACTCCGCATAGAAAACTTTTTTTCCCTCGAAATATTTTTCAAGTTTGGCGGGTAACGGTTCGGGTTTATTGAATTTCCGGTTGATGATTATAATGTCAGCCCGGTCTATTGATGAGAAAGGCTCTCTCATATCGCCAAGAGGCAAAAGTGATTGTTCGCGTTTGTTTACTTTTTGCAAAAATCTTTGGTCGATTACTAAGATATCCAAATTGCGACTAATCCATCTGTGTTGAAAGCCGTCGTCAAGAACTATTGAATCGAGTTCAACATCGTTCAAAAATTTCAATGCGCCATCGGCTCTTCTTTCTGCAACTGCGGCGGGAATTTTCTTTTCCCTGGCAATCATCATAATTTCATCGCCGGCTTCATCGACCGAAGTAAAGATGTTTTTCCCGTCGCAAACCAGCCGGTAACCTTTTGATTTTCTTTTGTAACCTCTGCTCAGCACGCCAACACGTATATTGTTTTCCAACAAAATTCCGGTTACCAAATCCGTTGCGGGAGTTTTACCCGACCCGCCGACGGTAAGATTTCCTATCGAAATAATTTTTACCGGCATTTCTTTGGATTGGAATATACCTTTGTCGAAAAACAGGTTTCTAACTTTAATTGCAATCCAGTAAAATACCGTAAGCGGTGAAAGAATTATTCTTAAAAAATCTAACAAAGTTTTTCCGCCTCCATTTGTAAATCGTTCAGTTTCTCTCCGGCTTTTGCAATCATCATTGAAGTTTCTTCATACGTTGAGTTTTCATCGATATTAATCGGCTCCGAATATACAACACACACATTGGAAAACGGTTTGGGGATACGGAACGAATCCCAACTTTTAAGAGTTTTGGCATCTCGGTAATGAACACCAAGCAGCACAAGCGGCACACCGGATTTTTTTGCGGCAACAACTGCACCGGCTTTCATCTTGTGCGGAGGTCCCGTTGGTCCGTCCGGTGTAATTGCAACCGGATGATTTTCGGCAATTAGTTGCATAATGTTTTCCAGCGCTTCTTTACCACCTTTGTGACTGGAGCCGCGAACGACTTTATAATTCCATTTCGATAATACTTTTGCCAAAAGATCACCGTCCTTGCTCATACTAACCAATGCACCGAAGTTTTTATTACGGTGTAGAAACCAAGGGATTAGCATATAACCGTGCCAAAAAGCCAAAACAAATTTTTCGTTTTTGTTAAAAAGTTCCTCGATGTAATTTTTGTTTACCACTTTAATGCGTACCGAACGGCAGAGTAAATCAACCAATGTGAATAAGAAATAATTACCGGCTTTTCTCAGCAAATTTTGTTTCACGGTTTTATTAATCATTTAACTCCGCATAAATTAATTCCGCCGCTCTTTTTGAGGCTCCTCCGGAACCAAGTTTTAATTTAAGTTTTTCTAATTCAGATTTTATTAATTCATATTTTTTAATGTCGGTTAGAATAGATTTTGCTACCGAATATATTTTTTCGGTATTCATATCTTTTTGAATTAATTCGGGAATCACTTTTTTATCCAGAATTATATTCGTCATTGAAATCGAATCGATTTGGATTAATTTTTTCCCGATAAAATAAGTAAGAGCGCTTGTTGAATAAACAACAACAAACGGAAGCTCGGCCAAACCCGCTTCCAAAGTGGAAGTTCCGGATTTTATTATTCCGAATTTTGCATGTTTTAACAAATCGTAAGTATGCTCTTTAATAATTGTAAAGTTTTTTTCGTGGGTAAGTTTGCGAAAAATATTTTCATCAATATTTCCCGAACAAGCTACAACCGTTTGCATATTCAATTCATTGGATAAACGGACAGCAGCTTTAATTGATTCCGGGAATATTTTTTCGATTTCCTGTTTTCTGCTACCGGGCATTAAAAGTAACAAATCCTTGTCATCATCCAAATTGAATTTTTCGTACAGTCCGGATTTACTTAAATAAGGATATGAGTTCATCCGTTCGACCAAAGGGTGTCCTGCATACTCAACTTTTACGCCGGCATTTTTATAAAGTTCTTTTTCGAAAGGGAAAACAACAATCATCAAATCAATTAAGCGCTTCATTTTTTTTAATCTGCCTTTTCCCCAAGCCCAAACTTGCGGTGAGATGTAGTAGATTATTTTAACATCCAGTTTTTTGAGTTTTTTAGCCAAACTCAAATTAAACCCCGGGTAATCGATTAAAACAACTTCTTTAATATTTCGATTTTTAACTACATTCAACAATTCTTTTTGCACTTTTCTGATAAACGGAATATGCTTAACAACTTCTGCAAATCCGAGAAACGCCATATCCTTAATGTGATATTGTGGGGTCATGCCGGCTTCAATCATCTTTTGTCCGCCGATACCGTAAATTTGCAGCGCAGGGTCAATGTTTTTCAATTCCGCAATTAAGGCGGAGCCGTGTAAATCACCGGAATCTTCACCGGCTATTATCATAATCGGTTTTTTAACGTTCAATTCGTTAAATATTGTATTATTAAAATTATTGTTATTATGGTAAATGCTTGCAAACTTCTTTTTTCCGACCGGAGACCGGCCTTAACATTCAGCGGTGGTTGAGTTACCGTTTTGTCCTTGTATTTTGTTATTCTGGGGACCAACCGGGGCACGGCATCAAGATACTTTTCATACGCTTTGCCGAAAGTACCTTTCAAATATTTTTCCTCGGCAATTATGATTAATCGGTACTGGATGTAGAAAAACACCAATGCAATAATTTGTAAGTAAGGGAACAAGGCATTTGACATAATTCCGGTTCCAACGTACAATAAAATATTCCCGAGGTAAAGCGGATTTCTTACATGCCCGAAGGCACCGCTAATTACCAAATAAGTTCCGCCCACATCACCCGTAGTGCGGGTTTCGCTTCCGGCATAGGAAACTCCCCATAATCTGAATCCTTCGCCGGTCAATGCGATAACGAAGCCGGTAATTAAACTTTGCAACGTTGCTTGCTGAAAAATCAACATGATTATCAAGAAGGGAATAGGGGTATAACTTCTGTACTTAAAAACCGTCTTCGATATTTTTTCCAAATTGTTCAAATATATACTCCTAACCCTGCATATAAACTTCTCTTCGTTTCAGAAATGCTTGGTGTCTTTTTTTTAGCCTTTTCTTCTTACCCAAATCTTCCAACCGTTTAATTACATCTTTGAAGTTAGTGAACGGGAAATAAGAAATTCTGTTTTTCTCACAAAATTTGAGGAGCGACCTTTTTGCGAAAATCACATCGCAGTATTGCGCGGCACAAGTATCCGACCAACCGTCGCCAATGTAAACCGTAAAATCGTCGTCCGCACTGTTTTCCAAAATATGATTCCGCTTGCAATTTGCACACAAATTACATTCCTCGTCGGTATACGGAAATTCGCATATCAGTTTATTATTTGCACCGAATTTAACTTTGTTTGTGTAATGCTCGATGTGTTGGATATTGAAATTTTTTAATATTCTTTCAATGTAATAATCCAAGCCGTCACTTAGAATTCTGATTTCGTGACCGTTACTGTTGCAAAAGTCAACAAATTCAAGAAAGTAAGGGTCGATTTCCATTTTATCGATGAATTCATCGAAGTCTTTCATATTGAGGTCAACAACGGTTTCGCACAGATATTGCCAAGTTTGGATCGAAGTGATTTCTTTATTCAACCATTGTTTGATTATGGAATGGGCTTTTTCCGGATTACCGAAAGTAAGGAACATTTCCTCGCCAACATCTTTCCGCGTTATTGTTCCGTCAAAATCTACAAATATTTTAAAACCTTTATTGTCAATTTTCATATAATTTATGCAGAAACTTTAATATCTTCATTGAATCTTACTCCTACCAATTTCGAAACCCCTTCCTCTTGCATTGTAACGCCGTACATTGTTTCGGTTGCTTCCATGGTACGTTTGTTATGTGTAACAATAATAAATTGAGTGTTCTTGCTGAATTCTTTTAACAAGTTGGTAAACCGGTCTATGTTTGCATCGTCCAACGGTGCATCCACTTCATCCATAATGCAGAAGGGACTCGGTTTAACCAAATAAATTGCAAACAACAAAGCCGTGGCGGTAAGAGTTTTTTCTCCACCTGAGAGAAGTTCGATTGAGGTTGGGCGTTTGCCTTTTGGTTTTGCTATAATTTCGATTTTTGCTTCTAACGGGTCAACGCCTTCTTCCAAACGTAAATCGGCTTCGTCCCCGGGATTAAACAGAGTGCGGAAAATTTTTATGAAATTTTGTCTTATTTCTTCGAATGTGCTCAAAAATATTTGTTGGGCTGTTTCGTTTATCTCGTTAATTGTGTTGACCAAATCTTTTTCGGATTCTATCAAGTCATCCCTTTGTTTCAAAAGGAAATCCAAGCGTTGTTTTTCTTCTTCATATTCATCAAAAGCAAGCAGATTGATTTGCCCCAAATTTTTAATACTGTTTTTCAAACGGTGGACTTCCGCCGAAACGTGGTCGAAGTCGAATTCGTCCAGGTCATCAAAATGTTTGAATTCCAAATCCATTGCATATTCGTCGCGGATTGTCTCCACAAGGTTTTCCAATCTTATACCTGTCTCGCTGTTTTTCAACTCTATGTCGTGAATTTTGTCCGATATTATTTGCCGCTCGTTTCTTAACTCCGAAAGTTTGTTTTCCAATTCGTTCATTTCGGATTTCATTCCTGTAACTTCGGAATCGAGTTCTATTTTAATTTTTTCCAAAGCGGATTTGGAGTTTTCCAATTCCTCGAACATTGCCGAAGCGGAATCTATTGTTTCTTTCAAACGGGAAATCTCTCCGTGGGCGGAGTTTATTTCGTTTTTTCTTCTTTCAATGGTTTCTGCGATTGTTTTTTTAGATTCTTCGGAACGGTTGATACTGTTAATTATATTTTGCAATTCGCCTTTCAAGCGCTCCAACTGCAACCGTTTTGCGTTTAATTCGGTTACTGCTTTTTCATAATCATCTTCCATATTTCGAACCCCGGATTCCAAACCGGCAAGTTCTTCGCCGGTATGTCTTTTTTCGGCTTTAATTGAATTGAGTTTTTGGGATAATTCCGTAATTTCAAATTCGTATTGGCCTATTTGATTAATTAACTCTTGAATTTCATTCTGTATTTTTTCTATTTCTTCGGAGGCTTTCGATTTTTCGAATTCGAATTTTGCAATTTGTTTTTCAATGTTATTTATATCATTCAGAATTATGTTGCCTTGATCGGATAAAACTTTCAAATCGATTTGTGCAATTGCATTTTCTTTTTCTGCAATAAGTTTTTGAATATATTTTAAGTTTTCTTCAAGTTTCGGATATTCTTCTTTTAATTGTTCAAGTAATTTTTTTCTTCCGAAAAGTGTTTCATCAACTTTCGCTTTGGAGCCTGCTTCCACAATTCCGTTATTTGTTATAATATCGCCTTCCAAAGTGGCAAAGTTGAAATCGGGATATTTTTTATGAAATTGAATGGCATCGTCAAGAGTTTCCACTACTGCGGTTTTATGTAAAATTTTACGGAAGTACGGCAACCAGTTGTTATTTGTTTTAACCAAACCGGAAGCCCAGCCGATAAATCCGTTTTGTTTTTCTATTTTATTTGCGGTTCTTTTTTCGGTGAAGTTGAGTATTTTTTTGATTACGCCTTTGGAGTTCAATCCGTTGCCCAACAGAAAGAAAGAAGCTTTGCCTAAATCGTTTTTCTTTAGGTATTCAACCGCTTTATGTAGATCATCCAGATCGGCAATCAATAAGTTGTTCAGCACGTTTTTAAGCGCTACTTCAAGAGCAAGTCTGTATTTCTCATCGGTATTTCCGACGTCGGCAAATAGGGTTTTCTCCTTATCCGTCCAGCCCTCGCTTTCCAGCAGTATTTTCGAACCGCCCGAAATTCCTTCCAAATTTGTGATAAGCGATTGGTAAAATTCTATTTTGTTTTTGAGATTTGTCAGGTTTCCTTTTTCATTGAGTTCTTTTTCTTTAAGGGTTTTCAGTTCTTGTTCGAGTTTTTCTTTTTCTTGAAGCCTGGTAGTGTATAAAGTTTCTGATTTCTTAAGCTCTTCGGTTACTTTCGCTTTTTCGGTCTCAAGATTTTCAAGGTAGCCTACGCTTTTTGCAATATCGGAAGTTAAAGTTTGAATTTTTTCGTTTAATTTTTCTATCGTTTTGTTTGCGTTTGTTTTATAATTTTCAAGCGAACCGAGTTTCGTCTCCAGTTCGTTGTAATTTTTCAGCAATTCGAGGGAAGATTCGTTCTTGGTCTTTAATACGTTCCGGAATTCTTCAAGCTTAATTTTTTTATCTTCAACGGTTTTAGCCTCGGTCTCAATTACTTGTGAAAGTTCTTCAATTTTTTGCTCGACCCGGGATCTTTCTTGAAAATAGCCGTTAAGCCGCTCCTCGGTTTCGGTTTGTTGGATTTTCAGTTCTTCAATATCGGATTTATAATTTTCTATATTTTCGGTAAGCGATTTAATGCGTTCTTCGGCAACGGAAATGTTTTTACGGTTTGTATGAATTTTATCGGAAATTTCCGAAAGTTGGTTGAATTTTGCTCTCAGTACTTCTTCTTTTTCGGAGATTTTATTTCTGTACTTGATTAATTTATCTTCGAGGTTTTTAATGTTTTCATCAATTCCGTTTTTCTTTTGCAATAAGTTGTTTTTTTCTTCGGCAAGGGAATTTCTTTGAATTGTGAACAAAGCAAACTCACGTTCGGCCAAATTCAATTCATTTTCCCGCAGTTCGGCTTGCAATCTGTTGTATTTTTCCGCTTTTTTTGTTTGACGTTCGAGCGAGCGGACGTTTTTCTCAATCTCGGAAATAATATCGTTAACGCGGGTCAAATCGTTTTTTACTTCGTCGAGTTTTTTAAGCGAAAGTCTTCTGCGCAATTTGTATTTGTTAACACCGGCGGCTTCTTCGAACATTTTCCTTCGCTCGTCTGTCCGGTTGCTCAAAATGTTTTCAACCATTTTAAGTTCGATTACGGAATAAGCATTTGTGCCCATCCCGGTATCCATAAACAGATTTGTTATGTCTTTCAACCGGCAAACGTTTTTGTTCAGAAGGTATTCGCTTTCACCCGAACGGAAAATGCGGCGTGTGATGGTAATTTCGGAATATTCTGAAGGAAGTACACCTTTATCGTTAATAAAGGTCATTGATACTTCCGCCATTCCCATCGGTTTACGGTTGCGTGTGCCGTTAAAAATTACGTTTTCCATCTTGTCGCTGCGGAGCGTACTACTTTTTTGTTCACCCAAACACCATCTGATTGCATCGACAATATTGGTTTTACCGGAACCGTTTGGCCCAACCACGCCGGTTATTTCACGGGAAAAATCCAATTTTGTTTTATCTGCAAAAGATTTAAACCCGAATATTTCTAATTTTGATAAAAACAAATTGCTACCTTAATTTTTATAAAAATTGATATTGTTTAACGGCATTCAGAATGTAGAACAAACTGTATTCGGAAAGTTGAAAATATAAAATTATTGCACCTATAACCAATATAGTAAAAATAAATCCGTAAAAGTAAACTTGAAAAGGACGAACATCGAAGATTACATAAATGCCTTTTAACAATCTTTGAACTAACCAAATGTTAAAAATGATAATGGCAGTGTACAAATACCAGTTGATAACATCCGCCATTAGAATTCTGTAGAGCACAAGTTCCAAGGGGAGTAGAATTGTCAGCGGTAAAAACGCCCAAATAACAACATAGTAAATACTGGAAAATATAACCCGGTTTTTAATAAAAAATGAAGCAAATTTGAAAATGACCGAGATAAGTAAAAATCCTAAAACGGAAAAAATAAAAAAGACAATAAATGCATCCGTGGGATTCCAAGCCAAGGAGCTCACAAATTCTACATAGTCCGGTGAACCGAGAGCGATTAAAGATTTTTCGATAAGGATATTATTTTTCAAAAAGAATAACAAGTTTGTGAGAAACAAAGCATGTGAACCGGAAAGTAAAATCATCAGAAAGTTGGTGTTAAATCCCGATAAAATCCTTTGATCCCGGATATCCGCATAAAAATTGTAAGGTCTTAGTAATGCTCTTATTGCGTCCTCACGGAATTTCTTTTTTGAGTTAATCAAAACTCCGAGCAGAAGCGAAAGTACCAAACTGGCGATTATAAAAAACAGCGGTGAATCGTCCAATTTATTTCCAAGTGGAATGTTAATGCGTTTTCCGTCTCTAACTCTGGCTTTGATGATGTGGAAAGAAGCCCGGTCCGATTTACGGTCGGCTGCAAGCAAACCGATTTTGTATTCATTTTCGTCATTAAAGCCGGAAAACATGGGTGCAAAATCACCTTTGTAATCGAACATCGAATTGAGGAAGTAACCTTTCAGTTTGTATTTTTCACTTTGTGAAATTATATCGATAAAATATTTTACTTGGGCTTCGTAAGAAAATTGATTTAAGTAACCGTTGGTTTCCCCGTTATAATTCGGATAAGTGGCTTCACTTATAAAATAGTTAAGCTCTCCGGATTTATTAAAATCATCCGGTAAGGTTTTGGCATATAATTCAATTCCGTAGAAATCTAAATCCGGAATCGTATCGTGTTGAATACCAACGAAAGAAGCGTATGCAGGTAGACCGCTGCTTTTCTTAACAATCCGGGCAAGGTGTGCAATAAATTCCGAATTCGATTTATTGTCAGGCAAGTATGAACTACCGACGCCTATTCCGGCAACCATCGGGAAGCGCTTGTAATAAGCGGATATTTGGGCAACATAGGTTTCCGCCCGGGTTAAGAAATCTTCTTGACTTAAAAATTGGGCAGGTACGGAATTAAGCGGGATTTCGATGAAAGCAAATAACCCGTAATCTTCGCAAAGCTTAAGCAAATACGGATGGGGTACGGCTTTGGAAAACCGGACGGAGTTAAAGCCCGCATTTTTAATTATTTGCAAATCACGTTTGAAAACGGAATACAGGTCTTCGGTATAAAAAATATCGGAGGAAGGAATGTAAGTAACGCCCTTAAGCTTAATTTTTTTCCCGTTTATATTAAAGTTACGGTTTGCATAGCTGATTTTCCTGATGGGAATATCACGTTTGAATTCGTCAATTATATTTTCACCATCCGTGAGTACCAATCGTATAAAATAATTGGCTCTGTTTTTCAAATCCCAGAACTCTGTAGAGGAAAGGGTAATGTTTACTTTTTTGGTTATTTTATTTGAAGTCCTAAATTTTATATTAAAATCCTTAGAGTACAAAATTGTTTCTTTGTTGGGATCGTAAAATTGCAAATAGCATTTATAATTAATGTTTTTGCCTTCCGGATTTTTCGATTCGTCAACCAAATCGAAATTAACCGTCAATTTAATTTTGGCTTTTTTCCGGCTCAAAGTAGTAAATGAATATCTCAAATTTTCAACACGCGTTAAGGGGATTAATTTAATAAACAAATCACCTGTTATTCCGCCTTTTGAATCCGGAAACAGAAATCTCGGTTTAAGGGGAATTGTATTTTTCGAATCGAGTTTATGGTAAACTTTTATTTTGATTACGTTCGGTACATCGTAATTCAGAATATCCTTTGGAATTTCGAACTCGAAAGGATAACCCCCGCCGGCATGTTTGTAGAGGGAAACGTTGTTTATAAAAATTTCCGATGCGTAATTTATTCCGAATGAGACCAAGTCAAATTTGTAGTTTAATATTTGCTCTCCCGAAAAATTAAATTCTTTCCGGTAGATAACAGAATTTTCGTTAGTGAATATCGAGGGAAGGGAAACATCGATTTTATTTTCGGGATCATCCTGAAGGAAAAGTTCCCACCCTTTGTTTAAGGGAATAATACCTCTTGTGGAAGTAATGTCGAAAAACACAGAATCGGCTTGCCCGTAATCGGGAGACGGCAATTCAATGATTTTAATCTGAGCAAAACTTGCGGAAAAAGTAAATAATAAGACAAAAAGAAAAAATTTCTTATTCTTAAGCATTTATAATTATTCTAAAATAATAAACACTAAATATACTAAAAAAGGGAAGGCATATCAATTTAACAACACGCTCTTCCCGTAAATTTACCGAACAAAGTGTTATGTTTTATTATCCGGCAGCTTCTATAATTTGTAAAAACGATTCCGCTTGCAGGCATGCACCGCCAACCAAAGCACCGTCTATATCCGGTTGGGAAAGAAGGTCGGCCGCATTATTCGGTTTTACACTGCCGCCGTACAAAATTCTGACATTCTCGGCTTGGATTTGAGAGTAAAGTTTTGAGATGAGTTCCCGGATAAACTTATGAATTTCTTGTGCTTGTCCGGGCGATGCGGTTTTTCCGGTACCGATTGCCCAAACCGGTTCGTATGCTATCACAATTTTGTTGAAATCATCGCCGGATATTTCCGCAAGGCCTGAGGTGATTTGATTTTCAATTACATCGAATTCTTTTCCGTTTTCCCTTTCTTCCAAAGTTTCACCTACGCAGAATATCGGTTTTAATCCGTTACTTACGGCTTGTTTGATTTTCTTGTTAACTATTTCGTCCGTTTCACCGAAGATGTGTCTCCGTTCGGAATGACCGAGAATAACGAACTCGCATCCAACGCTTTTGAGCATATCTGCCGAAATTTCACCCGTAAAAGCACCACTGTTTTCGAAGTACATGTTTTGCGCTCCCAAATGAACCGGTACTTCTTCAATTAATGAATGAACCGTTTCCAAAGATGTAAACGGCGGACAAACGATAACTTCGGCACTAACATTTTGAGGCAGCCCGTTCTTGATTCCGGAAATCAAATTTATCGATTCGGATAAATTTTTGTTCATTTTCCAATTTCCGGCTATAATTTTTCTTCTCATTTTTTTCCTCTTAAACTTAATTGATTACTACTTAACCGCTTCCACACGGCGGATAGACGGAACCTTACCGATTAAAATGCGCTCGATTCCTGCCCTTAATGTCATTTGCGAAAGAGGGCAATCGTGACAATTGCCCAAAAGTTTTACTTGAACGATTTTAGTTTCCTGGTTTATTTTAATTAGCTCTACATCACCGCCGTCTTCTTTCAAAAACGGGCGGACGGATTCAAGAGCCTCTTCAATTTTTTGTTTGTCCAATTCCACAATTTACCTTTGCGGATTCAGAAAAATTTCTATTTTCTTTTCTCGCTGTGTACTGTTGGCAATACTAACTTGAGCAGCAAGATTTCTTGCAATCTCCATAATTTTGTTCGCATATTCGGAATCGGGCATGCTGGCAACAATTGGTTTGCCTGTGTCGCCGCCTTCACGTATATTCGTGTTAATCGGAATTTCACCAAGGAACGGAACGTTATTTTCTTCGGAAAGTTTTTTCCCTCCGCCCAATCCGAATATGTCATACTTCTTACCGGTATCGGGTGCAATAAAATAACTCATGTTTTCAACTATTCCCAAAACCGGAACGTTTACGCGTTCGAACATTTTGAGACCTTTCCGGGCATCAATCAATGCAACTTCTTGCGGAGTTGTAACAATCACCGCACCGGTAAGCGGAATGGTTTGAACCAAAGTAAGTTGTATATCACCGGTTCCGGGCGGCAGATCGTAAATGAGATAATCCAAATTACCCCAATTTACATCCGACATAAATTGTTTAATCGCTCCGCTGGCCATTGGTCCGCGCCAGATTACCGGTGCATTTTCATCAACCAAAAATCCGATT
>Ga0256833_1001617_pt1 | contig 16430 bp, 14 predicted proteins | sample 356284metaG_FD_190535 | JGI IMG/M metagenome (GOLD analysis project Ga0256833, IMG submission 190535) | Hydrothermal vent microbial communities from Mid Atlantic Ridge, Atlantic Ocean - 356-284 | ecosystem: Environmental > Aquatic > Marine > Hydrothermal vents | place: Atlantic Ocean: Mid...
AAAATTAGCACAAGTTATACTGAATAAAATAAAAAAAGAATATGAGTAAAAAAATATTTGAAAGAAGCAATCATCAATGCGAATTGTGTGGAAATACTGAAAATATTAGTATTTATAGTGTTGAACCCAAAACTTATGATAATAATGAAATAGTTATCTGCGAGACTTGTAAAAATCAAATCGAACAACCCGAAACTATGGATCCCAATCATTGGCGATGTCTCAATGACAGCATGTGGAGTGAAATCCCGGCAGTTCAAGTAATGGCTTGGAGAATGCTCAACCGTCTTAAAAATACCGAAGGTTGGGCTTTGGATTTATTGGATATGATGTATTTGGATGATGAAACCATGGAATGGGCAAAAGCAACCGGTGAAGGAAATGATGAGGATGCTGTGGTTCATAAAGATAGCAATGGAGCCATACTGAAAGATGGAGACAATGTAGTGCTAATCAAAGATTTGAATGTAAAAGGCGGAGGATTTACCGCCAAACGCGGAACAGCAGTCAGACGCATTCGTTTAGTTCCTGATAATCCGGAACATATTGAAGGAAAAGTGGAAGGACAGCAAATTGTAATTTTGACTAAATTTGTTAAAAAGATATAATTTTTTAATAAATTTTCATATATTTGTTTTAAACTTTATTTTGTATGAGAAAAATATTTTTATTAGTAATCTTATTCATGGGTTTACACATACAATCCCAAACTTCAAACCCGAAAGCTGATTTACAAAATGTCATTAAGGCTGATTTGGTTAGTGTATATTATGGTGTAGTGAGTTTATCTTTTGAAAAACCTGTAAATCATCATTCTTTCCTATATACAGCTGATGTTGGACTGGGTTTCACAGCTTTTGGTTTTGGTTTCAATTATAATTACTATTTTTTTGATAAAGCACCTTATGGTTTATATCTTTCACCGGGAATTGAATTATTAGCCATTACAACAGATAATCCTGATGTAGGTTTGGCTCCTAATATTGCAGCAGGATATCAATATATTCTTCCCAAACAAAAATTTGTTATAGATTTAAAAGTTGGAGTAGCTGCCTTTGCTTTTCAAACAATAAATCATAAACCTATGGGTTTTGTCGGATTTTCTCTTGGTTTTGCAAAACCCAAAAAGTAATTAGTTAATATTTCATTACAACGGCATTGATATTCATACCGGCACCTACGGACGCCAACATAATGAGGTCACCTTTTTGCAAACTATGATTTTTCAATTCTCCCTTTCTTACCATATCCATCAAAGTAGGAATGGTAGCTACTGAACTGTTTCCCAGTTTATTGATATTCATAGGCATGATATTTTCAGGCATTTGTTTTTTGTATAATCTATAAAAACGCCTAACGATTTGTTCATCCATTTTTTCATTGGCTTGATGAATAAATATTTTTTTCAGATCATCAATTTCATATCCGGATTCATCCATAGCCGCTTTCATAGCTGCCGGAACTTCCGTTAATGCATATTCATAAATTTTATGTCCAAGCATCCTGATGAATCTTGCTTCTTGATTATGTTCAGGGTTAAGAGATTTGGCATTGTATAATAAACCCGCTTGCGGATGAGCATGAGAAACCGTTTTGTAAGAAAGAATCCCGCTTCCCTCTTCATCCGTATTAATTTTTACTATGACGACTCCGGCACCGTCAGCAAAAATCATAGCATCTCTATCATAAGGATCAATAACCCTTGAAAGAGCTTCCACACCAATAATCATTGCATATTTGGCATCACCTGCTTTCATAAATTGATTAGACATAATCAAAGCTTGCAACCACCCCGGACAACCAAATATCACATCAAAGGCTACTGATTTTGGATTTGAAATTTTTAATCGGTCTTTAATTCTGGAAGCAACAGCCGGCATAAAATCGGAAAAATAACTTCCCTTTTCCACATCACCAAAATTTGTTGCTGCTATAATATAATCCAAATCATTCGGATCGATACCGGAATCCTCCAATGCTCTTTGTGCTGCAATTACCGCCATATCCGAAGCCACCATATCATCATCCAACCAACGTCGTTCTTCTATACCTGTAATAGCTTTAAATTTTTCAATAATTTCTTCATTGGATTTTCCTTCTATTTTTCCTTTGGCATCATAAAACTCCCAATCCAAGAAATAAGAATTGGAAACTATCTTTTTGGGGATATAACTCCCGATACCAATGATTTCAGCTTTTATTTTTGACATAATTTTGTATTTATAAGCTGCGAAAATAAATAAATTATTTACATTAACAAAAATTTACTTTTTACAAAATTGTTTTTTGCATAATCAATATTTTTCACAACCCTATTTCAATTATTCTTCATTAATATAAGATTCAATAGGATCACAAGTACAATGAATATTTCTATCTCCATAAGCATCATCAACTCTGCTTACAGCAGGCCAAATCTTGTTCTCCAAAAGATATTGCATTGGAAAAGCCGCTTTTTTTCTGGAATATTTATGAAACCACATATCCGCTGTAACCACTTCTTGGGTATGTGGAGCATTTTTAACAACCGAGTCTTGCTCTTCGCTTTTAATTTCATTTATTTCTTCCCATATTTTTATCATTACCGATGCAAATCTATCCAATTCTTTTTTTCCCTCACTTTCCGTAGGCTCAATCATCAAAGTATCATGTACGGGAAAAGAAACCGTCGGCGCATGATATCCATAGTCCATCAAACGCTTGGCAATATCTATTACCGTTATTCCCTTCGCTTTAAAGCTTCGGCAATCGGCAATAAATTCATGAGCCACTCTCCCTGCTTCACCTTTATAAAGCGTTGGATAATAAGAAGTTAGTTTTTGTTCTAAATAATTAGCATTCAATATGGCATATTCAGTTGCTTTTTTTAATCCGTCAGCTCCTGCTAGCCTTATATACCCGTAAGAAATCAGACTTACCAAAACGGAACCATAAGGAGCAGCTGCCACAGCTTTACCTTTTTTTCCTCCGGTTTCTACCAAAGGGTGTGAAGGCAAAAATTCCGCCAAATGTTTTTTAACGGCAATCGGGCCTACTCCGGGTCCCCCTCCACCATGAGGAATTGCAAAAGTTTTATGTAAATTCAAATGACAAACATCAGCACCAATCATTCCCGGACTTGTCAAACCCACTTGTGCATTCATATTTGCCCCGTCCATATAAACCTGACCACCATTCTTGTGTATAATTTCGGTCATTTCTTTGATAGCCGCCTCAAAAACGCCATGTGTAGAGGGATAAGTAACCATAAAAACAGAAAGTGAATTACTATATTTTTCGGCTTTTTCACGTAAATCGTTTACATCTATATTTCCTGTTTCGGTAGTTTTCACTACAACTACTTTATGTCCCGACATCACTGCAGAAGCAGGGTTTGTTCCATGTGCAGAAGCAGGTATTAATGCAATATTTCTTTGTGCTTCTCCCCTGCTTTTATGATATTCACGTATGGCTATCAATCCGGCATACTCACCGGCTGCGCCTGAATTAGGTTGTAAACTTACCGCATCCAAACCTGTTATTTCAACCAAATAATTGCTTAAATTTTTAATGACTTCCCTGTATCCTTTTACTTGATTTTTAGGAACAAAAGGGTGTATATTTGCCCATTTGGGGTTTGTGATGGGAAACAATTCCGAAGCCGCATTAAGTTTCATTGTACAAGACCCCAAAGGTATCATTGAGTGCGTAAGCGAAATATCTTTCCTTTCCAATTTTTTGATGTATCTCATCATTTCGGTTTCCGAATGATAATTATGAAATACTTCCTGTTGCATAAAGTTATCCCTTCTAAGCATATCATCCGGTATAATGGAAAAATCGGATTTTAAACCAGATACATTGGTCTCACTCGAAAAAATTTCAATGATTTTTTTTACATCATCATCGGTTGTATTTTCATCCAAAGAAATTCCTATCAATTCATCACCATAATAATAATTTAAGTTGATATTTCCTTTTTCGGCTTTTTCTTTTATTATTTGAACATCAGCGGCAAATAATAAAGTATCAAAAAATATATCATGAACAGGTTTATATCCTAATTTATTTAATGCATAAAATACTTTTTTAGCTTGATTATGAATATGTTGACCAATTTCTTTTAAACCCTTTGGACCGTGATAAACAGCAAACATTCCTGACATAACGGCTAATAAAACTTGTGCCGTACAAATATTGGAAGTAGCTTTTTCTCGTTTAATATGTTGTTCACGAGTTTGTAAAGCCATACGTAAAGCAGGTTTACCTTGCGCATCCAAGCTTACGCCGATAATCCTTCCGGGAACTTGTCGTATATATTCTTTCTTGGTTGCAAAATATCCTGCATGCGGTCCTCCGTAAGACAAAGGCAACCCAAATCGTTGAGTACTACCCACCACAACATCTGCTCCCCATTGTCCAGGTGGAATCAATAACGTTAAAGCCATCAAATCCGCTCCAACAGCTAATTTAACATCACATTGTTTGAGGTTTTGGACAAACTCGGAATAATCATTTATTTTTCCCGATGCCGAAGGATATTGAACGAATGCACCAAAATATTTGTCGTCAATATTAACCGTTCTATAATCTCCTTTTATGATTTCAATTCCCAAAGCTTCGGCACGGGTTTCCAAGACGGCAAGTGTTTGAGGAAAAATATCTCTTTCTACAAAAAATAAATTAACATTATTCTTTTTTTGCTTTCTGCTTCTCAAATTATACAACATCAACATTGCTTCTGCTGCTGCCGTTGCTTCATCTAACAGAGAAGCATTGGCTATTTCCATTCCGGTTAGTTCCGTCAGCATTGTTTGAAAATTCAAAAGGGCTTCCAAACGCCCTTGTGAAATCTCGGCTTGATAAGGTGTGTAAGAAGTGTACCAAGAAGGATTTTCTAAAATATTTCTTTGAATTACAGCAGGCATTGTAGTTTCATAATATCCCAAGCCTATAAATGAACGATAAATTTTATTTTTTTTTGATAAATTCAAAATATGTTCGGCATATTCAATTTCCGTCATTGCAGGTGGTAAATTCAAATCTTTTTTTAAACGTATATTATCAGGTATAGTTTGATAAATTAACTCGTCAATAGAAGAAACGCCAATTTGTTGAAGCATTTCATTGGTTTCTTTCTCGTTAGGTCCTATATGTCTATAAATAAATGAATTATTTTTCATAATCTTTAAAAATTTTTAATTAATCGGTTATTATCCCGAATTTTGATAACCGATTTGACAATATTTTTCAATTACAATAAAAAAAGGGTAGCAATGCCACCCGATAATAAATAATTATTTTCCGAATTTTTTAGCAGTTTTTTCAGCAACTTTTACTATTAAATCACGAGCTTTTTCCATGGATTCCACAGGAACATATTCATAAGGACCGTGAAAATTCAATCCACCTGCAAAAACATTGGGACAGGGCAAACCTTTAAAAGATAATTGTGCTCCGTCTGTTCCTCCGCGGATGGCTTTGATATTGGGTTTAATCCCCAAATCCAACATTGCTTCTTCTACGATATCTACCACATGTTTTACAGGTTCAATTTTTTCACGCATATTATAATATTGGTCTTTTAATTCCACTTCAACCGTTCCTTTGCCATATTTTTTATTAAAATCATCCGCTACTTTTTCAAAATATTTTTTCCTATTTTCAAATTTTTCTCTATCATGATCTCGAATAATATACTCCAATTCAGTTAATTCCACATCCCCTTTCATATTATGTAAGTGGTAAAAACCTTCATATCCTTCGGTAGTTTGCGGCGTTTCATTTTCAGGAAAAGCTTTTATGAAATCGGCAGCAATCAACATCGAATTTACCATTTTGTCTTTGGCATAGCCCGGGTGAACACTTTTTCCGTTAATTTTTACTTTGGCACCTGCGGCATTAAAATTTTCAAATTCCAATTCACCAACTTCGGAACCGTCCATTGTGTAAGCCCAATCGGCACCAAATTTTTCCACATCAAATTTATGCGCACCCAAGCCTATTTCTTCATCAGGATTGAAACCAACTCTTATTTTTCCATGCTTAATCTCAGGATGTTTTATTAAATAATCCATAGCATCCATTATCTCGGCAACACCGGCTTTATCATCCGCACCTAACAATGAATTTCCATCGGTATGAATAATTGTCTGCCCGATATATTTTTTTAATTCGGGAAAATAATCCGGCGATAACACCAAACCTTTTTCCTTATTAAGGATAATTTCTTTACCGTCATAATTTTCAACAAATTGAGGATTTACATTTGCTCCGCTATAATCGGGAGCCGTATCATAATGTGCAATAAAACCGATAGTAGGCACTTCCTTATCGATATTGGAAGGCAAAGTGGCATAAACATATCCGTTTTCATCAATTTCCACATCCTTCATACCTATTTCTTTGAGGTCTTTAACCAACTCTTTGGCTATATTCCATTGTTTTTCAGTAGATGGAGTTGTGTTGGAATTAGGGTCCGATTGTGAATCTATTTTTACATATTTTATAAAACGTTCAATTAATTTTTCCATAATTTTTAATTTTAGTTCAAAAGTATAATTTTGTTTTTGATTAAAAAAAGAGTTTTTGATTTTTTTAATAAAAAAAGCCGGTCTATTAAACCGGCTTGCTTTAAATCTAAATTTAATTAATCAATTCTTATCCTCATATATATATTCTTCAGTTTTGGAAAGACTTCCATTTACTGTTTCTGTAGATTGAATAACATAATTATCATTGTTATAATCATATTGATAATTTGCTGTGGCAGTTTGTGTTACACCTTGATATGTTACCTGATTGATAGCTGTTAATACATTATTGACATTAGTCATTGGTGTTTCTATAGTTATTACATTTGTTAAAGGAATATTTTTATTATCATAGGTATAGTCAACATTCATAGTTAAAATACCGGGAACTTCCAATAACAAATGAGTAATATTATCATTGGTATAAGTTAAGGTTCCATTATAAGTGGTGCCACTAGAATTCAAAACAAAATTAGAAACTTTATCTCCATTATAAGTAAAAGTAACTTGATCAGCAATTTGCCTATTTTGATCATAATAAATAATTTGTTGCACCTTATCATTGGTTATGGTATAAATTTGAACACCCGAAAACGAATTATTATACTTTTCTACTATTGAATCCAATAAACCTTTGGATTTATCTTTATAATAATATTCTTTTACATAAACATCACTTCCCAAAGTTTCCGTACTTTTTGTAATAACTCTTCCCGTATCATATTCATAATTTAAAGTAGAGCTCGTTTGTAAAGAATTTTTCAATGAAGTATTTTTATTTATAACTTGTTGTACAGTTTCCACTATATTTTTTAAAGTGAAGTTTGGTCTATTAGAATAATCAACTATATTTACACTAACCGGAACCGGCTTTGCAACATCTTGCTGATTATCCTGATTTTTTGAATCCTTTTTACAGCTTAAAAAATTAATAGCTAATAAAATTAGACTAAGTAAAGTAATTTTTTTCATTTTTTTTTATTTTAAGTTAACAGCAACAAATTTACATAATATTATTTTTTTAAACAAATTTTTTTTAAATTCTATTATATTAAACTTAAAAGATATATAAAGCTTATATGGCATCATGAAAAACAAAATAATAAAAAACTGCTAAGCAAATACCGGTTTGGTCCAAACTTGGGTATTTTTTCTTAAATTTGTAAACAATAAAATATATCAAATATGAATTCAAATACTAATAATATAAATCAAGAATTGGACTTTGAATCTTTCAAAAAGAAAATACTTGCAGATTACCGTCTGGCTAATTTAAGTCGCTTTATGAGCTTGGACGGCAGAAAAGAAGTTTTGTCCGGGAAAGGAAGTTTTGGGATTTTTGGAGACGGAAAAGAATTGCCGCAAATTGCTTGGGCTCATGTTTTTAAAAACGGAGATTTTCGTTCAGGTTATTATCGGGATCAAACTTTTATGATGGCTATTGAACAATTGACACCTAAACAATTTTTTGCTGCGCTGTACGGACATCCCGATTTAGAAAAAGAACCTTCTTCCGCCGGTCGTCAGATGAATAACCACTTCTCTACCCGTCTGTTAGATGAAAACGGAAATTGGTTAAATCTTACCGAAAGAAAAAACAGTGCTTCCGATATTTCTTGTACTGCCGGACAAATGCCGCGTTTACTGGGGCTGGCACAAGCTTCCAAAGTATATAGAAACTTAAAGAAAAAACCTGCCGATGCCGAAAAATTTTCTATCAATGGAAACGAAATTGCTTGGGGAACCATTGGTAATGCCAGTACTTCCGAAGGGCATTTTTGGGAAACGATGAATGCTGCCGGTGTTATGCAAGTTCCTTTGGTAATGAGTATTTGGGATGATGATTACGGGATATCGGTTCATTCAAAATATCAAACTACCAAAGAAAGCATCTCCGAAATTATGAAAGGTTTTCAACGGGAAGAAGGAAAACCGGGTTTTGAAATTTTTCAAGTGAAAGCTTGGGATTATCCGGCTCTTATTGAAACATATGAAAAAGCCGAAAAAATTGCTCGTGAAGAACATGTGCCGGTTTTAATCCATGTAACAGAATGCACGCAGCCTACCGGACATTCTACTTCCGGATCTCACGAACGTTATAAATCCAAAGAACGATTGGAATGGGAAAAGAAATTTGACGGGATAAAAAAATTTAGAGAATGGATATTGGAAAATAAACTGGCAGATGAAGAAACCCTGAACCATATAGAAAAAGAAACCAAACAGGAAGTAAAACAAGCCAGAAAAGAAGCTTGGACGGAATATACAGCTCCAATGAAACAAGAAAAATCCGAACTTATTTCCTTGTTGGATCCAATTATCAAAAAAAGCCTAAACAAAAATTTTATACTTAAATTACGTAATCAACTGGTGGCAAACAAAGAGCCTAAACGTGCCGATATTATGGAAATTGCCCGTAAAACATTACGATATTTAAGAAATGAAAATTTTGAAGAAAAAAATCAATTAACCGAATGGCTTAAAAACTATTATAAAAAAGTATTACCAAAATACGATGATTTCCTATTTGGAAACACAGATAAAAGAGCTATAAATATTCCGGAAGAAAAGCCTGTATTTTCGGATGATGCACCTTGGGTTGACGGAAGAATTGTTTTAAGGGATAATTTTGAAAAACTTTTTGAAAAATATCCCGAGCTTATTGCTTTTGGAGAAGACTCAGGTAAAATCGGAGATGTTAACCAAGGTTTGGAAGGAATGCAAGCTAAATTTGGTGAGACCAGAGTTTCCGATACGGGTATACGTGAAGCCACAATAGTAGGACAAGGAATTGGTTTGGCTATGCGTGGTTTACGTCCGATTGCCGAAATTCAATATTTGGACTATGTATTATATGGTTTACAAACCCTTAGCGACGATTTGGCAACCTTACATTACAGAAGTTTCGGACAACAAAAAGCACCGGCTATCATCAGAACTCGAGGACATCGTTTAGAAGGCATTTGGCATTCCGGATCGCCTATGGGAGCGCTACTGCATTTGCTTAGAGGAATTAATATTTTAGTTCCTAGAAATTTAACCCAAGCAGCCGGTTTTTACAATACCATTATGGAAAGTGACGAACCCGCTTTAATAGTAGAACCTTTAAACGGGTATCGATTAAAAGAAAAAATGCCTGAAAATTTAGGAGAATTTAAAGTGCCGGTTGGAAAGATTGAAATATTAAAGGAAGGAAATGACATTACGTTAATTTCATACGGTTCTACTTTGCGTTTGGTTGAAAAAGCAGCCAAAGAACTTCTGGAAGTCGGGATAGATGCAGAAGTTATAGATGTGCAAACCTTATTACCTTTTGATATAAATCATGATATTCTAAAAAGTATTAAGAAAACCAATCGTGTGCTGGTGATAGATGAAGATGTCCCCGGAGGAGCATCGGCTTATATTTTGGATAAAATTATAAATGAACAAGGAGCTTGGGAGTATTTAGACAGCCGCCCAGAAACTTTGACAGCCAAGGAACACAGACCCGCTTACGGACATGACGGAGATTATTTTTCAAAACCTTCAACCGAAGATATTTTTGAAAAAGTTTATGAAATAATGAATGAAGTTGATCCTAAAAAATACCCTACTTTATATTAGATAATTTCATTATATTTGTATAAATAATTAATTAACCAAAAAACTTAAAATTATGTATTATTTAACTGACAATACCACCATGTGGAATGTAGGAAACCTTATGGGTGCTTTCTTTTTCCTGGTTATTATTATTCTAGGATTGGTTGTTTATAAAATGGTTGCCGGCGGTAGTTCCAAAAAAGAAACAGAGGAATAAAGCGTGAGTAAAAAATTATTTTTCATATTCTGTGGAATTCTATTTTTTAGTATTCCACAGGATGTTTTCTCTCAACAAATTGCCTTATTAAAATATCATGGCGGTGGTGATTGGTATGCCAATCGTGCAACTTCTTTACCTAATCTTGTCAATTTTAGCAACCAAAATATTCATACACACTTATCCCAAGAAATACCCGATGTTTCTCCGGATTCACCGCAAATTTTTAATTATCCTTTTATACACATGACCGGTCATGGAAACGTTTTTTTTACGGATGCTGATGTTCAAAATTTAAGAAAATATTTATTAAACGGAGGATTCTTGCATATTGATGACAATTACGGAATGGATAAATATATACGAAAAGAAATCAAAAAGCTCTTTCCCGAAAAGGAATTAAAAGAACTACCTCCCTCGCACCCTATTTTCTCATCCTATTATAAATTTCCTGACGGCTTGCCCAAAATACATGAACACGATGGTAAACGACCGCAAGCTTTTGGTATTTTTGATGAAAATGGACGACTAATCTTACTTTATACTTATGAATCAGACTTAGGAGATGGTTGGGAATCAGAAGAAATCCATAATGATCCTCTCGAAATTCGTGAAAAAGCATTAAAAATGGGAGCTAATATTTTGTATTATATTTTTACAAATTAAATGATGACACATTATATTAATATCGGTCAATTATTACAAGTTAGAAATCCTAAAAAACCGCTTATAGGAAATGATTTTAACAAATTGCCCCTCATTGAAAACGCATATTTATCCATAGACAAACAAGGTATAATTTCCGACTTCGGTTCTATGCAAAATTTTACAAATCCAAACCAAGACAAAACCCTTGATGTAAATGGTAAAATTATTATGCCCGCTTGGATAGACTCACATACACATTTGGTTTTTGCCGCTTCACGTGCCGACGAATTTGTAGATAAAATAAACGGATTGAGTTATGAAGAAATAGCAGCCAAAGGTGGTGGTATATTAAATTCAGCTAAAAAATTAAATGAAATCGATGAAACTCTTTTATACCGAAAATCAGTTGTTTTGCTTAATGAAGCTATAAAATACGGAACAGGAGCAATAGAAATAAAATCAGGATACGGTTTAAGTCCGGAAGGAGAATTAAAGATGCTGCGTGTTATCAAAAAACTCAAAGAAAATTTTAAAATTCCGATTAAAGCTACTTTTCTAGGCGCACATGCCATTCCGGAGAAGTATAATAAAAATGATTATATTGATTTGTTAATCAACCAATTACTTCCAGTTATTGCACAAGAAAAATTAGCTGATTATATTGATGTTTTTTGTGAAAAAAATTATTTTTCCGCCGATGAAACCTCAAAAATTTTGGAAGCTGGACTTAAATACGGATTAAAACCCAAAATACATGCCAATCAATTTACAAGTATAGGGTGTATAGAAAAAGCTATCCGGCATCAAGCCATATCGGTTGATCATTTGGAAATTATGAAGAACATAGATTATAAAATTTTGAGTAATACCAACACGATTGCCACACTATTACCCGGTTGTAGTTTTTTTATTAATATTCCGTATGCACCGGCAAAAAAGATGATTGATTATAATATCCCTATTGTATTGGCAACCGATTTTAATCCGGGTTCCACGCCTACATTCAATATGAACTTTATAGTTTCTTTAGGAAGTATTAAACTAAAACTAACACCCGAACAAGCAATTAATGCTGCTACCATAAATGCAGCATTTGCTATGGAAATACAGGATACCTACGGTAGTATTGCTCGAGGAAAAAAAGCCAATTTTTTAATTCTGAAAAATTATATAAGTCATTATAATGAAATACCCTATTTTTTTGCAACTAATCCTTTAGATCACCACATAATAAATTAAGTTACACGAAACTATACTGCTTCAAAATTTTAATATATTATTTGAAGTATTGCTAACACACAAAATATTTTTTAATTTTAAATTAAAAATTTTACTTAAAAAGTTTTGTTATATAAAATTTTTAATTATTTTCGTGATGTATAAGCCACTAAAAGTTCCTGATAACATTCCGAAATTGGTATTTTATTGGGAAAAAAGGTGTTTATATAAACAAGTTGGTAACAATAGGAAAGAAGCTAACAACGGTTCAGGTATTCAAAAGTCATCGACTGATTCGATATTTTGGCTAAAAAAATCCTAGGTAAAAAGAGCCAAAGAAATAAAAAAAGGAATACGGCAACCCGAGTAAAATTCCAACCGACCGCTACCGACGGTCAGGAATAAGTCGAAAAGCTGACCTTAAATTTATCGGAAGAAGGCGGAATTTAAATTATACAATTATGAAAAAAACACTTTTTCTTTTAACATTTATTGCGTTTGGTGTAATTATTAATCAATCTTGTAAAAAAAATAGCAATTATAATGAAACAAAGAATAAACAGCTACTATATCATATACAATCATTTTCAACAGTTGATGGGGCTATTGATATTAATAACGATGGTATAACAAATACTAATATTTTATATGAGTTAACAAATTATTCAAAACCAAATTATGATTTAAGGATAATTTCTAATAAAGAAAAAACTTACTATGATATGGCTCTACCTTCACAATATATAGATAGTAATGGACATATAATATTGGTAGATTTTGAATCTCACAAATACTCAATGAGTTTCAAAAATGAAATAAATTTACTTGAAAATTATAAACTTGATAGTGTGAACAAAATTATACGCTTAAAAAAAATTTCACAAAATAAATATAATTTGATTTTAAGAAAAAAGCTTTTTGATTTTAATTCATCTCAAATTGTTGAAAAAGATTTTCTAATTAATTACATAATAAACAATTAGAAAAAACTCTTATTTTCATAATCGAAATCTATATCACAATAATTTTACTTATGCCATTTTATATATATCTGAAAATATCCATATACATAACACTAAAATTATTTAACAACTTAATTGTAAATGTATTAACTGCACCAACAATATGTATAGTGTAGTACGAAGTTAAGGCAAGATTTGGTGGTTCAGGAACTTTTGTTAAATTTGTTGCATAATTTGAAAGTTATGGCTGGTCGGTTCGCACCGCACCATATACGTAGCTGTTAGGTGCAAGGCGAAGAAAGATAAAAACAGAGGATGAAAAAAATTTTATTAGCATATAATAAAAGAGAAAGAGCTAACGCACAAATAGCACATTAGATTTTTAACCTACACGCTAAAACTGACACAAAAAAATCAAAGAAGTTATTTTTCTCCAATGCTCAATAGAAAATAAGTATCTTGCAATATTAAATTTTTATAAAGGATTTGAATAAATGAAACTATACGAAATATTAAAAAATCAACTCAAAAAAGAGAACAATTTCGTTACTGACAAAGGAGAATTGAAAAAGTGGGTTGTAATAGGTAAAGCAAGAAACTACGATCCCATACTTATTAAATTGCTTTTGGAAAACAACACACTTAAAGAAAAGTTTTTCGTAAAAGTGGAAGGAACACTTATTTTTAAACAAGAGGAATTTATCACTTTTATGGAAATGAAAAACTATCTCAATGATAGTTACACACAATACAAAAACAAAATTGGATTAACTATTGATGGGAAATATCTAAAACAACTAAACGAAGTGGCTCTTGTCTGGCCATATAAAGATTGTGTTTTGGAAGGCGGACAAACCAAAGAGGAACAGAAACGAGAAGAGATATTTTTTAATGAAATATTGGCACAAGACGAAATTACACAGCTTTTTGAACCGAAAGTATTAACCAACGCCAAGGTTTACGACAAAGAAGGCAAACACCCATTTACAGGTTTTACAAGAGATGCCGAACTAAACAAAAAAAGAGGATTGCCGGAAGATACCATAACCGATAATTTGATAATAAAAGGTAATAACCTTTTGGCTTTGCATTCACTTAAAAAGGAATTTGCAGGAAAGGTGAAGCTTATTTATATCGATCCGCCTTATAATACTGGTGGAGATAGTTTTGGATATAATGATAAATTTAACCGATCATCTTGGTTAACATTCATGAAAAACAGATTGCAAATAGCTAAAACTCTTTTGACAAAAGATGGAAGTATTATTGTTCAATTAGACTGGAATGAAATACATTATGCAAAAGTATTAATGGATTCTATATTTGGAGAAAATTGTTTTAGAAATGAAATCATTTGGGTTTATCATGGCCCGGGTTCACCAAAAATGAAACAATATAATAGAAAACACGATAATTTGTTATGGTACAGCAATTCTAATGAGAACTGGGTTTTTAATGGTAACAATGTAAGAATGGCGTCAGAAGTTCATGTTGGTGGATTTAATAATGAAATGAATGCTGATATAAGTGGCAAATATACTTCAAAAGGTAAAATACCAGAAGATTGGTGGGAGTTGGGAAGAACAAAAGATGAATTTATTGAGGAAATGGCATCCCTTTTTGATGAATATGAAAAAATTCAAAATAAAGATTGGTGGAAATTTGCTGTTGCTGCACGTATAAGAGTTGATGGCAAAAAACGTTCCGGCTATTTAACAGAAAAGCCATATAAACTTATTGAACGTATTATCAAAGCACACACAAATAAAAACGATATTGTCTTAGATTTTTTTGCTGGAAGTGGAACAACAGGATATGTTGCTGACTATCTAGAAAGACAATATATAATGATAGAACAACTTGATAATACACTTCAAATTATTAATAATCGATTCACTGGTAAAAAATATATTTATTTTGAACTCAAAAAATACAATGAAGCCTTTATCGAAAAAATCCAAGAAGCCGAAACAACAGATGAATTGCTTGCCATTTGGGAGCAAATGAAAGAGCGTTCATTTATCAACTACAATGTGGACTTAAAAAAACAAGAAGAACATATTGAGGAATTTAAACAATTAAGCATTGACGAACAAAAACAACATTTGATAGAGATTTTAGATAAAAATCAATTATATGTAAATCTTTCGTCAATGAATGATAAAGATTTTGAATGCACAGAAGAAGAAAAGCAAGTAACCAACGATTTTTACAAAATCAAAAAGTAAAATATGTTACCGGAAAAATCAAATAGTGAAATATTGCTTTATACATCCGAAGACGGAAAGATAAAAATACAAGTCCGTTTGGAAGACAACACGGTTTGGCTTACACAAGCCGATATGGTAGCGCTTTTTCAATCGTCAAAATCAAATATCAGTGAGCATATAAAACATATTTTTGAAGAAGGAGAATTAAACGAGCAATCAGTTGTTCGGAAATTCCGAACTACTGCCACAGACGGCAAATCATATACGGTAAAACATTATAATCTGGATGTAGTAATTTCGGTAGGATACAGAGTAAAATCATTAAGAGGCACGCAGTTTCGTATTTGGGCAACCGAACGTTTGCGCGAATATCTTATCAAAGGTTTTACAATGAACGATGAACTACTGAAACAAGGTGGCGGGTATTTTGAAGAATTACTGGAACGCATTCGTGATATTCGCTCATCCGAAAAAGTATTTTATCGCAAAGTATTGGAAATATACGCTACAAGCATCGATTATGATCCGCGAGCCGAAATAACCCAAAAATTTTTTCAAACGGTTCAAAATAAATTACATTGGGCGGCACACGGACATACAGCCGCAGAAATTATTTATCAAAGAGCTAATGCACAGCTGCCATTTATGGGAATGACGCATTTTAAAGGGAGCAAACCGACAAAAAAAGAGGCATCGGTAGCCAAGAATTACTTGACCGAAGAAGAATTACAAGTATTAAATCGTTTGGTGTCGGCTTATCTCGATATTGCCGAAGTAAATGCAATGCAACACAAGGCAATGTATATGAAAGATTGGATAGAAATTTTAGACGGATTTATAAAAATGAGCCGTCAAGATGTATTGATTAATGCCGGCAAAATATCCGCCGAACTTGCCAAAAAGAAAGCCGAGGCGGAATACCAACAATACAAAGCAAAAAGCATTGACGAACTTTCGGAAGTAGAAAAACAGTTTATTGCAAGTATTGAGCAAGCGAATAAAAAATTAAAAGCAACAAAACCTAAAAGGGATAAAAAATAATGGAATATTTATACGATACATTAGTTCAAGAATTTGG
>Ga0256833_1001618_pt1 | contig 16426 bp, 16 predicted proteins | sample 356284metaG_FD_190535 | JGI IMG/M metagenome (GOLD analysis project Ga0256833, IMG submission 190535) | Hydrothermal vent microbial communities from Mid Atlantic Ridge, Atlantic Ocean - 356-284 | ecosystem: Environmental > Aquatic > Marine > Hydrothermal vents | place: Atlantic Ocean: Mid...
TTCGTCAGCTTTTTCGACAACCCGGCAATCGTGGACTTCGAGGGCATGGACTGGGTGGTGATAAATATGGATGCGGTAAAAGGCCTGCCCCATAAAGAGGTTCTCTCCAGATACGCCTCTAAAATCCTGTTCGTTGGAAAGCCGCCCATCGAGGATGCTCCCCATGTAATTCCCGCGGGCTCCAGTCTCCTCGACGCAGTCTCCTTCATGCGGAGGATATCGGCTGGAAGTTCCAAGAAGGAGAGGATAGACATGTGCGTGGAGGTCAGGAGGCTGATAACCATCCTCAGGTCCAGGTATATCTCCTGGCCGGTGGAGATTGCGAAGATAAAGACCCTTACCGGTGTAGACCCCATGAATCTGGATTCGTGCAGTGAGGAGGAGCTCATCCGCCTGAGGGAATTTATACTCAGGAACTACAATTTAGAGACCGGAGGTGAGGGATGATGAAACTGCAGCTTCCGGCTGATGTTGTGGTCAATGTGGACCCTTCGGCCGGTATCCATTACACCTATGGGGAGTACCTCGTGATACATTGCGGTCCCTACAATCACTACTTCAACGATGCGTCCAGGACTTTCATCGGTGAAAGGAGGGTCCTGTCCGAAATTTCCCGGGCCGTGTGGATGAATTTCTTCAGCCATCTGAATCAGGTGCAGGATATGGACAGAAAAACCCTTTCGCGCATCGGTATTAAGCTCTTCGAAGTCCTGGGCTACGGGAAGCTGAGCCTGAACATAGTGGGGGGCAAGACCGAGAGCATAGTGGAGAATTCCCTGTTCGCCCTCTCCCACAAGATGCTCACTGCCATGGATTCGCCCTCTCCGGTGTGCGAATACACGGAGGGTTATATAAGTGCATTTTTGAATGCTGTGATCTCTCCGGGTGATGGAGTGATAAAGGTGGAGGAGGGGCAGTGTGCCGCGATGGGCCATGATCAGTGCGTTTTTCACATAGGGGCTTCCAGGGAGAATCCACGGTTTCGCAGTCCCGGAAACACTTTCAGGGTATTCAACCTCCCCTCCGATGAGCTGAGGCCCTTCCTGATGAATCTGGACAAGCTTCTTCCAAAGCCCAGAAATGGCCTTCTCTTCTATCCCAGCATATACAATGAGTTTCCCCGACTTCACATTTCCTACATGGTTGCCAATTATTATTCCATGGTCTTCCACGAGGCCCTGAAGAGGGCCAGGGAGATGGGCAATGTGGATGCCCTGAGGCATCTCTATGCTTTAGCCGCCATCATCTGTATAATTTCCACATTCGGCTCCTTTGCAGGAACTCCCATTTTTTCCCGCGTGATATATCCCGGTGCCGGGAACCCTTACGAGGCCATGTTCTTTCTACTGAATCTTTCGGGAATGGGTCGGTGGGAGCTGATTGAGTATTCGAGCAGACATCTGGAGTACAGGGTCTTTAATTTCTACGAGCTCAACTACCAGTTGCAGGTGGAAGAGCCGGAGCCCATTTCCCCCTTCGTGGAGGGGGCGGGAATTGCCGTCAAATTCATAGTGGAGAATATGCTCGATGGGATAATGAAGGGGGAGAAGTTCAGCTATTCGGATGTCCTCTCCACCTTCGTGGATGGGTTTCCGTATGCGGTGAGGGAATTCCAGTATGATCCCTCGAAGAATGCCGTGCATGTGGTTCTGGAAAATGTATAGGCCTATCTGAGGGCGTCCCAGCCCCTGCGGGACAGGTCTATCTTCAGGTCATCTGCCATTATGTAGGAGCCGGGCTTGTCTTCTCGGACCTCTCCTATAATCTTTATCGGAAGCCTGAGGGTTTCTATCTTCTGAGCGGCTTCTGGGGGAAGGGCCAGTAGCAGTTCGTATTCCTCCCCGCTCTCCACCGCGATGAACCAGTCCTTGATCTCCAGTCTGGATGCCAGGTGTCTGACGGACTCGTTTATGGGTAATTTCTCGGCGTAGAAGATCATCTCCACACCGGAGGCCTTCGCCATCCTGAAGCTGTCCACCCCCAGGCCGTCGGATATATCTATGGCGGCGTGGACTTCCACCTCTTTCAGGATTTTCTCCATCTCCTCTATGCGGGGAGTGGGACGGGCAAATTTGTCCCTCATATCGTTCACCCACCACTTGTACCCCTTTGTCAGGCCCTTGTGGTATGCGGTCAGGAACCCCTGGGGCCTTCCAAGGTCCCCCGTGATGGCCAGGATGTCCCCCGGTTTCGCACCATCCCTGTATATGGCCCTCTCCTGCACCACCTCCCCCATTATGGTGATGTGGAGGGCAAGATAATCCGTTTTCTCCGTATTGCCACCCACTATGCTGGTGCAGAATCGGGAGAAGATTTCCGTCAGGCCGTCGTATATTTCGGAGGCCCTCTCTATGTACTTCTGCGGGATATTGAGGTTAATGAGAGCCGCAACCGGCTTGCCCCCCATGGCCGCTATGTCCGAGAGGGCAGCGGCCCCCGCCTTATAACCGATTTCCCTCAGGGAGAGGAGGTCGTGCGTGAAGTGCTTTCCCTCTATGAAGCTCTCCGTGGTAAGGAGTATATCCTTTCCCGGAACGGACTTTACGACCCCGCAGTCATCCCCCGGCCCCCTGATTACCCGGGGGTTGCCGGTGAAGTACTTTTTCAGTTCATCGATGAACTGGTCTTCCCTCATCAGAATTCACTCACGCTTGTAAAAGTAAAATCCCTGATTTTCATGGAAGGTGTCCTGATGGCGGTGGGGAAGAAGTGGTAGTAGTTGAACTCGCTGACGGGGATGCTCCTGCTCTCCAGCGCCTCTATGTTGTTGAAGGCTTCCAGGAAGCTCTGGGTGAATCTGAGGTTCCTCACGGCTTTCGTTATGCGGCCGCCCTCTATGAGGAATGTGCCGTCTCTGGTCAGTCCCGTGAGGGTGAAGGAGGAGGGGTCCACGGTGTTCACATACCAGAAGCGGGTTATCAGGAGGCCGTAGTCGGTTTCCTCTATCATTTCCTCCAGAGTCCTGTCCCCCTCCATCACCTTCATGTGCAGGGGAAAGGGCATGGAGTGGAATGGATAGATGGCGTGCCCTGTGCTCTCAAGACCGAGCTTTCGGGCATACCTCCTGTCCAGGGCGGGGCTTCTGAAGACGCCCCTTTCTATCAAGTATACGGGTTTCTTTGCCACCCCTTCGAAGTCGAAGGGCATGGTAAACAGATAGGGATCCGATGGGTCGTCCACTATGGTCAGTTTATCGGAGAAGACCTTTTCCCCCAGTTTTCCCCTCAGAAAACTCGTCCCTTCGTAGTAGGCCTTTCCCGACAGCCCCAGCCATCCCATCATCATCAGTATTTCGTCCAGCCCGATGTTTTCCACTATAACGGTGTATCTTCCGGGTTTCAGCTCCACAGGGTCCCTGTTGAGATGGGCCTTCCGGTAGGATTTGTCGGCCAGCTCCATGAAGCTCTCCTCTATGTCGGAGAACCTGTAGGACACCCCCTGGGCCCAGCCGCTCTGCGTGAATGTGTCGTCCATGTAGTTGATGGATACGCTCACCCTGCTCGACCTGTGATACCCCTCGAATCCCTCCGAGGTCAGGAAGAGATAGTGGACATGCCCCTGGGACAGGTTGCCGAATGCCCTCAGCGGCTTTCCCCTCTCTATGATTTCCCCGATTATCCGGGCGGCTCTCCCGGGGTCCGGGTCCTGTATGCTTTCGTCGAAAGAGGGGGGATAATCGGGCAGACTGTTGGGTCCCGGAACTTCCGGCAGGTCCGGGTCCTGCGGTGAATTGAGGGCAATTTCCTTTGCGGATCTGACCATGTGGGCAAGGCTTTCCCTGTCAATTTTGTCTGTGGATGCGACCCCTGCCCGGTTTCCGTACCTGAGCCTCACCGTTATCCTGAGGAATTTTTCCCTGGAATTCTGCGTTATGAAGGAGTTGGCATACCTGCTCAGCAAATCATCTGTGTACTGGACGATGACCTCGGTGCCGTCCGCATCGCTGAGCCTGAGCACCTGATGTGCTATATCGTAGAGCCTCTCCCTCATGCTCAGTGCCTGTACTTTATGTTATCGGCAATTTCGCTCAGAATATCTCCCGGCTTCATGCTCTTGTCGTACCTTATTCTGAGCCTGTTGACCAGCTCCTCTTCCAGCTTCGGATTGCCCTTTATGAAGTACTCGTATATCTCCACGAACATCTCCTGCAATATCTTGGAGGTCCGTCTGTTCTGGTCGTCGTTGAAGGTCATATCCATGATCTTGTGGCTGATGAAGTCCAGCTTGTCCGGAAAGTGCTCCTTCAAAAAGTCGTAGAACGCCTTCCTCTCCCGCGTGGCGTGTGCTCCGACGAATATATTCTTTCTCATGGTCGTAGGCAAAAGTTTAAAGGAGCATAATGGCGCTTCCCGGAGATGCCCTCTGCTTGCTTTCGGTCCCCTTTATACTTAATTTCGATATTAAGGAGCCGTGCCCCTAAAATTTCTGCTGAAAGAGGAGGATGTAATATGAAGGAGTTCGATTTATCCGTGGAATGGACCCCTTCCCCCGAAATCGTGGAGGGGAGCAATCTCTACAGGGTGCTGAAGCGGGAGGGTCTTACTTATGAAGAATTTCTGAAGCGCTCCAGCGATGACCCCGAATGGTTCTGGAGGATGACCCTGAGGGACATGGGCTTTCGGTGGGACAGGGAGCCGGAGAGGGTGCTGGACCTGTCGCGCGGTAAGGAGTGGCCCCGGTGGTTCGTGGGCGGCAGGCTCAACATCACCAGAGTGGCCCTCGACTACAGGAATCCGGACAGAACCGCCCTCATCTACGAGGGGGAGGATGGCACTGTTCGCCGGTATTCTTACGGACAGCTGCTTTCTGAGGTCAATCGTCTCTCCAGCGCCCTGGTCCGGATGGGCGTGGAGGAAGGGGACAGGGTGGGTATATACCTGCCGATGATTCCGGAAGTGGTGATCTCTCTTCTTGCAGTTTCCCGCATAGGAGCGATTGCCGTTCCCCTGTTTTCCGGTTTCGGTCCGGAGGCCATAGAGGTTCGCCTTGGCATATCGGAAGCGAAAGCGGTGATCACTGCCGATGGATTCAGGAGGAGGGGCAAACCTGTATGGATGAAACGCACTCTGGACACGGCTCTGGAAAGGGTTCCTTCTGTGAAGAAGGTACTGGTGGTGAGGAAGGAGGGCTTCGATGTCCCGATGAGGGAGGGCAGAGACTACTATTACGATGAGGTTCTGGAAGGTGCCCCTTCGCAGATGCAGCCTCCCCTGTTCGATTCGGAGACCCCCCTTATGCTCATATACACATCCGGGACCACCGGGCGCCCCAAGGGGGCCGTGCATGTGCATGCCGGCTTTCCCATAAAGGCCGCACAGGACATGTTCCACCTGTTCGATGTAAAGGAGGACGATGTCATAACCTGGCTCACGGATATGGGCTGGATGATGGGGCCCTGGCTGGTATTCGGAAGCCTCATTAACGGTGCCACAATGTTCATATACGACGGCTCCCCGGATTATCCCGGTCCCGACAGGATGTGGCAGATGGTGGAGAGGCATGGGATAACCATACTGGGTCTATCCCCCACATTCGTAAGGGCAGTTATGGCAAAGGGAGACGAATGGGTGAACAGGTACGAAATGCCCACGCTGAGGATCATAGGTTCGACCGGAGAGCCCTGGAATCCGGAGCCGTGGAGATGGACTCTCCGAAAAGTGGGGAAGGGCAGAGCCCCCATCATCAACTATTCCGGAGGAACGGAGATTTCGGGCGGCATACTGGGATGCGTTGTCATAAGGCCCCTTAAACCCATGAGTTTCAATACGGCTGTTCCGGGGGTGGATGCCGATGTGTTCGACGAATCCGGGAAGCCGGTGAAGGGGGAAATCGGATACCTGGTGATAAAGAATGTGAATCCCGGGATGACGCGGGGGTTCTGGAAGGAGGAGAACCGATACATCGAGACCTACTGGAGCAGATTTCCCGGAGTGTGGTACCATGGGGACCTGGCCTACCGGGATGAGGAGGATTACTGGTACATACTGGGCAGAGCCGATGATACCATAAAGATTGCGGGCAAGAGGGTGGGGCCTGCGGAATACGAGAGCATACTGGTGGAGCATCCGGCCGTTAAGGAGTCCGCTGTGGTGGGAATCTCGGACGAGCTCAAGGGGCAGGTTCCCGTTGCATTCGTCGTCCTGAGGGAGGGCCACAGCCCTTCGGAGCAGTTGAGGGAGGAACTCCTCCAGCTGGTCAGGAATCGAATGGGCAGGGCATTTGCCCTCAAGGATGTGCACTTCGTTTCGGACCTGCCGAAGACCAGAAATGCCAAAATCATGCGCAGAGTCATAAAGAGGGTTTACGAGGGACAGGAACCCGGAGATTTATCTGCGCTTGTTAATCCTGAAGCAGTGAAGGAAATCGAATCCCTGAGGAAAATGGAGGGCAGAGATGAATAGGCTGCTTTCGAGGAGGGAGCTGAAGGGTGGAGTTTCTCTGAGGGTGTGTCAGGGGGACATTACCCTCGAGGAGGTGGATGCCATAGTTAATGCCGCCAACGAGTACCTGAAGCACGGGGGCGGAGTGGCTTATGCTATAGTGCGCAGGGGAGGAAGGGAGATACAGGAGGAGAGCGACCGTATAGTCAGGAGGCTGGGAAAGGTTCCAACGGGATTTGCGGCCATAACCACGGGCGGGAATCTGAAGGCCAGGATGGTGATACACACCGTTGGACCGGTGTGGAAGGGGGGAAGGGATAATGAAGATGAGAAGCTCAGGAGGGCTGTTATATCCCCCCTGGAGATAGCGAACGGGTACGGATTCGAGTCCATCGTCTTTCCCGCCATAAGCACGGGGATATACGGATTTCCCAAGGACAGGGCGGCCCGAATTATATTCTCCGCCATAGAGGAGTGGGTCGAATCCCACCCCCATTCCACCCTGAAGGATATAGGGGTCTGCCTCTACGACGACGAAACTGCAAAAGTGTTCCTCGATGCATTTTCGGGGGCGTGAGGCCCCTGCCTCTCACTTCCTGCGGAGCCCTGTGGAATCTTTTTTCGTGGTGTCGGCCTGAGTGCTGGTGGAGGATGGGGCGGCGGTTCCGGTCTGCGTGTTGTCCGGGGGAGGGGGTGCATAGCTGGAATGGCCCAGTCCCACCAGCAGTCCAATGAGATTGAATATGAGGCCGCCCCTGGATGTGGGTCCTGGAGGGGCGAAGAGGAGGCGGAGCGCCTGCCTGCCGCTGACACCGAATCCGAAGTGAAGTACGGGGATGATCCTGCTGTCGGGAATCAGAACGGTCGTCATGAGGAGTTCCATGTTTATGGTCAGGTCGGGCTGACCCCTCCTCAGGGAAGCCCTGTCGAAGTACAGATTCAGGGCTGTCCCCCCGCCGTAGAAGTGATAATACCCTCCCCCCACATTTCCTATGGGTCTGGCCCCCACGGCCGATTCGAAGTATGGTTCGAAGTAGCGGTTATAATAACCCTGATACAGGACATAGGGCTCGAAGTAGGGGTTCAGCTTCCAGGAATATGTGAGGTCCACTCTGGCGGCTATGGACTTGCTGATAAAAGGCTCGTAGAGAAAGTAGGGACTTATGGTCAGCTCGTTGCGCACACTGCCATGATAGAAGCGGAGGGCAGCGAATCTGACGAATGGCCCTATGCCGTCGGTTGCGGCATGGAATCCCACATCCACCCTCTCCGTTGCCCCCACCATGATGTCCATTCCCAGGCTGGAGGTGGTTAAATAGCCTGCATTCTGAATTTCCTGCCTCACATCCGGATTGGGCAGGAATTGGAATGCTCCGTATATGGATGCATCCCAGTTCCCCCTGCCAAGGGTTCCGGGTCTGTGGAGCATTCCGAAGAAGCAGCCGTTAAGACCCAGAATGAGCAGGGGAACAAGTGCAAGCCTTCTCATCTCATCAAATTTTACAGGGAATCCGGAAGTTCTTTTTGTCCCTTTAAAATTTCCGCCATGGAGAGGGATTTGACCGTAAAGGAATACAGGTCTGTGGATTACATTTCCGGACCCCTTCTGGTGGTGCGAAAGGCCAAAGAACTGTCTTACGGAGCGCAGGTGGAGGTCATTACGGATACCGGAATAAGGAGGACGGGACAGGTTCTGGAAGTAACGGAGGATTTCGCCGTTATACAGGTTCTGGAGGGAACCCTTGGGCTGGATGTGGCTTCGGTTAAGATAAGGCTTCTGGAGGATGTGGTCCGGTTCGGTGTGGCCCCCGATATGATAGGGCGTATATTCAACGGGAGGGGTGAGCCCATAGACGGACTTCCTCCGGTAGTTCCCCAGAAGAGACTGCCGATCATCGGAATTCCCATCAATCCCGTTGCCCGTGCAAAGCCCTCCGACTTCATACAGACCGGTATTTCTACCATAGATGGATTCAATACCCTGGTGCGCGGTCAGAAGCTCCCCATCTTCTCCGGATCCGGTCTGCCTGCCAATGAGATTGCGGCTATGATAATGAGGTATGCCACCGTCAGGGGTGAAGGGGAGCAGTTTCTCATAGTATTCGGTGCAATAGGAATAACCCAGAGGGAGTATGCATACTTCAAACAGCAGTTCGAGGAGATGGGAGCGAGCAACCGCCTCATCGCATTCATTAACCTGGCCAACGACCCCACGATAGAGAGAATCCTGACCCCCAGGTATGCCCTTACGGTTGCCGAGTACTTTGCATTCGAGCTGGATTATCATGTCCTGGTTATCCTGACCGATATGACCAACTATGCCGAGGCTCTGCGTGAGATTTCCGCCGCCCGTGAAGAGGTTCCCGGAAGGCGCGGATACCCCGGTTATCTGTATACGGACCTGGCAACCATTTACGAGCGTGCAGGCCGTATCAAGGGGAAGAAGGGCTCCGTGACCCAGATTCCCATACTGACGATGCCGGATGACGACATCACCCACCCCATCCCCGACCTGACCGGATACATAACGGAGGGGCAGATCGTTCTCTCCAGAGAGCTCCACAGACTCGGAATATTCCCGCCAATCGATATTCTTCCGTCCCTTTCCCGTCTCATGAATGCCGGTATAGGGGAAGGAAAGACGGCCGAATATCACAGGCAGTGGGCCGACCAGATCTTCGCTGCCTATGCCCGTGGTAAGGATAACAGGCGTCTGGCCGCGATAGTGGGTGAGGATGCCCTTTCGGAGATAGACAGGAAGTACATCAGGTTCGCCGATGAGTTCGAAAAGCGCATGGTGAATCAGGGATTCGAGGGGCGCACCATAGAGGAAACCTTCCAGATAGGATGGGAGCTTCTGTCCCTCCTGCCCAGGAGCGAGCTGGTCAGAATCAAGAAAGAATGGCTCGATAAGTTCTACAGACCGCAGGAAGAGAAGGCCGCATAATTCGGGTTCGGGGGCATCGTTCCCCGCCCTTTCACTTTCTGCATCCCATGTTCAGCCCGATGTACTTGCAGATGTCATTCCAGTCCAGTACTTCGAAGTTCGTGCTCTGTTTGGAGACCCAGTGGAGATAACCCCGGTCATTCGTCAGGAATTTCACTCCGAGGATTCCACTTTTCTTCTCCATGGAGGCGAGAGCCGTTGCCTGGGTATGGGCATCCGCCTCACCGCGGTCTATATTTTCGAATTCCTCCATCAGAGATTTAATAGAAGTTTCGCTTTGTTCTAAGCATTCCTTGAAGTCTATCCCTTTCTGCTTCAGGATCGTTTCGACTTTCTGGAGGAAACTCTCCCTTTTGTCTCTGTTTTTTCTCACGCTCAGAAATTCGCTTATGACAGATGAGGGTACCCATACTGCGTTGGCCCGGGCCCTTTTTAGTACATATTCCAGAGTTATTTTCAGTTCCCTATTGGATCCATTTTTGAAAGTGCTGTAAAGGTATACGAGGATATTGTTGTCGAGAAGAAGAATCTCCTTCATTATCGGTTATCGGACAGGAGGTAGAGTAGAAGCAGGCCAGCGATAATAAGAAGCAGTGGTGTTAGATTGGTTTCCTTTTTAGTGCTCACATTCTCCAGTTCTTTCTTTACCTTATCGAGTATGCTCTGCGGGTCCTCCGCATCATAGGGGACGGGGTACAGGAGATTGCCGAATTTGCCCTTCAGTGCTTCCAGTTCTGTTCCAGCACTCGAATTTTTCGGAAATATTGCATAAACGGGTTTTCCTCTCTCGAGCAGATAAACAATCTCTCTGCGCGTATCATCATCCAATTCTACCATGGGATCCGTGGTCAGCAATATCGCCGCTCTGGATTTATTCAGGCGGGAAAATACCACTTCCTCTTCCCTGAACATGTACTTTGGAACCACATATATCTCATCGGAGTCGAGACCCGCTTTCAGAGCTATATCCGAGGCTTCGATGTCGTTTCTCGGAAATATCAGTGCAATCATACAAATAAATTTTAATGCGTTCTTTAAAATTTCTTCGATGAGCTTTATCATAAGGAGCATAATATACGCTCTGGGCATCCTGGTCCCCTATGACCTGTATCTGGTCTTCGTATGGGCTCCCCCCGCCAAATGGCCCGGTGCCAATGGAACAGTTCTCGGCCATATCCAGAAGATTTTCTATTATCATGTTTCTGCTGCATGGGTCATGTTCGTGGGAATGTTCCTGGCCATGGCATTTTCCATCATGTACCTGAAGACCCGTGAAGACAGGTGGGACCTCCTTGCCTATGTGAATGTGAAGCTGGCACTCCTGTTTGGAGTTATTGCCATCCTTATGGGGAGTATATGGGCGAAGCCCGCATGGGGTGTGTTCTGGACATGGGACCCCCGGCTCACGACGATGGCGGTTGCCCTTCTGTATTATGCCGGTTATATGACGGTCAGGGGAATGATGGAGGATGATCCACAGGCCCGTGCCCGCATCAGCTCCTACATTGCCATCGTCGGATTTTTGAATGTTCCCGCCACTTTTCTCTCCATAAGGCTGTGGAGGAGCATCCATCCGGTTATCATCGAGGGCTCCGAGAAGTCGGGCCTTTCGCCCCAGATGCAGTTCGTCCTCTGGATTACTCTCGCAACTGTTGTTCTCCTGTATATAGTGCTTCATTACTTTACATATCGAATGGAGATGTTTGGTGATACGAAGTAAAGGAGGGTTTCCATGGTTTATCTCTTTGCTGCATACGCGGTCTTCTGGGTGGGGATATTCCTGTATCTCCTCCACCTTCATTCGCGTATAAGGAGATGTGAGGAGAGGCTGAGGGATTAAACTTTTATCGGATTGAAAGGGCTGTACTTCGGCAGGGCGGCTGTTCTGGGGGCGGGTATTTCTGGCCGCAGTGCTGTCAGATTGCTCAGGGATTATGGAAACAGAGTGAGTGTATTCGAGGACAGGGTTCGCAGGTTCCCGCTCCTCGTGGAGGGATTGCCCATTATGGGCCCGGTGAGGGCAGAAGACCTGTACCGGTACGATGTGGTGGTGCCGAGTCCCGGGATTCCCCGCAGGGTTCTCGAGAGGATAAGACTTCCCCTCATTTCGGAAGTGGAGCTGGGTTACAGAAAGCTGGTACGGGAGGAGAGCTTCATCTTTTCCATCACGGGAACCAACGGGAAGACCACCGTCAGCACCCTCATGGAGCATCTTCTGAGGGAGGAGAAGCCCGCTCTGGCGGGTAATGTGGGAATCCCCTTTTCTTCTGTGATGGTGGACAGGGGGGTGTTCATCCTGGAGCTTTCGAGTTTCCAGCTTTCCATCAACAGGGGAATGAGATTCGATACCGCCGTTCTTCTGAACATATCTCCGGATCATCTGGACTGGCATGGGGATTTCGAACATTACCTGTGGTCCAAATTGCGCATGTTCGAGTATATGAGGAAAACCGATGTCGCTGTGCTGAATATGGATGACGAGCTGGTTGTAAAGAGCACGCGGCACATAAGCCCTCTGAAACTATACTTTTCTCTGAATGATTCATCCGCAGATGCTTACTGGGTTGCAGATAGTCTTTTCGTAATGGGGAAGGAGGTTTTTAACCTCGGGACCCTTTCCCGTGCATCCCGCCGGTTGTTTTCCATGGTGCACAACAGGTACAACCTTTCTGCTACTGCCCTTGCAGTTTATGACTACTTCTACAGGGAGGGGAAGGATCCGGTGGAAGAGACAAGGGGGGTTATGTATAAGAATCTTCCATCCTATCGGTTCCCTCCCCACCGGCTTCAATTCGTCGCACAAATCGGGGGAATAGAATTCTACAATGATTCGAAGGCCACCAATCCCCACGCTGTGCTCCATGCCCTGCGCACTTTCGACAGGTGCATCCTCATTATGGCCGGGCTGACGAAGGGGATTGACCTTTCTATTCTAAGGGATGAGGTGGGGAAGCGGGTGTCCCATCTCATAGGGGTGGGTGTGATGTGCGGAAGACTGCGGGAGGCCGGATTCAAACCTGTATGTGTGGATTCTCTGGAAGAGGCGGTGAGGAGGGCCATGGAACTGTCGGAGGGGGAACCGGTTCTATTTTCCCCAGGCGGATCCAGCTTCGATATGTTTCGCAATTATGCTCACAGGGGTGAGGAATTCACCAGGATAGTAAGGGGGTTTTTGGAAAATGAACCGAACGATGGTCGATGAGAATTCGTTGAGGGCGGCATTTATCTGTGATTTGAAGTCTTCGAGAAGGATAGAGAACTGGCCCGGAGTTATAGCCACTATAAAGGATTTGTTGAATCGATTGAACGAACGGGTCGATTTTGGAATAGATGTACCATTTGCATTTACCGTCGGAGATGAGTTTCAGGGGGTTCTGTCCTCTGTGAAAGGCATAGTGCCCGTATTTCGCTGGCTCCGGTACAATCTACCTGTTCCCTTTTACTGTGGTTGTGGTATAGGAGCAGTGGAGTATGCCGGGGAGGATTTCACCACCATGAGGGGAAATGCATTTTACAGGGCCAGAGACGGCATCGAATATGCGAAGAGAAAGGGCAGGAAATTCGTCCTGCGATCGGACAGAGACGAACTGGACAGTCTGGTCAATGGCATATATTTTCTCATCCAGGTGATAGAATCCCGATGGACGGACAGACAGAAGGCACTCGCATCTTACTATATACTGAGCGGACAGCCCCCTTATGAAAAGATAGGCCGTGCTTTTGGAATAACGAAGCAGGCAGTTTCTAAGCATCTGAGGTCTGCAGGGGTCAGAGCCATAATCGAGGGGGAAGAACTGGTTTTGAAGCAGTTGAGTAAAATTTAAGCATGGATTTGAATTTTCTCTGGAAGCATCTGGAGCACATACAGGGTCAAATTGAGCGGGCAGATAATAAAATTAACCTGCTTCTGGTTGTCCACCTTGCCCTTGTTCCGTTTGCCGTAGCCCTTATCTATCGTGTAGTTCTTGAAAAACCGTCCTGTATATTAAAGTTTCCCGTTTGTTGCCTGTTCTCTGTTTTCATAATCGCCGCTCTATTTTTCTTTTGGTTCGAATGGAATTTCGTTCAGATGTTCAGAAAGACAGTCTCTCCAAGGGTCAATGCTCAGAGTTATCTGAATGATAAGGAGTATAAATCTATAGTGTTCTGGAATCATATTGCTGATAGGAGGAAATTCGAGAGTTTCGATGCGTTTAATAGGGAGTATAAGGAAGAACAGGTAAAGAGAGACATAATGGAGCAAATTTATGTAAATTCCCATATTGCGAAGGAGAAATTTGATTATGTGCGTAAAGCCTATAGAAATCTAAAATTCTCTGTAATCTTCCTCCTGTTTATGGGCATATCTGCGCTCTTTTATTTGCTTATGTGTGAACCTTTACAGCCGAAGGCAGGGCTATAAAGGAGGCTATGCCCATGGCAAGGGAGAAATAGAATGCTCCCGTGGAACCTGCCTGCCCGAATATGCTTCCCGCTATCAGGTTTCCGATGAACATAGAGATTCCGACAATCAGGAAATAGGTTCCGAACAGGGTTCCCTTCATATCTTTAATGCGTCCCAGGTGGGCTTTCGGAAGGGTTTCGAACAGACCGAAGAAGATCCCGTACAGGGAGGTGGCGATTAATGGATTTCCCCCGTATATCATAGAAAATGAAGAGGCAATGAGGAAGAGCGGCAGGGTGAAGACCATACCGTTCCATCTATCGTATATCCGCCCCCCTATGAGGGAGGAGATTGCATAGAGGATGTTGAATATGAGGTAATTTGTGGCTATAATCTTCCCCTGATGGCCCTTCAGTAGATAGAATCCCACGGATATTGCCCCCATCGAGACCATGGCCATGAATACATAGAATCCGGCGGGGATATTCTTCAGGGATACTTTGAACCGCTTTGTGGTTTTTATGAGCGTGTCCTTTATCAGGAACAGGAGGCTTATTGCTAAAACTGCTGGAATCAGTGCGATTATCAGGATGGAGCGGGTTGAGAAGTGGGGCAGGAGCAAGAGGAGTATCAGGGGGCCGGCTATGGCTCCGAGGGTGTCTGCAAACCTGTGGAGTCCAAATGCAAAGCCCTGTTTCTCCGGAGGCAGTCCTTCTGACATCAGCGCATCTCTGGGCGTGGTCCTTATCCCTTTTCCAATCCTGTCCACGAATCTTCCTGCCACTATGTGAATTCCGGATGTGGCAAAGGGGTATATGGCTTTTCCCAGGGTGGATATCGAGTACCCTGCGATTACCAGGGGCTTGGCCCTGCGAAACCGGTCATACAGAAGACCGGATACCAGCTTGAGGATGTTGGATGTCAGCTCCGCTATGGCTTCCATAAGGCCCATATAAAAGGGCATGTTCATCTGAGTGATCATTATGGCCAGGAGGGGGAAAATCATTTCGCTGGACATGTCCTGAAAGAAGCTGACCAATGAGAAGATTATTAGATTATACATGCTGAAAAGTTTACGACAATGTCTTCGGGCAAACTCTAAAAGCGGGCGGAAGCCCGCTCACTGCCCCATGTTGCTTATGGTCCTTATCCGTGTATATCCCTTGTGGCAAACTGTGCAGTTGTTGAAGTAGTAAAGGGCAATGTCGTTGTGGTGCAGATGTATGGAGGGGAGGGGATTGTACTTTCTGTATTTCTTCTCCTGATGACAGTAGTAGCATGTGGTCATGGCCTCCTCCCACAGGGCGATGGCTTTCTCCTTGTCTCCCTGTTTGAGAACCGGAGGCAGTTCCTTGAAAATCAGGTTGTTCCTCTTTCTGGCCATTTTGACGAAGTCCTCGGGCATCTTCTTCATCATGGGACCGGCAATTACGAGATTTTTGAAGCATCTCTTTATGTAGTCGGGGCTTTCTATGAGTTCGAGGGCGGCATCGTAGTAGCCCTTTTCTATCATTCCCCTCAGGCGGACGAAGTTGAAGAAGCCTTCGTATGCACCCACTTTGAAGTTCAGCCTCACGAATGACAGGTAATCCACCGCCTTCAGGATTCCATCTTCCGGCCCGTACACGAACATTATCTGCCTGTTCCCATCCTTTACCACTTTTATGGTTGCCTTCTTCGAGTTCTTCTTTATGAGCTTTTTGAAGAGGTCGTTTTTGGTTCCAATCACGATGAGATTTCCGTCGTAATCGGTGTTCCTGTCGAAAATTACCAGATCCGGAAACCGCTTCTCTGCATACTGCCGGGCGGATGAACCGAAATCCTTTGTCCACTGGCCCAGGAAATAGGCTATCTTATAGCTGGAGAGGATGATGTAGGGGGATTCATCCGGTGATACCAGGATCTTCACATTGGGAATTGCCACTTTGTAGGAGTGAAAGGGGGTACCCCTGTATGCTTCTCCGAACTTTATGTAGGGAAAAAGCCTGTCTGCGAACTTCGGTTCGATACTTATCTGCGAGACAAGTGCCAGTATCAGCATGAAAAAATTTTACTGTATATGTCGGTTTTTGATGGGATATGGGAGGTGCTGGGTAGGATTGGAAGGACTTTTGTGCTGTGGAGTCTGGAATACCCAAAGTGAGAAAATCATATAGACTGCTGGAGGGCGAGGAGTTTAGTTTTTCTATTGAAGGAGATGGCCTTAGCATGGATATATCTTGAGCAGTGATGCCTTTTTCCAGGGTAGGGACATAGCTTTTCCCACCACACTGAGGACAGTTCTACATACTGCCCCTGGGAAGCTTTCCCCTTTCCTCTGCAGACAGTCATAACCTCAACATCGGGTAATTTGAGCCCGTCAAAACCTCTGTCTCCAATCATAACACTTTCCCTTAAAATGCTTCTCAGATAAGGAGGGACATATCCTCAAGATTGTGTAGGAAATTTTACTCTTTTAATCAGCCGGAGTTCACAGGAGGCATCGTTAAAGGCTGGCAGGGTTTTGAGCCAGCGGGAAAACAGAGAACAGGGACATAATCTCCTGCCTTCTGACCTGCCTGAAAACAGCTCCTATGAGAGTGGTAGAGAAGGAAGCATTATCGATAAGGGACCTGAAATAAAATCCCATACGAGGAAACCTCTTGCTCAAATCCATCAGCATGTCCACAAACCTCTCCTTTTCAGCCTCCTTCCCGGGCAAATTCCTCCTTAAGG
>Ga0256833_1001619_pt1 | contig 16421 bp, 14 predicted proteins | sample 356284metaG_FD_190535 | JGI IMG/M metagenome (GOLD analysis project Ga0256833, IMG submission 190535) | Hydrothermal vent microbial communities from Mid Atlantic Ridge, Atlantic Ocean - 356-284 | ecosystem: Environmental > Aquatic > Marine > Hydrothermal vents | place: Atlantic Ocean: Mid...
GCTGGAGGGGATCCCTGTTCTACGCTCGATTTCCCGGGGATCCCCTCTTCCGAGGAATATGTAGTCGAACACCTCGGGCTCGAGCTGCTCGGCTCTTATACCGTAGGCCTCGGGGTGCTGGGTGTACTTCGCTATGGTGTAGTAGGCCATGTATATCGTCGAGTCGCTCAGGCTCTCCACGACCCACTTAGGATCCCAGGGAAGGGGGGTGCCAAGCTCCCTCTGATGGGTGCACGCCCAGTCCCGGTACCAGTCTATCAGCTCGTGGAAGGTCTCCCTTATGGTTTCGGGGTAAAACCTCATCCTATCAACGGCCTCGTGCGCCAGCTTCTTCCACTCGGGCTTGCTGTAGAGGAGGAACCACTGGTCACTCACTATCTTCACGTGGGTCCTAGCGCCGCAGCGGCAGTAGACCCTCTGCGGTAGCGTGTACACCTCCAGGGCGTCGCCCCTCGATACGAGCCACTTGATTATCTCCTCTTTAGCCTCGCTAACCCTCCTACCAGCCCATTGCCCGGCTGCCTCGGTGAGGACGCCTACGTGGTACTCCTTGCTGTATATCTCCTTGGTCGCCTCCTCGAGCCTCTCCTTCTCCGATTGGCTCTTGATCCCCCTCCTCACAACAGCGTCGCGGGCCGGGATCTCGCTGTAGCCCTCAAGCCTTATCAGGGGCTTGGGCTTGACGCCCTCGACTATGGAGGGGTCTACACCGTACCTCTCGAGTAGCGCCGGGTTCGCCTTGAGCTCCTCCAGGGCTACGTAATCGAAGGGAGCGTGGGCTGGGACACTCATAACGATGCCCGTGCCTAGCTCTGGATCCACGAAGCTGGCTGGCAGTACGGGCACCCACTCTCCTGTGACGGGGTTATACACCCTCCTACCTATCAGGTCGACGGCCTTCACGGAGGATTCGACCTCGACCCTGTGCTTCTGGTCTGAGAGCTCCTCCGCCATGTACCTGTTCAGAACCCACCTCTCCCCGTCTACGAGGGCTATCAGGTACTCGGCGTCGGGGTGCACCCATAGGTTCGTCACGCCGTAGACTGTCTCGGGCCTGAAGGTGAGAGCCGGGTATATGAGGCCGTCCTCGCCGCGGAACTTTATGATGACGGCCCTCTCGGGCCCTATGCCCGCGTACTCGTCAGGCCTATCGTGGTCGCCGACAACCTTCTTCTCCTTCGGGCACCAGACAACTGGGTGCTCCCCCTTACCTATGAGCCCCCTCTCCCTCAGCTTGAGGTACTGCCACTCCACGAACCTGCTGTAGGGTGGGTTGAGGCTTGTCGTGTGGAACTCCCTCCTCCAATCTATACTCAGGCCGTAGCGCTCGAAGTCCCTCCTCCACTCTTTGGTGAAGTACTTCACCCACCACGCTGGGTCGTAGAACTTCTCTATTTCACTCTCCGGCACGCCCATCTCAAGCAGCATCCTGCGGACGCGCTCATCACCCTCCCTAAGCCTCAGGGCCGAGGCGACGATGGGGCCTCCCGTTGCATGCCATCCCTGGGCGAATAGCACGTTGTAGCCTCTCATCCTCTTGTAGCGAGCCGCTATGTCGACCCTTAGGACGGTGAAGGCGCTCCCGAGGTGTGGTAGGGCGTTAACGTAGGGGTAGGGGAATGTGATGAAGAACTTGGGCTTCGAGGGGTCGGGGTCTGCCTCGAAGAGCCTTGCCTCCCTCCACCTCCTCTGCCACTTCTCCTCGATACCCTTCAGCCTCTCCACGAGCCTCCTATCAACGCGGGGGCCCATCACTGGCCTTAGAGCTGCATCTCCACCCGTCAAGCGCTCACCCCCCGAGGACGAGGCTGTAGCTGTGCTTGGCGGCCGCATTGAAAGGCTAACCTAGACGCGGCCTGGCAAGCAAAGGCTTCAGCCACCTCTCGGGGCTAGCGGCCTTAGGATGGGTATATTAGCGTTAACCCTGCCCCCCTAGAAGCCCGTGAGCGTAGATCCTCTTGAGGCCGAGAAGGATCCTTGAGAGGGGTATCTCTACCGGGCAGACGTAGTCGCACCTCCTACAGCCCAGGCATAGCATCGAGAGTCCCGCTGCCGCGTCGACGCCCATAGTTATAGCCGTCCATATGACCCCCATAGGCCCCCCGTAGGCTGGGCCTCCCCAGAGGTTGGCCGTGTGCTGCCAGACGGGGCACTCCCACTGGCATCGGCCGCAGCGGATGCAGCGTAGCTGCTCTCTCAGCAGCTGGTTCCTAGAGGCCTCCAGTCTACCGTTGTCAAGTAGGACTACGTGTAGCTGCAGGGGGCCGTGGGCCCCCCTAACCCTCACGTGCTCTATGTCGGCTGTGGCGCTGGGGCCTGATATCACGTTTATGTAGTTCGGCGGGTAGAGGCCGTCATACGCCGCCTGGACTAGGGCCACCTTAATAGCGTCCATGAGGGTGGGCACTATCTTCTCCACGCCGGCTAGGGCTATGTGTATGGGGGGCAGCCCCGTCACGAGCCTTATGTTGCCCTCATTCTCCACGAGTACTATGGAGCCCGTCTCCGCCGCTATGGCGTTGGCGCCGCTTATGCCGACATCAGCCCTCTCAAACTTCGACCTTAGGAAGGACCTGACCATCCTCACCATATCCTCGGGCCTAGCCCCCTCGGGTACCTCGAACCCCAGCTTCTCCCTGAGGAGCGAGGCGACCCTCTCCCTCGAGAGGTGTATGGCGGGCGCCACGCTGTGCATGGGCTTCCCGCCCTCCAGCTGTATTAGGAGCTGGCCTAGATCGGTCTCCCAGACCTCGTTTCCGAGGCTCTCCAGGTACTCCCTTAACCCTATCTCCTCCGCAGTCATGCTCTTAGACATTACGACTAGCTTCCCCCTGCCGACGATTCTCCCCACGATCTCCCTGGCCTCAGAGGCGTCGGATGCCAGGTACGCCTTGCCCCCAATCCTCTCAATGCTCTTCATAGCCTCCTCGATGTAGTAGTCGAGGTTGCTTATCACCTCCTCCTTGACCCTCCTCACCTCGCGGGCCAGCTCCTTGAGGTAGGGGTGGGAGTCTAGGATATCCGGGACCTTCTCCTCGGCATGACCAGCGGCTCGCTTCACGCTCTCCTGGAAGAACTCGTCGTCGAGGACCCTCCTAATCTCGCCTAGGGCTTTACTGAGGGGATCCACTGCCAGGCACCTCGGCTTCAACGACCTCTGCTATATCAAGTATCCGGAGGCCCAGCTTGTTGGCCCTAGAGAGGTTTGTGTAGCATATGGGGCATAGGACTACCACGTTCTTCGACTTCTCCGCCAGCTCCTTAAGCCTGGTCTCTGCTATCTTAGAAGCGAGCCTCGGAGCCACAGACTCGACGGGGCCCCCGCAGCAGTATGTGGCCTCCCTGCTCCTCCTCGGCTCGAGGACCTTTACGCCGGAGCGCTCTAGGATCTTACGCGGTTCGTCTATTATGTGGAGGTACCTAGCATAGAAGCATGGATCGTGTATCACCGCCTCGCTAACTAGGCCTCTGAGCCTTATCCTCGACTCCTCAGCAGCCCTCGACAATACCTCGAGGTAGTTTACTACTTCGAGGTCGAAACCGTCAACATATGACGGGTAGACATTACGTAATATATTCGTAGTGTGAGGGTCAACCGTTATCACCGTAGAGGCTCCATGCTCCTTGAGCTTCCTGTAGACCCTGCCTGCGACCTCTGCGAAGGCATCGTCTAGGCCAAGGTCGTAGAGTAGGACTCCACTGTAGAGGTCGTCCTCGTAGGGGTAGGCGTGCGCCACCCCTGAGGAGGACAAGAGCCTCGAGATGTTAGTGAGTATCCTCCTCGCGCGCTCGACTCTAGCGGGCTCCGGCGCCAGCAACGTCCTCGTTAGCTTGGGCGTGGCTATCAGGATCCTCGCAAGCCTCAAAAGGGTATCCGATACCCTGGAGCCCTCCAAAGCTGAGAGGTACCTGGTTAAGCTCTCGATATAGGGCATTAACTGGTAGAGGGCCCCAGTGTAGAGGATCACGGAACCCATTCGAGGGAGGCGCAGGGGGAGGGCCCAGGAGTAGATCTCCTCCATTGGGAGGGGTACGGGCAAGCCCACCCGGAGCGTGCTGTCCCTGAGGAACTCTAGGAGAGCCTTCAGGGGCGATGCAGAGGCCATATCAACCCACCAGCCTTAGGGGGATCCTCTCAGGGGCCCTAATTGCTCCCCTAGCTAAAAGCTCCCTCGCAAGCCTCACAACGCCCACTATATCGACTCCAGCGGGGCACCTCAGCATGCACGCGGCGCATAGGAGGCAGGTATAGATTCCAGCGACCCCCTCGGCGCTGATGGAGCCGTTCTCGACAGCTAGACTAGCCAGCCTCACGCGGCCCCGGGGACCGTAGCCCCTGTGGGGCCCGAAGGGCAGTGTTGGGCAGGCGGCCTCACAGAAGCCGCATGACATACACTTTGAGTACTCCCTCAGTATAAAACTCGCCGCCTCCCCAGGCTCCAAGGCGTCCTACACCACCTTCCCCGGGTTTAGAATTCCCTTGGGGTCAAAGATCCTCTTAATGGACCTCATAATCTCGAGGGCCTTAGCGGCCCCATGAGCCTCTAACTCCATCCTAAGCCCCTCCTTCTTGAGGGTTCCTATACCGTGCTCGGAACTCACAGTGCCACCCAGCTTCACGGCTATCTTCATGACCTCCAGGAACCACTCGTGGGCCCTCTTAGTCATGGCTGGATCCTCGGGGTCTATCCCTATGGAGGGGTGTAGGTTGCCGTCGCCTACATGGCCTCCTACGACCACATCGAACCCTAGATCGTCTGATACATTCTTTATCATCTCGACGGCGTCAACGAGCTTTGAGGGGGGTACTGCTATGTCCTCTATTATCACTAGGACATTGTCCTTACCCAGGTTCCTCCTAGCGTTCAGTACCTGGGATGGGAAGAGGCTCCTCCTGAGGTCCAATAGCCTCTTCCTCTCAGCCTCCTCGAAGCTTTGAGCTGTGTAGGTGCTCAAAGCCCTCTTAGCCATTATATCCCTTAGTGTTGAGAGCATCCTCTCGGTTGCCTCGTAATTGACGTCAACTCCCACAAGGAGCATGTTGCCCTCAGCCCTTATGGAGGGCTTTATGTAGCCTGCAGCGGCTGCCACGGCTTTCGAGTCCATAAACTCCATTATGTAGGGGTTTATCCTGCTCGACTTAATCTCTATAACGGTTTCCATTAGGTCGCTTAGTTTATCGTAGAAGGCAACTGCCACGACGACGTTCTCTGGGAGCGTGGTTATCCTCAGGACGGCGTCTGATACGAGCGCTAGAGTACCCTCAGAGCCGACTATGAGCCTCACAAGGTCATAGCCCTGCCTGCATTTAGTCGTCTTACACCCTATAAACATCGTTGTACCCTCCTCGTCGGGCAGTGTTATGGTTAAGCCTAGAACCCAATCCCTCATGGTACCGTACTTAGCCCCCCTCATGCCCCCGGCTCCACTGTTAACCGCGCCCCCGATAGTCGCGACGGAGCTGCTAGCTGGGTCTACGGGGAACATATAGCCATACTTTGCAAGTTCAACGTTTAAATCGTCAATCCTAACACCGGCCTCAGCCCAGACGTAGCTGTCAACAATGCTGACCTCCCTTATCTTCCTAAGCCTGGACGAGCTAATCACTACACCCCCCTCAAAGGGGACTGCAGAGCCTGAGAGGCTCGTGGTGGAGCCCTGAGGGTAAATGGGGATCTGATACTTGTAAGCGGTACTCGCTATTATAGAAACGTCATCCACGCTCTCGGGAAACGCTACTGCATCAGGCATCTCATCGGCTGAAATACCCTCAGGCTCCCTAATGTATAGTGAGACCACGTCGGGGTTGTCGAAGACCTTATCTCGGCCAAGGCGCTCACGTAGAATTTCTACAATACGGCTATGCCTACTTTTACTCAAGCTCTAGCACCCTCTTCTAGGAAGATATTAATTGTGCATGGAGTTATTAGCCTTTCCCACTATCTCCCAGGCAATGCCTCCGGGCCCACTCAGTGGTGCCCGACGCAGCGTTGTTTAGGGGTATATCCTGTCTCTGAAGCGGGGGAAGGGTATCGAGTCCCTTATGTGGTCGAGGCCAGCTACCCACATGACGAGCCTATCCACCCCTAAGCCGAAGCCGCTGTGGGGTACGCTACCGTATCTCCTCAGGTCTAGGTACCACTTGTACTCCTCCGGGTCTAGCCCCTCCTCCTTTATCCTGGAGAGTAGGATCTCGTAGTCGTCTTCCCTCTCGCTGCCACCTATTATCTCGCCGTAGCCCTCAGGCGCCAGCAAGTCGAAGCCTAGGACGACCTCGGGCCTGTCCCTGTCTACCTTCATGTAGAAGCTCTTAATATGCTTGGGGAAGTGTGTGACGAAGAAGGGTGTGTCGAAGTAGCTCGTCAACACCCTCTCCTCGTCCGCGCCGAGGTCGTCGCCCCACTCTACGCTGACACCCTTCCTCTTGAGTAGCTCTATCGCCTCGTCATACGTTATAGCCGGGTAGTCGGGCTTCGATGCCCTCTCGAGGGCATCGATGTTCCTGCCGAGCAGCTCCAGCTCCTCAACCCTCTCATCTAGTACCCCCTTGACAGCGGCCGCTGTCAGCTCTGCGGCCACTCGCATGGAGTCCCTCATGTGGGCCCAGGCCTCCTCCAGTTCTAGGTGCCAGTACTCGTAGAGGTGCCTCCTCGTCCTGCTCCTCTCCGCTCTAAAGCTCGTTGTGAGGCTCCACACCCTCTCTAAGCTATAGATTAGTGCCTCGAGGTAGAACTGGGCGCTCTGGCTTAGGTAGGCCTTCCTGCCGAAGAAGTTTACCTCGAACAGCGTGGCGCCCCCCTCAACGGCGCTCTGGGTCAGTATCGGCGGGCTCACCTCCCACCATCCGTTTGACTCTAGGTACTCCCTCATGGCCTTCAGGGCTGTGTGGCGTATCCTCCACACCGCGGTGAGCCTCCTACTCCTAATCCAGAGGTGCCTCACGTCTAGGAGGTAGTCTACCCCCTCCCCACCCTTTATCGGGAAGTCCTCGGCCCTACTGTGGAGCACGAAGCCCTCGGCCCGCAGCTCAGCACCCCCAGGAGCCCTTGGGTCGGCCTCGACCCGGCCCCAGGCCTCCACGGCCGACTCTATCGTGGCCTCCTCCGCGGCCTCCACAGCCTCGGGAGGGGCCTTAGAGCGGTCTACGACAACCTGCATTATGCCCTCTGAGTCCCTGATTACAACGAATATCTTACCGCCTAGATCCCTCTTCCTGTAAACCCAGCCACGTATCCTGGCCTCCTCGCCTGATCCCAGCCTCAGTGCCTCCCTAGTCTTCAATAGCCTGGGGAGAGCCTCCAACTACTTCACCCTACCTACCAGGGCTCCGAGCCACTATTGGGCTCGGGGTTAAATTAGGGTGTTCAGGCAAGCCCTCGGATCATTGGCGCTTAATCAACCCTCCCAGCCTGGCCCCCTTCAGCGTGGAGGAGCCTCCTCAGGGTCTCGAGGCAGTGCTCGCGCGCAGCGCCTGCGTCGCCGTTGAAGGGGTCCTCGCTGATCCTACTCTTGAAGCGTAGGTTAACTACCTCCACGCGCTTCGGTGATACGACTACCACGGCCTCGCAGGAGGGGTTTAGGGGTAGATAGCAGAGCTTAGAGGGTCCTCCGCTCTCGAGCCAACCCCTGCAGTTCTCCGGGGCGCCCTCGAGCCTCTCGTATACGTCTATCGAGTATAGCCTCTCGCCTCCCCCCTCCACGACGACGACCCGGTAATGGGAGTCGAAGTAGTGCTCCCTAATCGAGGCGCACAAGGCGGGCCCCCTACCGCTGCGGGGCTGGCAGGGGGCTCGCTATCTCTAGCCTGCCCCCACAGAAGGGGCACCTGTACTTGAGGGCCCTCGCATCGGCGGCGCAGAAGTAGGCCTCATACTTCTCGGCACACTTGGGGCAGTAGTATACCACCTCTACCTTCCTAGCGGCCCCCGGCTTCTGGCCTGTGAGGCTGAGCCTCCTCCCACAGACTCTACAGTACACGGTAACCCAGCCTATGTGGCCCCACGAGTTCGTCCCCTTGAGTAGGCCTATAGTCAACCTAACCCCCCCGAGCGAGCTTTGGGCCGCGCGTTTAAATCCTCTTTAGTGGGCCCTACCACCTAGAGCATTCCAAGGGTGTTGGATGCGTTGGTGTCGAAGCCAATCATAATAGTGGCAGCGCTCTTCGTGGCCACGATAGTATCGGCCGTAGTCGGGTATTCCTTCTACCACTCGTACAAGGCGATCGTTGCAAGCCTGGAGGTGCCGCCGACGCTTGAGGACGCGCTCTCCAGGGTCTCAAGCCTACGCTACACCATGACCTACTATAATGGCAGCACCTGGATCGTGTTAATCAACGTAGACAACGTCCATAGGAGGCTGAATATAACCTACATGACCGGCAACGGGACAGTCCTACGCTACTATCTGATAGGCTACTCGGGCAACCAGATAATATACGCTGAAGAGGTTGACCCGAGAAATAACAATAGGACGACCCTCAACATAGCGGATATAGAGGGGCCCCTGCGCACGAGCATGAAGGTACTGGTAGCGCCAACGGGTGAGACCGGGGTAACACCCTTCCCGGGCCTGGGGCCCCTCTACGCCCTCTACACACTAACGAAGAGCCTCTCCATAAACTGGCTTAACCCCTCCGCCAACAGAGTTCAGGTACGCTGGGCCCCGGCATCGTTCGAGATGGGTGGCAAGAAGTACACCGCAGTCACACTCGAGATAGTGACACGCGGCACATTCATACCCAACACGCCCTACAGCGCGCTCTCGAGGGTGATAGCGGTGGCGGTAAACTACAAGGGGGTAATCGTGTTCCCCTACATAAAATACGAGGCGGGGGAGACCTCCCTAACACTAAAGCTCTCCTCAATAAAGCTCACAAGGTGACCCGCTGACGGCGTTAACCACCTCTCCCGAGCCTCTCCGGGTAGCAGCCTAGATTCCGGTACCTCATTGGAGAGTCCGGGGATCCCTCCCCCCACTGCACATTGCTAAGCTAGAACGGGATAGCCCCCTCAAGGTACTACCCTATAAGGGAGTCGCGGGAGGGTGATGTGCATGAGCAGTAAGGGTCTAAGGATAGTGACGTTCAAGGTAGACCCCCCAACACTAGAGGCCTTAGACAGGCTAGCCGCCACACTAGGGGTAAGCAGGAGCGACCTGATAAGAGAGGCCATAGAGAGGCTCCTAGACGAATACGGGGTTCAAGTCGATAAGAGACTCGCACTCAAGGACGAGTCCGAGGAGCTGGTAACTATTGAGATCACTCTATAGCCGCATTACCCATAAAAACCCAGAACCCATAAGCCACCAGACGGGTGCCGCCGTAGCTCAGCTGGTAGAGCGCCGGACTCATACGGCCCCTATGGGGTAGCCGAGGTCGCGGGGGGCCTGGGAGATCCGGAGGTCCCGGGTTCGAATCCCGGCGGCGGCACCACGCTCTCCCAGGCCCCCAACAATCACAACGATCCTCCGGCTGCTAGGTTTCGGCAAGGCGGGCAGCGGGGAAAGAGCGTGCGATGCCTTAGGGGAGGGGCTATCGTGTTGTGTGAGCGTTGTGCCCTATTTCCTCACACGGGCTTTAGCGTTCCAGTCTATTGATTCGAGTGTCCCCCTCAGCGTTATTATCTCCTTGAGGACCTCGTCTCCGGGCTGTGGTAGGCGGTTCTCGACTGCTAGCGCATAGTATAGCTCCGCGGCATACTCGAACGCGCTATCGCCCGTGGATCTCGAGGCATCTAGTAGTAGGAGGACTGCTGCTGCATCCGCGAGCCTCCTGAGGGACTCCTTGGCCCTCCACTCGGCGTGGGCAGGGTCGTCCTGTAGGCTCTTTATGGTCGATCTCGCTAGGTTCTCCGCCTTCTCTGCTAGTGAGTGGTTCTGCTGGCTCCTAGCTATCTCCTCTACATCGTCTAGGAAGGGCTCGTGGGCCTTCTTCTTCCACATGGCCTCGAGCATGTCTAGGGCTTGGATGTTGCTAGTGCCCTCCCATATTGGTGTGATGAGTGCTTCTCGGTGCCACCTCTCCACGGGGAACTCGTGGAGGAACCCTATGCCCCCGAATACCTCCATGGCGGTCCTAGAGACGGCCGCGGCTATGTCGGCGGTGAAGTTCTTGGCTATGTGGGTCATCAGCCTGGAGTAGTGGTACACACTGCTATAGGGGGGCCTGCTCCTCCACCCCGTGTCGAAGAGGCTTATTGCCTTCATTGTTACTGCTAGCCCCGCCTCTATCAGTAGCTCGGACTCCAGGAGATCTCTCGCCAGCAGTGGGTGATCCCTTATGAGTCTCCCGAACGCCCTCCGCGTGGAAGCGTAGCCGAAGGCTTCTAGGTACGCCTTCCTAGCGATGCCCATGGCTCCTATGGAGTTCGCTATCCTAGAGACCATGAGGTCCTCCATGGTGTAGTATATCCCGTGCTCCTTATCGCCTACCAGGTACGCCTCGGAGCCCAGGAACTCTACCTCCCCCGTGGGCACCGCCACAGTGCCGCTCTTCCACTTGAGCCTGCGAACCCTATAGTTAAGGGAGCCGTCGCTCCTAAGCCTCGGGACCAGGAAGAGTGCGAGGCCCTTGGCGCCAGGCCTAGCCCCCTCGGGCCTCGCCGTGGCGAGGGCTAGATCCGCTATACCCGCCCCACTGGCGAAGTACTTGTACCCGCTGAGCCTCCAGAGGCCCCCGGGCGCCTCCACCGCAGTCGTGGTGTTGGCGCCGAGGTCGCTGCCCCCCTGGACCTCTGTGAACCATGTAGCGCCCCAGAGGAGGGGCTCCTTTATGCCTGCCAGGCCCATGTAGTAGTCCCTTATCCTCTCGTCCCCGTACTTGTAGAGCGCGTAGGCGGTCTGGATGGTTATAGTTAATATGCATGAGAGGCCGGGGTCCCCCACGAGGTATATGCCAGCGTAGTGGTGGTGCCAGGATCTCCCCTCGAAGGGGTGTCTGTTGACGCCGAACCTGGAGACCAGATCCTCTAGCACGACCCTCTCCATGGGGTCGAGCCAGACTATGTCGGGGTTCTCGCCAAGATAGCTCCAGTTCACAAGCACGGGCTCGCTCAGCCTATCAACCCTATACGCGACCTCGTAGACCCTACTACCAACGTAGCCTCCTAGATCCTTGAAGTCGGGCTCCTCCCCGGTGTAGTACCTGAGCAACAGCCTGTAGGGCTTATCGACGGTGTAGTGGTTAATCCCGTAGGCCGGGCTCACGTATTCAAGCCCTGCAAGAGGCAAAGCCGAGCACCGGTGATGTAGGAGTGGCGGGAGAGAATTATATGCTGCAAGGCCTCGCTCCACCCTTACGGGCGCTCTTCAGCCACTTATGGGGGAGGCCAGCCTCCTCAAAAGGATCACGAAGCCTGTGTGGCCCACTATCCTAGTGGCGGGCCTAACAGCCCCGGGGCGGGCCTCGAGCTCCCTCTTAATAATCTCAACCACCTCCTGCACGGCATATCCCGCCCTAGGGGCCTCCAGGGCCATCCTATCGACCTGGTTATAGGTTGGCACGAAAACCACGAGGGGCGCCCCCACCCTTAGGGATTGATGGAGCGCCCTAGCCGCCTCCCACGGGTCGGGGAGGTCTAGGAAGCCGGCGTCGAGCCCCCTCTCAGGCACCCCCCTCCTCACATCGCCGAGCCTCAAGTCAACGCAGTCTAGTAGACCCGCTCTCTCCAGGTTCTCCCGGGTAGTCTCGAGGGCCTCCCTCCTGGTGTCGTAGCCTATCACGAGGCCTCCACTGCAGCACACCCACGAGGCCAGGAGGGCGGTGAGGAACCCGCTCCCGACGCCGGCCTCGACAACCTTCATGCCGCATCGGAGACCCGCTGAGACGCCTATGTAGCCCAGATCCTTGGGGTATATGACCTGGCCGGCGTGCCTGAAGGCGTGGTAGTACATGTCGCGGAGCGTTGGAGGTAGAAGGTACGCCCTACCCCGGGGGAGCTCGACTGTGGAGCCCCAGGGGGCCCCAACTATATCGGAGCCCCTCAGGGGGCCCGCGAACGTCGAGTAGTAAGCCTTGGGATCGGCTCTGAAGGCGTACTCGCGCCTCCTCCCATCGAAGCCCTCGACGAGCACCACCACCAAGCTGCCGGGCGGGATCCTCTCCTCCAAAGCCCGCTACCCGCTGGCAGGCTTGGATGGTGGGGTTAATCACCCGCGACCCCACCCGTCGCGGAGGCCCAGTTAATTAGCCTGGCCCTCGGCGAGGATTGGAGGTAACCGCCGCCCGTGGGCCGCAGGCTAGGGTGAGGCGGCTTGGGCAAGAGTAGGGCTGAGATTGAGGAGGAGGCTCTAGGCGTCCTTAGGAGGCTGGAGCGTATAGCTGGGGTCCAAGCGCTCAAGGCCATAAAGAGGGTTGCTAGGGCCCTACGGGCGGCGATACCCGCTAGGCATAGGGTTATGCTTGTGATCACGGGCTCCGACCCCGCTAAAGTTGGCGCCGTCACCGCCAGATCGCTCCTCTACTACGAGAAGGTTTACAGGCGGGTCGCCGGGAGGAGGCCCCTCGAGCTACTCTACATGTTCCACGACGAGTTCGACGATGCCAGGTTGAGGAAGGAGATAGTTAAAAGGGCCGTCAAGGAGAAGGCGAGCCTCCTCCACCAGACAACGGCCCGCTACGAGGATAGCGAGATGTACCTGGGCACGACGTTCCAGGCGCTCGTCCTAGACCTAACTAACGACCTCAAGCCGAACGATGTGGGGAGGCTTATAGGTGTAGTCGAGGGTGGGGGCTTCATCGTACTCCAGGCGCCCCCTTGGGACTCGTGGGACAACGCTATGACCCTATTCAAGAGGAACCTCCTAGTCCCCGGCTACGACGAGCCGAGGCACATATTCATAAGGTGGTTCAAGAGGAAGCTCATGGAGCACAAGAACATATTCATATACGACTCCGACAGGGAGGAGCTGATATATGGTGAGGCCTACAAGGCCCCCGCAAGGCAGAGGCAGGAGATCAGGATCCCCGAGGAGAGGGCCTTCCCCGAGGAGATATACAGGCTAGCCCTAACGAACGACCAGGTCAGAGTCATAAAGGCTATGGAGTGGTTCTACGAGAAGCCCCCGAAGGGTAAGAGGAAGGTCCTCGTCGTGACGGCCGACAGGGGCCGGGGCAAGAGCTGCGCTGTGGGAATAGGCCTCATAGGCTTGGTGCACCTACTCTCCAAGCACAAGCATAGGGTTAGGATACTAGTCACCGCCCCCAGCCTCAGCAACGTGCAGAGCCTCATGGAGCTAGCTCTGAGGGCGGCCGAGGTCACGGGCCTCGAGCCCCGGCCGGTCAAGAGGGGGAGGATGATACTCGAGATACAGGGCCGCGGCTTCAGCCTGGAGTACTGGGAGCCCGCTCAGATACCGAGGCTCAGCGGCGACATAGTGGCTGTGGATGAGGCCAGCGGGATACACGTGCCACTCCTCCACAAGATACTGAGGAGCCACCGCCGCCTGGTGTTCGCCGCCACAATACACGGCTACGAGGGGGCTGGGAGGGGCTTCAACATACGCTTCCTCAAGGCGGCCAAGGAGGATCCCGCCAATATCATAAAGCACCTGGACATGGATGAGCCGATAAGGTACGCTAGGGATGACCCAATAGAGAGGTGGCTCTTCGACGTGCTACTACTCGACGCTGAGCCCGCCGAGCTTGACGAGGAGGATCTAGAGGACATAGAGGCCGGGCGCCTCGTGTACCTCCGACTCGACCCGGAGTGGCTCTTCAGCCCCGAGGGAGAGCAGAAGCTCCGCGAGCTATTCGGGATATACGTACTAGCACACTATAGGAACGAGCCCGACGACCTTGGCCTCCTAGCGGATGCCCCCCACCACAGCATAAGGGCTGTCGCCACGGAGAGGAACGGTAAGATCGTCGGCGCGGCCCAGGTGGCGGAGGAGGGAGGGCTGGACGATGACCTCATAGAGAAGCTCCTGAGGGGCGAGAAGATAGCCGGTAACATAATACCGGATAGGCTCCTCAAGCACCTCAGGATAAGGGAGTTCGGATACATGAAGGGGTGGAGGGTAGTCAGGATAGCGACGCACCCGGAGGTTCAGGGTAGGGGTATAGGTAGCAGGCTGCTAGAGGAGCTCTACAAGGAGAGCATCGAGAGGGGCTACGACTGGCTCGGCAGCGGCTTCGGGGTGAACGAGCAGCTCCTCAGGTTCTGGTTCAAGAACGGGTTCCAGGCCCTCCACCTCAGCCCCGACCGGAACCCCGTCAGCGGCGAGTACACTACCCTGGTGTTGAAGCCGATAAGCGAGCGCGCCGAGAGGGCCGTCAACGTCGGCGTCAGGGAGTTCAAGTTCAAGCTGCTGAAGAGCCTCTACGACACCTACCGAGACCTCGAGACGGAGATAGCTATAATGATGCTCGACCAGCCCCCACCGGGCATTATACCCGGCTACAAGCCGGTCTTCACCCCCATACAGGCTGACAGGCTATGGGTCTACAACTGGGGCCCCATGACATACGAGGCGGCCAACGATATAATAGAGGTGCTCGCCGAGGCGTATTGGATGCAGAGCCCCGAGGAGAGACCCCCACTCGAGGGGTGGGCTAGGAGGATCCTCGTAGCCAAGGTACTCCAGGGCAAGAGCTGGGAGGCCGTGGCAGAGGAGTTGGGCTGGAACACCCATAGGGTCATGGTCGCGATGAAGGATATAGTGAGGAGGCTCTCGAGGCACTACCTAGGCCTCAAGGAGGAGAGCCCCGTTGGGGTAGAGCTCTCCAGGGCCGAGGAGGCGTGGACTCGAGGCGGGGATCCTACACGCTCGCTAGAGCCTCGGCGAGACCCCTCAGGGCGGCGGGGGGGTCAGGGCTCTTCATAACCACGCTGGCAACGAGCACGCCGTTGGCTCCTAGCTCCACAGCCCTGACCGCGTCCTCGGGCGATGATATACCCGCCCCGGCTAGTAGGGGCACATCCGCGACCCTCCTAACGGCCTCGAGGCTCTCAGTTATAACCTCGGGCCTAGCCTTCGAGACCGGGATCCCGGTCCCGATAAGCTCTGGGGGCTCCACGGCTATCATAGTGGGCCTAAGATACGCTGCAGCGGAGGCCTCGGCCGGCGTGTCTGCGCACACTATACTCTCCAAGCCCTGCCGCTTCAGGGCCTCCACGACCCGCGCTACGTCCCTCAGCACCATCTTCCTCTCACTATGGTTGACTAGGGAGCCCCTAACCCCGAGGAGCCCCGCCGCCTCCGCTGGCAGCGACCCGGTGTGGGCCCCGAAGCCTATAGGGTCTAGGTGCTGTAGGTACACGTCCTCGTGTATCCTGGTGAGCCTCGGGGCGACGGGTGCTGGGGGGGCTATTATTATCCTAACGCCGAGTGAGGACGCCAGCCTTGAAGCCTCCCTGGCTATAGCCTCGGCCGTCGAGTCGAAGGCGGTCCTATACGCCTTAAAGTTCACGACGAGAACCCTGCCTGCCACCCGCGGCCACCTGAGCCCAAGCTGTGGCGGGTAAGCTAATAAACGCCCCCCGCACCCCACTCCCCGGCCTTGGCTAAGGGGCTTGTTATCAGGGAGCGGTACGAGGCAACATGCATGGGCTACGATGAGCTCTACGCCGAGGAGCAGTGGGAGAAGTATGAGGCCTCCCTGCCGAGGATCCCGCCGAGGGGCCGCGTGCTTGACGCAGGCTGCGGCACTGCCCTCCTAGCCGAGTACATGAGTGCTAAGGGGCTCCTCGATGTGGTTGAACTCTACGTGTGCCTGGACTATAGCGGGTGCATGCTGTCACTAGCAGCCAAGAGGCTTAGGAGACTAGGGGTTGAGGCCTCCCTCCTCGTTGAGGGTAACGTGGAGTGGCTCCCACTCCCAAGCGGCTTCTTCGACGTTGTCTACAGCTTCACGGTTCTAGACCTAGTAGACGACCCCGAGAGGGCGCTGAGGGAGCTGCTCAGGGTGTCGAGGGGGCCCGTGGTCTTCTCGATGCTGAAGAAGCTGCCCTACAAGAACAGGTTCCTAGGCCGCTACCCGGCGCTCGCTGAGACGGGTAAGGACGTAATCTTCCTAGCCAGCCCTGGCCCTCGAGAGGAACTCCTCCACCTCCCTAGGATCGGGCACAGCGTGGGAGCCAAGCCTCGACACCTTCAGAGCAGCGACGGCTGAGGCGTAGTCTAGCGCTTCAAGCACGCTTGAGCCCCTTACTAGCATGAGCAGGGCTGCGGCCGCGAATGAGTCCCCAGCGCCGGTGGTGTCGACAACGGCTGGGGGCGTGTAGGGCTTGATGCGGCTCAGCCTCCCCGACTCGTAGAGGAGGGCTCCCCGAGCCCCCATCTTGACGATCACAGTGCCCGGCCCCCTAGACGATATTATCTCCGCAGCCTTCGCAGGCTCCTCTCCTGTGAGCAGTCTCGCCTCCTTCTCGTTTAGGAAGACTATGTCAACCATCCTGAGGAGGCGCTCGACTGCTCCCAGCCCC
>Ga0256833_1001620_pt1 | contig 16418 bp, 13 predicted proteins | sample 356284metaG_FD_190535 | JGI IMG/M metagenome (GOLD analysis project Ga0256833, IMG submission 190535) | Hydrothermal vent microbial communities from Mid Atlantic Ridge, Atlantic Ocean - 356-284 | ecosystem: Environmental > Aquatic > Marine > Hydrothermal vents | place: Atlantic Ocean: Mid...
ATCCCGTACCAGATAACGGATGAGGATGCCCGTGGTGGCCCACCATGCCACCGCCGCCAGCGCGGCGAGGTAGCCTTTCAACCGCCCCGTCATTGCCGCCGCTCAGCGCCGCTCGCGCCAGCGCAAAAAGGCTTTGGTGGCTTCGGCTGCAAAAGCAGGCAAGGCCAACAATGGCAACATCAACCGCCATTGCCGCCACCCCAACGGCACGGCGTTGAACACCGTATTCAGGCCGGGAATGTAAATCACCGCCAGCAACAGCAGCGCCGAAGAGAGAAACGCCCCGTTCATGAATTTGTTGCTGAAAAAGCCAATTTTGAAAAGCGGGTAGCGCTCCGAGCGGGCGGTGAAAGCCCGCAACAACTCGGAGAACGAAAGGGTGGCGAAGGCCATCGTTTCGGCAAATTGGGGCCGGTCGGGGTGAACATGCAACCCCACGGCGTAAGCACCCAACGTCACCGAGGTGATGGCGATGGTTTGAATCACGATCCCCAGCCACATGGGCTTGTTGATGATCGGCTCTTCTGGCGGGCGGGGAGGGCGCTCCATGATGTCGGGGTCGCCCTTTTCCATGCCCAAAGCCAGCGCCGGCGCGCCGTCGGTGATCAAATTAAGCCATAACAGTTGGATGGCGGTGAGCGGCGAGGGCAGGCCGGCCAGCGTTGCCAGAAAGATGACGGCAATTTCCGCCAGGTTGCACGACAGCAAGTAATAGACGAATTTGCGGATGTTGCTGTAGATCACCCGCCCCTGCTCGATGGCGGCCACGATGCTGGCGTAGTTGTCATCGGTGAGCACCATGTCGGCGGTTTCCTTGGCGACGTCGGTGCCAGTGATGCCCATCGCGATGCCGATATCGGCCTTTTTGATGGCCGGGGCGTCGTTCACCCCGTCGCCGGTCATGGCCACCACCTCGCCGTTGGCTTGCAGGGCTTCCACCAGGCGCAGTTTGTGTTGTGGGGAAACGCGGGCAAACACATCCGTGGCTTCGACGACCTCCACCCACTCGTGCTGGCCCAAGGCGTCCAGTTGCGCGCCGGTGAGCACGCGATGGCCGGGGCGCAGCAGGCCGATGCGCTCGGCGATGGCGCGGGCGGTGTTGGGGTAGTCGCCGGTGATCATCACCGTGCGGATGCCGGCGCGCTCGGCTTTGCGCAGCGCAGGCACGACTTCGGGGCGCGGCGGGTCGATCATCCCAAACAGGCCAACGAAAATCAGGTCGTGCTCCACCGTCTCAGGCGTGATCTCTGCCGGTAGCTCGGGGATGACCTTGTAAGCCACGGCCAGCACCCGCAGCGCCTGGCCGGTCAGTTCGTCGTTGGCGCGGCGGATGGCCTGCCGCATTTCCTCGGTCAGCGGCGCGGATTCGTCGTCCATCCGCTGGTAGCGAGAGCACAGGTCGAGCACCACATCGGGCGCGCCCTTGACGGCCACCGCATAGCCGTGGGGGGCTTGCTCTTCGGTGAAGGGCGACACGTCCTCGGTATGAGGGTCGCGAACGGCGTGGATGGTCACCATGCGCTTGCGCGCCGAATCGAAGGGGATTTCCGCCACCCGGGGGTAATCTTCCTCCAATTGTTCCCGAAACGCACCGGCCTTGGCCGCCGCCACCAAAAGCGCGCCCTCGGTGGGATCGCCCACAAGGCGGAAGGTTTGCTCCATGTCCCTGGCGCCAGAACTTTCCAGCACAGCATCGTTGTTCAACGCCGCCACCCACAGCGCGGTAGTGAGCGCCGGATAATCCCAGGGGACGATGGGTTGTCCATCGAGCAAGAAATCGCCTTTAGGAGTGTAGCCGCGTCCTGTGACTTCGAAAACATGACCGTCCACCCACACATGGGTGACGGTCATCTCGTTTTGCGTCAGGGTGCCGGTCTTGTCGGAGCAGATCACGGTAGTCGAGCCCAAGGTTTCCACCGAGGCCAGGCGGCGGATGAGGGCGTGACGCTTCACCATTTCGCGCATTCCCAGCGCCAGGCTGATGGTGACCACCGCAGGCAGCCCCTCGGGCACGGCGGCAATGGCCAGGCTGATGGCAATGAGGAACATATCCAGCGGGTCGAAGCCGCGCGCCCAGCCGACGACGAACACCAAGCCGCACACGGCCAGCGCGCCCCATCCCAAGGTGCGACCTAATTGGTCCAGCCGCCGCTGGAGCGGTGTGGCCTCGGTTTCCACCGATTGCAGCATCTTGGCAATCATCCCCAACTGGGTGCGCATCCCCGTGCTGACCACCACGCCCCGCCCGCGGCCATACGCAACCACCGTGCCCATGAAGGCCATGTTCTTCTGGTCGCCGAGGGGCACTCGGTCGCGAATGACCACCGAGGCGTCTTTGCTGACGGGAGAAGATTCACCGGTTAGGGCGGATTCGTCCAGGCGCAGGTTGACCGATTCCAGCAGGCGGACGTCGGCGGGGACGTAGTTACCCGCTTCCAGCAGCACGATGTCGCCGGGCACCACCTCCCGCGCCGGCACCACTTGCCGCCGCCCATCGCGGATCACATGCGCCTCCGGCGCAGCCATCTGACGCAATTTGGCCAGGGCTTGCTCGGCACGCGATTCTTGCACAATGCCCAAAATGGCATTCAGGATCACAATGGCCATGATGGCTGCCGCTTCTACCCAGTCGCCCAGAAAAGCCGAGATGACCGCCGCCACGATCAGCAACCAAACCACGAAATTGTTGAACTGCTCCCATACTTTGCGCCAGAAGGGCGGTGGAGGGGCTTCAACGAGTTGGTTGGGGCCGTAGCGCACCAGGCGGCGGCGGGCTTCTTCGGTGGTCAAGCCGCTCGGCGAAGTTGCCAGATGCTCCAACGTTTCGTCGGCGGGGAGAGCAATCCAGGTTCGAGGCGCATGCTCGGTCATAGCGGCTCCGTTAGGGATTGAGCGTTACCATGCGGCTGTTGAGGTACATCACCCCCGGCGGGGTGATGCCGTTTTCGCGCACCACCAGGCGCACACGCACCGGCTCGGTAAAGGCATAGGGAATGTCGGCTGAGAAGGCCGCATAGCCATCTGCGCCTGCGGTGGAGAGAGGTGCCGTGTGATAAAGCACGACCTTGCCTTTGTTGTTCACGGCGAAGATCTCCACGGCGTCGCTCACCCGCAGCGCCTGGCCGCTCACCTGAAGATGCCCACCCTGGACAGTTTCGAAAAGCGCAGGATGGGCAAACAGGATGGGGCTGCGCTCGGCAGTGCGATAACTGATTTGCGCCTGGCCGCGCTTGAGCAGGGTCAGAGGGATGGCATTCTGGAACAACGGGCGCCCAAGGGCGTCTTCCGCCACCATTTGCAAGCGTCCCATTTCCGCTTCGCCGCGAATTTCGAAGGGGATTTCGAGGTTGACTGAGAGCAAACCCCGCTCCGGGCGTTCTTCATCGCTCAAACGGAAAACGCGGCGGTAGAGCAGCCGTCCGTCTTCCCCCAGCAGTTCCACGCGAAAGGCGTCCACATAATCCACCTGCACGGCCATGATGGTTTTGAGCGGCGAAGTCACTCGCGAGCCCATGCCGGGGTAGAGGATTTGGAGGATGGCATACGGGCTACCGGAAATTTCGGGCGTGGGTGGCAGAGTGGGGGTGAGCGTCGGCCAGCGCAAGGGGTAAGCGGTGGCAGTAGGGGTGCCGACAGGGGGCGGTGTGGAGGTGGGCAGGGTGGTTGTGGGTGTCGAAGCCGCGGTCGGCGAGGCGAGGGCGCGGGCGGTAAGGGCAATCGCCGTGGGCAGATAGCCGGTGGGCATGGGGGTAGGGTAAGGCGCGACTTCGGCTTGCCGGAGGGTGCAGGCAGCAAGGGCGAGCAGGAGAAGAAAGGCAAGGTAGCGTTTACGCATGGTCACCTACCTCGGCGAGGACGCACTACTTCGGGACACTTCCACACCGGGCCGGGGTGGGCACGGCGCAGGTCGTTGAAAGTCGGCAGGATGCCGCAAGCGTAGCACTGGTGGCGGCAATCCTCGCGGGTGCGCTCTTGTTCACTCCAATGGTAATCGGTTTTCAGGAAACGCTTGCTGACCACCGGGCTGATGTGGTCCCAAGGGAGGGGCGCGTCGAGGTCGAGGGGGCGGTGGGCATATTCCCACGGCGAAAGGCCCTCGGCCTGAAAAGCGGCCAGCCAGCGTTCGTAGTCGAAGTGTTCGCGCCAGGCGTCGAATTTCGCGCCGCTCTGCCAGGCGCGGTACACCACCTTTGCCATGCGGCGGTCGCCGCGCGAGAGCCATACTTCCAGCATGGTTTCTTCGGGGCGGTTGAGGCTGAGTTTGAAGCCCCGGCCGCGCAGAGCGCGGCGCAGCAACGCCTGTTTGGCGCGGATGTTTTCCACCGTATCCGCTGGCGCCCACTGGAAAGGGGTATCCACCTTGGGGACGAAAGTGCTCACGCCGACGTGCACCTGCGCCCGCCGCCCGATGCGCTTGCGCCCCTCGCGCAGCACGGCGTGCGCCAGGTCGGCGATGGCCTGGACGTCGTCCAAGGTTTCGTGAGGCAGGCCGATCATGAAGTACAGTTTGAGGCGCGTCCAGCCGCGGCTAAACACCTCGCCCGCGATGGCCAACAACTGCTCGGTGGGGATGGGCTTGTTGATGATGCGGCGCATCCGCTCGCTGCCCGCTTCGGGAGCCAGGGTAAAGCCGCTCCGCCGGGTAACTTCGAGCGCGTCCATCAACTCCACGGTGAAGGTTTCGATACGGGAAGAAGGCAGCGAAATGCTGATGCCGCGCCCGCCGAAACGGCGGTTGACCTCCTGCACCAGTTCCAGCGCGTGACTGTAATCGGTGGAAGAGAGCGAAAGCAGGCCGACCTCCTCGAAACCCGTGGCTGCCAGGCCTTCTTCGATGGCAGTAACGATTTCTTCCACGCTGCGCTCGCGCACCGGGCGGGTGATCATCCCGGCCTGGCAGTAGCGGCAGCCGCGGGTGCAGCCGCGCATGATTTCGATGGCCAGCCGGTTGTGGACGGTGTCGATGTAAGGCACAATCAGGCGGGTGGGCGGCGGTGGCAGCACCGGCACGATGCGCTTGAGTACCTGCGGCGGCGCGCTTTCGCTGATGGGCGTCGTGCCTAAAAAGCGGCCTTCGGCATCGTAGGCCGGGCGGTACAGCGCCGGGACGTACACGCCCTGAAGACGCGCCAAGCGTTCCAGCAAATCCTGCCGCGAGGTACGGGCGCGCTTCCATGCTTGGTGGGTTTCGATGATTTCGTGAATGACCTCCTCCCCTTCGCCCACGGCAAACGCGTCGACGAACTCGGCCATCGGCTCGGGGTTGAAAACCGCGTGGCCGCCTGCGATGACGAGGGGGTGTTCCGCGGTGCGCTCGGCGCTCCAGATAGGGATGTCTGCCAGGTCGAGGGCGTTCAGCAGGTTGGTGTAGAGGGTTTCGGAAGGCAGGGTGAAGCCGATGATGTCGAAATCGGCGAGGGGGTGTTTGGTTTCCAGGCTGTAGAGGGGGATATGGGCGCGGCGCATGGCTGCTTCCATATCCGTCCACGGCAGGTAAGCGCGCTCGGCGAGGGCGTCGGGGCGGCGGTTGACCTGGTCGTAAAGGATGGCCAACCCCAGGTTGGACATGCCCAGGTCATAGATATCGGGAAAGACGAAAGCCACTTTGGTAGCGATGCTGCCCCAATCCTTGACCACCTGGTTGATTTCGCCACCGGTATAGCGAGCAGGGCGGATGACGGTGGGTAGGATGCGCTCTAAGCGGGTTTGCAAAGCCTGTGGTGTGGAGGGGAAAAGGCCCATGGCAACCATAAAGCGCGCCGAGGGCGCGCTGCAAAACAGGATACGATAGCGCTATTATACCAAAGCGGGCTAAAGAGATTGTCGGCGGGTGGGCGGTAAATTGAGGGATGCATGGCGCGTGTTGTGCTTTGTTGTATAATTTTTGTAGAGTTTCTTGCTTCCCTCAAACCCGAAGGAGCCTTCCAGATGAAACCTCAACGGTGGTACCCCCTGTTGTTTTTGGCAGGGCTCATCATGGCTTGCAACGTGCCTGCCTTCCCTTTTTCGTCCCCAAGGGCAGTGCCCACCAACCCTCCTTCTCTTCCAACGGCTGCCGCTCCCACGCTGACGCCCACCATCGCCGTTTCACCGACCGCTTCCGGCCCCAAAGATTGCGGCAATGCTGCCGGTTGCCTGATTGCGGCGGCGCGTGCCTGTGCGCCCGCCAATGGCACGTACACCCTCTCGCTGGATATGGGCGGTGTCACGGCCTCGACCATCATGCAGTTCACGATCCAAGGCCCCGACGCCGAGGGGATGTGCGCCTTCGAAGTCCAAACCGTGGGCAGCAGCGTGATGTACTCCGACGAAGCGCGTCAGCAACTGCGCGATAGCGGATTGAGCGATGAACAAATCGACGCTCAGGCGCAACAAATGGCCGAACAAATACGCGCCGACGGGCCACGCGGGAAATGCAAAGGCAAGGCAGAAGACCTGGCGTCCATGTTGCAAAATTGGCAACAAGGCAACTTTGGCAGCGAGGATTGGGCACCGTTTGTCTGCACCGGAGGTAATTTGGGGACGGGCGGCGAATCTCAACCGACCGAGACCCCTCAGCCCACGGAGACGCCATCTGCGGGAATCCCCACCCCCGTGCTTCGCTTCGTGAGCACCCGAACGGACAGGGGCTATGTCATCTACGAGTTCGCCGTGGACAACTGGCAGGCGTTTCCGCCCGAATTGTTCACCCCTGCGCCCGACCTCCCACCATGCGGCCTCAATCCAAATGCCTCCCGAACGTGGGTGGATCTGAAAGACGCGGATACCGACAAAGCCCTCAAAGGTTTTTGTGGCTTGAGCAAGCCCGGCAGTCTCAATGGGATTTGGTTTGCCGTCAAGGAGGGTGAAGCACCCCCGCGCGCCGTGATCGTGGATATCTGGGACCGGCGGGAAGACATCCATTATCTCTCCGCCCCCGTGACGCTACCGTAGTCATGCCGACGTGGTATAATGCTCCCCGCGGGCGGGTAGCTCAGTTGGTTAGAGCACTTCCCTTACAAGGAAGGGGTCGCAGGTTCAAGTCCTGTCCCGCCCACTGGGAGCAAACGGGCCATCAGGGCCCGTTTTTTCGTTGCGTTTGTCCAGAACTCAGCCCACTTTAACCCAACCTGTGCTAAGATAAAAGCAACAAGCCCGCGATTTTCGGCAGACGACAAGGAGGTTCTATGAGCGCCGACCTGCAAATTTACACCAAGAACCTGGAACTTACCGATCGTGTGCGGGAGCAGGTGGAAAAGAAAGTCCCCAAACTCACCCGCTACATCCGTGGCATTCAATCCACGCGGGTAGATTTGCGCCACGAACCCTCGGCACGCAATGCTCAGGACCGCTACATCGCTCAAATCACCGTGCGCGGTAAACGCTTCATTCTGCGGGCTGAAGAGCGGGCAGACGACATCTTGACGGCCCTCAACGCCGCCCTGGACAACATCCAGCGCCGCATCCGCCGCTACAAAGGCCGCCATTATCGCGACCGCGGCGAAGAGATGCTCGCCACCTTGCCGGAACCGGAGGAAGAGGCCGAAGGCCCTGCTATCGTCCGTCGCAAACGCTTTGCCCTCATCCCGATGGACGAGCGCGAAGCGGTCGAGCAGATGGAACTGCTGGGACACAGTTTCTTCGTGTTCTACAACGCCGACACTGATACCATCAATGTGCTCTATCGGCGGCGAGATGGCACTTACGGGCTCATCGAGCCCGAACTCGGGTAATCCGCGCTACCGCCCCATCCTCGGATGGGGCGGTAGGTTTTAAGGCTGGATCAGGCCCTTCTGGAGCAGTGTCTGCACCTCTTTCACTCGCGCTTGCCTGCCGGGGGTGAGGAGGGTAGCGTCGAACACCTCAACCCGCAGGGGCACCCCCGTGCGCTGCAAAGCGGGATCCTGCCAGAGCGCGTCCAGCCCTGCCGCCACGTCCGGCTCGAGCGCGGCCAGCAAATGCGCGTCTCGGTCGGGGGGCGGTGCAGTAAGGGCTATCAAGTGCAACTTCTCGGCGACCAGAGCATCATCCGCACCCGCTGCCAGCGCCGCCGGGCTAAGCGCCACGGTCTGCACGCCGTTTTGCACCAGCCGGGTGGCTGCCGCCTGCCACACTTCACCCTGGGCACCTGAAGGAACGAGCGCATACTGGGGATAGGCCAGAAAAGGCGGGTGTAACGGGCGGCACAGGCCGCAGAAATACCGCCCCCCATCCTCGAAAGCCGCCGCCAGCCCCTTTTCGTCCTCCTGCGCCAGCAGGCCGGCGCGCCAATCTTTGGTGACCAGCACCCCAATGTAACCGGCCAGGAACGCTCGCCCCGGTCCCGAAGCAGGCGCAGGATCCAGCACCTGCACGCCATCCAGGTCGGCCTGCTCCGGCGGTGCAACCACCAACCGCCGCGCACCGTCGGCTGCTGGGGGAACGACACCCACCCCCACCGCGACCACCGTATGCGGCGGCAACGGCTTGCCAGGCGGCACGGCAACCAAAGCATAGCCCTGTTTTTGTGCCAAGGCCTGGATCCAGGCACGCGCCGCCGCCGAGCCATCCGGATAACTACCCGCCACGCCCATCAGCACGGCGGTGGGCGGCGCGGGGGTAGCCGTCGCCGTGGGCGTGGGGGGCAGCGGCGTGACCGTGAAAGGCGCGGTGGCCGTGGGAGAAACCGGCGTGGGCGAAGGGGCAGCCGAGCAGGCTATGAGGAGAAACATCGCCACGAATGGTACTATTTTCCGAAAGCCGCGCATGCGCACCTCCAACCAGTAGGCCGGAAAAGGGGGTATAATTGTCAACAATTCAACTATCTTACCACGGGTGGCTCATGATCTCTCTCGAAATACCCGGACGTGGCGCATTTCGTTTTCAACACCTGGTCAGTGATGTCAACGGTACGCTGGCGGTAGATGGCCGTTTGATTAGCAGGGTTGCCGAACGGCTCCGTGCCATTCAGAAAAACCTCACCTTGCATCTTTTAACCGCCGACACCCACGGCAAGCAAGCGGAGATCGACCGCATTCTCGGCCTGCAAGCCGTGCGTGTGCGCGGAGGCCACGAAGCCGAGCAAAAAGCCGCTTTCGTGCGCCAGTTGGGTGCTGAGGCCACCATTGCCTTAGGGCAAGGCGCCAACGACGCTTTGATGCTGAAAGAAGCCGCCTTGGGCATTTGCGTGCTCTCTGAAGAAGGCACGGCGGTGGAAGCCCTGCTGGCTGCCGACATTCTGGTGCCCGACACGCTGACCGCTTTGGAATTGCTGCTGCATCCCACCCGCCTGCTTGCCAGCCTACGCCGATGACCATTCCGCGCAGTCAGAGCCAACCTCACGACCCGAATAAACTACCGCCCGCCCGTCGGCGGCGGGCGCGACGCGCCCTCCTCCCCCTGGACGCGGCGGAAAAAGAGGCTTTTTGGAACGAGTCAGCCCATCGCGCCGAGCCCTCGGTAGATTTTTTCCTCTTCCTCGCCCTGGGTGCCTTGGTGTGGGCACTGGGGCTAAGTGTAGACTCGCCAGCGCTGTTGCTGCTTGGCGCGCTTCTTGCACCGTTGATGACACCGGTCGTGGGTTTGGGATTGGGCGTGGCTACCGGCGCAGCGCGCTACTTTGGGCACGTCCTCGGCGGCGTACTGTTGGGGAGCCTGTTGGCCTTCGGATTGGGGACCTTGGGCGGTGTTGCCGGGCTGGTGTGGATGCCCTTCCACCTCGAACAAGCCGCGCTGCACACCCACCTCACGCCGTGGGATTTTCTGGTGCTGGCGCTGGCCGCCGTGTGGGCCACGGTCGCGCTGGTGCGTAAACCCCGCGCCGTACTGGTGCCTGGAGTGGCGCTGGCCTACGAGATTTTCCTGCCGCTGACCACCGCCGGTTTTGGACTGGGTAGCGGGATGCCGGGGTTGTTCCCCGATGGCCTGACCGTATTCGCCGTGCACCTTTCGTGGGCTGTGTTGTTTTCGGCTTTAGGCTTTGCCATTTTGGGCTTCCGTCCCCTCAGCCTGTTCGGCTACACCCTGGGCGGCGTGGCCGCGTTGGTGGGGGGGCTGGTCCTGGTGCTGGCCGTCGGCCTGGGAGCCACCCTCTGGCCATTCCTTTCGCTCCCCGCGGCGAGCCTGCCACCCTCGCCCACCGCCGTGCAGAATACCCCTCCGCCCCCACCCACCACCACCACACCATCCCCGCCAACGGCTACGCCTACCATCACGCCCTCCCCCTCGCCCACAGCCTCGCCCACCATCACCCCTTCGCCGTCGCCCTCACCCACTCCCACGCCTGCTTTTGCCGTTGTTGCCGCCCCCGAACAGTACGGCGGCGTGCTCATCCGCTCAGGCCCCGGGTTCGAAAACAAAGTCATCGGGCGGGCCAACAACGGCGAACGGCTGGAACTTCTCGGCGGAGAACAAGAGGTTGACAAATACATTTGGGTCGAAGTTCGCATCCCAGGGAGCGGCAAACGGGGTTGGGTATTACAACACCTGCTGGTGATTGCCACGCCTTCGCCGGGGTGGTGATAAAAGGGTGCAAGCAAATGTCGTAGAAGCACTTTTCAGGATCTCACCCCTCCCCCGCCGCCTACGGCGGCCTCCCCCTCCCCTCCCTTCAGTAACGGAGGGGAGGGGGAAGGCGGAGGCTGTCCTCACGAAGGACAAGCCTCCGCCAGGGGGTGGGGAGAGATCCGGCCATACGATAGCCTTATCTACAATATTTGAGTGCACTCGTGATAAAAAGTTCGCTTGACTTTCGTGTAGGTGTATGCTACCCTTAGCATGTACCCCAGGGTGGCGAATGAATTTCATGCGCCGCCAAGGAAGGAGTGCTCAAATGAAGAAAACGATCTTGTGGATGGGATTCGTCTTGCTGCTCACACTGGCGTTGGGGGCGTGCACACGCTCCGCCAGCGGGCCGATGCCGCCCACACCCACCAACGTCGGCTTTCCCAATGGCGTGCCGACCGAGGTGGGGAACATTGGAGCCACGCAAACCGCCGCGGCTGCGCTGCCCGCCCAAAGCGGCGGCGGGAACAAGGAAGAGCTCCAGGCCCCAACGGCAGTCCCCCAGCCTACGGCTGTCCCGGCGGCTACGGCTACCCCCAAGCCGACGCCCAAGCCCAAACCGAAACCCAAACCAATCGTCACCAGCGTGCCCAATACTTACGTCCTACACAAAGACGAATTCCCCTACTGCCTGGCGCGGCGCTTCAACATCAACCCAGACGCCCTGCTGGCTGTCAACGGCCTGGTACGGGGGCAATTCGTCTATCCGGGCACAAGGTTGACCATCCCGAAGAACGCTGGGCCCTTCCCCTATCAACGGGCTTTGCGCGCCCACCCCACCACCTACACCGTCCAAGGCGGCGAGACGTTCTACTCCATCGCCTGCCTGTTCGGCGATGTATGGCCAGAAGCCATTGCAGCCGCCAATGGGATGAGCGTCAATGCCCATCTGACGCCCGGTCAGACCATCAAAATCCCCTAAGGGCAAAAGTCAAACGATGATCCAAGGGTGCTGCGCAACGCGCAGCACCCTTTTGCCTTGGAGGCCACCATGTTTACCGTCGAACGTTCGGAACAAGTGTTTGCCGGGCGGGTGTTCGCCGTCCGGCGCGATTGGGTGCGATTGCCCAACGGGCAAAACACTGCCTTGGACATCATCGCCCACCACGGCGCGGTGGCGCTGGTGCCGGTCGATGCTCAGGGGCGGATTTGGTTCGTGCGCCAGTACCGCCACGCAGCCGGAAAAATCCTACTGGAACTGCCGGCAGGCACGCTGGAGCCCGGCGAAGCGCCGGAAAATTGCGCTGCTCGCGAAATTCGGGAAGAGATCGGCTTCGCCGCCCGCCGTCTCCGGCGGCTGGGAGCGTTCTACCTGGCCCCCGGTTACTCCACCGAATATCTCCATATCTTCCTTGCCACCGACCTTTACCCTGCGCCGTTGCCCCAAGACGAAGACGAATTTCTGGAACCCGTGGCGTTGCCGATAGAAGAAGCCTTTGCGCTGGCGCGAGGCGGCCAGATGGAGGACGCCAAGACCCTGGCCGCGCTGTTGCTGGCCGAGCCTCATCTGAGGCCGCTTTAGCCCGCTACGCCCCCGAGCCAAACACGCGCCGGTAGACGTCGACGGCGAAACTGGTGCTCAGCGGTAATGCGGGGCGTAATTTGAAAGTACGGCGGCCATCCGGCAATCGCTCGGCACGTAGGAAGAGCACGTCCTCCTCGGCGCGAGCACGGTAAGCCTGGGCGAAGGCGTAAAAGTGGGTAACGAAAAACACGCGCACACCATGCGCCAGGAGCATATCCATCACTTGGCGGGCAATGGCAGCGCCTTCCCGCTCGTTGGTGGCAGAAAACGACTCGTTGCACAACAAGAGGCTATGGGGGCGAAGATGCTCCACGATGGCGCTCAAGCGTGCCAGTTCTTCGTCGAACTTACCACTTTCCATTGTGGTGTCTTCTTCACGCTTGAAATGAGTGAACACACCGGAAGCCACGCTTGCCCGCATTGCCTTGGCCGGCACGAACAGCCCGGCCTGCATCAGCACATAAGCCAGCCCCACAGCGCGCAAGAAGGTGGTTTTGCCGCCGCGGTTGGCGCCCGTGATGATCACCAGCCCCTTTCCGTTGGCCTGTAAGTCGTTAGGCACTCCCCTTTGCTGTTGCATCAGGGCAAGGCCAAGGTCGTAAAGGCCGCGTATCTCCAACGCGCCCGTGTCGGGAGGCAAGGGCGTGGGAAAGGCCCATGGCATATTCCACGCCGCGAGGCGCGCCGCGAGGTTGGCCGCGCCCAGGTAAAACGCCAGTTCGGCTTGCAATTGCTTCAAAAAGCGATCGATGTGCTCCGCGGCCTGCGCGACGGCGTTGGCGACCTCGTTCAGGCCACGGTCCCTGATTGCTCCCAGCGCCTGCGAGCCATGCGTGTCGCGCGGAGGAATGGTGAAGCCACACGAAGGGGTACGGCCAAACACCTGCTTGAGGATGGGCTTCCGCGACGCTTCGGGCTTTCGCAAGGTGTAATGGGTCGCTTCGTTGCCGGGGCCGAGTTCGGCGCTCAACAGCACCCCTTTGCGCAACTTGAGGGCGGCCAGGTGGGCTTCGACTTCGGCGAAATACGCGGCGTCCAGTTCCCGCTGCACGGCGGCGAAAAAGCGCCGAAAGCCCTCGGAGGCAAAATCGGCGGCATGCTGGTCGGCCAGCGTTTTCAAGGCGCGCAACAGTTCCACCAACATGCTCAACAGATCCACGGCACTGCTCAAAATGCCGCTTGGCGAGCGGCTGAAGATGCCCAGCCATTGCTCGCGCTTGCGGCGCTGCGCCTCCAATGGCAGGCGATAGAGCGCCTGCACCACCTCGGGATGCTGGAGGACATCCTGCATCACGGCCTGACGGTAGCGAATGAGCGCCGGATCGTCGAGGGGGTGCAGCAGCACGCTGCGGGCGACGTCGCGCAGGTATTTGTCGCCGTTGGCCATGGCGTCATACACGGTGGGAAGCCCCAAATCCTGCTCCAGCGCCTCGGCTTGCCACGGCAGCGAGGCCTGCGGATCAAAATCGCTGTCGGGGTACAACAGGAAAACCCTCATCGGGGTAACCGCCTTTCCAGTTGCTGGGGGGTGAGGCCGTGTTTTTCGGCCAGCGCCAGCGCATAAGCCAAGCCGTTGGCCGGTTGGCGCACGATGCGGTAGGTGCGAACGGCGGGGTTTTGCGGATCCACCTGACCGACCAGGCTGACCACCTGGGGGCCAAGGGCGGCCAATTCGCTGAGGAAGGTGACGAACACCGCCACCGCGCCGGTTGCGACAATGCGCTGGAGCACCTCGCGCCCCAAGAACAACGCATCCTCGAATGCGGTGGAAGCGAAGATTTCGTTCATCACAAGCAAACTGTCGGCGGTTGCGGCGTCCAAGATGGCCTTCAGCCGCAGCAGGTCGTCTTCCAGTTTGCTGCGGGCGTGGCGGACATCCTCCTGGCGCTCGAAATGGGTGAAAATGCGGTCGGGCAGGAAAAGCCGCGCTCGGCGTGCGGGCACCGGCAGCCCCAGCGCGGCCAGGTAGTGTATCTGGCCAAACGCCCGCGCGAACGTGGTCTTGCCGCCCTGATTGGGGCCGGTGACCACGAAAATGCGCTCTTCGCCATGCAGGGCAAAATCATTGCGCACCACCGGCTGGTCAGATGCCACCAGTTTGAGCGCCAGCACCAGGTCGTACATCTCCTCGGCGGCGATTTCTCGATCCGTTACAATTTCGGGGTAGCAAAACGGCAGTCCGGCATCCCGCAAGGGCGCAATGGTTTCCAGATAAGCAATGAAAAATTGCGCTTCCTGAGCAAACGCTTCCAAGCCAGCATCCACGAAGTCGGTGTGCCGTTGCCAATAGGCATCCAATTGAGCAAAAGGCTGGGGAAAGAGGCGCACCACGCAGTCCAGGATTTGTCCTTCGATGTGGTTCATGCCGCTGCGGACGTATACGGGCACGCGATAGTCCTTGACCTCACCACGGCGGAAGCGGGCAAAAGTGCGCTCCACCTCGGCAGCATGATCGGGCTCGTTTTCGCAAGGGCGCACCCGCACGCTGTCGCCCATGATGTGCACGCAATAGCGCACCGCTGCCAGGGCACGGGACACCGATTCGGTCTCGGCTGCCAACTGGCGGAAGGGTGCCGAGGCCAGGTAAGATCCGAGGTAATCACGAAAAGCGCGCAGCCCCTCCGAACGCAGAGGGGCTGCTTGGAGGGCTTCGGCAAGGGCTTGGGCAGCCTGGATATAGCGACGGACGGCCTCCAAGAACCAGCCGGCCTTGTGGAAGTGGTAATCGAGGTCGGCCAGCATCCGCAAATAGCGATGCACCTGCCCCATCGCTTCGGAAAACGCACCCACGGCGGCCAGCACAGCGGGGTGCTCCATATCCCGAGCCACCCGCTGCCGCCACTGCACGGCCACCGGGTCGTGCAACGGGGTATAGAAAACAGGCTGTAAGCGATACGCACGCCGCCCCGCGGTGACCGCGGCGATCAGTTGGTCGAGGTTCAGGTCGCCGAAATAGGCCGGCTCGGCGGCCTCTTCGGTAGGCAAAGGGAAGCCCGGCGGCGCGAGCAAACTGGGAACGGACATCTTACGCCTCGCGGGGTTTGCGCCCCCAGTACACCGCCACGGCGCCAAGCATCAACCGATGGAAGCCGACGTCGCGAAAACCCGCCATCTCCAGGTGTTCGGCCATTTCGTCGGGCGAAAGAAAGCCCTCGGTCGAGGCCTGGAGGTAACGATAAGCGCTGTCGTGGCGGGCCACCATCTTTCCCACCCAGGGCACCACCACGCGAAGATGAAAGCGCATGAAGGGGGTGAGGAGGTGGCGGGGAGGACGGCTGGTTTCCAGGGCAGCCCACCGCCCACCGGGTTTGAGGACGCGATACTGCTCACGGAGCGCGGCGTCCAGGTCGGCCACGTTGCGCAGCAGGAAGGCGGAGCCCACCGCGTCGAAGGTACCCGTGGGGAAGGGCAGCACCAGGCTATCCGCCGCCAGCCAGCGGGTTGCCAAGGCGGTCATTTGCTGACGCCCCACGGCCAACATTTCCACCGTGAGATCAGCGGTGACCGCGCGCAAGTCGGGCACCAGGCGCAGTGCCTCGCGCGTGAGGGCACCAGTACCGCCGCCCAGGTCCAAAAATCGCTGGCCGTCTTGGAGATGCAGTTTCCGGACGGTAAGGCGACGCCAACGATCATCCTGGCCGAGGGAGATCAGGCGGTTGAGCAGGTCGTAGCGGGTAGCAATCTCGCCGAACATCTGGCGGACGTAGCGTGGTTTGTCTTCGAGCGGGGGGAGGATGGAGGTTTCGTGCATGGGTCTCTCCGGGAGGGGAATGCAAACGCATTCGTCGTTCGGGGGGCTGCCCCAAATATCTATCCGAAAAAATCCCTGCAGGTGTGTCACTGCGGAGTGAGTTGAGCGTAGCCGAAGCCCGCCGAAGCAGTCTCCCTCACCAGGAGCTGAGTTTTACCCACATTGCGGCGACGGTGGTCGTTGGCCCTCCGAGACTCTGCGGGCACACAAGCACTTCGTTCGCACTCGGCACCAGTGCCCCCTCCTCGCCCTTTGGGAGAGGAGGGGGATGGGGGAGGTGAGGGCGTTATCAGCACCTTTGGCGTATTTGCCCTCACCCCCAGCCCCTCTCCCAGCGGGAGAGGGGAGCGTTGCCGCTCTGCAAGGGAGCAATGGGGAACCATCTCGGGGCCCGTTTGCTCATTTCATACACTTCACATCGTTGCCTTCGACTTATGGGTAAAAGTAAGCACCAGGAGGGGGGCTGCTTCGGCCTGGTGGGGCTCGCAATGACATCAGCCGTGCGACTTTCCGGATAGGCCCTAAAAAGCCGCCTTGGGAAAAGGCGGCTTGGTAGAAGTAAAGGAGGAAACACCGAGTCGCCTCATGGCAGCCAGCGGTATTCCAACGAAGGGGCCAGCA
>Ga0256833_1001621_pt1 | contig 16415 bp, 15 predicted proteins | sample 356284metaG_FD_190535 | JGI IMG/M metagenome (GOLD analysis project Ga0256833, IMG submission 190535) | Hydrothermal vent microbial communities from Mid Atlantic Ridge, Atlantic Ocean - 356-284 | ecosystem: Environmental > Aquatic > Marine > Hydrothermal vents | place: Atlantic Ocean: Mid...
TCCTGACCTCCACGCACATGTCTATCCTCTCCTTCTTGGAACTTCCAGCCGATATCCTCCGCATGAAGGAGACTGCGTCGAGGAGACTGGAGCCCGCGGGAATTACATGGGGAGCATCCTCGATAGGCGGCTTTCCAACGAACAGGATTTTAGAGGCGTATCTGGAGAGAACCTCTTTATGGGGCAGGCCTTTTACCGCATCCATATTTATCACCACCCAGTCCATGCCCTCGAAGTCCACGATTGCCGGGTTGTCGAAAAAGCTGACGAAGGGCCTCCTCCATACGATAAAAAGATCGCTATTTATGGACTGGTCGTATTCGAATCCGGAGAAGAGGAAGAAGAAGGCCTCTATGTTGTCTTCGAGCTCGACATTCACCAGAAAAGTGGGAATATCCAGCACAATGGAGCCCAGAACGAATTTCTTTCCACTGATGCTGTACTCCCCGCTGAACTCCAGCGCCCACACCCTGAAGTGGGGACACTGATAATCGACTCTCAGTTTCTCCTCCCGCTCCACATACCCATCCCTCAAAACAACCAGTCTTCCATCGCTCGATGCAAGAGCATACGATCCCCCCCTGGATATGAATTCCCTTACGAAATCATCCCATGTGGACGGCTCTATGCTCAGGCCGCTCACAATCCTGTGCAATCTGCTGTGCGTAATCCTCCCGGAAGCACCACCAGATGCCTCCACCTTTATATCGGGCAGGCGGAATACAGCCAGAACATCTTCAACAGGCAACTCCAGGAGCTTTACCGAGGGTTCCATCGTATGGTTGAAATCGATTCTCTGCACCCTGGAGGAGAGAAACAGGCGCAGTGCAGTGTATCCCACGATGTGGTTCCCCCTGTAGTAGGCATTGGCCCATATAACTTTCCCATTCTGGACCCCTATATCGAACTGGAAGTTCTCATCCCTGGAGAACAATCCCACCGGAAGGGGGCCGGAAGCGTGCCTCCTCAGGGCCTCTACGACCCGGGGATTGACATAATCCTCATCCATAATTCCATCGAGCCTGTAAACATGGGTGGGTTTCATCTTTCGAATCTTCACCAGCTCGGAAATCCCCACCCCCATAGATGTATCCGCATAGACAACCCTGCCATCCCTCTGAATGACCAGGGCATTGTCCCTGTTCACACTGTCCACCAGAAGGAATATGCCGTCATCTTTCGAATGGCGGATATTTTCATTCCCTTCCAGCTTTCTGGCCTCCATCATTTCATGAATCCTCCATCGAAAATATCATAACAAACTGGTGAAAGTTTAAGGGACATGGCCCCGTGGAGTTCATGAAGGGGAAAAGTTCCCATAACACCCATTTTTGAACCATTGGGAATGGCATAACGGCGGCCGGAAGCCAAGGTATGCGCTCCAGCCATACAATACACATGCACTCGAATATTTTATATGCCAGTCCCTGTGTGTCAATTCCACCCCCGAAGTGTATGTTAAACACATACTGAATTCTCCCCCTTCGCCATTATACTTTTCAAAGTATGTCTGGACAACCACTGCTGATTTTCGCAGCCAAGGCGGTCGGTATCCTGGCCGTCGTTTTAACCGCAGCCACCTATGCCACATGGGCCGAGAGAAGGGTGGCCGCGTGGATTCAGGACCGGATAGGTCCCAATAAAACGGGGCCATTCGGCCTGTTGCAACCGATAGCGGATGTGCTGAAGCTGTTCTTCAAGGAAGAAATCGTTCCCTCGCCGGTCGATCCCCTGCTCCACTTCATAACTCCGGGTATCATAATGACCGGTGTCATAGCGGCAACTGCCTTGATTCCCTTCGCGGAGAACCTGACCCTCGCAGATCCACCCGTTGGAGTCCTTCTGCTTCTCGGCATATCGGCCCTCTCCGGCTACTCCGTGATTCTGGCAGGAATGGCATCCAGAACCAAGTACTCCCTGTTAGGAAGTCTGCGCGCGGCGGCACAGGTGGTCTCCTACGAGATCCCGATGGCCCTGGCCATAGCCTCCGTGGTTCTGATGGCTGGAAGCCTCTCCCTCGTGGATATAGTAAAGGCCCAGTCCCACCTTCCATTTGCCATCACACAGCCCATCGCATTCATCATATACCTGATAGCCGTATTTGCGGAGACGAACAGGGCTCCCTTTGACCTGCCCGAAGCAGAATCCGAGCTTGTAGGTGGATACCACACGGAGTATTCCTCCATGAGATTCGCATGGTTCTTCGCCGGTGAATACGCCCATGTGGTCATCGCGTCTGCCCTCATAACCACCTTCTTCCTGGGCGGATGGTACGGACCGGGTCCCGATGGGGTGTGGTGGTTTGCCATAAAGACCCTCTTCTTCGTCTACTTCTTCCTGTGGGTCCGGTGGACCTATCCCAGAACCCGCTACGACCAGCTCATGAAGTTCGCATGGAAGGTCCTCATCCCTCTGGGATTGCTAAACATTCTCATAACGGCACTGATTAAAATTTGGGGGTGAGCCATGAAGGGAATCTTCGCCCTGTTTAAGGGCCTGTGGATAACGCTGAAGCACAATGCGAAGAATGTGGCCCATAACACATTCACCGTTCAGTACCCCGACGAGAAGAGGGATTTACCTCCCAGAGCCCGATGGGCCCTGAGGCTCCAGAGGCACGAAGATGGCCTGGAGAGGTGTATCGCCTGCCAGCTGTGTGCGGCAATATGCCCTTCCGAGGCCATTTACATAGAGGGGGGTGAGAATCCCCTGGACAATCCCGTCAGCAAGGGAGAGAGGTACGCGGCGGTGTGGATGTGGGATGCTGCGAGATGCATTTACTGCGGATTCTGCGTCGAAGCCTGTCCCGATGAGGTAATAATCATGTCGGATGTTTACGAGCTGGCAACGGACAGCAGAGAAAAACTCGTATGGGACAAGGACAGGCTCTTCGTTCCTCCCGGCGTCCAGCCCAGACAGGCGTGGCTGGGCTACTACAGAAGGGCAGAGGAGCTGGATGGGAAGCCTCTGGAGTTTCCTGCCCGCCTGCACGAGCGGGAGATGGAGTACGCGAGGGAAAAAGGAGAACCGGAGAAGTTCGAGGAAAAGAAAGAGTTCATGTTTCTGGAAGGTGAGTACGAGGAAGCAATTAAAAAGGAGCACAGGACATGACTTTAACGGCGGTAATATTTACCCTATTCGCCCTTCTGGGTCTCTGGGGGGCGCTGGTGGTCCTGTTCGCAAAGAGGCCGGTTTACAACGCCCTGGGGCTATTATTGAACTTCGTATCACTGGCGGCCATCTACATTATGCTCAACGCCCCCTTCCTGGGAGTGATACAGATTATCGTTTACTCCGGAGCCATCGTGGTGTTCTTCCTCTTCGTCATAATGATTCTGAACCTCAGGGATCCCCTTTCGGATATGGACCTCTCCTTCAAGGGACTCGTGGCCTTTGTACTGATGATTTCCCTCCTATCTCTCCTGGGTGTTTACCTGTATGTCATAAAGTTACCTGCGTGGAAGCTGGGTCCGGAAGGCTCTCCAGGAAAACTGGGCGAATTGCTCCTGAGGGACTATCTCATCCCCTTCGAGCTGGCATCCATCCTGCTTCTGGTGGCAATAGTTATAGCGGTGGTTTTGGGTAAAAAAGGAGAGGAGCAATGAACTACACTTACTGGATATTGATGCTTGCCCTGCTTTACTTTTCGATCGGGGCGCTGGTAGTCCTGTTCAGGCGCAACACCCTGATCATGCTCATGGGTCTGGAGCTCATGCTCAACTCGGCAAACTTTGCCCTCATAACCGTGGGTAATGTGGTCGGCTCTCTCGAAGGACAGGTATTCGCTCTGGTAATTCTGGCCATTGCTGCTGCGGAGGTGGCCCTGGGTCTCGCCATCGTTATCAATCTGTACCGCCTCAAGGGAAGCGCCAACATAGATGAATTTAACAGCCTGAAGTCAGATTAAAGGAGGAGAGAAATGGACGCGCTGGTGCTTTTAACCCTGTTCGTGCCCTTCGTGGGCTTCTTAATAAACGGTATATTCAACAGGTATATCGGGAAAAAAGCCCACTGGATAGCCGTTCCTGCCCTCGGAATATCCGCCCTGGGAGGACTGGCAATCCTGTGGCAGGTGGCTGGTTCGGGTCAGGTGTTTGAAAACACCTTCTGGACATGGATAATAGCCGATAAACTGCATGTCCCCTTCGGATACTACATCGACAACCTGGCCGCCATCATGGTCTTCGTCGTCACCTTCGTTTCCTTCTGGATTCATCTGTACTCCGTGGGATACATGGCTGAGGACCGCTCCTACGCCCGCTACTTCGCATATCTGAACTTCTTCGTCTTCGCGATGCTCCTTCTGGTGATGGCCAATAACTATGTTCTGATGTTCGTGGGATGGGAAGGGGTCGGTCTGGCCTCGTACCTGCTCATCGGATTCTGGTTCCACAAGAAGAGCGCCTCGGATGCCGCAAACAAGGCCTTCATAGTGAACAGGATCGGCGATGCGGGTTTCCTGCTGGGCATCTTCACCCTCTTCGCCCTGTTCGGAACCCTTAACTACACGGACATATTCGGGTCGAATCTGACTGTCAATAAAGGTCTTCTGAGTCTCGCCCTCATATTCCTCTTCATAGGAGCCACCGGTAAATCGGCCCAGTTTCCCCTGTATGTGTGGTTGCCGGATGCGATGGAGGGTCCCACTCCGGTTTCGGCCCTGATACATGCCGCCACCATGGTCACCGCCGGAGTGTATATGGTGGCCAGGAGTGCGCCCCTCTTCGTTCAGGTGCCTGAAGCGGGATATATAGTGGCCCTCACCGGAGCTTTCACCGCTGTATTTGCGGCCACCATGGCCCTCGTAAACAACGACATAAAGAGAATCATAGCCTACTCCACCATCTCCCAGATTGGCTATATGATGGTGGGAGTGGGCCTCGGTGCTTACTGGGCAGGGATATTCCACCTCTACACCCATGCCTTCTTCAAGGCCCTCCTGTTCCTGGGAGCGGGCTCCGTCATGCACGCCATGCACGATGTCCTCGACATAAACAGGATGGGGGGACTGAAGGAGAAACTGCCCCACACCTTCTGGACATTCCTGATAGGTTCCCTTGCACTGGCAGGCATCTTTCCATTTGCCGGATTCTGGTCCAAGGATGCCATTATCCACTACAGTGAACTGTCCGGATACAGCATCATATTCTACCTGACCCTCACCGGGGTGCTTCTGACTGCCTTCTACACCTTCCGTCTGGTGTTCAGGGTGTTCTTCGGAGAGCCACGGGACAGAGAGCTCTACGAAAAAGCCCACGAATCTCCTCCGGTTATGCTGATACCCATGTGGGTGCTGGCCTTCTTCGCCGTGGTTGCGGGATTCGTCTCCGGCTGGTTCCAGCACTTCCTGGAAGCGCAGTTGCCCCACGCCCACTTCGAGCACACGCAGGCCGGCATAACGCTTCCCATAATAACCAATGGGCTGGCCCTGATCGGTATCCTCATCGCCTACTTCATGTATGTGAAGCCCGCAGTTCCTTCTTCTCTTGGAGAAAATCCCATCGTAAAGGGCATATACAAAATCCTCTACTACCGCTGGGGCATCATAAGCGACTGGTATGAGATAGTCCTGATGGGATGGCTCAGGTCCCTGGCCGCGGGAGTTTACAGGTTCTTCGAAGACCTCTTCATAGACGGAACTGTGGTGGGATCCGCGGGTCTCACCGCCGCTACCGGAAACATCGTCAGGAAGCTTCAGGATGGGAAATACAGCACCTATGCCCTTTTGATGACAGCAGGATTTATTTTGATACTTTACCTGCTGGTGCTATAAAGGAGGAGAGCAATGAACGGAATTTTGAGCCTTTTGATATGGGTGCCAGTAATAGGGGCTTTGCTCCTCTTAATTCTCCCCAGAGACAGGAAATTCGTTCTTGGATACTCCCTTGTGGTCCTGGGTATGGAGTTTCTTCTGTCCCTCATAGCTCTGGGCAGTTTTGACCTTTCCAGAGCCGGTCAGTTCCAGCTGATGGAGAAGTATGCGTGGATTCCCTCCTTCGGCATCAACTACATACTGGGAGCCGACGGTCTGTCTCTCCTGATGGTAGTCCTGACTACCCTGATAGCCCTAATTGCCTTTGCCTCATCCCTGAGGCTCATAAAGGATGGGGAGAAAGTCTTTGCCTTCTTCTTCCTGATCCTCACGGGGGCAATCGTAGGGGTGTTTTCCTCCCTAAATCTGTTCCTCTTCTTCGTATTCTACGAGATGACTCTGATTCCGGCCTACTTCCTCATAGGAATGTTCGGAGATGAAAACAGATACCGCAGCGTTTTTAAGTTCTTCATATACACGATGCTCAGCGGTATATTCATGGGTGTGGCCATCATCTACCTGTATCTCCAGACGGGCACATTCGACTATATGGCCGTCCGCTCCAGCACTGCCCTGATGGATCTGTCCGTTCAGATATGGCTCTTTCTGGCATTTGCGCTGGCATTTGCGGTTAAATCTCCCCTCTTTCCCTTCCACTCCTGGCTCCCAGACACTTATGTGAGCGCCCCCATATCCGTGACGGTAATGCTGTCCGCCCTCATGGCAAAGATGGGAACCTACGGCTTCATCCGCTTTGCAATCCCCCTATTTCCTCAGGGCGCAGCCCAGATGTCCAATGTCATAGCAGTCCTCGCAATTATCGGTATCATCTACGGAGGATTCATGGCGGCGATCCAGACGGATCTCAAGAGACTGCTGGCCTACTCATCCTTTGCCCACATGGGATTCATAATCCTGGGTATATTTGCCTTCAATGTTTACGGGCTTCAGGGGGCCAGCATACAGATGATAAACCACGCCCTCACCACGGGCGTACTGTTCATTCTCCTCGGATTCCTCTATTCCAGATACAGGACGACCAGCCTGGCGGATATAGGCGGGCTGGCCAGGGTCATTCCCTTCATGATGGTGATCTTTGCCATCTTCATGCTCGCATCCATCGGACTTCCCGGACTCAATGGATTCATCGGAGAATTTCTCGCACTGCTCGGTGCCTACAATGCCAATCCGTGGTGGGCATACATCGGGGTGATAGGGGTCATCGTCGCCGCCTATTATATGCTGCCCGCCTATCAGAAGCTGGCTTTCCTCAACTCCTCTGATAAGCTCAAAACACAGGATATGACCCTGTACGAATTCCTGACAGTGCTGGTGCCCCTCATCCTCGTGTTTGCACTCGGAGTTTATCCGAAGATGGCTCTCCAGTACACAGAGCCCACTTCCGCCTCCGTAGTGGAAGTAGTGAATCTCCGCAGGAATATACAGCCGGAGGTGATCCAGGAGGAGCTACAGGAGATTCAGGGAATGGAGGCACAGGAAGAGGAAACAATTGAACAAGGAGAAGAGCAATGATTCAGTACTTTTTGCCCGAAATTACCATTCTTGCAGGGATTTTAGTCGTTCTGATTCTCGAAATAGTGCTGGGCAGAAAGGGGTTCTTAGCCACCCTGGTGTCGCTGCTATTCCTGCTGGTGGCGGGATTCTTCGCCCTGCGGGATCTGAGCCTCATAAGTCCCGACTACTACAAGGGCCTCGGGGCCTTCATAAACGAGCACCAGAATCTTGTCTATATCATAAAGAGCCTGCGTCTGGGCGTGGTGGAGAGATTCATGGATACCATAATGATTGTGGGCACCATATACTTCGTCCTTCTATCCTACGACTACTTCAGGAGCAGGGCAAGCGGTGACTATCAGTTCCTCACCCTGTCCGCCCTTCTGGGAGGAATGCTCCTGATTAAATCCAACAACTGGCCCACCCTGCTCCTGTCTCTGGAAATCCTCTCCTTCTCCCTGTACGCCCTCGTGGCATTCAGGAAGGACCTCTTCAGCTACGAGGCCGCGGGCAAGTACTTCTTCCTTGGAGCCCTGTCCACCGCATTCCTCACAATGGGAATAGCTTTCCTGTACCTGGCCTATGGAACCATCGACTTCGGCACCACATTCCAGAGGATATACACGCTGGCGCAGGCAGGCTTTCCCAGAGAAGTGATAATTCTGTCCTCCATAGCCCTTGCCTTCATCATAGTGGGCTTCGGATTCAAACTCTCAGCCGTTCCCTTCCACTTCTGGACACCGGATGTGTTCGAGGGGGCACCCACCCCCACGGCGGGATTCGTATCCACCGTATCCAAAACAGCCGCAATCGGTCTGGTGTTTGCCATCTTTCAGGGCTTGCTGGTCAACTATCCCGCCCTGTGGAAGGGCCTCATCCTGTGGCTATCGGTAATAACGATGCTCGTGGGTAATATAGCCGCTCTGAGGGAAAACAGCGTGAAGAAACTCCTGGCCTTCTCCACCATAGCAAATGCAGGGTATGTCCTGGCAGTGGTGTATGCAGGGGGCCTGGAGGCCGTCAAGGCGGCGATTGTGTTTATGCTCGTCTATACGATTACCACCTTCGGAGCCTTCGCGGTACTGCAGATAACCAGCGAGGGCAACACCCACATAGAGAACCTCAGGGGCCTCTTCCAGAGGAAACCGGATCTGGCCTTTGCTCTGGCGGCCCTGATGGTATCTCTGGCAGGTATTCCCCCATTCGCCGGATTCTTCGCCAAGTTCTTCCTGGCATTCTCCATGGTCCAGATGAACCATCCCCTGCTGGCAATATGGCTCTTCTTCAACGGCGCCATATCCGCCTACTACTACCTGAGGGTGGTGTATTACGCTTTCCAGAGGGACGATTCGGAGAAGGAGCTCCCCTCGAGCAGGATACCCTACGCTGTTGCAGTGGTCAGTGCCGTTCTGGTGCTCCTGATGGGTCTCTTCCCCGATGCATACACATCCTTCGTGGATAAAGTCTTCGGGGCCTTCTTCGGACTGTAAGCTCCCGCCCCGGCCGGGCGGGCTCTTCTAATCATGAAGAGGATTGTTTACCTCCTGCTCCTGGCATCCTGCTCCGGACTTCCCGAAGCACCTCCGCCCTCCTCCTCGAATCTGCTCGCCGTTCTGCTCCAGGCGAGCAGGCAAATCGCACTGGTGGATCCGCAAAGCGGAGCGGTGGTAAAGTGGATACCCACAGGGGAGGGGGACATCCCCAATCACCTGATACAGAAGGGAGATACCCTGCTGGTAATAAACTCGGGGGGATTCACGGGCTCCCCATCTGTGAGCATAATAGGGCTGAGGGAGGGGCTGGTAATCGGAGAAATTCCTCTTCCCTCCTGGAGCAACCCCCTCCAGGGAATACTAATAGACTCCCTGCTGGTGATGAGCGACTTCGGAAAATCGTACAGCGAACACCTGCTCACGATGGACATCCGCACGGGGGATGTGGACACCGTTCCCCTTGCCCCCAGGCCCATAAACATATACAGGGGGATACTGGCCACAGCCAATGGAATGGACGAGAACTATAATTATCCCTATCCGGCGAAGGTGTTCCTCCTGGACGAAAATCTCCACAAGATGGACAGCGCCGTCCTTCAAAGCGGAATGGGGGGGCTGGACAGGGTCGGCAATTATGTAATGGTGGTCTCGTCGGGAATCCCGGGACAGACGGGAAGCATACTCTACAGGCTGACATTCCCCGCACTGGAGAAGGTGGACAGTCTTCCTATTGGCGATAACATATACTCCATGGCATTCTCGGACGACGGAAGGGGACTGCTGGGCAATTTCTTCGGCAGGCTATACTTTGTGGACACAGGCATGAGGATTCTGGATACCACGAGGGTGGGCAATACCCTCAACTGCATAACGGAGGAAGACGGGGTCTTCTATGTAAGCATAAACGGATATTCTGGAGCAGGGCCCAACTATCTCCTCATCCTGAAAGGCGGTACAGTTGACAGCATTCAGGTTTCCCCGTCGGATGATGGGATATACTGCGCATTTCCAGTGGTCATTCCTCAGTAGGATGAGATCCCCGGTCCTTTAAAGTTTTCAAACCCATGCTCATATTCGAGCGCGCAATGGTGAGCCTCTTCCTGATTACCCTGCCCATATCCTTCTCCATCAGCTATGTCCCCATGGCCATACTCCTCCTGTATTACCTCATCCTATGGGTGGCTGGTGTAATACGATACAGATTCCCGGCAGATTATCTGCTTCTGGTACTCCTGTATGTATGGCGGGGAATCACCATGTGGGCCAATGGATTGAAGCTCACCAAACTGAAGGAACTGTTCGACAAGTCCGGATACATCATCTTTTCCAACTCCCCCGTGGACAGCAAATCCCTGAGAATTTACCTGCACTCCCTGGGAATGGTAATAACTCTGATAGCCCTCTTCGGGATTGCGGACAGATTCTCCGGGAGCATCGGACAGAGGGAGTACATCATAAGGTGCAGCAAACACTGCTCATTCCAGATACTGAAGAAAACAAAGGTGCACATCTACAATTACGACCCGCGCCCCACATTCGCCCATCTGCGCAGGGAGGGGGCGGAAGTGGATTCCCTTCTGCCCAATCCGGGATACCCCGCATACCTGAAGCTGACTCCCGGAAACTACGAGCTGATGGGAGAGGAGACCTTCTTCGTCCATCTGAGGGACCCCGATGCCTTCATGTTCAACGGAAAATTAGAGGTCAGGACCTACGATATAACATGGGACAGATCCGGGAAATTTACGGGGTTCTTCTCCCACAAACTCGTCGCAGCGGGCTTCTATTCCATAATGAGCATACTGTTCCTCTCTGCCACCTACTTCTTCAGAAAGCAGTTCGCCCCCTATGCATTCTTCGCCCTGCTTTCGCTCCTCATGACCACATCGAGGGCATACATTCCGTCGGCATTCCTGGGAATCATGCTCCTGACAGCAATCAAATTCAGAAACAGATGGAAAGTGTTTCTGGGCATCTCTGCGGCCCTCGTCGGGGTATCGGCGGCGATAATAACCCTTTTCAACAGCTCCATAGCAGGAAGCATGGCCCTGAGGATGAATTTCTGGAGGGCAGGCATAGAAATATGGGCAGAGCATCCGGTACTGGGCGTGGGATACCACAATATATCCCCGTATCTTATCCCGTACCACATGAAGGGCCTAATCGACAACTATGCCCATGCCCACAGCACATACATAACGGCCCTTGCAGAAAGCGGTATAGTGGGAATGATTCTCATCATGGCGATTCTGATTTACTTCAGCGCAAAGTTCCTGAGGATGGGGCTCCGCAGTGGAAAACCCTCCTTCCTTCCCCTTGCCACGGGCACATCCTTCATGGTCATCGCTCTGGCAGGTATATTCGAAAACAACTTCGACTCCGTGGTCCTGAATCTAACGATGGGATTCCTGATGGGGCTTTCAGTTTCTAAGAGAGGAGCTTCTTCAGATCCTCCATCAGCCTGGGAAGAGCAACACTGAAGACAAGGCCGGGTCTGGCCTTTTCGCTATCTATCATGGCCCCGAAGAGATAACCGTTGCCCAGATCCGCAATCAGAACCATCTTATTGTCCTGTGCAAAGATGGTGTAGTATTCCATTCGGGGAAAGGATGTGTTCTCCAGGGACTTGTGAATCATATTGGTTATGTGGCTGAAGATACTGCACATATCCTGGCTGGAGTTTATCCCGTAGATGGAAAATCCATCTTTATCGAAGAGGTCGCACGCTATGAGACCCGGATCCACATCCTCCGCAAACCTGTCCACCACCCTCTTTATCTCTTCGAGGTTCATGGCGAGAATTTTACAGGGTCAAAAGTATTAAGCCACCAGTATTTTTTCGAGGTGATCCCTAATCTCGTGCACCAGGGAACTGACCACATACCCCATGGATATATGGGACTCCTCGAAGATGAAGAAGAAAAAATACTTTCCATTGATGGGCAAAAAGAGGGAGAAGACATTATCGCTGTGCTTCATGAGGAAGAAATTCACATTCTGCACATCCAGCCTCTTCAACATCCTGACTGTACTCTCGTATGTTCTGGAAAAATCCTTCAGGACCGCAGGGTTCAGATTGTATCCGGTTATGAGAAATCCCCTGCTGTCGAAAACCCCATAACTCCATATCCCCCTGATCCCTTCCAGCAATTCCTTCAAACGGCCCGATATCTTCTTCGATATGGAATCGTATCTGATTCCGGGGACATTCAGGACGCTTGCCAGTTCCTTTTCGCTCATCTCAGTAAATTCGTGCGTCAGGTCCCATTTATAGGATTTAACGATGTCATTCAGGAAATCCATCACATTCCCTATCCCCACGGCCTCCCCGGAGAAAGGGGAATACGCATACACCACTTCCCCATCGTACATATAGAGCACGAGAACTTCGTCCCCAAACCTCTTCCTCTTTATCCTCAAAATGCCCGTATCAGGCCGTTTCATATTCTTTACCCCCCTTTAAGAACCTGTAAAGGGAATCCACGAGGGCAGACAGGACCTTCTGTCCACCCTTCTCCAGCCCCACCATTACCCTGGCCCCAAAGGGCTGAATCAAAAGATGATCGCTCATGGGCATGGAAAACACCTGCAGACGGGACGAAATTATTCTGGCAAGCCTCTTACCCGCTTCGTCCATCTCATAATACCCGACGGCAGATTCCCTCATCCCCTTTAAATAGACAAGCATATCCCCATCGAAATTTACGGCCTTCCGGGTAATCTCCAGCTCATTCTCATAGGCCTCCACCCTTACAGTTGCACCGGCAAACCAGAGCATAGACGAAAGCTCGTGGGCCAGATCCTTGAGGCCATCGTATGCGATGAAAACCTTTTTCCTGTGAAATACCCCTTCGTAAAGGGGATAGACTTCCACCTCGCTGACCCCCTCGTCCAGGTCAACATCTATGGTCTGGTATCCCCGCGCCACCACCTTCAGCCTCTTCTCCGGAGAGAATACACTCCCATCTGCAAATATGGGATATGTGCGCTTCTCACCGATTGCGAATCCATCCCATGCCCCCCTGATTCGGGCATAATACACCTTTCCATCGGAGAGGCGGAGGGTCTCGGAGAACTTCCTTCCCTGAACCTCTATCTCCACACTGTACTCATCCGCCTCAACGGATGCCACGAAGGAAATCCTTCCCCCGACCGTGTAGAAGAGGGCCTCCTCCCCATTGACCCTGACGAGCACCTCCTGACCATCCCCTATGGGAAGGCCGTATATATCGTAAAAATAGATGCTGATCAGGTTGGGAATCCGCTTTATGCCCGGATATACATCCATCACATAGGTGCTTATGACATTGTTTATGGTCATCTCCAGCGGTTCGGATGGAATACCCGCATAATTCCTCAGGACAACCCTCAGATTACCGCTTCCAGCAGTAAGGTGGACCAGGGCCTTTCCCTCCCTCTTCTCCAGAAGGAGCCTCTTTCCATTAATGTGGGCAGAACTTATGAGACTGTCCCATGTACCAGAAGTATGCAGTTCTATGATATTCTCCCGCACATTCACTCCCCGGATGGTGGGGTACCCGTAGTTGAAGAATCTCCTGAGGCCCTCAAGGAGCCCCCTGGCCTCCCTTTCTATCAAATCGGGGCTGTGATACTTCAGGTAATAGGCCTCCGTGAGAATGGAGAGGGGAAGCCTGTTCCGGAGCACAGTATAGGTCGCAGGGTACGGAATTCTCGAAGGCAGTTCCAGCTCCTCCGAAAGGGCCTGTGTCATAAGTTGAGCAAGGGCACCGGAGGGACACTCATCGCACCAGCGGTAATACACCTCCACCCTGTTCGGCCTTTCATCGTAAGAGGCGTTGTGATGAATGGAAAGGAAAACTTCCGCATCCACAGCCTCGGCAAAAGCCACCCTGTCCCGGAGGGATACCGCTGTGTCGGAATCCCTCGTCATGAATACGATGGCCCCCTCCTCTTCCAGGAACTTCTTCAGCAAAAGGGCCACCTGGAGATTGACATCCTTCTCCTTCACATTTCCGGAGACCGCCCCCTCGGACTCGCCCCCGTGCCCCGGATCCAGAACTATCCTTTTGCCCTCGAGCATTACTGAATCTCTTCCCTCTCCACGGGATACTCCTTATATTCCTCTTCTTCCAGAATGCTCGTGATGAACCGGTCTATCTCCTCCCTGCGGGCGAAGGTCCCCATGAGCATCCGTCCCGTGTATCGATTTTCCCTGATTTCCCAGAACATGAAGAAGTCGGGATACTTTTCCTTCAGCTTCTTATAGGCGATTCCATACCTGCTCGGTTTTTTGTAATTCTGCTCAATGAAAAAATGGTCAGGTTCGAGTTCTATTAAATACAATTCGGCCCCGCTTCTGGTTATTACCCTCTTCAACTTCACGGTCTTTTCGGAAACAACTTTCATGTTCAAAAGTATAAACTATTGCAAAAGGTTTTAAATTGCATTTCAGTCCGAAATTTCCTCTTTTAGCATTTCGATAAATTTCTCAATCGGAACTGCACCAAGGTCTCCCTCCTTCCTCTTTCGGACGGAAACGGTGCCTTCTTCCACTTCCCGTTTACCAACGACCACAGTATAGGGGATTTTCTTTACCTCCGCATCCCTTATCTTATATCCCACACGTTCTTTTCTATCATCCAGATAGACCCTGAAGCCTCTGGATTTCAATTCCTGCTCTACCTTCTTCGCATAATCCATGAATTTATCCGATACGGGCACCACGGACACCTGAACCGGAGCAAGCCAGAGGGGGAAATCACCCGCATAGTGCTCTATAAGAATACCTATGAACCGCTCCACCGAGCCGAATATGGCCCTGTGGATGATAACGGGGGTCTTCTCCTTCCCATCCCTGTCCACATAGGTAAGGCCGAAGCGCCTGGGCAAATTGAAGTCCAGCTGAATAGTGGTGCACTGCCACTTCCTGCCCAGCACATCGTAAAGCTGAACATCTATCTTGGGACCGTAAAAGGCCGCTTCCCCGGGGGCTATGCGGTACTCCAGCCCCGCCCTCCTCAGGGCATTCTCCAGAGCATTCTGCGCATTGCTCCACTCCTCGGGTGAGCCCATGTACTTGTCCATATTCCCGGGGTCATGGGTGGAGAGCTCTATATCGAACCTGTCGAAGCCGAATTTTCCCAGAATCTCCTTCATCAGTTCCAGCACATCCAGAACCACATCCTCTATCTGCTCGGGGGCGGCGAATATGTGGGAATCATCCTGAGTGAAGCCCCTCACCCTCAGAAGCCCGTGGAGCACGCCGCTCTTTTCGTACCTGTAAACCGTTCCCAGCTCGAAGAATTTGATGGGCAGTTCCCTGTAGGAATGCTTCCTGGAGCGGTATATGAGTATATGGGCGGGACAGTTCATGGGCTTGACCCCGTATGTCTCGTCCCCCGCCTCCACCAGGAACATATTCTCCCTGTAGTACTCCAGGTGGCCGGATATTTCCCAGAGCTTCGTCCTCAGGACATGGGGGGTCTGAACCAGCTGATAGCCCCTCTCCAGGTGTTTCTTCTTCGAATAATCTTCGATGATACTCCTGAGGAGGGCCCCCTTTGGGTGCCAGAAGACGAGTCCGGGACCGGCCTCATCGTAAAAGTCGAACAGTTCCAGCTGTCTTCCCAGAACCCTGTGGTCCCTCTTCTTTGCCTCCTCGTACATGTGAAGGAATTCGTCCATCTGCTCCTTCGTGGGGAAGGATATGCCGTAGATCCTCTGGAGCTGCGGATTGTTCTCATCCCCTTTCCAGTAGGCACCTGAAACCGAAAGGACCTTGAAGGCCCCCACCAGACCGGTGCGGGGTATATGGGGGCCGCGGCACAGGTCCACGAATTCCCCCTGCCAGTACACGGAAACCTTGGGTTCACCGAACTCCTCTATGAGCATGACCTTGTAGTCTTCCCCCCTCTCCCTGAAGAACTCCTTCGCATACTGGCTGTCCCATTCCTCCCTCCGGGTGGGATAATCCGCCTCTATGACCCTGTAGGCCTCCTGCTCTATCCTCTCCAGATCCTCCGGGGTGAGGGTCTTCCCGCCGAAATCTATGTCGTAGAAGAAGCCGTTTTCGATGGGAGGCCCTATGGTGAGCTTTGCCTCCGGAAACAGCCTCTTTACAGCCTGTGCGAGGATGTGGGCGGACGAATGCCAGAATACCTCCCTCCCCTCCGGATGTTCGAAAGTCAAAACCTCTATGTTCTTATGGCCATCGACGGGCACAGTTAAATCGAACAACTGTCCTGTATCCAGGTCCTTTGCCACAACATAGTCCCGAAAGCGGGAATCGATTTCCACGAGCGATTTGTCTTCGGATGCCTCGTATTCCTTTACGGTTCCATCGGGAAACCTTACCCTTACCTTCATGGGAAAAGTTTAATGCTACAGCCCGGATTCCCCACTGGAATCATCTGCGCGGCATCCCCCTCAGAAGGGGAAGGATAAACAGGACCATCACCACTATGAGGGACAGAACTCCGCCGATGGAAGGCACCTGAAAACGCATACCGCCCACGATGAGCAGGGCCGCCACTATTCCCATCAGAGCATCACCCGCTATGACGCCGGAAGCATACACGGTCCCCGATGGGTGGTTCAGGAATCTCCGCAGGAGG
>Ga0256833_1001622_pt1 | contig 16411 bp, 14 predicted proteins | sample 356284metaG_FD_190535 | JGI IMG/M metagenome (GOLD analysis project Ga0256833, IMG submission 190535) | Hydrothermal vent microbial communities from Mid Atlantic Ridge, Atlantic Ocean - 356-284 | ecosystem: Environmental > Aquatic > Marine > Hydrothermal vents | place: Atlantic Ocean: Mid...
TTCAGCGCCTCGGGCAGGGAGATAGCGCCCTCGCGTTCATCCCACAACAGCGCCTGGTTGCCCCCGGGCGTGGTGATGAACCAGGCGACATTGTCTTCCAGCCCCAGCAGTTGGATGTGCAACTGACCGTCGGGCCTAGCCTCCAGGAACGTAGCTCCCAGCCACAGGGGAAGGATGGCCAGGCCCGCGGCCAGGACGCTTCGCGTCAGCGCCGGGCGTAGATGAGCGGGGATGAGATGGCGGGCGTTTTGCTCTCGCCGCAGCAGCCACCACAGGAACGCTACCAAAAAGCCAACGTAGTACAGCGCCGACAGCATCCGACCGAAAGCGCCCACCGGGATGGAGCCCCAGGGGATGGCGGCCAGTCGCTCCACCACGAACACCGTCCACCACAGACTGGCCAGGGGGATCAGGGCGATGAGTTGTCCCAGAGGAAAGAAGACCCCCGCCAGGATGATGGCCAGACCGCCCGCGATCATAATGGGCGGCTGCACGGGAATGATGAGCAGGTTGGCGAGAAAGGAGATGATGGACAATCTGCCGAAATAATAGACCACCATGGGCATTGTCGTGATCTGCGCGGCCAGGGTGATGAGCAGCCCCTCGGCCAGGATGTTGTTGGCCAGGCCGGGCAGCCGCTGGCCAATGCGGGCGTCCCAGGCCTGCTGCAGGGGCGTGCTGAACAGAATGAGGCCCAGCGTGGCCATAAAACTGAGCTGAAAACCCACATCCCACAGGGTGAGGGGATTGAGCAGCAGCATGGCGATGGCGGCCACGAACAGGGAGATAATGGCCGCGCTCTGGCGATCCAGGGCGATGGCCAGCACATAAAGCCCGCCCATGATGGCCGCCCGCACCACCGCAGCGTCGGCGCCCACCAGCAGGGTGTAGAGGGCGACGCCGGTCAGGGCCAGCAACGCCGCCGCCTTCTTTCGCCCGCGCAGCATCCAGGTGAAGATCAGCAGCAGGATGCCCGAAACCAATGCGATATTGGAGCCGCTGATGACGATGACGTGGGAGGTTCCGGTGAGATTGAACTGAGCGTAAAGCTCCCGGGGAATGCCGCTCTCGATGCCCAGGATCATGCCGTTGGCCAGGGCTGCGTAGGGCTGGGGCATGAGACGATCCAGCAGGGCGCTGGCCCGGGCCCGCACATCGTACAGCGCCGCAATGACGGGATTGCCCCGCCCCTGGGCCAGCCGGTGCATCTCCGCCCGGCGCACCAGCGTGTACACGCCCTTGCGGGCCAGATAACGTCGATAATCGAAGTCGGGAAAGCTGGGCGGGGTCTCGGGGACGCCGCGGATGCGCACCCGGTCACCGTAGAAGAAGGATGCGTCCTTATCCGCCCGCACCAGCGCCACGCCCGATACTGCCAGCTTGGCTTCCCCCTCCCACAGCGTATCGATCTTCACCTGATATTGGGCGTATTTCTCCCGTTGCACCGGATAGGCGAGGATGACGCCTTCCATCACCCGCGGGCGGCCAAAGCGATCCCCGGCGTGGAAGTTGACCAGCACCTCGGGCCCAAAGCAGGGCTCGAAGGGATGAGAGAGGTAGCGCCAGCCCCCCAGTAGTGCGAAAATGATGACGATGGTCGGAATTAGAGCCCGGCGTCGGCGTCGTCCCAGCCACAGCAGAGGAAGTAGCAGGATAATGGGGGCCAGCAGCCAGGCGGGATCGGGCGTCAGCACTGCGCCCGTGCAGGAGAAAGCGCCCCGTCCATACAGCCATTCCCCCGCGGCCACGCCCGCGCCCAACGACAGCGCCGCATAAATGGGCAAATAAGGCGTCGGCGACTGATAAGCGCCAGAAGTTTGCTGCTGCATAACGTCTCCAAAAACGGGCCTGGGGCTGCTCTCAAAAGTCGATGATGCTCCCAACTGAAAAGGTATGCCCGAATGATAGCACGAGGGGCGTTATCGCAAAAATACCCCCTTGCCGGGGCTTCGACAAGGGGGTATTTTGGGGGGATAATAGAAAGTTTAGGCGAAGGCCAGTTCCATCTCTTCCTCGGCCGCCGTTTCTTCCATGGGCGGCAGAGTCTGGTTGTTCTCCCCGGCGATAAAGGCTTCCAGGTTTTTGCGGGCCACGTCATCGGTGAATTGGATGGGCGGGGATTTTTTGAAGTAGGCGCTGGGGGCGATGAGCGCGCCTTTCAGACCGCGATCCAGGCCCAGTTTAGCGCAGCGCACCGCGTCGATGATGACGCCAGCGCTGTTGGGGCTGTCCCACACTTCCAACTTCAGTTCCATGTTCAGGGGAACGTTGCCAAAAGTGGTGCCTTCGATGCGGATATGCGCCCATTTGCGATCTTGCAGCCAGGCGATGTAATCGCTGGGGCCCACGTGGATGTTCTCGGGCGTCAGCTCCGAATCGCTGACCTGGCTGGTGACGGCCTGAGTCTTGGAGATTTTTTTGCTGATCAGGCGGGAGCGCTCCAGCATGTTCAGGAAATCAGTATTGCCGCCGAAATTGAGCTGATAGGTGCGGTCGATGCGCACGCCGCGGTCCTCGAACAGGCGGGTGAGGATGCGATGGGTGATGGTGGAGCCCACCTGGCTTTTGATGTCGTCGCCGATGATGGGCAGGCCCGCGTCGTAAAATCGCTGCTGCCATTCGGGATCGCTGGCGATGAACACGGGCATGGCGTTGACCACGGCCACGCCTGCTTCCAGCGCCTGTTCCATGTACCATCGCACCGCATCTTCGCTGCCCACCGGCAGATAGTTGACCAGCACGTCCGCCTGGACGTCGCGCAGCACCTGAGCCACATCCACCGGCTCGGCGGGCGACTCCTCGATAACCTGTTTGAGATAGTAGCCCAGCCCGTCCATGGTGGGGCCGCGCATCACTTCCACATCCAGATACGGCGGCTTCTGGAAAACATAGGTGTTGTTCTGTCCGGAGAACATGGCTTCGGAAAGATCTTTGCCCACCTTGTCGGCGTCTACATCGAATGCGGCCACGAATTCCACGTCGCTGATGTGGTAACCTCCCAGATTAACGTGCATGAGGCCGGGGATGAAATCGTCATCCTGTGCATCCTGATAGAAATAAACGCCCTGGATAAGAGCTGATGCGCAATTGCCTACGCCAGCGATGGCGACACGGATTTTTTTGCCGGACATTGTTGTCTCCTTTGAAGGGAATGGATTGAGATGAGATATGGGTGACGAAGAGGATGGCGGGGTTGAAAACGCCGCCAGGGAAAGCTATGAAATGGCTTTGACGCTGGCCCGCACAATCAGGTCGCCGCGCAGAAAAATATCGGTGACCGGCTTATCCGCCAGCGCATTCAGCAGGGACGCCACTGCCAGGCGACCCAACTTCTCGGTGTGCTGCTCCACCGTGGTGAGAGGGGGGATGCTGATTTCAGTGACGGGAACGTTATCGAAGCCCATGACGGAGAGGGCGTCGGGGACGCTGACGCCCTGCTGATAGGCCTCGGAGAGCAGGCCCAGGGCAGAAAGATCGTTGTAGCAAAAAATGGCGGTGGGGCGTTCCGCCTGGGGCTGATTGAGCCACCAATGCAGCGCTTTGCGCCCCGCCCGAATCGAACCGTCGCCGGGGATGATCAGGCGTTGCCGGAACGATTGTCCCGCGTCTTCCAGCGCCCGCCGATAGCCTGCCGCCCGCGCTGTTTGAGAACGCCCCTGGTTCGGGCCCGCGAGATAGGCGATGCAGCGGTGGCCTTGCTGCAAAAGGTGGGTCGTGGCCAGCCAGCCGCCATATTCGTTATCGGTGGCGACGTTGTACACTCGCGGGCCTGTGTGCAGCGAGTTGACGAATACGATGGGGACGTCGATCTGCGCCAGCAATGCGCGGTAGGCGTCCTGCGCCCGGGAGCTGAGGATGATGAGCCCGCCCACGTTGTGGCCCAGCAGCATCCGCACCATCTCGATCTCCCGAGCTGCATCGCCCCGGGTGCTGGCCACCAGCCGCTGATAACCGGCATTGTGGCTGGCTTCCTCCAGACCCTTCATCACCGAGGCGATGTAAGGATCGGAGAGGGTGGGGGAGATGACGCCGATGATGGGGCTGGAGCCCATGACCAGACTGCGGGCGGCCTGACTGGGCGTGTAGGCCAGTTCGTCGGCAATGGCTCGAATGCGCTCTCGCGTAGCGAGACTCACTCGGGGCGATTCGGCCAGGGCGCGACTGACGGTGGAGGGGGACACGCCTGCGATGCGGGCGATGTCTTTGATGGATGGGCGTTGTGACATACGTTTGTCTTATAGATTCGCAGGGCTTTTTGGGCTGTTGTCAGGTATGACGCCGATATTCGGGCAAGATTGTGCAAACGTTTGCATTCTTTTTGCATTTATACCACCAGCCCGGCCTTCTGTCAAATTTCCCGCCTGCCTAACCTGACAGGTCCCACGCCATTGGTCCCAAATCAAATTTACGTTGACGGAGGCCATGTTTTTGCAGTCAGGAGACCTGGCCCGGAGGACCTGTCAGGTTGTGCTGGTCGCCCCCAATGAAAAAGCCCCCGCATCGTTGCGAGGGCACAGGTTTATTTGTTTTGGGTGCGTCCTAAACAAGTTGGAGGCGTTTTTGCGTCTTTGTCCGACATTATAAGTGCAGTATCCAGTAAGCAGTTCACAGTGTTCAGTAGCGGCGATACGTCGCATTTGAGTAAGGCGCTTTAGCGTCTTTCAGCTATGAGCCTGGGCCTATCAGCCCCAGGCGGAGGCGGCAGACGTTAACCTCCAACTGAAATAGGACGCACCCATTTGTTTTTGATAGCCTACGCCCGAATCTCCTGGCGCTGGAAGAGCACGTAGCCCAGGGCGAAAAGGAGAATGGTGGCGGCGATGAGTCCGGTGAACTGCGGCCAGATCAACAGCAGACTCTGATCCAGGGGCAGGGCCGAGCCGGGGATGGCCCCCTGTGGCAGGAAAGGCAGCAACAGGCCCAATCCCACCGAGCGCACCGCCGGATTCAGCAGCGCCGACAGGATTTCGCCGTAGAGAAAGGTGGGTGAAATTCGGGCCAGCGTGATCTGCGTCTGGGCGTTGTGCAACACCTCCTGGGGCAGGCCCAACCGCACCGGGCTGATGATGGCGGCCAACAGACCCGCCAGGATGTTCCAGAAGATGAGGAAGAAGAGCCAGGTGGCCAGGCTGGCCATGGCCGCAGTGGCGGGCTGACGGAAGGTGATGGAAAAGACCATGGCCAGGGCCAACCATACGCCACCATAGAAAATGGTGGCCACGAGGAAAAGTAGCAGCCGGGCCACTGTCTCGCCGCCGGGGGCAACGCCCAGCCCGATGAGCCCCAGTCCGATGATCAACAGCCAGATGACAGTGAGCACCAGGGCCAGGGTGAAAAATGCCGCCAGGAATTTGCCGAACAGCAGCGCGTCCCGATAGATGGGCTGGGAGAGGATACGGGACATGGTGCGGCGATTGAATTCGCCGTTGATGGCGTCGAAGGTGAGAGAGATGGCGATGAGGGGCACCAGAATGCTCAGAAATTCCACAAAAGAGGGAATGGGGGCCTGGCTGACGGTGAAGAGTTTGAGGAAGAGAAAAACGTCGCGGCCGATGGTTTGTCGAATCTGCGTCATGGCGGCGTAGGACGCACCGATGGCGGTGAGCAGGATCAGCACCTCCAGAATGCGCATACGGGTGCTGGTGAGCAGGTCGGCCATTTCTTTGAAGACCACCGCCCACAGGCCCGTCCACGGCGATCCTTCGCGGGTGTGACGGCCCGACTCAAGCTGCTTGCTTGCTACTGTCATGTTCCACCTCCTGGAAATAACGGACGTAGATATCGTCCAGGCTGGGCGCTTCCACGTTCAGGCTCAGCAGGCGTCCATCGGCCAGCACCGCAGCGCGGGCGGCCTCGGCCCGGAGATCGCCCTGAGCACGCACCTCATAACGATGCTTGCCCAGGTAAGCCACGTCGGTGACGCCATGCACTTGACGCAGGGCTTTTTCCAGGGCCTGGCGGTCGCCCAGCACCTCCAGCTCTATGCGATAACCGCCCTTCATGTACTGCCGGGCCAGCTCATCGACCGTGCCCGAAAGCCCCATCTTGCCCTGATAGAAAAGGCCCACGCGATCGCATACGGCCTGCACCTGATGCAGCAGATGCGAGGCCAGCATCACGGTGATGCCTTCTTCTTTCAGATGTCGGATGATGTTCAGAAATTCGTGCGCCCCTTCGGGATCAAGGCCCTGGGTGGGCTCGTCCATGATGATCATCTGCGGCTGTTTGATCAGCACATCGGCCACGGCCAGGCGCTGGCGCATGCCACGGGAGTAAGTCTTGACCGGGCGGCTCATTACTTCGCCCAGTCCCATGCGTTGCAAAGCGATCTCGATGCGGGATAACGCCTCTTTGCGGGGAATGCCGTTGAGCCGGGCGGTGTACATCAGATTTTCCACCGCGGTCAGATCATCATAAAATCCCACTTGATCCGGGATATAACCGACGCGGGCCTTGACGCTGAGAGGTTGCCGGGCCGGATCCAGGCCCAACACCCGCACCTGGCCCGCGGTGGGCTCGGTCAACCCCAGCATCATCAAGATTGTGGTGGTCTTGCCCGAGCCGTTAGGTCCCAGCATACCGAACACCTCGCCTTCCCGGATGGTCATATCCAGGTTGTCCACCGCGATGACTTCGTCATAGCGTTTGGTGAGGCCATGCGTTTCGATGACTACATTGCTCATAGCGTCCTCCTTCCGCCTTATCGGCGGCCAAAGCGGATGACAGCCAGAGCAACCACGGCCACAGCGACGGCGATGAGCGCAATGCCGATGACGCCCCACAGGGTGGAGGTGCGCACGGTGATGCGGAAATCGGCGGATTTGCTGGCGCCTTCGGCCGGTTTGGCCCGCACGGTGATGATGTAATCTCCGGCAATGGCTTTATCGCCGGGCCGAATCGTGGCGGTGGCCTCCACCTGTTTTCCCACCGGCACCTCGGCGATGGTCTTGGGGTCGAAGTCCACCTTCCAGCCTGAGGGCGATGTGGCGCTGAGTTCCACATTGTGTGCGGCGGCAGTGCCGTTGTTGATGATGACGACCTTGATGGGAGACTCCTTGCCGGCGTAAGCCTCGCCCGAAAGCCGTCCGTCGGGTCCGCTCACTTTTAGCTCCGGCTGTCCCGCCACTTCCACGGTTAGATCGAGATTCGCCTGCACATCGCCGCCCTGAGCCAGCACTTTGATGGGATAAGAACCGGCGGCGATGGTTCCGTAAGCTTTCGCTTCTACGGTAATGCGCTTGGTGCTGTTGGCTTCCACGGGCAGACTGGTGATGTCTTTGCCCGAGAGCTTGAAGTTGACTGTGAAACCAGCGGGCGCGTCGGCGATGAGATTCACGTCCAGGTCCTCATCCCCCTCGTTTTTCAGGGTGGCGTTGAACCGAAATGTGCTGGTGGGCGTGCCTTTCAGCGTGGGCAGATCGGTGCTGAACGTCAGTCTTGGCGGCAGTTTTTCTTCTACTGTCAGCGAGAGCGGCAGCGTGGCGTCGGTTCCATCTCCTTTCGCTTCCACCACAAATTGATAATCCCCGGCGGATACGTCAGCGGGCGGCTCCAGTTTCAGATCAACTATCACCTTGTCATCGGTCGTCACATAGGCCGCTTTGATGATGTGACCGCTGCCCCGGAAGGTTGCTTTCCACCCTTCCGGCATCTCCTTCATGCTCAGATTAACGATTTGATCTTTTGTCTCCGATTTCAGCGTCAATGGAAAACTGACTGCTTTCCCGGGCTCGGTCACCTGCGAAGGGTACTTGGTGTAAACGCTCAGGTCTTTTCCGCCATCCTGAGCCAGGGCGGTGGATTGAGCCCCAACAGCGAGGATCAGCGAAAGGATCAGTGCAGCAATGATGAAACGTCGCATTGTTTAACCTCCATGATGTGTTCTGCAATGGAATGAAATTGAAATGCTGACGCGTCAACAAACAGGCGCGTACCATGTCATTAAACGCGCCCGTTTATTTGCTGAGTATTTGCGTGGGATTAAGAAATCATTAAAAAGGCGGCTAGGCTCCTGATTTTTCCTCTGATTCTATGCTGTCGGTGCGCACGACGAGCCAGGCGTAGAAAGGAAGCAGCAAAAAGGCGAAAACAAACCATTCCACAGCGTTGCCCAGATGCGCGCCCGGGTCCAGTTTGAATTTGGGCGGGTTGCGATAGGGTGGGGCCGTCTGGGGTTGCTCGGGCGGCGTAAGCGCCACGTAAAATGGCAAAATATCATAAGGCAACTGTCGCCCGATATTGGCGACGTCAACGCGATACCACCAGAATTGCGGCGTCTCGGGCGGGCTGGCGCTTTCTTCTGTGGCAATGATGCGCCCGCGGATCATGGTCGTGTCGGGTTCATCGAACTGGCGGGCGTCCGCGGGCGTATGCACGCTTTCGGGCGGGACCCAGCCCCGATCCACTAGCACGGCCCGCTGCCCGCCCTTGATCAGAAAGGGCGTCACCAGATGATAACCCATGGTTTCATCATAAAATTTGTTTTTGATGGCCACCTGGCGCTCGAAATCAAACTCGCCTTCGACTTGCACCTGGTGAAAAATACGCTCCGCGTACTGGTCGTCGGTGGGCGCGCCGGTGAGGATAAATGGCGCATCGGTCACCTCGGCCTCGACCGCGGCGATGTAGGCCTGACGCAGGTTGTGGCGGCTGAGTTGCCAGAAACCCAGTCCGATCATGATCAAGGCCATGATGATGACAATAATGGTGTGGATGACCCAGCGGCGTTTGAAGGGTGTTGTGAGATATGCCATGAAGCTATTTTACCCGCAATTCCTGGCATTGAAAAATCCCTGTCGCGGGCGGGCGTTTCAATTTGGGGGCATATCCAACTGCGACGCATTTCCGAAGTTCGTCGCAGCTATGAGAACAGTTTGGGGCTTGGTAGCCGTCTAAAAATTATCTCCCTTTTTCCAAGTCAACACGCTTTTTTACGTCATGTCGAAGCGAAGCGAGACATCCCCTTGCAGAGGGACAAACGCCTGCCATGGGGGAGATTTCTCCTCGCTTCACTCGTCGAAATGACGTAGAAAAGGGATGTTATTTTGGGGCGAAGCCCCAAGAGGACAAAAAATGCGCCGCACTTCAGGCGTGCGACGCATCTCTGACTGTTCATGCTCGATCATAGCAGTCTCAACCGTTTGATGGAGACGGCTGGGTGAGCGGCCTATCTAATCCATCTTCATTTTTTTGACCGGGGCCTGCACCTTGATCTCGCCCGATTTTTCGAATGTCAGGGTCAGGTCGATCACATCCCCTTCTTTCAGTTGGTTTTTCAATCCGATGAACATGATGTGGTAGCTTCCTGGTTTGAGCTCCACTTTGCCTTTGGCGGGGATGACCAGGCGCTGGCCTTCGACCGGTTTCATGTGCATCACATTGTTTTCGTCGATGACCATTTCATGGATTTCGACAATTTTGCTCACATCGGCGTCAGCGCCAACGAGCGCGTCATCTTCGTTCCCCTTGTTTTCGATGAGCATGTAGGCGGCGCCATTGGTGGCTGCTTTGGGCGATTGTCGCGCCCAGACGCCGCTTATCTGGATATCGGGACCTTTTGCGCCGCCGCAGGCGCTGACGATGACTGAGCCAATGAGCAAGACCAGGAGCGGGAGTGCAATACGTTTGATTGTTGACATGACGGCATCACCTTTGGAGTGTGGGGAAATGAGTTAACTGGATAAATCCATGTGTTTTGCAGTGAGCTTCTGCGCCGAGCGCAGGGGAGCCAGCTCACCATGAAATCCGATTTGAAAGCGCTTCGCCTCCTTGTCATCGGCGAAACAAAGCACAGCGGGCGTGCAGCAAACCGTCACATCCGGATCGACGAGAAATGTGGCGGTCTTGATATTGATCATCTTGCCATGAATGAAATCAACGGCCAGGCCCGAAACAATGTCATTGCGTGCTTCCAACAGCAGCAGGGCGCAATGGGGGCAACATGTTTCGATGTCTTCTCCAACTTGCGTATTCAGCACCACGCGAGTGTGGATGTTGATGGGGCGTCCGCACACAGCGCAGGTTCCGGTCTGAGGAATCTGTCGATGCTCCACTGCCAAGACGGCCCCGCCAAAAACTTTGTCGATAAAGCCCTCGTCGGCCAGGGCGTCAAGATCCCGATGAACTGTCATGCGAGAAACGCCCAGCGTCTTGCTCAACTCCGACACTTGCACACGTCCGGTCTCGCGTAATTTTTTTAGAATAAGGTCTCGTCGCTCGATAGCCAGCATGATGCGCTCTGTTTGTGTGTGTGATGAAAAGGGCTGAATTGTTGCAATTGTCCAAGATTTTAGCATAGCATTATCGAGACGACAAAAGTTATTTTTTCTGTTGTGTAGTCTATGTTACGCATCGGCTGCCGCAATTGATGCGGAATCGGTTTTGTGAGCGCTCAGAAATCACAACGCGTCCGGGCGGTTTTTGTCGCTCTCGGGGGAAAAAAGAAAATTGCGTTATAATACAGCAACCACACGCTCACGAACGAGGAGACGTTATGTTGAATATCGACATTCCCATTCATCCCAGCCTGGTGCATTTTCCCATCGCCTTGCTGGTCGCCGGCGCTTTTGCCGCCATCCTGTTTCGACTGATCCACAAGCCCCAGGCTGAGCTTTGGGGCGTTTACAGCTTGCTGGCCGGATGGGCGCTGACGCTGCCCGCCCTCATCACTGGTCTCATCGATAAAAACGCCATCCTCCCCGATTCGCCCGCCGATGCAGTGGTCAATCTGCACACCACCCTGATGATCGCCATGTGGATTGTTTTTGGCCTGGCCCTGTATTTATACTTTTTATGGCGCAAAAAGGATCAACTGACTGGCGGCAAAGTCTGGATATGGTTTGGACTTTTGTTTCTGGCGGTCATTCTCATCACGCTGGCCGGACATCAGGGCGCCCGATTGGTCTACGAGCTGGGCGTCGGCGGTCCGTCATGATCACAAAAACCCACTCTTACCGGAGATTCTTATGTCACCACGCTTTGGCGCACACATGAGCACGGCTGGCGGCGTCAGCAAGGCCTTCGATCGGGCCGAGTCTGTCGGCTGCGACGCCATGCAGATTTTCACCCGCAACAATAATCGTTGGGCTACCAAGCCCATCGACGAGAAAGAGATCGCCCGCTGGCATGAACGCTGGCGGCAAAGCAATGTGCGGCCGGTGGTTTCCCACGCCTCCTATTTGATTAATCTGGCCTCCTCGGATGATATTTTGTGGCGGAAATCCATCGACGCCTTTGTGGATGAGCTGGAACGGGCGGAGGTTTTGGGGCTGCTGGGCGTGGTGCTGCATCCCGGCTCCCCCAAAGATAGCGGCGAGGCGTATGGCATCGAGCGTATCGCCCGCGGTCTCGATATCTGCCATGAACGCACCGCCGGTTTCAATACCCTGACCCTGCTGGAGACCACCGCGGGCACGGGCAAGCATCTGGGCTATCGTTTTCAGCAGTTAGGAGCCATGCGGGCCGAAGTGGCTGAACCGGGCCGGGTCGCCATTTGCTTCGACACCTGCCATGTCTTTGCCGCGGGTTACGAAATCCGCACGCCCGAAGGTTACGCCCAAACCATGGCCGAATTCGATGAGCATATCGGCCTGGAGCTGCTGCGCTGCTTCCATTTCAACGATAGCAAATTCGATCTCGGCGCCCGCAAAGATCGGCACGAGCACATCGGCCAGGGCTACATTGGCCTTGACGGCTTTCGCAACATCATCAACGATCCTCGTTTCGAACAGATTCCCATGCTTTTGGAGACGCCCAAGAGTAAAGATCTGCACGAGGATGCAGAAAATCTGGCCGTGTTGCGGAGTTTGGTGGCGAAATAGACTGCTTCGTAAATAAAGTTATGTTTACGTCATTCCGAAGGAGCGCAGCGACTGAGGAATCTCCCCGTCTGCAAACGCGAGATTCTTCGCTCCCGTTGGTCACTGTTCCGTAAATAGAACGCAGATGACGCAGAAAAGTCTGATCTGCGCAGATAAAGAAGATTGAAGATTGATGGAGATTCAGAATCTCGATGAATCACGATGAGTCTCAATGAATCTCGGGACGCCCGCAACGATGGACAATGACAGGCCCGCACTGCTGCGAAAATATCGGCGGGCCGGGCGTAGCGCCCCCCTCGCGTCTGGCAGTCCCCCGACTGCCTGCTGCGCCCGGCCCGCGTTGCCCCTCAGGCTGCGATGCGGGCCGCCAATCGTTGCACTGCCAGGCCCAGACGGGTGCGCCACGGCGCCCGCGCCAGCGACCAACGCTTCAGCCGCTGATCGAAGTGCAAGGTGAATCTGCGTCCCCGGCTGCGTACAAGATAGACGCGGCGTCCGCTGTATCTTCCCTGCGAACTGCGCCAGATGCGCTCGATTGTGTCGATGTGATAGGTTTTTCCCTGCCACCGAAACAGGCCCGGCGCACCAAAACGGTTAACCTGTACGGTGACGGGCTCAGATTGGGGTTGCGTCATGTCATTCCTCCGCGAAATAATGGTGCTGTGTTCATTGATTGCGTTCATCCGGCGGCCGCCCATTCCTCGTCGCTGATCTCCAGATGCTCTGTGTCTTCATAGCCCATCAGATGAAATTTGCGGGGCGTGGAGTGGCTGGGCGGGGGCAAAATGCCCGGCTGGCTTTGCGCTGGCTGCTGTTGGGATTGAAAATAGTTGGGAGGCATCATGCCGCCGCTGACCACCACCACAGGAGGCTGCTGGAACCCCTGTTGCTGATGCTGCGCCGCGGCCTCCTGGTTTTTCTTGAGCAGAAAGGCCGCCAGAGCGATGGTGGGTAGGATAGCGATCATGCCCAGGATGGCCCCGACAATGATGGAAAGGGCGTCGGTGCTCAGCCGAAAGCCGACGACAGCGGTCATGGTGGCCGCCATGGCGACGGCGGTGATGGCGATGATTTTTTTCATGAGCGGCTCCTGAGGAATGGCGGATTGGTAATTTGTCCTGATTGTGTGGAACTTTTCGGGCGCCGGGGATGATCGCCGTGCCGCCAGCGGGCGGTTTCGGTATGGATCATGCGCCTGATCTCTTCATCGCTGGCGTATGGCGCCTGAAAGCGCACCAGCTCCTGGCGGGCCGCCAGCAAGAAATCACCGCGTCCCCGCAGACGGTTGGCGCCGCTGCCCGCCACGCCCGTAGCCACCTTGGCGTCCTCGGGCGTGGTTACAGCTCCCACCAGCCGCACCGGCAGATTCGCCTTGATCAACCCGCCGACAATGGCCGCCGCCGGGCGCTGGGTGGCCAGTATGACATGGACGCCCGCTTCGCGGCCCCGCTGCGTCAACCGCATCAGCGCCCGCTCCACCCGCTTGCCCGCCACCATCCGCAGATCAGCCAGCTCGTCGATGACGATGACGATGGCGGGGCGGCTGATCTTGAGCCGATCTCGCCGCTCCATCTCCACCACCAGCCCCTCAAGCAGATCGATGGCCCGGTCTGGATCGCTTTCGATGGGGCGCAACAGATGGGGAACGTCCGCCAGCGCCGAGAGCCCTCGGGCCTTGGGGTCGATAATGGCCAACTGCAATTTGTTCTGAGGATTGTAGAGGGCCAGACTGAGGACCAGGGTCTTGAGCAGGATGGTTTTGCCGGAGCCGGTGGTCCCGGCCACCAGGATGTGGGCCACATCCGGGCTGCCGATATTCAGCAACAACGGCGCGCCCTCTTCATCCACGCCCAGGATGGCGGTGAGCGGCGGGATTCTTTTCAGGCGCTTGCGCAGCGCATCGAATCGCACCACAGCCACATCCGAGCGGGGCACCTCCACCCGAATAGCGTCGCCTTTGCGGTACACCCGAATATCGGGCACGCCCAGGCGCATGGCGACCTCCTCTCGCAGGGCAAGCACTTTTTGCACCCGCGTATCCAGGGAGGTCGTCAGATCAAAACGGATAAATCTGGGAGTGACCGTGCCTCCCCAGACCTTGCTGTGGATTTTGTGCGCCGCCAGTACAGACTCGATAACATCCGCCTGGCGGTTCAGGTTGAATTTTTTCATTGTGACCAACCTCAGCCAAGGGATAAAAAACCCGCATCCGCGGGCAAAAAGAATTCATCGTTGGAAATAATGTTCTGTTAATTGCTATTGTAGAACATAATTTCCCAAGTCGTCAACCCCATTTTTCCCAAACTTATCCCAAAATGAAAAAACGCGGCCCGGAAGACCGCGTTTTTTTGTGAAAATAGTTATCGCGTTCAGGCGATGGTGATGGAATCGTCCAGATAAACGTCCTGGATGGCGTGCAGCAGCTTGACGCCCTCTGCCATGGGCTTCTGGAAAGCTTTACGGCCCGAGATGAGCCCCATGCCGCCGGCCCGTTTATTGATGACAGCGGTGCGCACAGCCTGGGCCAGATCGTTTTCGCCCGAGGCGCCGCCCGAATTGATGAGGCCGATGCGGCCCATGTAACAGTTGGCCACTTGCCACCGCACCAGATCGATGGGATGATCGCTGGTGAGCTTGCTGTATACCAGCGGGTTGGTGCGGCCAAAGCCGATGGCGGTGTAACCGCCGTTGTTGGTGGCCTGCTTTTGCTTGATGATGTCGGCCTCGATGGTGACGCCCAGATGATTGGCCTGGCCCGTCAGATCCGCGGAAGTGTGATAATCCACGCCGTCCTTTTTGAAGGCGCTGTTGCGCAAATACGCCCACAGCACCGTCACCATGCCCAGCTCATGCGCCCGGGCGAAGGCCTCGCTCACTTCCATGATCTGGCGGCGAGACTGCTCGGAACCGAAGTAGATGGTGGCTCCCACAGCAATCGCGCCCATCTCGAAGGCCTGCTCCACCGAAGCGAACAGCGTTTGGTCGTAGATGGCGGGGTAGGTCAGCAGCTCGTTATGATTGATCTTGACCAGGAAGGGGATTTTGTGTGCATATTTGCGGGAGACCGACCCCAACACGCCCAGCGTCGATGCCACGGCGTTGCAGCCGCCTTCGATAGCCAGCTCGACAATGGCTTCTGGGTCGAAGTAGATGGGGTTGGGAGCGAAGGCAGAAGCGCCCGAGTGCTCGATGCCCTGATCCACCGGCAAAATGGAGACATAACCGGTGCCAGCCAGACGTCCATGATCGAGGATGGTCTGCATATTGCGCAGCACCGCCGCGGGCCGATCGGTAGGGGCCATCAAGCGATCTACATAGTCGGGACCGGGAACATGGATCATCTCTTTGGGGATGCCGGTGCAGGTGTGGGTCAACAGGCTCTCAGCCTCATCGCCCAGCAGATCGAGAATCATTTTGTTTGTCATTTTAGCTTGCTCCTGTATTGAAAGAGGGGTTTTGGTTTTGACAATTTTATTTGGATTTGGGAGGTATTTCCTGCCATAAGTTTATCATTTCATCCGAATCCGGGGCAATAATTGATCCAGTCGGACGTTCATGTCACAAGTGATTCCTCCGCGTCCAACTTGCGGGTGCGGGTGGAAAGCCACAGGAAGATGAGCACCGCCAGCATGGCGACGAAAAAAGCCGCGTACCATACCCAGTCGGGATTCCAGTAATCCATGATGACGCCCGCCAGCAAAGGCCCGACAGCCGCAGGAATGGCCCAACTGAACCCGTACACGGCCATATAGCGTCCGCGCATGGCCTCGGGCGCCAGCAACGAAACCACCGATTGAGAAATGGGCACGATGAGCATCTCGCCCAGGGTGATGATGAGCATGGCCAGAATGAAGAACAGGTAGCTGCTTACCACGCCGTACATGCCGAAGCCAATGGCGTAGAGAAAAGCGCCGGCGGCGATGACATGCAGCGGGCGGAATTTTTTGGTCTTGCGGGTGATGAAAAACTGGAAAATCACCACCAGCAACGCATTCATGCTGATGAGATAGCCGTAATTTTGCAGCGGCACCTGGTGTACGTCCCGCAGATACACCGAGAGCGTGGTGTTCATCTGCATATAGACGATGATCTCCAGGATGGAGGCGGCGATGAACGCCATGAACACTTTGTCCTTCAGCGCCACAAGATAATCGGAAAAGGTTTTCAGTAAACGCTCATGCTCTTCACCTTCTTCCAGCTCGGGCATGGATTCGCGAATGAAGATGAAAACGATGAATGCGGTGATGGTGCTGGCCACCGCATCGGTGATGAACAGGGTGAGATAAGATCGGGCGGCCATGAAACCGCCAATGGCTGGGCCGAGGGTCACTGCCAGATTCATCACCACCCGCATCAGGCCGTAGCCATCGGCCCGCTGCTCCGGCTTGAGCAAATCGGCCACCATGGCCTGACGGGCCGGGTCCCCCATATTGGCGAAGAGCCCCACCAGCACCGCGGCCACGAAAAAAAGGCGGATGTCATGGGCGAAGCCCATCAGCAGGGTGATGAGGGCGCTGGACGCCAGCCCGAAGATAATCATGCGCTTGCGCCCGAATCGATCGGAGAGCGCGCCGCCCACGCCGCTGCCGATG
>Ga0256833_1001623_pt1 | contig 16404 bp, 17 predicted proteins | sample 356284metaG_FD_190535 | JGI IMG/M metagenome (GOLD analysis project Ga0256833, IMG submission 190535) | Hydrothermal vent microbial communities from Mid Atlantic Ridge, Atlantic Ocean - 356-284 | ecosystem: Environmental > Aquatic > Marine > Hydrothermal vents | place: Atlantic Ocean: Mid...
GAGTTCCTTCACCGCGTCGACGACCTTGTCTATGAGTGGGTCCGTAACCGCGTCGACTGGTATGGCCTTAATTATGGGTGTTCCGGAGCCTCGGAGGGCTTCCCTCAGCCTCGCCGCGCCCTCGTGTGGGTCCCCCCTGTACTTGTATAGGAGTACCGACTGGTACGCATCAACGAGTATGGCGTCGAAGCCGAGCACCTGCCTGACCTGGTTCCTTGCCCACGAGTAGTTGTCGAGGCCTGGCTCATGGATCACGACCAGGTTGAACTCCATTCACTGCACCGATTGAGGAGGTTCCGGGGAATTATATCCGCTTATGCGTTGTCATGGCAGCCCTCGACGCATTCGTAGAGTTTCCTATAGAATGCCTCCACTTCCTCACTTCTGAAGAGATTCTTCAGTGCCTCAGCGGCTTTACCAGGATGCTCTAATGCGTACCACATTGAGTTGATAAGCCTCTTTCCTAACTCTCTCACTCCAGGCCTCGTGATTACATAGGTAATGAAGTCGGCGGAGTCATTGGCTACCGCGCCCATGAGTATCTGTAGTAGCCTGAACGTTGTCCCGGCGAATTCAGCATAAACTTCTCCACCCCGATTCACGACCACTGCGGAAGCTACAGCTATAAGATACGTCAGGCCTATGGCATAGCTCATAAACTTGTCATGCTTGTCTGCATCAATAATGGAAACCCCGAACCCTGCCCTACTGAATATCTCCGCTAGCGACATGGCTCCCTCAGGCCTCCCAGGCACCGGGATCACGATGACTTTGTGCTTTCCCGGGTGCCTGGCGCCCGGCCCGAATAATGGGTGTGCGCTGGCAACCATGACATCCTCTGGGAACCCTGCGTATTCTCTCATAATGCCTTCCTTGAACGTCGCTATGTCGAAGACCAGCCTTAACCTACCCGAACCACGGGCGACTATCTCTTCCCTTATCTCCCTAAGTGATTGCGCCACAACGGAGTGACTGACAGCAACCATTACGGCGTCCACACCACTAACCAGTTCCTCGAGGCTATCGGCTGTCCTGAACCCACTCATCGACGCCCTCTCCAGTGCGTGGCTGTCGACGTCGTAGAAGACGAACTCGTGTCCAGCACGCTTTATGAGACTGGCGAGGGCGAGGCCCATCCTCCCCGCTCCCAAGACCCCAATTACCCACTCCTTCACTGTCGGCATCCTACCTCCACCTCCTCGCTTATGGCGCTAATTCCCTCAAGCAGCGTTTCCGTCGGCGACGTCAGAGACACCCTGATATACTGTCTGTATTCCCTGCCACCGAATGCCTCGCCGGGGAACACACCCACACCTCTCCTGGCTAGTCGATAGGCCAGTGATGTCCCGTCTAGTCCGCACCTTATCCTCAGGAATAAGTAGAGACCGCCTTTAGGCGGGGTGAACTCGAACAATTCCTTGTCTAGGTAGCTGATAACCTTGTTCAGCCTCTCCCTATACAGTTTCCGCACTCTCCTCGAGTACTCGCCCAAGAGATCGAGGGCCTTAAGGGCGGCGGCCTGAGCAAATCTGGGCACACCTGTGTATGTGGATGCTATGAACCTCCTTACCTGCTCGACTAAGTCCGGATCACCGACGACGTAACCTATCCGGAGACCTGGTAAGGCAAAAGTCTTAGAGAAGCTGTACACAGAGACGACGCTGCCTGACTCGAGCTCTGCCATGACCAAGCTGCGCCCATTAAAGACTATGTCACGGTAAGCCTCATCGGAGACAATGACGGCGCCAGCGTCTCTGAACACTTCGATGATTTCTCGGGCGCTCACCTCATTGATGACGGCGCCCGTCGGATTATTCGGGTAATTGAGGAGCACGAGGTCGGCCTTGACAGCGAGCGATTCAGCGTCTCGGTACCTAGGCACCCAACCACTTTCTGGGCTGAGTCGGTGAGCCACTAGGGCCCTGCCGAAAAATGACGCGGCCGTGCCGTAACCAGGCCAGAACGGTGCGAATACACCAACCCTGCTCGACTTATTAATTAATGCGGCAATTGCTGCCTTAGCTCCGGGTGTCACCACAACCTCCTTCACGTCGACGCCGTGCATCTCCGCAATCTTTTCCCTTAGATTTCTTAACCCGCTGGCCGGGGTATAGCCGAGGCCCTTACGAACCTCCCTTGCGAGCACCTCGATGACCTCGGAAGGTGGGCCATGGTCGGGGTCGCCGGCGTCGAGCCTTATCCTTGCGCCGGAATTGGTCAGGTACTCGTAGAAGGAGTATATGTCAAACGTCAACCCGGTCACCCCTGCTCCTCAATACATAAACGAATTATCTCGGCAAATACCCCCCTAAACCTACCAGTCCTTGCCAGAACCTCATCCTCCCTGGCCGTGTCCCTTACCGGGAGAGAGGCGGCCCGCTTGGCACGCCCCATTCTCCTACACAGCTCCATCCTCTCTACTAGTAGGCGAATTATCCTAGCATCGACATCGTCTATCAATCTCCTAAGATCCTCGATCTCACGGGCTGCCACGCCAACCACCTCAGCAAATGGTCTGCCACAACTATGGATACGTAGGCCTCGACTACGGGCACAGCTCTTATAGCTATGCATGGGTCGTGCCTGCCCCTTCCCTTTATAATTGTCTCTCTCATCGCCTCCAGATCGACGGTGGGCACTTTTCTCATTATGGTTGATGTCGGCTTAAACGCCACCTTAACCAATAAGGGCATTCCATTACTTATCCCCCCATTCACGCCACCCATGTTGTTCGATGCCGCAGTAACCCTGCCGTCATTGAGCACCCACGGATCGATAGCCTCACTCCCCCGCATACCAGCTAGCCCGAACCCCTTCCCGAACTCCACGCCCTTAGCTCCAGGAATCGAGATAAGCACCTTCGCCAAATCACTATCCAGTCCATCCATGGGCGGCTCCCCAAGACCGATTGGCAGATTAAAGACTGTTGCAGTAACCACCCCCCCAAGGCTATCGCCCTCAGCCATCGCTTTCCGTAGCTCCTTCACCATCTCTTCAGCTACAGAAGGGCTCGGGCACCTAACGGGGGATGAATATATCATCTTCCGGAACTCCTCGCCGTCCACGGGCTCGATATCGGCGCTAACGTTACCGATCTGGGTCACGTAGGAGTAGACACGTATCCCGAACATGTCGAGCAAGCGCTTTGCCACAGCACCAGCGGCGACGACACCCGCGGTTAACCTGCCCGATATGTGTCCTCCTCCTCTATAGTCGTTGAAGCCCCAGTACTTGACCCTGGCCACGTAGTCTGCGTGGCCGGGTCGGGGCTTGTTCCTTATCTCTTCATAGAAGCTTGAGTCAACGTCCCTATTCCTTATGAATATAAGTATTGGCCCGCCGGTGGTCCTACCCCGGAATACCCCAGACAAGATCTCTGGCCAGTCCTCCTCCCGCCTAGGGGAAGTTAGCGGGTTCCCGGGCCTGCGCCTAGATAGTTCCTCAGCGACGTAGTCCTCGCTTAATGGGATCCCTGGAGGGCACCCCTCTATAAGGGCGCCGATACCTTTGCCGTGGCTCTCGCCGAATATTGAAACCCTGAACAACCTGCCGATCATGCACGCAACACCTCCGCCCTTACACCCAGGCTGGTTAGGTGCTCAAGGAATGAGGGATAGGAATCCCTCACCCTCTCAAAACCAACTATTTCGATGGGAGCCCCCGCCGCTGAGGCTGTGACCGCTAGCATCATCGCTATCCTGTGATCCCTATGTGGCCACGCCCTACCTCCGGCTACATAACCACCCTTAATTATGATGCTGTCAGCGGATGCCCGCGCCCACACACCTACGCTCCTAAGAGCCTCAGTTATGGACACTAGCCTATTGGACTCCTTGAATGCGAGATGCCTCAGACCCCTCATCACGGTAGTTCCCCTGGCGTGGGCCGCCACCGCAGCCAGCGCGGGAGCCAGGTCGGGGGAGTCTCTGAGGTCAAGCTCCGCCCCCTCCAGCGGGTCACCCCTCTCCACCTCGACATAGTCCTCACCCACCCTCACCTTGGCACCCATGTCTCTTAGGGCTCGAGTAACTGCCTTATCGGGTTGTGTGTCACCGCGTCTCAGTCCATGTACCCTAACCCTCCCGGCAATGGCGCCTAGGGCCAGTATAAAGGACGCTGAGGAGTAGTCGCCAGGCACCTCGTACTTGGTGCCCCTGTACCCACTACTCTCCGGGTAGAATACGCTGTAGCCCTCTCTGGCGAACCTGGCCCCGAACGCCTCAAGTACGTCGAGGGTTACGTCAATGTACGGCTTCGAGACAGGGTTTCCTAAGGTCACCACAGAGATCTTGGCGAGGGGCGCGATGAGCAGTAGGGCAGAAACGAATTGGGAGCTCACGCCCGCGTCTATGAACGCCTCCCCTGACCCTATCGGCCCCTTAATAATGACTGGCGGGTAACCATTCCTTGAGACCGTTTTAGCGCCTAGTAAGGACAGCGCTTCTAGCAGGGGGCGCATGGGCCTCCTCGTTAAGGTCACATCGCCGTAGATTAGGACGGCCTCATTAGCTAGGCTGGCTACTGCGGATGCGAGCCTCAGTGTCGTCCCAGACCCACCGCATCCTATCTTGGCTGGCGCTTGTGGCTCCCCGCAGACACCGCTCACCTCAAGCAGACCATCCCATAGCTTTACCAGCGCTCCGAAGGCCTCAGCCGCCATAATGCTCGCCTCCGTGTCCCCTGAGTAGAGAGGGTTAACGATGATAGACCTCCCGCACGCTAGGAGAGCGGCTAACACCGCCCTATGTGTGTGGCTCTTTGAAGGAGGTGCTGTGACCTCACCATCCACAGGCTCCGTCAATGGGTAAACCCTAAGAATCACTGCGACCACCCAGAACCATAGCCACTAAAGCGTGTTCTCTACCCCACGCATCGAGCACCTCGCCCGGGTCACGCGTCAAGGCAAAGACTGCTGGCCCCTTACCGCTGACCCCAGCAGCCTCAACAGAGGGTAGTGAGAGGGCGGCCGTGACGAATTCAGTGGATTCGCTGTTCCATCCCGTAGCCGCCAGCGTGGCGACACCGTTGAGTGTTGCGGCCTCGAGCCATTTCCCGTTCAGCGCCAGCTTCAATGCCCGATCATATACCCACTTAATCTCTGTGAACGCCCCAGGGTCCACTGCGTCAATAGGTCTCTCAACTCCAGGGGCATATATGACCGCGTAGAGGTCTTCGTCGATGAGGTACCTCCTAAGAACTCTCATACCCCTGTTATCGGTTATGAAGACGCCGTCCAGAAGCGTAGCCAGGGAGTCGTCGTAGGCCCCTGTGATCGTGAGGCCTGCCCGGCGGGCAACCCACACACCTAGTCTGGCTACCTCATCAGCGCTTCTCTTCTTCCCCAAAGCGTCTAAGAGAGCCGAAAGAACCGCATTAATGACGGCGCTGCTACTCTTCAGACCCGATGCAGGGGGTATGCCGGACTTCACATATATCTCTAATCCACCATCGTAGCCTAAGCGAGACGCTGCTTCTTTCAAAGCCCTTAGGAGTGACTTGTTAGGGGTTACGCTTCCCCAGGGAGTCATTGACACCATGGCAACGCCATCCTCGGCTAGCCTCACCTCGGCAGTGACGGGTAGGTCAATACCTACCGCCCCGCCGTACCCTGTAGGTATGGCGTTGAGCACGCTGATCGCCCCGTGGGCGCGGCCCCTACCGATCATGGTCCCCGCCCGTAGCGCTGATCGCTGCATCCCTCAGCCACGTTGGGTCAGCCCTCCGCCCGAACCATATGCGGATGTTCTCAGCGGCCTGATGAGCAAGCATCCAGAGACCGTCGATGACTCGGCACCCCCTGCCCATAGCTTCGCGAAGAAGCCTTGTCATGAGAGGCCTGTACACCATGTCCAGGACGACACAGTCGCCAGGGATCAGCTCCTTAGGGAGGGGAGATGACGTTGGGTCATCCATGCCCACAGGTGAGGCATTAACAATGAGTTCAGCGTCGGTCGCCCCCATCCTTAGGCATTCTATAGATGCCTTACACGCCAAGGCCTCTGGCACCCCCCACTCTTTGGCTCTCTTGGCGAGGGCCAAAGCAGTCGTACCCGTCCTGCTGACAATTACTAACTTATCTACCTCCCCGTGCTTAGCCAGCGCATATACCGCCGCCCTCGCTGCTCCCCCCGCACCTATCACAAGAGCCTTACTATACTGGGTCTTCCCTGCCATGATCAAGGATCTTAGGAATCCTAGCCAGTCGGTGTTGTGGCCTATCAGGCGGCCGCCAACAACGGCAACAGCATTGACCGTCCCCAGAGTCGATGCCTTGTCACTGAGTTCGTCGAGTAGCGCGACAACTCCTCTTTTATGGGGTATTGTCACGTTGAATCCGGCGCTGTTCCTCCTTAGCCATTCGATTACTCTGGGTAGCTCCTTGCGTGTCGGCACCTCCATTACCTCGTACGTCGCCTCAATGCCTGCGTGGGCGAAGTAAGCCGAATAAATTGCTGGGCTCAGGCTGTGCCTCACAGGAGACCCTATAAGGAATAGCTTCATAGCAGGCCTAGTTCCCTCCATAGCTCCACCACCTCCGTCACGCTCGGCTGCCCTGGGGCTTGGGGGCCTCCGTGGGCGTGCGCGTATGTGAAGGGCGCACCTATGAATGGTGCCAGTAACCTGGATATGATGCAGTTCTCGCCGACGGCAAACGATATTAGTTTTCCGGTATATGATGCCATGGCCTCCATCGCTGGTAGCTCGTCCAGGGGCGACCTGCAGGTATACACGACCTTGATGAGAAGCCCCGCTCCCGGTCTGGGATGATGCTTCACTAGTTCGGTGGCGCGGTCAATTATGGCATCTATTTCGTCAACACTTAATGTCCTGTTCAGGTGATGGGAGGACACTATGGTGGAGACGCCCAGGCCCAGGATCTTAGGGGCTAGCTCACCCGCTACTGGGTTACTGGCCTCTACGTCGATGTAGTCGGGGCGTGACCTCGCCAGCTTAAGTAGTATGCTGGCTTTCTCTTCTGGGTCACCGTCGTACCTCCCTCCCTCGCCAGCATCCCTAAGGGTTACGATGACCTTCTTGCCGGCCCGGCGGACTTCCTTGATTAGTGAGGATAATGCCTCGATGGTCTCGACGCCGATGTATTCCAACGCATCTATACGGAGCTCGATGATTCCGGAGGCAGCCCTAATTACTGCGTCCCTCATCTCCCCGACCGTCGGCGCCGCTATCACGCCGCACACTATGCTCAGTGGGTTAGCTCGGAAAGACACGCCGCTATCACCCCCCACTCGAACTCAACGATCTCGAAGTCACCCAACCTTCTTGGGAGAGGGATTCTCGGCCTCCCATTGAGGAATTTCTTGTCAAGCCTCATCACGGAGACCAGTTCCTCAGCGCTGTACCCGATGCCCGTCGGCAGCCCCAGCTCCGTGAGTGCAGCGGAAAGTAGGTCGGCCTCGTCCATTGGCAGACCCAGAACCTTAGTGGCCAGTGATGCCTCGGCCACCAACCCCATCGCAACGGCCTTGCCGTGGCTGATCCTATACCCACTAACAACCTCTATTGCGTGACCTACCGTGTGGCCGAAGTTGAGAAGTACCCTAGCACCTCTCTCCTTATAATCTCTTCTGATAACGTCGAGCTTTGTCAGTACGCTGAACCTGACCACCTCATTCAGGACCTTCTCATCCCTCGCCATCACTGCGTCCGCGATTGTCAACAGCCATGAGACCCACCGCTTCCCCCTTATGGCGGCGTGTTTAACTACCTCTGAGAAGCCGTCCACGAATATGTGATTCGGTAGGTTCGCTAGGATAGTGGGATCGATGACCACTATGTCTGGGTGGTAGAAGGTTCCGACCAGGTTCTTCCCGCCGCCAACATCTATAGCGTTCTTGCCGCCGACGGCCGCGTCGACCTGTGCAAGCGTTGTTGTGGGAACGTACGCAAGCTTTATGCCCCTCATATACGTCGACGCGGCGAAGCCCGACGCATCGAGTAAGCTACCGCCACCAATGGCGACGAGCACAGACCTCCTCGTGAGACCTGATGCCACCATCAGGCGCCATATCTTCTCCACCGACCCGAGGGTCTTGACACCCTCGCCCCCACCCACCGAGGATGCGGAGACGGTCATGCCCCGGCCCTCTAACTGGTTAACCACTGAATCAACTATGGAGTCAGGTACCCCAGAATCAGCCAGCACCAGCACATTGAGGGGGTCTAGGCCGGTAACCAGCCCTGCGAGCCGGCTGAGTGCGCCGGACCCCACGACTACCCTCGACACCTTTTCCTCGTGAAGAGTCAGAGTAACCTCATCCACCGTAACTCACCTACCAGCCTTCTGAACTGTTCGGGAGTGAGCTGCTGCTTGGGGTCCGATAGGGCCTTATCCGGCTCCGGGTGAACCTCGATCATTAGGCCGTCTGCTCCGGCAGCCAGCGCCGCCTTAGCGAGTGAGGGGACAAGCTCTCTCCTCCCCGCCGCGTGGCTGGGGTCAACGACCACTGGCAGGTGCGTTAGCTCCTTGAGGACAGGGACGGCGGCGATGTCTAGGGTGAAGCGTGTGGATGATTCGAACGTCCTTATGCCTCTCTCAACCAGGACTACCTCGTCGTTGCCCTCAAGCATTATGTACTCAGCAGCGGCCAGGAACTCCTCGATCCTGGAACCGAAGCCCCTCTTCAGGAACACCGGTTTCCCGGACCTGCCCACCTCCCTGAGTAGGGGATAATTCTGCATGTTCCTCGCACCTATCTGCAGCGCGTCAGCGTACTCGGCCACGACGCTGACCATCCTCGGATCCAGAACCTCAGTGACCATCGGGAGCCCGGCCTCGTCAGCCGCCTCCCTCAGGAGCTTGAGGCCCTCGACCCCGAGTCCCTGGAAGCTATAGGGCGATGTCCTCGGCTTGAAAGCCCCGCCCCTCAGTATGTGGGCACCCGCTTCCTTCACGGCGAGAGCAGCCCTCAGTATCTGGTCCCTTGACTCGACAGCGCACGGCCCCGCTATTATTACTGGTCTTATGCCGCCTACCTGGACACCACCAACGTTCACGACAGTCCTGTCCCTGGAGTCCTTGGTCACGAGCCTCAGTTTCATCCCACCTCACCCACGATTAGAGAACTTATCCTACGGGGTGTGAGACCCATGTATTCAAGAAGCTGCCCATAGCTCCTAGCGCTTGCACCGAACCTCTCCCCAATACCCACTTTCAGAACCCTCCTCGGGGTCGCTGTTTCCGTGAGGATCTCGGCTACGACCGACCCTACACCGCCAATCACCCTGTGGTCCTCTATCGTGACAATCAGGTTGGCTTTGGCGGCCTGCTTGACTATGGTTGCTGAGTCGACGGGCTTGATGCTGTATACGTCGACCAGGCCAGCATGTATCCCTTGGTGCCTCAGCTCCTTAGCGACCTCTCTCGATACGCCGAGCATGGGGCCGTACGAGAATATCACGATGTCGCCTGCATCCTCGAGCACCTTGGAGCCGCCGATGGGGAACTCCTCCCCGTCATCGTAGATCATCGGTGCGTTGTCCCTCCCCAGCCTAATGTACGTCGGGCCAGGGTGGTTTAGGACCACATCAAGAATTGTCGCCTTAGTGGCCACAGTATCTGCAGGTGCCAAGACGGTGAAGCCCGGAAGCACCCTCATCAGCGCTATATCCTCGAAGCACTGATGAGACGCTCCATCCATGAAGTCCTGTAGGCCCGCGTGTGTGCCGATGAGCTTCACGTTCAGGTGATCCCTAGCTATGGTGTTCCTTATCTGTTCCCACGCCCTCATGAGGAACATAGCGAACGCCGTTGCCACCGCAACCTTCCCGACTATGGCCAGGCCAGCAGCCGTGGTCACCAAGTCTTGCTCGCTGATGCCGACATTCACGAATCTCCTCGGGTATATCCTCGCGAACGCCGCGGTACCTGTCGAGTTGGGCGTGTCGGCATCCAGCACTACGACGTCCTTGTTAAGGCCGCCCGCCTCTACCAGTGCCTCACTAAGGGCCCGCCTGTAGCTGCTGTTCCTCGATACAATAACTACCACCTCCCGCTCTCCCATCTAACGATCAGCGCCTTCGGCCTCTCCACGACACCGGCTAGGCTCTCCAGAGCGGCCGCGATCTCTAATGCGTCGTTCCTCACCTCCATCACGTACCAGCCAAAGGCCTCCCACCTGCTAGCCAGCGGCTCCTTCGGCTTAACCGCCTCTGTCGGGCCTGTGTGCTGCACCATGTTCCTGTCCACCACCGCGATGACATTATCGAGGCCCAGAGACGAGGCCGTTGCGGCAGCCTCCCACACCTGGCCCTCATCGAGTTCTCCATCACCAAGGATTACGGCGACCTCGCGCTTGACACCATCGATTTTTGCAGCAAGCGCGATGCCGTTGGCTATGGAGAGGCCCTGGCCCAGCGACCCGGTCGAGTTAGTAACTACTGTGTCCAGCCTTCCTGCATCAAGGTGTGACTGAAGCCTTGATTCCGGTGTTGCGAACGTGAGTAGTTCGTCATCACCTATCACGCCCTCAGCGGCCAGCCATGCGTACAGAGCTGGCGCCATATGCCCCTTACTCACCACGACAACCCTCTCAATTCCCACGGCCGTGCCCGTCGGTATCCATATCCCGTATAGTGCGGCCACTATGTTAAGGGAGGACTTTGACGACAGCTCATGCCAGTAACCTACCTCGCTCAATATTGTTAGGAGCTTGGCCCTCGCCTTCTTGATATCCTCAGCTATGGAGTCCCTAATCTTGGGGAACAGGTTAGAAGTATTTTCTTCTTGTAAGGGTAGAGCCGTAAACTTACTCAATATTGGCGCTTCATCACGCTCACACCCTTCACCGACCTATGGAGGGCCGGGTTAATAACCTTTTATTTACGAAGGGCAGGATGCGAACATTGCTCACTAGACGTTGATGCCCTCAACTGGCTGACTTGATCAGTCACAAATTGCATACGGTATGCATCAAATAGTAACGAGAAATAAGTTACTCCAATATTATTTTGTCGAGATAAAATATAGGTTGGTTTGGGTTAGTGCTCCTCCACAGTTGCCTCCACGGAGGGTGAGGCGATGCTGGGTAGCTCGGGGAACGCCTCCCTCATCCTCTGCTCCGCCACTGCCTTCGCCTCCTCCAGTATCTTGGCAGCCTCCGGCGAGGACGGGAGCGCTATTGTGCCGTAGCCCGCTATCTCCGCGACCTCGGTTACGGACTCCTGCAGGATGTCCTGTATCTCGTCTAGCTCGATGCCGAGGGTCGGCATCACCTTCTTCATTATCGCCCCTACCTCCTTCACGGCCCCGATGACTGGGGTGAGGGACGTGATTATGTCGCCGGTCAGTATGGCCGTCTCGACCCTCATCTGTATCTGCTCGAGCGCGATCTGGAGGGTCATGAGGGTCTTAGCGATCTTCCTTATCTCGGCCACCTCATTAGCGTAGAGGGTGGCCCTCGCCTGGTCCTTAGCGATTATGGCGTCCACGACCTTCTGGAACATCTGGGCGTCCCTGTGCTTCAGGCGCTCGATGTAGACGTCCAGCTTCCTGACCATCGTGCCGAGCCTGTACTTTGCGGTGAAGAGCTTCATGCGGAGGGGCTTCTCCCTCCTAAGGATCTTCTTTATGGTCTCGCCAACTGTGGCGTCCTTACCCTTCCACTCGGTATCGAAGCCCTTGAAGGACATCTTGTGCAACACCGTTAGATGATTCTGGCCCTAGAAAACCCTATAAATCGGGAACCACCTCCGCTAGGCCCGAATAAACAATGAATTAAGTCAGGGGCCTTAGCCCTACCCAAGTAATACGGCTACGATACTAAGTGAGGGAAGAGGCGATAAGCTCTCGTCACAGGCATCAAGCACCCCGCCCACGCCCCCTAGCCCTAATGATCGCGAGGGCAGCGCCACCGACGACAGCTACTACGACCGCCCCGAGGACGTAAGGGAGGGCAGAGGGTGATGTGGTGAGTTGCGGGGACGTGGTCAATAACTCGCCCGGGGGAGATGCTGTGAGGGGTACGGCGACGGAGGCGTTGCCGAATACTAGCTCCACCCGCGCACTGCCTCCTAAGTTAATAGTCTTGATAGCGTACGCGCTACCAGCACCGAACCTGTAAACCCTTGCCGTGGTGCCGGACGCGTTGCTCAGTATGTCGACCTCTCCGAGGGAGGGAGGGTAGGCAACTACTACGACGGCCCTCCCGGACCCGGTTAGGATGAGGCCGACCCTGCCCTCACCGACCTGTTTGGGCCCGTCCGTGATCTTAGCTCCCCCGACCACAATTAGTGCGTCCCCCGCAGTCGTGGTTACCCTCGCCTCACTTACCCAGCCAGTGGGGAGGTCCCCGGGGTTCTTCAGTGACGCGGTGAAGCCGGTCGTGATGACGCACCCGCTCCCCTGTACCGTGGTCGAGCTGTTTAGGGCTAGGGGCTCTAGGGTGGCCAGATCGACGACTGCTTCAGTGACCACGGTACTTTCCCGGCCGCTGGAGTACGCCGCGCTATAGTTTATCATGTACTCCACGGCGTCCCTGCCCTCGTAAGTTGTTAGCACTGCACTGGCGCTGACGCCGTGCTCGGTGACGTTGCCCGCTCCCCCGCAGCACGCCGCCTCATTGAGGAGGCACGGGACCTGGGAGAGGTATGAGGTGAAGTAGGGTTGTAGAACGCCGAGCACCGGGTCATCCACAACGAACTCCTTGCTAGCGTTAAGCGCTACCTCGATAGCGCTTATACTGCATGAGCAATTGCCCGTTCCGCAGGCACCGCTTCCGGAGTAGGTGGTGCTGACCCTGGTCCTGGGGACGGCGACCTCTTCCCCGCCCGGCCCTACAGATACTGTGATGTTCGCATCCACCTCTAACCGTAGCCGGGAGCTGCAGTTGCCGGAGGCCGAGCCCTCTATGGTGATGGTGTACTCTAGGGGCTTACTCATCGGCGCTGACGCCTTCCCTGCGGGGAGGGAGAGTGCCAGAATCAATGAGAGGACCGCGGCGATCGCTATAAGCGCCCTCAACTGATGCACCGGGTAGGTATTCATTAAGCACTTTTAACGGTGTCAACCCGGCTCACCTACATTAAGATGCTGAAGAAGTAAGCCTGGGTACGTTGGCGTGCTCGCACTGCCTAAGGGTACGTACCTAATAATCAGCAACGGAGGCTACCCAGCTAAGGCCATAGTGAACGGGTGTACCTCAGTGGAAGGGCTGGAGGCCGCCCACGTCAGGGAGGGCTCGGTGGAGTACTCACCTATTACCAGGTGCGAGGAAGCGACCGCCGAATTCATCAATGTGAGCGGGGAGGCTTTCACAGCTCCCGTGAGGGGGGTGGAGGATCTGGTGCTCTCTGCCGAGGGCTTTGCTACCACCCCGGCACTGCCGAGGCTCGGAAGGGTTAGGAGGTTCGAGCACCAGCACCTAACGCACCTACTCGGCTTCGCCCTCGCAAGGTCTGGGGGCGAGGGCGTCGAGGACGTTTGGGGGGAGTACCCCGGTGACGCGAAGAGGCATGCCCCGATAAAGCTCCTCGAGAGGGTCGGCGGTGTCGGGGCAGCGCTTTGGGGGGTAGCGCTGGGAGGCTCGGCGGACGTCGAGGAGTTCGTGTCCGGTCTCGCCCTCGGGATGGGGTCCTCGGGAACCAGGATAAGGCTTGACCGGGACTCGGCCCAGGCTCTCACCCTGATACTTAGGCGCGGAGGGGTCAGGCACAAGGTAGATGGCGAGGAGGTAGTCATTAGGTCTGTGATGGACGTGCTAGTCCCTCACAGGGAGGGTTGGGGTGTGTGGAGAGAACCGATCAAGGTTAGGGCTAGCGAGAGGGTGGTTCTCGACGCCGTCCTCATCGAGACAGGGTCTAGTTCTCCCCTACTCGCTGGTTATGTTGGGTGGTACCTGCTAAAGCAGGGATAAAGGGAGTAGGTTCCTTATAGGGAAAAAATCATGTGGAGGGGGGCGGCGGAGGAGTCGGCGGGGCCTCCGGTGTTGCTGGGGTGGTTGGCGGGGCTTCCTCTACCTTCTTTCTCCTTGAGAGCTTTAGCCCTACGACAGCGGCTACCGCTACCGCAGCTACTGCGGCGGCAACGATTATTATTGTCATGTACTGGCCGCCTAGGGCCCCTCCGGCACCGCCCTCTGTAGGTAGGCTGAGCTTTACGGCTGATGCCTTAGCTACTGTCTTGCCCAGCACTACCTCCACTTCGTGCTGGCTGAACTTTATCGGTACTTTGTAATACTCCGTGCCGTCGGAGGCCCTTATGATGGTGTGGGACTGGGCCGGTGCGCCGTCGATGTAGATCTTTGGGGACGGCGATCCTGGGTACTTCTTGATGATGATCGACCCCATTCCCTCGCCGCTTACCGTGAACTTCACCTTATCGCCCTCGACGGCAGGGTCGCTCACGCTCAGCCCTGCCCCGGCGAATATCATGCTGAGCTTACTACCTCCCTCTACCTCGACGTCGTAGCTGGCTAGTGACTGCTGGAGTACCTCAGGGTTTGTTAGGTCTATTCTGTAGTTGAGCTCGAAGCCTCCGGTGCTGGCTGAGTACTTAGCGCTCGCCTCTCCGTGGAGGAGTGCCATGGTCGACATGTCCGTGTATGATACGGACCTTATCACGATGTTTGAGCCCGTGCCCAGGTAGTTGCTGGCGTTTAGGCTCATTGTGAGCTTTATTGCCGGCACTCCGTTGTAGGTTACCTCGGACACCTCAATGTTTGTCTCGTTGAAGCCGAGTGCCTGTAGCTGTTGTTGCAGCATCGATATGATGTCGTTGAGGCTAGGCCCTCCCTCCTCGCTGAGGGGGCCCAGCATGCCGTAGGTTGGGACTTTGAGGGTCTGTACCTTGTTCATCTCGCTCGTTATGTTGGCGTACTCTGCTGGGGCGCCCTCCACGTTCAGATTCGGCTCCACCTTGATCGCGATGTAGTCCTCGGTCATGTTGATTATCGTTATCTTCACCGTGCCGTAGACCCTCATGTTGATGTCCTGTATCCCTATTCCTGAGGCCTTCATCCTCATGTCTACGTCGTAGATCAGTGTGTCGCCCTCTTTGAGGGAGTGCGTGGGTAGGGTGGCTATGGCAAGGGCTATTAGGAGGAGGAACGCTGCGAGTGCCTTCGTACTGTACCTATACAAACTCTCACCGAGATGAGAATACATTAAGTAGCTAATAAACCCGGCAGTAACCCGATTTAATCACTCCTCGCAAAAGATAACTCGGTGGGCCAGGATGAGCAGCTTCCTGCAGGACTACCTCGGCTGGGGCGAGCAAGTAAGGAGGGCAGTAGAATCGCCACTCGAGAGAGTAACCCGTGCCAAGGAGGTTAAGGGCCTCGCCGTCGTTGGCATGGGCGGCTCGGGCATAGTCGGGGACGTGGTCCGGTCACTCGCAGCAAACTACGCCGGCCTGAGCTACCCAGTGGAGGTCGTGAAGGACACCCACCTCCCCCAGTGGGTGGGTGAGGGCTGGGTCGTTCTGGCCGTCTCCTACAGCGGTAACACGGTCGAGACGCTGGCGGCTGTGGAGGAAGCAATTGGGAGGGGAGCCTTCGTGGCCGGTGTCTCGTCCGGAGGGGCCCTAAAGGAGGTGCTCTCGAGTAAGGGCCTGCCCTGGGCAGGTGTCGAGGGCGGGCACGCGCCGAGGAGCGCGCTCCCATCACTAACGATCGCATCCCTCAAGCTCCTCCAGGCAATAGGGGTGGGCGTCGGCGGGGACCTGAGCAGGGTTCCCTCACTCCTTAGGCGGGCGGAGGAAGTAATGGAGATAGCTGACAGGGTCCTGGCGACGGTCTCGAAGGGTGTGCCAGCATTCATAGCGACTAGCAGGTGGTCGGGCCTAGCTATCAGGGCTAAGAACGAGTTCAACGAGAACGGCAAGACACTGGCGGCGGCAATGATCGCCCCGGAGTGGGGCCACAACGACGTCGTAGGGTTCGAGGGGAGCGAGTTCCCGGCAATATTCTTCAAGGAACCCGGCAACCCGGTGTCCGAGGCGGTTGAGGCAGTCCTTAAGCAGTTCTCGAAGAAACACCTGATCATTGAGCTCAGGAGAGCGGAGACGCAGGAGGAGTACGTGGCTGAGTTCATAAGCATCTCGCAGGCGGTAGGCATAGCCTCCGTCAGGTACGGTCAAGGAAGGCGCGTTGACCCGAGAGAAACTGCGTCAATAAACCTGTACAAAAAGGTTTTGAAGGAAGTGATAAACCGCTAGTCCCTAACTACCCGGTCACCCTAACGTAAACCATCCCGATTCTGTACTGGTTCCCGTTCTTGAAGTAAAGGATCGGTGACTTTGCGTACTCCCAGTGCAGTTCCTCCCCCGTATTAAGGCGTATGTGCGCCCAAAGATCCATGTACTGAGAATCGGCTGTATTCACAGTGACACCGACGGAAACCCCTAGTATGGGCGCTAGCGCGGCAGGCAGTGACGGCATTATTAAGGAT
>Ga0256833_1001624_pt1 | contig 16403 bp, 15 predicted proteins | sample 356284metaG_FD_190535 | JGI IMG/M metagenome (GOLD analysis project Ga0256833, IMG submission 190535) | Hydrothermal vent microbial communities from Mid Atlantic Ridge, Atlantic Ocean - 356-284 | ecosystem: Environmental > Aquatic > Marine > Hydrothermal vents | place: Atlantic Ocean: Mid...
AGTTTTTTTCCACTCTTCGTAAGACATGTTCCACTCAGGATTTGACGCCATCACTTTACCGGGGCACTCAGGAAACCCTATTTTAAGGAGAATATTTATAATCTTCTCTCCTAACTTTAAAAATTCATCCTTCTCATTTTCATTTAGATAAACTATACAGTTGTCTATGTCTGTATTAATGGTCTGCTCCTTTCTGCCTTCACTGCCTAAAACCATAAACACAAAATCACTATTTATCTCAGAATTATTCAGGGCAATATTAACGGCCTTTTTCACAAACCTGTCGTTGATTTCAGATATATACTTTTGGAGTATCTCTATATCCTTTCCTGTTTTGAACATTGTTGAAACTGTATCTTCAAGACTGAAATAAATCTCTCTCAGCTCCTCAACCTCTCTTGCCTTGTCTATCTGTGAGGCAAGATGAACAATACTTTTTGACTGCTTTATAAATATGTCTCTATCTTCAATAACACCTATTACTTTACCTTCCCTTAAAACAGGAAGCCTTTTTATATTTTTCTGAATCATCTTTAAAACAGCTTCAAAAACAAAGTTGTCATCTGATATGGTCTCAACAGGATATGATTTAATCTGCTTCACATAAACATCTTTAGGGTTTAAATTTTTAGCAAGGACTTTTTCTTTTAAGTCTTTGTCTGTTATGATACCTTTTAGTTTGTTTTCATCTCCAACCAAGCAGTAAGATATATTCTTCTCTGACATCTTTTTTGCGACGGCAGGCACTGTGTCTGTGTCTATGCAGAAAACAGGTGGTTTTAAAGGAAATTCAGACACAGGGAGAATAGAAACATTACTTATTTCATCTAATGCTCTTTCTGTGTAAGCCTCCGACAGTTTTTTTATCGTTGTTTTTGTAAAATACTCTTTTATATCTGGGTGGGAGTTTACTATCTGGAGAAAAAGTTCTTCAGGAAGTAGTAAAACAATGCTATCCTCTACAGATTTTACTGTAAAATCGTTTGGTTGATTGAAAATCAGAGCAGTATCACCAAAAAAGTCCCCTTCTTCTAAAAAATCAACACTGCTTCCGTCCTTTTTCAGGACAAAGGCTCCTTTTACTATTAGATAAACATTTTCAGGCTTTTCTCCCTCCCTTATAACAACTGTTTCCCGTGGAATGTAATCAATTAAAGCCTTTCTTGATAAGAAATCTATCTCAGATTCTGACAGGAAAGAAAAAGGTTTCGTATTTTTAAGCAGCTTTTTAATATCAAGCGACATTTGCACACAAGGGGGCAAAAGCCCCCACTCTTTTTATTCTGCTCCTATACCAAGATACTTTCTTACTTTCATCTCTTCAAACTTCTCTTCTGCCTCCGGCTCTCTCGTCATCAGAGAAACAACAATACCAACAACAAATGCCAGCGTCATAGACACAATAGCTGGATTTTTGTATGGGAATACAGGCTCAGGATTTCCAAGAATATCAACCCAGATTGTTTTACTGAGGATAATGAGCACTACAGACAGGAACAGTCCTGTTGCCATACTTGCTACAGCTCCTGCTGTTGTAAATCTTTTCCACACTATAGACATTAAAAGAGCCGGGAAGTTTGTTGATGCTGCTATGGCAAAAGCAAGTCCTACCATAAATGCAATGTTCTGATTTTTAAATGCTATTCCTAAAACTATAGCTGTGATACCAAGTATCAGAACTGCAACCCTTGTAATCTTAACCTCCTGCTCCTCTGAAGACTCACCTTTTCTAAACACTCCAACATAAAGGTCGTGAGACAGGGCACTGGCTCCTGCAAGGGTTAATCCTGCAACAACAGCCAAAATAGTAGCAAAGGCTACAGCTGCAATAAATCCAAGGAATGCATCTCCACCAAGAGCCTGAGCCAGCAGTGGAGCTGCCATATTTCCACCTTTTCCTATAGATGTAATCTTTTCAAGACCAACTAAAACAACTGCTCCAAAACCAATTACAAAAGTAAGAATGTAGAAGTATCCTATAAACCCTGTTGCAAAGAACACAGACTTTCTTGCCTCTTTAGCATCAGGAACAGTATAAAATCTCATCAGAATGTGGGGCAGACCTGCTGTTCCAAACATCAGAGCAAGACCAAGGGATATAGCATCTATCGGATTGGATACAAGTCCTCCCGGTTTGAGCCATTTTTCACCTGCTGTTTCTTTAACGCTCTGGAAAAGGCTTTCTGGAGAAAATCCAAATTTTGCCAGCGTCCATATGGTCATAATAGTTGCTCCACCAAGTAGAAGGACAGCTTTTATTATCTGAACCCATGTTGTTGCAAGCATTCCACCAAACAGAACATACGTAATCATTAAAGCTCCTATGATAACAACAGCAAGCTCATAGGGAATTCCAAATACAAGCTGTATAAGCTTTCCTGAACCAACCATCTGAGCAATCAGATAGAGAATAACAACTGCTACAGAACCAAGAGCAGCAAGGATTTTTATAGGTTTGAGCTGAAGTCTATATGCAACAACATCTGCAAATGTATACTTACCTAAGTTTCTGAGAGGCTCTGCAATGAGGAACATTATAACAGGCCATCCAACCAGAAAACCTATAGAGTAAATCAGACCATCATAACCTTTCGTTGCAACCATACCAGCAATTCCAAGGAATGAAGCAGCACTCATATAGTCTCCTGCAAGTGCCAGTCCATTTTGGAAACCTGATATACTTCTACCTGCAGCATAAAATTCTGTAGCCGTCCTTGACCTTTTGGCAGCCCAGTATGTTATTCCCAGTGTTGCTGCTATAAAAAAGAGGAAAAATGCAACAGCCACTGGGTTCATCCCAACAATGGCTTCATTTCCTGCGAGAGAAGGTAAAGAAATAGTTAGCAACCCTGCCCATGTATATATTATTTTTTTCATTGTTTACCTCCTGAATTTTTCTCTAAGCTGTTTTACCATTGGGTCGTAATTCTTGTTAGCCCAGTAAACATAAAGACCTGTAAGCACCCATGCAGCTATGATTACTCCAATACCTATAGGAATACCAACAGTTGTAGCACTTCCTTCAGAGATAGGCTGTCCTAAAAACTCCTTACCGTAAGCGAGAAGGAGTATGAAGGCATAGTAAACAATCAAGATAGCTGCAGTGAATATTAGTGAAACAGTAGTTACTTTTTTAACAAGACTTTGAAAATCAGGGTCTGTTAAAATTTTTTTAAGCTCATCTCTGTTCATTTTTTACCTCCTTATTTATAGGGGGCTTTAAGCCCCCTTTTTTTAATCTTCTAAAGTGGATATATCTCCAAGAGGCATTCCTAACTCTCTTGCTTTTAGAACCCTTCTCATAATCTTTCCAGACCTTGTTTTTGGTAGTTTTTCAACAAACTCTATCTCGTCAGGAACAGCTAACGAACCAAGCTCATGTCTGACGTGCATTTTCAGGTCTTTTATAAGAGATTCATTAGGTTCATGCCCTTGCTTTAGTATCACAAATGCTTTAATAGACTCCCCTTTAACCTCGTGAGGTTTCCCGATAACAGCTGCTTCTGCCACTGCTGGATGGGATACAAGGGCACTTTCAACCTCTGCTGTTCCTATCCTGTGTCCTGATACGTTAATCACGTCATCTGCTCTACCTAAAATCATTATGTATCCGTCTTCATCTTTTGTAGCCAAATCACCTGCAAAATAATAATGGTCTATCTCTGTCCAGTATTTCTCAAATCTTTCAGGCTCTCCCCAGCATGTTCTCAGTGCTGAAGGCCATGGCTGTTTTATTATCAGATATCCAACCTTGTTGGCTTCTTCGGGATATCCTTCTCTATCTACAACTTCAGCCTCAACTCCCCAGAATGGTTTGCCAGCTTTTCCCGGTTTTTGTGGATATGCTGGGACAGTTGTTATCATGTGCCCCCCTGTTTCTGTTTGCCACCAGGTGTCCACTATGGAGCACTGACCCTTACCGATAACTTCGTAATACCATATCCATGCTTCTGGATTTATAGGCTCTCCAACAGAGCCAAGAATTCTTAATGAAGACAGGTCATACTTGTTAGGCCATTCTTCTCCATACTTCATAAACAGTCTGATAGCTGTTGGAGCTGTGTAGAATATGTTCACCCTGTATTTTTCTACTATAGACCACCATCTTCCCGGGTCTGGATAGTCTGGAGCCCCTTCTGCTATAACAGATGTTACCCCAACAGATAGGGGACCATAAACCATGTAGCTATGTCCTGTAATCCATCCTGGGTCTGCTGTGCACCAGTATATGTCGTCTTCATGGATGTCAAACACATACTTTGTTGTTACATGGGTGTAAAGGTTGTAACCCCCAACTGTATGGAGAACACCTTTTGGCTTTCCTGTTGAACCTGATGTGTAGAGTATAAATAATGGGTCTTCTGCATCCATAACTTCTGGTTCACATTCTGAAGACTGGTCTTTTATAAGCTCGTAAAAATCTATTTCCTTTTCTTCAAGCTCATACTCGTCTCCTTCCCTCTGAAGAACTACAATGTTTTCTACAAACTCTAAACCATCAACAGCTTCATCTACAACAGATTTCAGGTCTATCTTTTTTCCTCTTCTTTTTGTCCACGACGACGTTACTACAACTTTTGCCTGTGCATCTTCTATTCTCATCCTGAGAGCATTAGCACTAAAACCTGCATAGACAACAGAATGAACAGCCCCTATCCTTGCACAGGCCAGCATTGTCGCAAGCTGTTCAATAACAAGGGGCATGTATATAACCACTCTGTCCCCTTTCCTTACCCCAAGGGATTTCAGACCGTTTGCTATTTTGTTTACAAGTTCAAGAAGTTCTCCATAGGTGATTTTTATCTCCTGATTGTCTTCATTGGTATAGATGTAGGCAACTTTGTTCCTTTTACCGTTTTTTACGTGCCTGTCTAAACAGTTATAGGTAATATTGAGTTTTCCTCCTATAAACCATTTATATTCAGGAAATTCCCACTCCCTTACCTTGTCCCATTTTTTAAACCAGTGGAGCTCTTCTTCTGCAAGTTTTGCCCAGAAACCTTCAGGGTCTTTAATAGACTCCTGATACATTCTGTCAAACTCTTCTGCAGTAATGTGAGCTTTCTCTAAAACCCTCTGAGGAGGATTATAAACCTTATTAACCTTTAAAAGAACTTCATCCTTGTGCTCTGACATGGCACTTCACCTCCTTAGAATAATATCTGTGCCTGTAAATATAAAACATCGTGGTCTTTACCATCTCTGTCGTCTATCTTGTATTCACCTTTTAGATTTGCCCTGAAACCATCTATCCAGTAAGCAAGACCAATGTAATATTCTGTAACATCATTTCCTGCTATTGAGGAGTCAAAATTCTGATACCTGAGAACAGGTTCTATCTTTCCTATTCCAATCTGTTTGTTAAACAGGTATCCAAACTGGGCATAAATGGCTGTTCCATCATTTGCATATAGATTTCCATAATCATAATTTATATATCCAGCCTCAAAAGTAACAACATCTTTTGATGGCAGTGGATAGTCTATAAACATATCCACAGTCCATGCTTTATAGTCATCAACCCTTGTTGGAGAAGAATAGCTGTCAGCAGCTGCATCCTTCTGGTAATCTATACCTGCCCCAAAGGATACAATTTTTTTCTTTCCAAGGTATGTTCCCTTGTAATAAAAGCCTTCAGAATCAAACAGGTTATACTGAATTCTTCCTGTTATTCTGTAATTATCATCTTTATTAATTGCCACATTATTTGCTGGATTAACTAATGTTTCCACACCGTCAAATATTCCCAGTCTGTAATCAAGGCTTCCTGTTGGCAGAGAAATCAGCCCCATCACTTCAGCCCCATAATCCCTCCACACAAAATTACTCGTTGGAGGAAACTTAACAACTGTCAGGTTGTAATCCAGTCCCAGCAGTGATGTTGCCCCTGTTGCGTTGTTGTGGGAAAATGGCAGGAGTATCTGACCAAAAACAAGGTTAAATTCTTTGGCAAGTTTCAGCCTAATCCATGCGTCCTGTATAAATGTTTTTGTGTCGTTGTCGCTCTTATAACCAATTACATTTCCACTGTTGTCTGTTATGGCTTTATCCTTTCCCATATTCGGATTATCTGTCTCCACGAAGAAATCAACATATTTGTTGATTGTTCCACCAAACAAAATTCTTGCCCTTCTAATGTAGAAATCACTTCTCCAGCCAGAACCGTCAATCTGACCGTCCTGTATCCATTCTCCTCTCAGCTGAAGTAAAAGACTTATCCAGACTGTGCTCTGGTCGTTAATCTTGAATTTTGCAACAGCATTTGCAGGAGAAAAAGATAGAGCTGATGCTAAAACTGCTGAAGATAAAAGAGATTTTGTGAAAAATTTTTTCATCTTGCCCCTCCTTTTAAGAATTTCAAACATTGTTTGAAAAAAATACAGGTTTACGTTTTTTATGTCAAGAGAAGGCTAAAAATTTACTGTTTAGAAAAATATATATTTATCAAAGACTTATGCGTAAAACACTGTTTGATTTTTATTTACTGATGAAAAACGCAAAGGAATAGAAAATAATGTTTGATAAAAATTCAAACATTGTTTGATTATTAGGTGTTATTGGAAGGTATCCATGTATTACAGTTTATATACTTTCAAAATTAAATTTTAATCAAGAGAAAATGTTGGAGCCAAAATTTCTGTTATTTCTTCTGCAGTTTCAACTAATTTTTGCTGAATATCTTCTTTAATTCTTTCTAACGGCATCCTTACAGATGGTGCTATAACAGAGAGGGAGGCAATAGGATAGTAAAACTCATCTCTTACGATAGTTGCCACTTCATTTACTTCTAAACCAATTTCATACTCAACAATAAATCCAATCTCTTTTTTTGCCCTTTTTAGCACTCTACCGGTTGCTGTTTTATCTGCTCTGAATCTTTTTGCCAAAGGTGATTCAACGATAACTGATTTTCTAACAGGTTCTTCATATATGTATATAACGTCTTTTCTGTGTGGTATGGCAATATACACACTTTCGTCTATTTCCTGTCTTAGAACCCTTATTGACTGTTTTGCTTTATTTAAAAATTCAAGACTTTTTATGTATGCATGTTCAAGTTTTATCAGGTTCATTCCTAATCTGTATTTTCCTGTTTCTTCATCAAGCTCTACAATTCCTTTTAATTCAAGGGTTGCCATTATCCTGAACACTTTATTTTTATTTAACTTTAATTTTTTACTTAATTCTGAAACACCTGCTATATATTCTTTCCTTAAGATTTCAATAATGTTTAATGCATCTTCAAGAGCCTGAGTTGCCATAATTTTTACCTGCCAAGAAGGTTGTAGTTATTAATATGGGATTTTATCACACAATGGCAACTCAGGAAAAAAATTACCAGCTGTATTTTGAACCGTACTTCTCTCTCAATATTTTTGCTACACTTACCATATTTTTTAATGCTGGTATCACTTCTTCCCACTGCCTTGTTTTCAGTCCACAATCAGGATTAATCCAGATAAGATTTTTGTCTATTACCTGAACGGTTCTTTCTGCTATTTCAAGCATTTCTTCTACAGGAGGTATTCTTGGTGAGTGAATGTCGTAAACGCCAACTCCTATACCGTGGTCGTAATTAAATCTTTCAAAAGCCTCTATTATTTCACCTTTAGACCTTGAAGCTTCAATAGATATTACATCTGCATCCATTGCATAAATCCATTCTATTATCTCATTAAACTCTGAATAGCACATATGGGTATGTATCTGTGTTGTTTCTTTTACAGTGTTGTTTGTTAGTCTAAATGCTTTCACTGCCCATTTTAAATACTCTTCCTGCTTTCTTTTCTTAAGGGGAAGACCTTCTCTAAATGCAGGTTCGTCTATCTGTATTATCTTTATTCCTTCTTTTTCGAGGTTTAAAACTTCATCTCTTAAAGCAAGAGCTATCTGATATGCTATCTCTTTTTTAGGTATATCTTTTCTATAGAAAGACCAGTTTAGTATAGTTACAGGACCTGTTAACATTCCTTTCATAGGTTTGTCTGTTAGGCTTTGAGCATACACAATTTCTTTTACTGTCATAGGTGCTGGTCTTGAAACATCTCCGTATATTATTGGTGGTCTGACACATCTTGTTCCGTAAGACTGAACCCATCCATTTTTAGTAAATGCAAAACCGTCCATTTTTTCACCGAAAAACTCAACCATATCTGTCCTTTCAAATTCTCCATGCACAAAAACATCAAGACCAAGTTCTTCCTGTATTTCTATCGCTTTTTTAATTTGTTCTTTTATGAAGTTTTCATATTCTTCTACAGTTATCTCTCCTCTTCTGAATTTAGCTCTCATCTGTCTAACTTCTTTTGTTTGAGGAAAACTTCCTATTGTTGTTGTTGGAAATCTTGGAAGGCCAAGCTCTTCAATCTGTTTTTTGTATCTTTCTTTAAAATCGTGTGGCCTTTGAATCTCCTCATTGTCTATATTTTTAACAGCTTCCCTGACTTCTTCATTTTTAAACTCATCTCTTAATGCTTGAAGTGTTTGAGCTGGAATTTCTCTTCCTTCATTTATTATTTCCTTTAAGGTTTTTATTTCCTGTAGTCTCTCATCTGCAAATGATAAAAGACCAATTAATCTATCATCTAAATGTCCTTTTTCTGGCTCTAAAGATACTGGCAGGTGGAAAAGTGGTGCAGAGTTAGATAAAACAATTCTGTCTTCATCTACATATTTTTTTATTTCATCAATTAAAGCTAAAACTTCCTTAAAATCTGTTTTCCAGGGGTCTCTTCCTGATATAACCCCTGCCTGTAGCTTTTTGCCTTTTGGAAAACCATATTTTTTCAAGTTTTCTAAATTTTCATTATTTACAACAAAATCAAGCCCAATTCCTGCAACTGGTAGCTCATTTGTTATTTTTTCAAAATGGTCTAAGCTTTCATAATATGTGTGAACAAAAATTTCTATATCTGTAATACCTTCTGTTATTACTTTATAAGCATCAATTAGTGCATTTACTTTTTCTTCATCTAAATCTAAAACAAGTGCTGGCTCATCAAATTGAACAGCCTTTACACCTTCCTCTTGCAATTCCCTAAGCATTTGATTGTAAACAGATGCAAGCTCTAAAAGCAGTGGTCTAAATTTTTCACTTTCATCTGCTTTTACCATTTTCATAAGCAGTGAGCCTTCCTGTCTTTCGTAAACCTTTGAAAGCATTATGTATGTAAATGCCCCAACTAAAACAGGCTTAGTTTCTACTTCAAATTTTTCTTTTGCCCATTTGTAAGAGATTAATGGTCTGTTTTTAACTAATTTAAAACCACCTGTAAGCTCTGGGACGATGTAGTGATAGTTTGTGTCAAACCATTTTGTCATTTCACAGGCAATAGCATCTTTTGTTCCCCTTGCCATAGCAAAATATCTATCAAGACTGTCTTCTATATTTTGAAATCTTTGTGGAACTGCATTTACCATAGTAGAAATGTCCAAAACAAAGTCATACAGAGAAAAGTCATTTGATGGGACATAATCTAAATTTGCATCTATAACTTTTTTCATTCTTTCAATATCAACTTCTTCTGCTTTTTTTAGCATTTCTTCTTTTGAGATTTCTCCTTTCCAGTAGCTTTCTACTGCCTTTTTAAGCTCTCTGTTTGCTCCAATTTTAGGATATCCAAAAACTGTTGTTTTAATAGCCATCACAACCTCCTTATGCAAATGCAAATTATTTGCAAATATTAAAACACAGATTAATTTCAAATGCAAACCATTTGCAAAAAAATCTGTCAGCTATATTTTTAGATGTGTAAGGTGTTAAAATATTTCAAAAAAGAGGTTTTTAATGGCAGAGCAGAAGTTATCTATTCCAAAAGGCTACAGGAAAACAAAACAGAGGGAAGCTATTCTTAAAGTTTTAGAAAGGGCTGAGTATCCCATCAATGCAGAGCAGATATTCATGGAGCTGAAAAATAGAGGAATTGAGATAAGTCTTTCCACCATATACAGAAATTTAGAGATGCTCACCAAGGAAGGATTAGTAGTAAAGTCATACATGATGAATGAGGACAAGGCAAGATTTGCATTACCAGACAAAAAGAATTACCTTGTGTGTGAAAAGTGTGGAAAGATTGTGATAATTGACAACTGTCCATTTGATAAATTTAAAGAAGAGCTGATAGAAGTTCACGGTTTTGATATAACAGGTCATTCTATAGAGGTTTACGGTGTCTGTCCTGACTGTCAGAAAAAAGGATGAGCTTTTTCTTGAAGAGGCTTACTCACAAGCTCTGAAAGCTTACTCATTAGACGAGGTTCCCATTGGTGCAGTTGTCGTAATTAATGGAGAGATTGTAGGCAGGGGCTTTAACAGAAGGATTACAGACAGCAGTGCTACATCCCACGCTGAGATTGTTGCTATAGAAGATGCCTGCAAAAAAGTAGGAAAGTGGAGGCTTGATGGAGCAACACTTTACGTCACAAACGAACCCTGTTTGATGTGTGCAGGGGCAGTTATGCAGTCAAGGATATCAAGGGTTGTATTTGGTTCCTTAAACGAAAAAACTGGAGCTGTTGTAAGCAAATTTAGGGTTTTTGACGAAAAGGGTTTACCTTTTAAGGTAAAATATGAGTATATTGAACACAAAAAAAGTAAAGAGATTTTAAAAGAGTTTTTTGAAAAAAAACGGGGGTCACATTGGGAAGGATAATTCTAATAACTTTTATTGTGCTGGTGATACTTGTTGACATTTATCTTTTCAAACAAATATTTTTTAAAGAAAATAACATTCCAAAACCTCCCACAGAAACTGTAAAGGTAAAAAAAACTGAAAAAGAACCTGTAAAAACTGAAATAAAAAAAGATAAAACAAAAGAAACAGAAATTAAAAAAGAAGAAATCCTTGATAAAAAACCTCAGGCTGTTCAGCCTAAAAAACCTGAAAATCAGAAAGAAAAAAAATCTGTAGAAAAAGGCAAACCAGCAGAAGGCTACATGGTAGCAAAGGTATTTGTAAATTTAAGAGCTGAACCTGACGTCAACTCAGAGGTTATTACTGTTGTAAAAAAGGGAGATAAAGTAAAAATAATAGGCAAAAAAGCAAATCACTGGAAAAGGGTTCTGTATCCATCAGATGGCAGAGTTTACGAAGGCTGGGTTGACGACCGTTTTTTTATTCCTGAAGAGAGTCCAAAATCTGAGTAATCAATGCTTTATTTTGTGTCTTAGGAACTACAACAGTAATGCCATTTCTGTCCATCACAACGCTAAGACGAAAAATCTCACCATTTCCTTCAACAGTAAAAACATATATTTTTGGAAAAGGCAGTTTACTTTCTGTTGCTTTAGCTTTATGGACAACACGAAAACCATTTTCTTTCAGCAACCTGTTTAAATTTTCTAAAAAAGTACCTATCTGAAAGTGGGAATAACTTCTGCTTATCATTGTGGCACCTGCATTGTTAGACAGTGAAATCCCCCAAGTCCAACAAGTATGTCATAGGCATATATGCCTACTACCTTTCTTTCAGGGAACAACCTCTGCAGTATCTGAAGTGCAATCTCATCATTTTTACAGTTAAAAGTGGGAACAATAACATGTCCGTTTGTTATATAAAAGTTAGCATAGCTTGCAGGAAGCCTATGGGGAGCATCGCTGTCTGGATACTGGTAATAAATAGGCTCAGGCATAGGAAGTGTTACAATTCTAAGTGGCTTTCCATCTGTGTTTGTGAACTTTTTCAGCCTTTCAAAATTCTCCATAAGGGGCTCGTAATTTGGGTCATTTTTATCTTTTTCTACGGCAGTAACGACAGTGTCATACTTTACAAATCTCGTTATATCGTCCACATGTCCATCTGTGTCATCTCCCACTATTCCTTCTTTGAGCCACAGTATTTTTTCTACTCCCAGATATTTTTTCAGATTTTGTTCTATCTCTCCCCTGCTCATCTGCGGATTTCTGTTTTTGTTGAGAAGACAGCTCTCTGTAGTGATTAAGGCACCTTTTCCGTTAACTTCAATAGAGCCTCCTTCCAGAACCATGTTAACATCTATCCTCTTAATGCCTAAAAATTGAGGCACTCTTTCTCCAGCCTTCTGGTCTTTTTCGTAGGGATACTTTTCCCCCCATGCGTTAAATCTAAACTTCAGTGCTACAGTTTCTCCCTTGTTATCTTTAACAAAAACAGGACAGTAATCTCTGCACCACACATCGTCTGTCTCATTTATAAAAATATGCACATTTTCTTTTTTAACCTCTGACACTTCATTTAGTCTGTTAATCAAATCCCTTCTGTCCTCTTCACTGTTTACATTGATAAAAACATTCTCTGACTGAGATATAACAGCTACCATCTTTACAAATGTCTCTCTTGCCTGCTCTAATCTGTCAAAAAAGTTTTCGTAGGAATGGGGATATGTGGTTATTGTTCCCACATGTTTTTCCCACTCTGCAGGTAGTGAATATCTGTTCATTTCTCCTCCTTCAAAAAGTCAGGGAAAATATTTTATCAAAAGAAAAGCAATAGATTTGATAAACCAATTAAGTTATGATTTAAATATTTGTTATGAAAAGATTATCATTTATGGTTTTTGTCATATGGGCTGTAGTTTTTGCTGTAGGATGGAAAGTGTTTCAACTACTCCCCAATTACCAATTTTTCAGCTTTTATGATTATAAAATTGACACAAAGATTCTTGTTATCTTTTTTCTCCAGATAGTTGCAGTAGGAGTGTATTTCCATCTTTCCCAAAAAGAAAAAGTAAAAGATGCATTCCTGAGGTCTTTTATATTTAACTTCCTGATATACATGGTTTACTTTCTCCTTATATGGAGGGCAAATACTGTATGAAAGTAGTTTTAACCGGAAAGCCGGCAATAGGCAAAACAACTGTGATAAAAAAAATTGCCCTTCAGCTGAAAGGAAAGGCAGAAGGTTTTTACACTGAAGAGTTCAGAGACAAAGAAGGAAAAAGGGAAGGGTTCTATGTGATAACCCTTGATGGAAAAAAGACTCTTCTTGCCAGTAAAAATATAAAAACTCCCTTCAAAGTAGGCTCTTACAGTGTTAACTTGGAAGAATTTGAGGAAACTGTCCTTCCCGCTTTAAAAAGGGCACTCAACAGCAGAAATATTATTATCATTGATGAAATAGGTAAAATGGAATTATTTTCAGATAGATTTGCCCAGATTGTGAAAGATATCTTTTCTGACGAAAATACAACGGTTATTGCAACAGTCCCTATAAAGAATATACATCCTGTTGTAAGCTGGATAAAGAAAAGACCTGATGTTCTGCTGTTTGAGGTTGATTATAAAAACAGAGATACATTACCACAAAAAATATTAAACATACTGGAGAAACATTGAAAGGAAAAGTAGTCTTACTTGGAACATCTTCTGCAATGCCAACACCTGAAAGAAACAACAGTGGAATATTCCTGCAGTATAAAGGGAAGGGGTTTCTGTTTGACTGCGGAGAAGGAATAAACAGACAGATTATGAAAGCAGGTCTGAACATATACAGTCTTGACTACATATTTATATCTCACCTCCACACAGACCATACATTAGGGCTTATAGGCGTCATTGAGACATTAGACATGCACGACAAAAGTAGGATAAAGATTTTCAGTCCCAAAGGGATAGGGGATTTTTTAAAATGCTTTTTTGACCGATTTTACACACCTGAGATAAAAGTTGATATAAAAGAGCTAAAACCAGAAAACAGACCGTTTACTGTACTTGACCACTTAGAGTTTAATATTTTCGCAGTTAGATTAAACCATCTTGTTGAATGCACAGGATTTTCTTTTGTTGAAAAACCTAAAAGAAGGTTCATAAAGGAGAAGATAGAGAAGCTGAAACTTAAAACTGAAGACTTTAAAATCCTAAGAGAAAAAGGATACATCAAAAAAGACGGAAAAATAATAAAAGAAGAGGAGATAACAGAGGAAGTAAAGGGATTTAAATTCACGTACATTCCTGACACATACAAAACAGATAACATTATAAAACTTGCAAAGGACAGTGATATTTTAGTAATAGAATGTACATATTTAGACGAAGAAGAAAAGGCAAAGAAATACGGTCATCTGACACTTGAATACATACTTGAGATAGCCCCTGAGCTTAACTGCAGGAAGATAGTCCTTACACATTTTAGTAAAAGATATCAAAATCCTGAAAAATTTAGAGAAAGGATAAAAAAGTCAGATGTTGAAAACATTATATTAGGTGAGGATTTTATGAGCTTTTACTTTTAATCAATCCATCTTTTTGTGATTTCTCTGTAGCTGTCAATCCTTCTATCTCTGAAAAAAGGCCACACCTTCCTGAACTCTTCTATCTGTTCAAGGTCAACCTCTGTTATTAGTATTTCTTCATCTCCATCAGAAGCCATCTTTATAACTTCACCGTAAGGATTTGCCACAAAACTGCTTCCCCAAAACTGAATACCTCCGTTTCCATCAGGTGAAGGCTCAAAACCTACCCTGTTAACAGCAGCTATGTAAACTCCGTTTGCTACTGCATGCCCTTTTTGAACAGAGAGCCAGGCATTAAACTGACTTTCCCCAGACTCTTCTTTCTCCTCGGGAAGCCAGCCTATAGCTGTTGGATAGAATATAATCTGGGCTCCTTTCATTGCTGTAATTCTTGCAGCTTCAGGGAACCACTGATCCCAGCATATAAGTGTTCCAACTCTGCCGTATTTTGTCTCAAAAACTCTGTATCCAAGGTCTCCTGGCGTAAAGTAAAACTTCTCATAAAAGTGAGGGTCATCTGGGATGTGCATCTTTCTATATCTACCTAAGTATTCTCCATCAGCATCTATAACAACGGCAGTATTGTGGTACAGTCCTTCCGCCCTTTTTTCAAACAGAGAGGCAACAATGACGACATTCTTACTTTTTGCTATCTCTGACAGCAGTTTGACCGTTTGACTGTTTTCATCTATCCTTTCAGCAAACTTAAAGTAATCCCAGTATTCCACCTGACAGAAGTATCTTGTTTTAAACAGCTCCTGCGTGCATATAATCTGTGCTCCACTATCTGAAGCCTTCTTTATCAGTTCAACAGTTTTTTCAAGATTATCATCAGGATTTTCAAAAGAAAAGGTCTGGAGCAGTCCAACTGATACTTTCAGCTTTTTAGCCCTCCATAGGTTTAAAAATATTATAAAAAAATAAGGGACAAAAGTCCCTTATTCAGTTTTTGATTCTTCTTTTTCCTTTACTCTAAAAACAAGCTCTCCATTTTCTTCGTCAATAACAACTATATCTCCCGGTTTGACCTCACCTTTCAGTATCTTCTCAGACAGGGGAGTTTCCACATACTTTTGGATAGCCCTTCTAAGAGGTCTTGCTCCGTAAACAGGGTCGTATCCAAGTTTTGCAATCAGCTCTTTAGCCTTTTCTGTGGCTTCAATCTGTATATCCCTTTCAATAAGTCTTTTGTTGAGATTTCTCAGCATCATCTCAACAATCTGAAGCAGCTCTTTTTTAAACAGTGGTTTAAACACTAATATCTCATCAAGCCTGTTCAAAAACTCTGGTCTGAAGTAGTTTTTCACTTCTTCTAAAACTCTCTCTTTTGCTGTTTCAAACTCTTTTTCTATTGTTTCCTCATCTGCGTCAAATGGTATCAGAGTCAGATACTGACTGCCTATATTAGAGGTCATTATTATTATTGTGTTTCTGAAGTTTACTGTTCTTCCGTGGGAGTCTGTAAGTCTTCCATCGTCAAGAACCTGCAGGAACAGGTCAAAAACCCTTGGATGGGCTTTTTCTATCTCATCAAGGAGAAGGACAGAGTATGGTTTTCTTCTTACTGCCTCTGTCAGTTTTCCACCTTCTTCGTATCCAACATATCCTGGAGGTGCACCTATCAGTTTTGCAACAGAATGCTCCTCTTTAAACTCTGACATGTCTAATCTAATCAGTGCATCTTCATCTCCAAAAAGGAGTTCTGCAAGGGCTTTTGCCGTTTCTGTTTTACCAACACCTGTTGGTCCTAAGAACATAAATGATGCAAGAGGTTTCCTTGGGTCAGACAGTCCAGCTCTTGCTCTTCTTATCGCTTCTGCTACAGCTTTTATCACGTGTTCCTGGTCAACAACCCTTTTGTGCATCTCTTCTTCAAGATGGAGTAGTCTTTCCATCTCCTCTTCTTTTAGTTTTGACAATGGAATGCCTGTCCAGTCAGATACAACCTCTGCAACGTCATCTCCAGTAACGACTGTTCTTTCTGCAATTTTGTGTTCTAACTCTTTAATCTCTTTTTCTAATTTTGCCTTTTCTATCTTTAGCTCTGTTTCTTTTTCGTAATCTCCTGATTCTGCTGCTTTTATTATCTGCTCCTCTAACTCTTCAAGCTGTCTCTTAAGCTGCTCTAATCTCATATGCTCATTGTCAGACTTTGACATAAGCTCCTTCAGTTCTTTTTCTAATTTTGCTTTTT
>Ga0256833_1001625_pt1 | contig 16398 bp, 14 predicted proteins | sample 356284metaG_FD_190535 | JGI IMG/M metagenome (GOLD analysis project Ga0256833, IMG submission 190535) | Hydrothermal vent microbial communities from Mid Atlantic Ridge, Atlantic Ocean - 356-284 | ecosystem: Environmental > Aquatic > Marine > Hydrothermal vents | place: Atlantic Ocean: Mid...
CTTTCTGCCCAGATCCCTGGCATATTCTACCAGGTCTGCTGTGCTCCTCAACCCGAGGCTGTCATCGGCTAGCACTATCCTGGGAGTAGAGAGGAATGCTTCAACGACGTCACTTCTCTCAACCTTCTGCTTAACCGTAGCCTGGACCACGTGGACATGCATCAGCGTGGTAGGGACGACAACCGCCATGGTTACTATGTCTAGCCAGGGGAGCACAGTCTTTACGTCAACGGCATGGTGGCTTGGCGCCTTGGCAGGGTTAGGTACTATGGCGTTCACGGGGCCCCTCTTGGTCTCCTTAGGGTCGGCTGCTCTCCTCACTATAGTCGCGAAGACAGACTCTATATCGACAGCCTTACGGAGCGCACATATGCTGCGGAGGAGTGCGGTAGTGTTACAGGAGACAACACGGAGGCTACGTCTCCCCACGGCTTCTTCGTAGTTGCATAAAGTGCTGAATGAGGCTTCAGCTACGTCGGGCTTCTCCCCGCCCTGGAAGATCATGCGAACACCGTGCTTCTCGTAGAGCGGCTTATAGGAGGCGCCTACGCCGGCCGGCGTCGCGTCAACCACGACGTCTACCTGGGAGAGCATATCCTCTATCGTGCCAGCGGGCTCTATACCCACCTCTTTGAATTTCGCGGCTGCCTCACGGGGCACGAATATCTTGATACCCTTCTCCGCTGCATAGGCTGCCGCGTAGTCCGGCCTGGTCTTAGCCACGCCGACTAGCTCCATGTCGGGTTGAAGCATCACTGCTTCGGCGACTCTCTTACCTATCGTGCCGAAGCCATTCACGCCTACACGTACACGCGCCAAGGCCTACACACCCCTCCTCTAGGCGTAGACGAGGCCTGCACCTATGTTGATGTCCCTTTGGCAAAGTCGCAACTAAATAGTGGGACGAGGAGTTAGCTGTGGCCTTGCCTTGGGGCCAAGAGCTCGGGGAAATACTTGGCTGCTGACCTCTGAAGCGCCACTAGGCCTGGCAGCTCCTCGCCAGCCAGGAAGAGCAGCAGCGCGCCTCCCCCAGTGCTTACATGCAGGTTGAGTCTCCCGCTGAGTCCTAGTTCGCTGACTATTGCATTCAGGTGACCGCCGCCTATTATTACGAAGGCGCTGCTATCCACTGCTGCCTTAACGAGGGCTCTGCTACCTTCGCGGAACCTCGGATCCTCAACGACACCCGCGGGGCCGCGGAGAACTATCAGCCTTGCTTCCCTCATTATCTCACTGTACATCTTTACCGTCTGCGGCCCTATATCTCTTATTAAGCCGCGTATGTTGCCAACGGTCTCCACCCTGACCTCGCCCCCTACTAGCGTGACGAAGTCCACGGGGGTCTCGAGGGGTAGGCCTCGGAGGAGGAGCCTCCTGGCCCTCGGGATGAGGGCCGTTATACCCTTTGACTCTAGGAGGCGGCGGTTGATGTCGCCTATGTCTATGCCCTTGGCCAACATGAATAGCTCGGCTATGAGGCCCGCTGTGAGCACGCGGTCCACAGCCTTGTTGGCGTGTAAGTGCTCGAGTATCCTCAACGTGTCGTGGACCTTGCCGCCGCCGAGGACGAAGACCCTGGGCCTCTCCTCGGCGCTGTAGAGCCTGGCCAGGGCTGCGAGTTCCTTCTCCATAACCCTACCGACGGCCGATGGCATCAGCAATGGGAAACCCACTATGCTCGGCTGACTCCTATGCGCAGTGGCAAAGGCGTCGTTCACATAGTAGTTCACGTGAGGCGCCAGTCTCTTAACGAATATGCTCTTAGCGTGACGCTCCGGCTTAGCCTCTATTATCTCCTCAGATATCAGTCTAGTATTGTCAAGCAGGAGCGCCTGGCCGGGCTGGAGCGCGTCTATCCTCTTCCTGGCTTCGGGGCCTATCACGTCGTCCACATAGTCCACGTCTATCTTCGAGTACTTTGCAAGCAGCCTAGCATGCTGTCTGAGAGGGACGAAGTCGCTCTCGCCAGGCCTTCCCTGGTGACTCAACACTACCACTGCCGCGCCGCGCTCCGCCAGCTCCCGCACCGTGACCGCGTGGGCCCTTATCCTCGCATCGTCCAGTATCTCCCCCGTTGACGGATCAACGGGGCTGTTTATGTCTATACGGAGCAGCACCTTGGAGCCCTTGAGGCTGTAGCGCTCGTCCAGGTCGTCTATCGTGGGGAGAAGCTGGCTGTTACGTAGCCTGCACGGCAATAAACTCTCCCACGACACGGAGACCCTGGTGACAGGCAGCGACTAATAAGAGAAGTGGCCCACCACTCCCAGCATGGGGCTGTGAGGAAGTACCCCGGGAACGAGCCGAGCACTGCTGATGACGACGTGGTCCTTCGCCGAGCCCCTCCACCCGTCCTAGGCACTAGACCCCTGCGCCACCGCTTCGCGGTGGGAGGCCCTCCGAGCCGCGAGGAGCTCCATTACACGGCGGTGCAACTCAAGCAGCAGCCTCTTCCTATCCTCCATGAGCACTATGTCGCTATAGCCCCTCACCACCACATGATGCGCGAACGGCGACGGCACCGGCGTAGCTCCGAAGTAGGCCACCTCAACGCTGCCCTCCCTTATCCAGCGAAGAACCTGCTTGGCGTTCTCTATGTCCATGTAGTCTTCGAGTATCTCGCGGTACGCCTCCTTCAAGACAGGGAACCCCGGTATCTTCTCCACGGCCTCCAAGAGCGCCTGAGCGTTTAACTGTAGCCTGTGCGGGTCGCGCTTCCTTCCACGGTAGCGGCGGAGTATCATGAGGCTCCTCTCTGCACAGTGCCTGAACCTTCTCTTTAGGAGTTCAGTGTTGCGGAGCACCTTCTTCAGCGTCTCCTCTATGTTGTCGGGGCCTATGCTCTCAACTAGGCTGCGGAGCCCTATCTCCTCCCTCATGCCAGGCACTGTGAGCATGAAAGCGTTGTCCGTTACTGCTATCCTCACGTTGGTGCCCAGCATTCGTGAGAGGCTATAGGCGTAGGCTCTTGAGAGGGCGTCGTTCACCCTGCGACCGAACAACGTGTGGAATATCACCGAAGTGGCATCGTTCTCCTCGTCGATGAAGTGCTCTACGAGGATGAGCTTGTCGCTTGGCACAAGGCCGCCAGTGAACTCGTACTGCTCGCGGACGTAGTCATAGACGTTCTCGGCCGCATGCCTCTCGAGCCGGTATTCCTTGACTATCCTCTCCACGGCTTCTCCGCGTGGCACGCCGGTAGCTATCATTTCTGCCACCCAGCGGCGGAAGGCGCCCACCAGGAGCGCGGAGTCGAAAGCCAGGGGCAGCATCTCGGAGAACCAGCTCGGCACTGTCGGCCTAGCGCCCTCGGCAGGCTCCACGTATACCTTGGCTCCCTCGCTTCGCACGAACTTGTATGTCCTGCCGCCTAGCACGAATATGTCGCCTGGGCTCAGTATCTGCACGAAGGCCTCCTCCAGGTCCCCCACGTAGCGCCCATCAAGGGTGAACACATGTATCTTTATCTCGTCTGGTATCGCACCGCTGTTGAGATAGTATATTGTCCTGGCGCCACGCTTCCTGCCGAACACCCCCTCCTCCTCGTCCAGCCATATCTTGGCGTAGACCTTGTGCTCCTCAAGACCATAGCGACCCGCAAGGAAGCGGAGCACAGCCATGAAGTCCTCGTAGCTGAGCGTATGGAAGCTGTAGCTTCTCTTGACTAGGGTGTAGGCGTCCTCTATGCGCCACCTCTGCTCAAGGGCCATGCCTACGAGGTGCTGGGCCAGTATATCAAGTGGGTTGCGGGGTATGTGAACCCTGTCTATCTTCCGCTCCATACCTGCTTTGGCCAGGACGGAGCACTCAACTAGGTCGTCGCGGTCGACGACTATGAGGCGGCCCTTGCTCACTTGTCTTATGTGGTGCCCCGCCCTGCCTATCCTCTGGAGCAGCCTGGAGACGCTCTTCGGGCTGCTTAGGAGGACCACAAGGTCTATGTAGCCTATGTCTATGCCTAGCTCGAGGCTCGTCGATGAGACCACTACCTTGAGTTCACCTCTCTTTAGCTTCTCCTCGACCTGCAGCCTTATGTCTCTGCTCAAGCTGCTATGGTGAGCCTCTATCTCGTCTATGTCAGCTATGCCTTCGCTCTTTAGGAGCTTCTTAAGCTTATATACTACACGCTCAGTGGCACTCCTGGTGTTTGTGAATATCAGCGTAGTTCGATGCTCCTTTATCAGCTTCACGAGCAGCTTATAGATTGCCTCATTGACTTGCTCCGCTGGCGTATGGATGAGATCGCGGACCGGGCAGAGAACTCTAATGTCTACGGGCTTCGCAAATCTCGCGTCCACTATGACGCAGTCTCTTGGAGTGCCGTCATCGCGGTAGCCTACAAGGAACTTCGCCACCTCCTCTAGGGGCGCTATGGTGGCGGAGAGGCCTATGCGCTGCAACCTCCCGCCCGTCAGCCTGTCGAGTCTCTCAACGCTTAGACTGAGATGAGAGCCACGCTTGCTGGAAGCCAGCTCATGAATCTCGTCTACTATGAGCCACCGAGCGGTGGCGAGCCTCTCCCTGAACTTAGGCGAGGAGAGGGCTATGGCTAGACTCTCCGGGGTCGTTATGAGTATGTGGGGCGGGTAGCGGAGCATCCTTTGCTTCTCCGAGGCCGGGGTGTCGCTGGTGCGGACTGCGACCCTTATCTCAGGCAGCTCTATGCCCTTCTCTGCTGCCGTCTCCCTTATGCCGCGGAGCGGTTCTTCGAGGTTCTTCCTCATGTCGTTGTTTAGGGCTCGGAGGGGCGAGATGTAGACAGCGTATATCTTCCCCTCAAGTGCCTTCCTCTCCGCTAGGCTGAACAACTCATCTATTATACCGAGGAACACGGCCAGTGTCTTCCCGGTGCCCGTGGGCGATGATATGAGCACGTTTCTGCCCCGCTTTATCAATGGTATGGCACAGCGCTGGGGCATCGTGAAGCTCCCGTAGCGGCGGCGGAACCACTCTGCGACATAGGGGCGGAGGAGGGCGTAGACCTCCTCGTCGCTGCCGCAGCGCTTGACCCACTGCATCAAGCCGTGTCACCTTCCCTTCCTCTATGAGAAGGTTTCTGGGGGCTATGCTGGCTTCCCTTTCAGCGCGTGTGTTGGAGCTGCTAGGCTCTGAGGGGTTTAATTTGCACACACGGCTGCTAGGCAGCTATAACACTCCTCTTCGGGGGCTGTTGAGGCGATGCCCAAGACTGTCACGGTGTCGTTCAAGGCCCCGGTTGAGCTGATAGAGCAGCTTGACGAGCTTGTGCGGAGCGGTGTTTTCAGCAACCGGAGTGAGGCTTTGAGGCACGCTCTGGTCATACTTGTAGCTAGGTACCGGGGTGCCGGGCTTGTGGACGAGGCGGAGGGCCAAGCTGTCAAGGGAGGACGTGGAGCTGCTGTACAAGCTTAGGGACATGATAGCTGAGCTTACTACGGATGAACTTAAGGCTTTCAGCTACGTGTGGGACAATATATCCGTCGGCGAGATACTCTATGAACGCGACCTTAGCCGCATACATGGCGTGAGGAAGCCAATACTGGTTGCTATAGAGCTGCGCGACAAGGGGCTGCTTGAGAGGGGGGAGGGCTGCTACAACCTACCCCGGTGGCTGCGGAGCCTCCGCAAAAAGATAGGCAGGTTTGAGGAGCTGAGGCTCCTGCTAGACAAGCTTCCCTAGCCGTGAGGGGCGGCCAGGTTGAGTATACTGCAGGCACTCTACAGGCTGAAGCAGCGCGACTTCATGGAGAAGCTGCGCGAGATGAGTGACCCCAGTGTGATCTACGTTACAGATCTAGTTCAGTGCAGTCATAAGAGAGTGATGAGGATAATGTATCCGCTCATGAGTTTTCGTTTCGAGCCTCCACTGGTGCTCGGCGACCTGGTTCACGCGGGCCTGGAGGCGTTGCTCTCCGAAGAAGACTGGGAGGCCGAGGTCCCAGTGGAGGCGAGCGTCGAGGTTGGAGGCGAGACCTATGTCGTCAAGGGAAGGGTTGACCTCCTCAAGAGGAGCGAGGAGGGGAGGCCCGTCACCGTCGTTGAGATAAAGACTGGACGCGATTTGCTGGACAACAGTCCAAGGGAGCACCATGTAGCACAAGTACAGGTGTACATGAGCATGCTGGGCGCGAGAGAGGGCTACCTGGTCTACATTACACCCGAGAGGCTTGTCGAGTTCCCCGTAGAGCCCGTCAGCATAGACCTCGAGAGCCTCGTGGAGGACGTAGTCTATGACCGCCGCGCGCCTAGATATGATTGGGAATGCCGCTACTGCCCCTATCGCAGGATATGCCCCTACGCCCATGTAAGGTGATGCACCCTGACTAGGCTCAAGGGAGACATGCACATACACACCACGGTCAGCGATGGAAGGGCTTCTCCAAGGGAGGCTGCACTCACTGCATATGAGAAGGGACTTGACTTCATAGCTGTAACCGATCACGATAGCTTTGAGGGCGCTGTGAAAGCCAAGCGTGCCGCAGAGTCCATGGGGCTGGAGCTAGTGGTTATCATCGGCTCAGAGGTCCGTACCACTGCTGGGGATATTCTCGTGTATTGCCTCGAGCCGCCGGAGAGAATGCCACGTGATCCCCTGGAGCTGGCTGACTACATGAGGGATGAGGGCTGCCTCGTTGTACCCGCACACCCATTTGATAAGAGGAGGAAGGGTATAGGCGAGCTTGTCTACGAGGCAAGGTGGGACGCCATAGAAGTTTTCAACTCCTATAGTGACCCGTGGTCTAACCGCCGGGCGGAGGAGGCTGCGAGAAGACTGGGGCTCCCCGGCTTAGCCAACAGTGATGCACACGTGCCGGAAGCCATAGGCGCAGCCTACAATCTTGTAGAAGCCGAGCCCGAAGCAGAGGACATTCTTGAAGCTATCCGTCGGAGAAAGGTGGCCCCGGTACCCGGGAGGCCCAGCATAGGGGGCTACTTGTCCACCATCGGATGGAGCATAAAACGCAGGCTCCGGCGCCGCGGGCCAAGCAGGCTCGACTACTTGGAGGACGAGAGCCCCTGGTAGAAAGGCTTGAGACTAGAAGGAGGGGGCCTCAACGTATTCGAGCACCTTATCCCTGGCTTTCTCGAGCCGACGCTGGTGCTCCTCGAGGAACTTTGTGAGCAGCTCAACCGCACGCCTCTTGTCTGGGCCACAGAGCAGCTCGCCGCCCCTACACTCCTCGTATATCCTTGCCAGCTCCCTGTCGTCGCCTATGAGGTGATATACGTAGAACTCGTAAATGGTGCACTTCTCCGGTATACCGCCTAGCCGGCGCTGCTCCTCCACGGTCGCGCGGCCGCCTGTGAGCGCACGCATGAGCTTCTTAGCCGCCACCTCCGGGGGATCGGTGAGGAATATCGTGTAGTCCGGCCTGCTGCTGCTCATCTTGTTGCCGTCCAGCCCGGTCTGGAACCTGTGGTACGTAGATGCCGGCCGCTTGAGCCCGAGCTCGTGCTCGAATCTGTCCGCGATGTCGCGAGTGAGCCTTAGGTGTGGATCCTGGTCGGCGCCGACAGGTACTACGACATGCTTGAAGCCGCCGAAGTGGTCAAGCTGTGGATGTAGTATGTCGGCGGCCTGAGTGAGCGCCGCAACAACCTTAGAGGGTTCCAGCTTCCCGTATATAGCCTCCATCTCAGCCATTGTTACTTTCCTAGAGAACATCTGTATGAGCCTGTAGTAGTGCGGATCATAGTTAGTCTGGAAGTATATGTGGGTGTGCTTGTTCTTCTCGAGACCGAGTGCAATGAGATTGGCAACATACTCGTATAGCCCTATCTCTATGACCTTCCTCCTGTCCAGGCGGCGCACCGCATATGCCTCGGCGTCAGCTATGACTACGAAGACCTCGAAGCCCAGCCTCTGGTAGTAGATTATCTGGTCCGCAACCATCTTGTGGCCAAAGTGGAAGCGACCACTAGGCATGAAACCAGTGACTAACGCGACCCTCTCGCCACGCTCATATGCGTCGAGTATCTTGTCAAAGTCTCTGTGGCCGAATATCACGCCCCGCCTCATGAGATGGAGCGGCCGCTTGAACACCTTCTCCACGCGGGGCAGGAGCTCGCGGAAAGGTTTGACGCCGAAGTACTCGAAGAGCTTCTCGTACTCCAGTCTGACAGCCGTGCCCCAGGGATCTATGTAGGGGCTCTTGCCCTGCTCCTCCACAATAACTCCCACCCGCCGTGCGCCGCTACGCGGATAAAGCTGCTCTTTATTGCTAACGTCCCGTCTTGATTGAGTTGGGGACCTCTGCTTGGTACGCGTCATAGAGTTCAGCGATGTCCTTGAGGCTGTTAGGAAGCTTGCCCGTGAAGCTCCAGAGCCTCACGGGCTCAGGGAGAGAGTAGAAGCCTCTGGCCTGCTTGTGAGGCTCGGGAACCGCGGCGACTTTGAAGGGAGAGTTGTGGCCGTTGACTCTGCGTTCCCGAAGACCCCCGTGTATCTCCTAGGCTATGCTTTGAGCCTTGTCGCCGTGGCCATAGTCTCGGCCGGCGAAGGGGGCTTCTCTAAGAGAGTTAAGTCGTGGCTCCTAGCGGAGAGGCTCGGCGAGCTTGACCAGGACTATGTAGCCGGGTTTGCGCGGCTAAGGGAAAGGCTCGAGGCTGTAGCCTCCGCTCGCGGAGCAAGGGCTGTGCTTCTCGACGGGGAGCTTGTGCCCCGGTCGGGGCGGAGCCCTGTGTGGAGGGAGGTTGAGGGGGCTAGCCGCAGGCTCCTTGACCTAGTTGACGCCGGGGTCTGCGTGGCGGGCGTGTTGAAGAGGAGCTACTCGGCTAGCCTAGCGTCGAGGCTTGGATTCGAGTTTTCTGACCGCGTACTGGCCTCGTTCACGCTCCAGAGGGGGGAGGCGATCGTTGCTGAGCATTCTTCGCGGCTGCTGCATGCCAGGGGCTGCTTTGAGGCCCTCTATAAGCCGCCGAGAGGGCTGCCCGCCGCAGTTAGGGTTGAGCTATGCTGCCCCGGCGGCCGTGAGGAGGCCGTGGGGTTCCTATCCTGGCTCGCCAGGGAGACTGGTGCCTCGGGGCTGCCCTGGATGATAGACCTCGTCGACTCGCTTGCTAAGAAGGAGGCCTCGAAGGCTTCTGCCGTAGAGGCACTTCTCCTCTCCAACCTTGCGCGGCTGGGTCTGCAGCATCTGGGCTACAGCGCTAACCCACAAGAGTCCATGAGGAGGGGGCGGGGCAGCCGGCAGTAGCGGCCACCGCTGCTGCACGACGCGCCAGCTTATTGAGCCTCTCTAGTAAGCTGTTAGGGGCGACGTGTGCCACACAGTTGAGCGCCAGCGCCAACGCTTCTAGCTGTGCCGCGGCCTCCTTGCAGCGGCGTAGCCTTGACCAGTAGAGTACGCGGGTGTAGGCTATCAGTGCCTCAACTGTACAGCCTAGGGCCCTCGTGTAGCCCGGGCAGCAGCTCTCCTCCACGCGAAGGGGCTCTAGGACGAGGACTAGGGCGCTGCCCATGCGGCGGCGCGCAGATATGATTGCCTCTATACGTGTGCCCTCCGCGTGGGGGCATGGTGTGTGGAGCGTCTTGGCGGGTGTTGTGGCGAGCCGGTGCTCCACGGCGTCGAGGAAGGTCTCAGGACGGCATGCTGCTACTAGGCAGGCCTCGACCGCTTCCTGAGCATAGACGTGGAGCTTCGTGCCCGGGTATATCTTCACGTACAGCGCGCCGTTGGGGCCAGGTCTCAGGCCTAGGGGCGTGGTAAAGACCCTCAGGGGTGACGCTATCGTGGCGACTGTCTCGAGTATGTATCCCTTGAGCAGCATCTGGGCCGCCGAGGTCGCCGAGGCAGCCGCTGCCCTCATGGGCTACAGCCGTAGGGGTGATTGCCGGGCGGCTAGGGTTCTTCAAAGCTTGGCTCTGGAGGCTCTGCTTGAGAGCCGCCTTGTGGTCCCTTCTACGGTGTGCAGCCTCCTGCGTGGTCGCCGTGTCTGCGTGGCCGGGAGCTCGGAGGAGCTTCTTAACAGGAGATGGCATGTTCCGCGCGGATGTGTCGTGGTTGCCGCTGATGGCGCTACCGCGCTTTTGCTGGAGGCAGGGGTTGTGCCAGATGTGGTGGTAACCGATCTTGATGGACCATGGGGTGCCCTTGAGGAGGCTGCTAGGAGAGGAAGTCTCCTGGTGCTATATGCTCATGGAGATAACGTGGCATCTGTTAGGAGGTTCACCGGGCTGCTAGAGAGATTTGCAGCGCAGGCCCAGTGCATGCTGCCTGGCTCCCAGGCTCTGCTCCTTCCACCGACCGGGTTCACCGACGGCGACAGAGCAGTTGGTCTCGTAGTCCTCTGCGGGGCCGAGGAGCTGAGCCTCATAGGCATGGAGTTTGGCGGAAGAGTTGCAGCCGGGACCAAGGCCTGGCTAAGGAGTTCCATAGAGCCTTGGCCCGAGAAGCGGAGAAAGCTTGCAATAGCCGCTAGGATTACATCTATATGGCTCGGCGTGCACAAGCTGCGCCGTGGGACCGGTATTGGGCCGCAGAGTGGTCATAGAGACCGGGGCTAGGCTGCACCTGGGCTTCTACAGGCTCTGCGCCCTGGGGAACCGACTACTCGGAGGAGTTGGGCTAGCTGTTGAGGGGGCTCATGAGCCGGTGGGCGTGCTGCTCGAAGCCGCGAGAACCGGCTCGAAGCCAGTAGCCGAGGGCTGCGACTCTGAGCGGGCCCAGGCCTTCCTAGAGGAGGCTGTGTCTAGGTTCAAGCTCCCGTCGGGGATCTACGTTAGGCTGCATCGCTGCTTGCCTAGGCACGTGGGTCTCGGCTCGACGACGCAGCTGGCCCTGGCGATCTATTCTGCTGTCGCGGCCCTCGCTGGGCTCAGTGTTGAGACTGCTGTGCACGCCGCCTCCAGGTCAAGGTTCTCGGGTGTCGGCACCGGGGTCTTTCTCTACGGCGGACTAGTGGTGGACGCAGGATCCCGGGACGGCGTTGCCAGGCCCATGCTCTGGGGAAGCGTGCCAGAGCGTTGGGGTATAGTCGCGGTGATCCCACGCACGGATTGGAGAGTTGAGGAGGGCCCCGGTGAGGTCGAGGCTATTGAGTCTGTGGTGCGGTCGCTTCCCTCTGGGGATGAGTGCCGCCGCGCCTACCCGGTCGTCCTCGACATGCTTGCCCCCGGCGCTGCGGAGGGTGACTTCGAACTCTTCGTTAAGGGCGTTGAGCTTCTTGAGAGGAAGGCTGCTGAGGCGTTCTCGGGGAGCCAGGGAGGAGCGTTCTGCTGCCCCGAGGCCGAGGAGGCTGCAAAAGCGCTTAGGGGGTCTGGTGCGCGGGGCGTGGGGCAAAGCAGCTGGGGCCCGCTCGTCTACGGTTTTTACCCGAGCATAGAGGATGCCGAGCTAGCTGCTGCCCGCATCTCCCGGCTCCTGCCCTACGGCTGGAGGGTTCTCGTCCTCCGTCCTAGGAGCCGGGGTGCCCTCATCGCCACCTTCTGAGCCCTCCAGCTGCTCGGTTTCCTCTTCGACTTTCTCGGGCCCCCTTGGGGACACCTCGCGCTGCTTCAGCCCCTTCCTGCGCCAGGGTAGAGGCAGCACATATGGCTGCTCTCTCTCAAGGAGATCATCGGCCTCGAGGCCTACGCTGCTCTCGGAGTCGAGACCGTAGTAGTGGCGGAGGATCTTCCTTGCCAGCTCCTTTAGGGCGACCATTACCGCGTGCGGTCTTGTCCTCAGCTCTTCAGCTACCTGGTCCCAGCTGCGGGCCTGCAGTATCTTCGCTATCGCTATGTACTCTTCACGCTTGGATAAGCTTAGCCCTCTGGTCTTAGGGTACATAGTCCAGTAGGACTCTATGAGCTCGCGGAATATGTCGGCGACAGCCTCGTAGGTCATGGGACCGTAGGCATATATCCAGAGCCGGTCCACCTGGACTGGCGTGAGGCGAGGATAACGCTCCTCGTCTATCGGCGCCCCCGTCTTCAGTATGAGAGCTGCAACCTCTGTCTCGAAGCCGCGGTAGGGGTCGTGCAGACTTGCAAGGAGCTTTCTCTTGAACTCGCGATTCACTAGGCTAACTACATGTTTCATCTTTTCTTTTATAGGATTTATGACTAGTAGGGTGTACTCGCCGCTGACGGGATTGCGGTCGGGCGACATGTGGACAGGCAGGTAGCCGTTCTTGAGCCAGAAGCGGAGCAGCTGCTCGTTGACCCCGAATCCGCTGCCAACCCAGTCAAGGCCTCTCTCCTTCGCCTCATCGTAGAGGTTCTTCAAGGCGAAGCTCCCTATCCCGCGACCCTGGACGTCTGGGTGCGTTGCTATCCTCACTATCCTGAGTCCACGAGCACGGCCGAACTCGCGTATCCTGGCATGCTTGAGCAGGCGGTCGGGGATTATGTTGCCCGGAGTCTTGCCGCCTCGTAGGAGATCTTCTATCATCTCGTCGTCAAGTCCGCCCTCGTTGGCTATCTGCAACGCTGCCACTATCTTCCCGCCACGTGCCGTCTTCACCGCCCTTATGATGTGGTGCGGCGCATCTGCGAGTATAGCTAGGTCGTCTGGCTCATTCCTGTAGTGAGCTAGGACGTAGATGCCGAAGAGCTGGCGTAGCTCCTTCTCCCCACGCGGGCTGAACAAGTACTCCGGGTCGTACTTCACGTAGACCAGGTTGCCCTCCTCTATATCCTCAATGTCTTCCCTGGACAGATCCGCGGGCTCCGCATCTAGGAGCAGCGCGTCGAAGAGCCACCTCTCTATCGGATCGTTTATAGCATAGCGTATGGGTTCATGCATCTCGACAAGTGTTAGATCCGTCTTTGGGTCCCTCTTGAGTACAGGGAGGAAGCGGACCGAGAATCCGCGACCCGCGCCCTCGTAGCCATGTATAGTGGTTGCAAAGACTAACTTCTGGTGCCTCCTCCATATCTGGAGGAGCAGTGGCACATGCATTCCGGCTGCCTCATCAACTATTACTATATCTGCTTTGAGCTTGGGCACGTAGAGGGGCTCCCAGTATTCTATGCTGAATCTCTCCCCATGGAGCTCCATTATCTTGTCTCCGCGCTTGACAGTTCTAGTTTTTAGGCTGAGAGTGTCCGCCGCCTTCACTGCTAGCTGGAAGAATGACTGGACATTGAGGAGGTTGGGTGCTGTTACTATTATCCTCACGCGACCGGGCTTCTTTATCGCCGTGGCAAAGCCTATTGATGCTATGCCTACTGCACCCGACTTGCCTCTCCCGCGATCAGATGTTATCACTATTGCCTTTTTCCTGTTCTTCGGGGGCTTATCTATCAGCTTTTCTAGTGTCTTAAGTACGGTTACTTGGTCCTGCGTCAACGCTAGCTCGTAGAGTTCGCGAGGGAACCTTGTCTTCAGAGGTATCTCTATCTTTCTCTCACTCGCCTGTTGTAGAGGGTAGTCGTCTGCCTTTAGAAGCTCCTCCGCATCAGTGTCGTATATGAATATGCCCTTGTGTTCCATAAGCTTCCTCTTGAACCACTTGATAAATATGTGGCGAGGCTTGTCGTAGCCAGGTACGACGAGATTCCGCTTGAATATAGTCATCCACGTATCCCATTTCTCCCACGGGGGCACGGTGAATATGATGAGTCCACCACCCTCAACTATGCCCGTCAGCCTACCTACGTCGTTTGGCTTCAAGTCGTTGACCAGGTCTAGCACGAGCAGCTTGGCTGTTGTACCGAGGTAGCGGTCGCTCTCCTCGTAGCGCGCTATGGTGTGCGTTATCATGTTTGCCTGCGACTTAATTACTCTCTTGACAACCTCTTTTCTGACCTTGGCGTCCTTGAACTCGTCGTGGAACATGTATAACAGGGGGAGCTCCTCCTTTCCCTTGAGCCTCCTGTAGACCCTCTCATAGAATAGAATGGTGCGCGCCACAAGAGCGCCTACCTTTACGGGATCTGAGCCTGTTATTACGACGAGCCGCCGGTGCCGAGAGAGCACTGCCCTGGCTATCGCCTTGCTTAGCTTGCGCAGTAACCTGTTGTAGCTCTTTGGTATATAGAGCTTCAGACTGTCGGCTACCTTGCGTCCTATCTCCTCGATGTCTTTCCTTGTTAGCTTCTCTAAGTCCTCGGGATCTAGTTTTATGGTCTCGCGCTTCTTGTCTCTTTGCGGCATGTTGACGGCGGCACCTCTTTGCTCTTCCTCTTCTCTCCCGGGGGCAGCGGTCGCTGAGGGTAGTGTTTGATATTTGGAGCGGGTTTAGGGGCGCAATTGCTCTGGGAGCTTGTCTAGTGGTATCTCTTGCTGCTCGCGTATCTTCATGTTCTTTACTACGACTTTGTTATTTTTAGCTTCCTTTTCGCCTATAATTATAGCGTGGTCTATGCCTTGCTTTGCTGCACGTGCCAGTGCTTTTTGCAGCTTCTTTGTGACTGTGACTGGAGCTTTGAAGTTGCTGGGTAATAGGTCTTGGACTTTCGCCGCATAGGGGAGCAGGTTCTCGCTCAGCACTATTATTATGGCCTTCTTTTCCTCGCTTGCCGTTACTGATAGCTTTTTCTTATCCATGAGCGCTGCTAGCGTCCTGTCGAGGCCTATGGCGAATCCTGTTCCGGGGACGTCTTCGTCTCCATAGATGCTGATTAGCTTATCGTATCTTCCTCCGCCAGCGATGCTTACAGGGAAACCTGGTACCTTAACCTCGAATATCACGCCTGTGTAGTAGGCTAGGCCGCGTGCAAATGCAAGGTCCGGCTCTATTCGTAGAGTGGGCTCATAGCTGCTGAGCATGCTTATGAGCCGGGTTAGCTCGTCCACGGCCGCTGCCACGTCTTGGTGACCGCTCTCTAGCAGTATTTCTCTCACCTTCTCAGGCTCGTTCCTGTGGCTCCATAGTTGTCTTAGGAGTGTTTCTAGTTGCTTATAGTTCCTCGTTTTTAGCTCTTCGAGAGCTTGGTCATAGAGTGATTTGTCCATTAGGTGTAGTATATGATCCTGCAGATCTTCGGGGACACTATGTTTCGCGAAGAGTATCCTGTAGAGCCTTGTCGTACCTATTTTTAGCACTATGTCTTCTAGGAAGCCTATTGCGCGATAGAATGCTATGAGTAACTTTATAACTTCAAAGTCTGCTTCTATTCCAGGCGCCCCCAAGAGTTCTACTCCTGCCTGCCAGAATTCGCGGTAGCGAGCCCGCTGGGGCTCCTCGTAGCGGAAACAGTTTACGATATAGTAGAGGCGGATTGGCTTGGGGCGTCCACGGAGGTGTTTGAGATAGATTCTCGCTATGCTTGCCGTAGCCTCGGGGCGTAGGGCTACCTCTCTACCCGCTTTGTCCATGAACACGTACATCGAGCGCCTTATCTCTTCTCCGGCTTTTATAGCAAAGATTTCAAATCTCTCAAGTGTTGGCGGTTTTACCTCCTCGTATCCATGTTTTCTAGCCAGCTCGGCGAATATCTCGGCAAGCCTGCTAAGTATCCTTGATTCCGGCTCGAGTATGTCGCGGAAGCCTCTGAGCGGTTCAAGCTTTATCCTCGCCATTGCTCGCCGCCTCCTCTCGCGGCTTCGGCGTGAATGGAGCCACGCTGTAGTATGTTATGTCGCCGTAGCGATCCACTATCGCGAGGAGGGGGTCCCAGCCGTTCTTCCGGGCCTCCTCTACGAAGGAGTAGAGCTGCTCTATGTTGATTTGCCTACTCTCTTCGAGCACTAGTATGTACTTTGTGAACCGGGGATCCTTCTTGCTCTTTCTTAGAAGCAGACTGTTGGGCCTCGGCCCTGGGGCTGGCAGTCGTCCGCGTTTGCGCAGATCCAGGTATACCTCGAAGAGTACCCATATGTCCGGGTTCTCTCTCAGAAGCTCTCTCATAAGCTTGGCGAAGGTTTCCCCGCCCTCTTTCGCCGTATAGGCTTCGTAGAGCTTCTCTAGCGCCTCCGCTGGCCTTGTCATGGTGGCCTCCTGGAGGGTGGTGACCTTCTTAGGGGAGGGTTTTCCCCTTTTATCCCTCCTCGGGCATCCTGCTTCTCGGTGCGTGTCTTGGTGGACATGGGCATCGTTGAGAAGCTGCGTATACGTCCTCTCGAGTGGGTTGAGGATGGCGAGGGGCCTAGGTTCCGTTGGCTTGATACCAGGCTTATTCCCTGGGAGGAGGTGTATAGAGAGACTAGGGACTACAGAAGGGTAGCTAAGGCTATAGTTGACATGGAGATACGTGGCGCGCCGGCTATCGGTGTCGCGGCCGCGTATGGTCTAGCGCTGGCTGCGGTATATTCGCATGCCGAGAGGCTCGAGGACCTTATGGCTGAGCTTGAGGAAGCCAGAAGGGTGCTTGCATCTACGAGGCCGACTGCGTTCAACCTCTTCTGGGCGCTGCACCGTGTAATGGAGCGAGCAAGGGAGGCTGCTGCGAAGGGGCGCGATGCTGTTGTGCGCGCTGTCGTCGAGGAGGCTAAGAGGATTCACGTAGAGGATGTTGAGACCAATATTCGCCTTGGACGTATTGGAGCGAAG
>Ga0256833_1001626_pt1 | contig 16394 bp, 17 predicted proteins | sample 356284metaG_FD_190535 | JGI IMG/M metagenome (GOLD analysis project Ga0256833, IMG submission 190535) | Hydrothermal vent microbial communities from Mid Atlantic Ridge, Atlantic Ocean - 356-284 | ecosystem: Environmental > Aquatic > Marine > Hydrothermal vents | place: Atlantic Ocean: Mid...
AGCCGCGCGCTGCGCAGCGGGGCGCCCTGCCGTACCATATGGGTGTGAAACCTCCCCTACCCCCGCTCGTAGACGCCCACGAAGACTTGGCCCACAACGTCATAGACAAAGGCATGGACCTGACTCTGCCTCTCGAAGAACTACGCCGGCGGCGCCCCGAAGGCGACGTGCCCACGGTCACGCTGCCGGCGCTCGAAGAAGCGGGTGCGGCGCTGGTCTTCGCCACAATCTTCGTAGAGCCGTATCACCCCGAACACAACCCCGCAGGCTACCGCACCCCGGACGAGGCCCACGCGCGGGCTTGGCGACAGCTCGAGCTCTACCGCAGCTGGGCGGACGAGGGCCGGGTGCGGCTCATTACCAGCCGCACCGAGCTGGACGAGCACCTGAAGGCGTGGCGGGAAGACGGCGTGGTAGGACTATTCGTGCTAATGGAAGGCGCCGACCCGATACGAACGCCCGACGAACTGGGCTTCTGGGCCGACGCCGGCGTGCGCCTGGTGGGGCCCGCCTGGGGCGGCACCCGCTACGCCGGCGGCAGCTGGAACGGCAGCGGCGGCCTCACTAAGCTGGGCCGCGAGCTGATGGCGGCCCTGCAAAACGAACCGCGGGCGGCGCTCGACGCCAGCCACCTCTCCGAGCAGTCCTTCTGGGATGCGCTCGAGCGCTACGACGGACCCCTGATCGCCAGCCATTCCAACGCCCGCCGCTTCGTGGACCACGAGCGCCACCTAACAGACGCCCAGATCCGCGCGCTAGGCGAACGCGGCGGAGTGATCGGCACGGTAATGTACAACGCCTTTCTGGTGGAGGGTTGGCGGCGGGGAGACGCACGGCCGGGACTCGAGGCGATCGCGCGAAACATGTCCTACGTCGCCGACCTGATCGGCTGGGAGCACGTGGGCATCGGCTCCGATTTCGACGGCGGATTCGGCGCCGGCGAGACCCCTGCCCCGCTAGACAGCCCCGCAGACCTCAGGCTTTTGAAAGGCGTTCTTCCACAGAGCGCCTTTCCCGGCGTCCTGGGAACAAACTGGCTGCGCTGGCTGGAAACCTGGCTGCCTTAGACGTAGGGCAGGCTACACGGTGAGGGCTCAGCCCTCCTTAAACTAAAGGCGTGCGAAGACTCTTAGCTATCTACACCGTGTTATTCACGGTCGGCGCTTTGGCGTCGGGCCCGGCGGGGCGGGTGCTCCAGGTAAGAGTCGGCGGCGTGAGCGGTAAATATACCTTTACCACCACGGTACTAAGCCCCGACAAGGGATGCGGGCAGTACGCCGACTGGTGGGAGGTGGTCTCGCCCGACGGACGAAGGCTGCTCTATCGCCGCATTCTGCTACACTCGCACGCGAATGAACAGCCCTTCACCCGCTCGGGCGGGCCGGTGCCGATCGCTCCGGGCGCCGAGGTGGTGGTGCGCGTGCACATCCATCCGCTCGGCTACGCTCGCACGGCGCTCAAAGGCAGCGTAACGAGCGGTTTTAAAACGGTTACTCTGCCCGCAGGATTTGGCGCGCGGCTGGAAGAAGCAAAACCTAAGCCCGCTTCGTGCTGGTTCTAATGCATCGCCAACGAAAGCCCGCGAAGGAGCGGGGCCCCTGGCCGGGGCCCCGCAAAAAGGCAAACGGGAATTGAATCAGACCGTGGCGGCCTGCTTTTCTTCCTTCTCGCTCTTAGCTTTGATGCGTTTGAGGCGGAAGGTGTCTTCGCGCTCACGCTGCTCGAGCACCAGCTTGATGAAGCGCATCTGGTGCAGCACGCCGGGGATCACCACCTGCTCCAGCGCGTTGACGCGGCGGGTGGTCTTCTTGATCTCCTCGCCGATGCGGCGCAAACGGGTTTCGGTGTTGGCTACCTCAACGAGCGCCTTGGCGAAGCGGCGGAAAGCCTCCTGCGCTTTCAGGGTCTGCCCACCCGTGGCGATGGGGCTGGCCGCCGCGCCCGCGGGCCAGTCTACGTTCAGCTTGGGGACCTTGGTCCCCCAAACGTTCTCGACCTCGGCGGAAACGCTCTTGACCGCGGGAATGCCTACGGCTTGCGCGTCCACTACCTCCGGGCCGTCAAAAGCCTTCGCCAGGAAAAGGGCGAAGTAGGCGTCCTTGGCCGCGCTCTCCAAACTCTTGCGGGCCTCCAAGGTCTCCTGGACCAGCGCGAAGAACTCCCCCACCAGCGCGTCGCGCTTTTTCTTTAGCAGGTCCACCCCTTTGCTGGCCAGCTGCAACTGGCTGCGCTTTTGCAAAAGGGTCATCCGGGTGGGGCTAATCTGTTCCATATCGCCTCCGGGCTATGCCTCGCCCCATACCTCTTCCAGCTTCTGGCCGTAGAACTTGCCGATGTGGTCGCGCGATATGCGCTTCAGCTCGGATTGCGGCAGCGCCGAAAGCAACGCCCAGGCCAAGCTAAGCGACTGCTGGATGTCGCGGTTCTGCTGGCCTTGATTGATGAAGTGTTTCTCGAAGGCGTCGGCGAAGTCAAGGTATTTGCGGTCGTTTTCGGTCAGGGCGTCTTCGCCGATGATGGCCACCAGTTTGCGGATGTCGACGCCGTTGGAGTAGGCGGCGTACAGCTGGTCGGCCACCTGCTTGTGGTCGTCGCGGGTCTTGCCCTTGCCGATGGCGTTGTTCATCAGCCGCGAGAGCGAAGGCAGCGGGTCTATGGGCGGATAGAGGTTCTTACGGTGCAGCTCGCGCGAGAGCTGGATCTGCCCCTCGGTAATGTAGCCGGTCAGGTCGGGCACCGGGTGGGTGCGGTCGTCGTCGGGCATCGAAAGGATGGGCAGCTGCGTCACCGAGCCGTCCTTGCCCTCGATCACGCCGGCGCGCTCGTAGAGAGTCGCCAAGTCGGTGTACATGTAGCCGGGGTAACCGCGGCGGCCGGGGATCTCTTCACGCGAGGCCGCCACCTCGCGCAGCGCGTCGCAGTAGTTGAGCATGTCGGTGAGGATGACGAGCACGTGGTAGTCGTGCTCGAAGGCCAGGTACTCGGCCACCGTCAGCGCCATGCGCGGGGTGAGGATGCGCTCGATCGTCGGGTCGTCGGCCTTGTTGAGGAAGAGCACGCTGCGGGCCAGCGCGCCGGTGCGCTCGAACTCGTTGACGAAGAAGGAGAGCTCGCGCTGGGTGATGCCCATGGCGGCGAAGACCACGGCGAACTGCACGTCCTCGCCGGGCACCGTCGCCTGGCGGGCGATCTGCGCGGCCAGCTCGTTGGCCGGCAGACCCGAACCCGAGAAGATGGGCAGCTTCTGGCCGCGCACCATGGTGTTCATGACGTCGATGGTCGAGATACCGGTCTGGATGAACTCTTCGGGTTTGCGGCGCGCCACCGGATTGATGGGCTTACCGATGATGGGCTCGCGTTTTTCGGGAGTAATGGGCGGCAGGCCGTCTATGGGCTTACCGATGCCGTTGAAACGGCGGCCCAGCATCTCCGGGCTGACGCCCAGCCGGGCTACGTCTTCGACCAAGCTGACCGTGGTGGTGGCCAGGTCGAGGCCGGTGGTCTCCTCGAACACCTGGATGACCGCGTACTCCTCGGAAACCTCGATTACCTGACCGCCGCGGATGCGGCCGCTACCGTCCTTGATCTCGACGATTGCGCCGTAAGCCAGGTCGCTGGCGTTCTCTACGAAGAGCAACGGCCCCGAGATGTAAGTGAGGGAGGTGTACTCTTTTTTGAACAAATCCATGGTTTCCCCCTTAGGCCGCGGCCTTGAAGGCGCTCTTGATCTCGGCCATGACCTCTTCTTTGTAAGCCTCAAACTCGTCTTCGGCCACGTAGCGGGCGCGCGCGATCTTCTCGATTACCGCGTGCTGAATAATCTCGTCGATCGTCGCCCCGGCGGCGATGGCCTCGGAAGCGGTGTCGTAAAGGCTCATGATCATCTGCATGATGCCGTAAGCCTTTGAAAGCGAGCAGTAGGCGTCGACCGGATCGAAGGCGTTCTGCTGCAAAAAGTCTTCGCGGGCTATGCGGCCTACCTCGATAATCAGGCGCTCGGCGTCCTGCAGAGCGTCGGGGCCGACGAGTTGCACCACCTCTTGCAGGCTGGCTTCTTGCTGCAAGAGCTCCTGCAGACGGTTGCGCAGCTCCGGGTAGTCTTCGGCGACGTTCTGGCGGTACCAGGGCTCGAGGATGTCTATGAAAAGAGAGTACGAGCCGTTCCAGTTGATGGAAGGGAAGTGGCGGCGGTAAGCCAGCGAAGCGTCTAAGCGCCAGAAAGCGCCCACGATACGCAGCGTGGACTGGGTCACCGGCTCGGACATATCGCCGCCGGGAGGGCTGACGGCGCCGACGATCGAGACCGCGCCGGGCTCTTTGTTAAGGCTGACCACGCGGCCGGAGCGCTCGTAGAACGCCGCCAGGCGCGCCGCCAGGTAGGGCGGGTAGCCTTCTTCGGCGGGCATCTCCTCCAGGCGGCTGGAGATCTCGCGCAGCGCCTCGGCCCAGCGGCTGGTGGAGTCGGCCATCAGCGCCACCGAGATTCCCTGGTCGCGGAAGTACTCGGCCAGCGTCACGCCCACGTAAATGCTGGCCTCGCGCGCCGCCACCGGCATGTTGGAAGTATTGGCGATGAGGACCGTGCGCTGCATCAGCGGGCCGCCGGTCTTGGGGTCTTCCAGCTCGGGGAACTCGGTCAGCACGTCGGTCATCTCGTTGCCGCGCTCGCCGCAGCCGACGTAGATGACCACGTCGGCGTTGGACCACTTGGCCAGCGACTGCTGGGTAACGGTCTTACCCGAACCGAAGGGGCCGGGGATGGCCGCGGTTCCGCCCATGGCCACCGGGAAGAGCACGTCGAGGATGCGCATGCCGGTGAGGAAGGGCTCGTTGGGGTCTTCTTTAGAGATGATGGGGCGGGCGCGTCGCACCGGCCAGAGGTGGTACATCTTCAGCTCGGTACCGTCTTCGAGGGTCACCACCGGTTCTTCGATGGTGTATTCCCCTTCCGGCTTTACCGACTTGACGATGCCAGAAACCCCAGGGGGAACAAGAATTTTGTGGGTGAACTTGAACTCGGGCACGGTGCCGAGAACTCCGCCCGCGGAAACCGCGTCTCCGGGCTTTACCTGGGGCGTCCAGGCCCAGCTTTTCTGGCGGTCCAAGGCGTGCACTACGACGCCGCGGTCGATGAAGTCGCCCGTTTTTTCCTGCAGCTTGTTTAGGGGACGCTGAATGCCGTCGTAAATGGCGTTTAGCATACCCGGACCCAGCTCGACCGAGAGCGGGTTGCCGGTCGAGGCGACCGGCTCGCCGACCTGCAAGCCGGAAGTGTCTTCGTACACCTGGACAAAGGCGGTGTCGCCATCGAGGCGGATGATCTCGCCGACCAACCCCTCCTTACCCACCTTACAGATGTCGAACATGCGGGCGCCGCTCATGCCCTTGGCTATGACGGCCGGCCCCGCGATCTTTTGGATGGTTCCTTGAATCATTCCCGTTTGCCTCCTTGCCTGCTTAAATTTTGATATCGTAACCGATCGTTGACTTCACCAGGCGCCGCATGTACTCGGTGGCGTCTTCTTCGCCGGCGGCAAAAGCCTCCGCCAAAGAGGTAATGGGGAGCAGTACCGGCAGGTCTCTTCCCCGCATCAAGCGCTCCACCGCTTCGTAGGGCTCGGGCAGGAGCCCCTCGTCTACGGCTATCAGGGCGAAGTCGTCGGTCTCGATCATCTCGGCCAGCCGCTCGCGGGCTTGCTCTGCGGCCTGCGCGGCGTACACCTCCATACCGCCCAGCCGGAAACCGCTAGCCGTCTCGGGGTCGGTGATAACGGCTATCTTCACGAGCAGAACACCTCCCTTTCAACGGCGGCCTGCGGAAGGTTGTAGAAAGAACGCCTGGCCAGTAGGCGAATCCTGGCCGCCTCCCACTCCTTGGCGCGGATAAAGCTGGTTACCAGCCCGGCGCCGTCGGCCGCGAAAGACCCTTTGGCGGCCCGCTGCAACAAGAGGCAGCGCAAGGCGCGCTCGAGCTCGCCTAACTCGCGCACCTGCGCCAAGCTTGCCAGCGGAGTATCGGCCAGCTCTTCCATGGCCTCGCTCTCTCCCGCCGCCAGCCTGGCGAAGAGCTGCGCGCCGACGTAGCGGCCTCCGGCGACAAAGTAGCCCTCGGCCTCCCCCGAGTACTGCGCCTGAGCCAGCTTGAAAGCGGTGGAGAGGTTGACGCCGTCGATCTCGATGGCCAGGTATTCCTGCAAAAAGTCGTCTCCCAGCTTACGCGCTAGATCGCGCAGCTTCTTGTAATAGGCGCGGTCCAGGCGCACCTCGACCTGCGCCGCGTCGCCGCTGGTCTGCAAGGCCTCCTTGAGCGCCGCCGAGAGCGGGTGACCGGGCAATAAAAGCGCCTGCACCATACCAGCGGCGTCGGGAGCCTCGATCATAGCCTCTATGACCGCCTGCGGCAGCGTACCGCCGAGCAGATGATCTTTGACCTGCTCGGCCGCAAGCCCGGCTTCCTTGGCCCGCATGATCGTCTTGATATTTATGAGGTCCGCCCGGGAAAGCAACGCCAGCACCGCGTCGCGCGCCGCGCCGGCTACCAGCCCCGGCAGTCCGCCGACGCTTTGGTTCAGGTGACGGGCTACCGCCTGGTCTACGGCCCCGAGGTCTTCCCCGCTGAGGCTCTCGGCGTAGGGCGTGTCTCCCAGTGCGCTCAGTAAGTCGGCGAATTTCAGGTTGAGCCCCTCCTGAAAAAAGCCCTCGGGCAGAAGTTCGGCGCGACGGGCGCGCACGCGCGCGTTCAGGTATCCGAAATCATCCGTCACCTGTACCTCCTCATGGCCACAAGGTCTGGGCGACCTTGGCGGAAAGCGTTTCCCAGGCGCGCTCGAGCCTGTCGGTCAGCGTGTTGGCTACCCGCGTCTTGCCGCCCTTGGCCACGGCCACCACACCCAGCCGGACGTCTTCTGAAGTCTCCAGCTTGACATCCTGCTGCGTCGCCCAGCTTTGCAGGCGCTCCGCGTCGTCGGGATGGACAATTACCGCCTCTGCGCCGCCTACGGCCTTGGAGGCCTCTGCGGCTAAACGCTCTAGCAGCTTGGGGTATTCCTGGCTGTCTTTGAGCCGCTCGAGGCGTTCTTCGACCTTGGCGCGGATTTGCGCTATTACCTGGCCTTTGGCCTCCACCCGCGCCGTGGTCACCGCCAGCTCAGCCGCGCTCTCGGCCCGATGCAGCTCGGCCTTTTTGCGCGCCTCCAGCTTGCGCTGCTGCGCAGACAGCACTGCCTCGGCCTTTTCCTTGGCCGCAGCGACAACCTTCTGCGCCTCGGCCTCGGCCTCGGACATCAGCTGCTGAATCTCAGCCAGAACCTCCTCCTGGAGGATTGTTTCGAGTTTAGACATGCACCGCCTCCCGTATCGGCTCGCCCGCCGCCACGCAGGCTAGCGGAAGAGCCGGCCGAACTTCGCTTACAGCTTGCCGAGCAGCAAGAACGAGATGACGATACCGAAGATGACCAAGGTTTCCGGCAGCAGCAGGAAGATAATCGCGGTACCGAACATCCCCGGCTTCTCGGCGACGGCGCCTACGGCGGCGGAACCGATGCGTGACTGCGCCCAACCGGTGCCCAAGGCGCCCAAGCCCACCGCCAGAGCCATGCCCACCGCCACCAGACCACGGCCGATACCGCCGTCGCCGCCGGCGGCGTTCTCCGCAGCCATAGCCAATGCGCCGAAAACCAACATACCAAGTGCAATCAAAGCTTTTTTCATCACTTACCTCCACTTACCCTTCTGGTTGTTCCCTAAGATGCGCTACCCGCATCGTTACGGATTGACTTGAACGGGCGGTAGGGCCGCCCCGACTCTTCGTAGAAACCGAACTTGGTGAAGAACTCGACCCAGATCAAACGGATGGGCTGTAGGATGTGCCCCATTAGCGTTAGCCCGAGAATAATGAAGTGCGTTAGCAGGGCGGCTAGCAGGCCTATGAGAATCCCGGCTATGCCCAGCTTCTCGGCCATGGAAAACCCCAGGTCGGTAGCCAGGTTTGCCATGATGGCCCCGGCCACGCCCACGGCGTAAATACGAATGTAGCTGAGAATGTGGCCTCCCTGCGTGGGCAGTTCGGCTATCATCAGCACCATTCCCGACATGACTATTCCCAGCAGGAAAACGGCAAAACCGGCGTACATTATTAGGTTCAACAACGCGCCGCTGGCGCCGCTCAAAAACTCAAAGGCGAAAATAATCAGGCCGGTCAAACCTCCCAGATAGCCGACGGCCTCCCAAAAGTGCTTTTTGTGGCCGTGGCGCAGCCCCAACCAGGCGCGCACCGCCAACCCGTGAAAAACTTGCACGACGCCGAAAGCGACCGCGATCAAAATCATCAACGTAGCCGTCTTGGCGGTGTCGGCGCGGGGGATGGTAATGGGTATCAGGCCAGAGCCATGCCCGCGCAGGTAAAAGACGCCCAAGTGCTCCAGGAAGTTGCCGAAGAACTCGCCGTAAAGGAGCCCCCAGGCGACCGTCCAGAAAATCATCCAGTTGAGGACGTGCAAAAGGTCCTTGACCGCCGGCGGCTTCATGTTGATGCCGAAAAAGTCGATTACCAGAGGCTTGTTCTGCTTAACCAGCCCCGCCAAGAAACGCGACAAAAGCATGAACAAAAGGGCGTAACCGATGTCGCCCACCACCATGCCAAACCAAAAAGGAAAGAAAACGGCGACGACCCAGGTGGGGTCCCAACTGCCGTACTTGGGGGTGTTGAGAAACTCGATCAGCATCTGGAAAGGCTTGACGGCGGGAGGGTTGTCGAGCGTGACCGGCACCTGATCCGCCTCGTGGTGCTCGTCAGCGGGCTCGAGCGTGTAAACGACGTGGTCTTTGTGGGTCGCCAGCGCCGCTTCTACTTTATCTCTGAGCTTTTTAGGGACCCATCCCAAGAGCGCAAAGCCGTACTTGCCTGCGCTCAGTTCGGATAGCGTTTGCAGGCGCGAGAACTCGTCTGTCGCCCGCGTCCAGATGGACCTGAGGACCCCTTGGGCCTCCTTGCGCAAACGCAGCAGCGCGCTGTTAACGCTCTCTATTTCTTCGGGCGCCAGCTTGGCGCGCTCGCTCATCTTGATGCGCGCCTCACTGAGGCTCATGGCGGCATAGGGCCCGCTCAAACGAAACTCGCCTATCCCTTTGCGGGAGAGGGCCGTTCTGGCGGACTCTAGGTCTTTCTTGCTGAGCACCGCCAGGGCCGCTACCCCCTTATCGAGGGGCTTATGAACGAGCACAAAGCGGTCTTCGACAGCCTCCGTGAGGGCTTCTGCGGCCGCCTCGATCTCGCTTTCCTTCTCTAGCAGAAAGGGCAGCACCGCCAGCCAGCGGCTCTTGTCTAGGCCGTGGGCCATCTCCGCAAAAGCCTCCAGGGGCTGCTGGTAGAGGTCTATCGTTTCCAGCTCGGCCTTGAGCTTCTCGGCTTCCTGCGTCAACACCTCGGCGCGGTGCGCCAAGGGCTGCAGAGCCGCTTCAACCTGGTCTAGTTCGCCTTCATAGGCCCGCGCCGGCTCGACGGCCATTCCCAAGAGTTCTAGCGAACTCTCCGCACGCTGGCTCACCTTGTGCCAGCGCTTGTAGAGGTCTTCTTCCTCGGCGGAACGGCTGTACTCGGGCAACTCTTCGCTGCGCAGGGTGTCCACCTGCACGACGCCTATCTTTTGCAGCTCGGCGAGAAGCTGGTGAACGCGGCTCTTGCTGCCCGCTACGACCAACTTCTCCATGGCTGCTATCACGGAAGGACCTCCTCCAGCACTAATTGCACGGCTTGATCCAGCTTGGCCTCGGCGGCGGCCTTGATAGCGGCGGCCTCGGCCTCGGCCTGCTGGCGCGCTTTGGCGCTGATGCTATCTACTTCTTGCGCGATCTCTTTGTTGTATCGCTCGGTCAGTTGGAGCGCCTTTTCTTCGGCTTCGCGGAGTATACGCTCCGCCTCCGCCTTGGCTTTGGCCAGCATTTCCTCGGCGCTTTTCTTGGCCTCCGAAAGTTTTTCGGCTAGCTCGCGCTCTCGCTCGGCGAGATTTTTAACCAGTCCCAGGCCTTGCATACCGCCTCCTTAAAAGTAATAAGAAACAAGCGCCAACCAGCGTCGGCGACACATCCCGGCGCATAATACCTTAGCCCCCATCCAGTGTCAACGAAACAAAGGGGAGCCACGCCGACCTCTAACATAATACGTGAAGTCGTCGCGGCATGTATGCTCTAAGCCATGAAGGTCGTCCTCGGCAAACGCGGCGTCAAAAGATTGCTCGACCGCCACCTCTGGGTCTGGCGCGGCGACGTCGCCGCTATGCCGCAAAAAGCGGGTATTTACCCCGTATACGGCGAGCGCGGCCTGCTGGCCTGGGCGCTGGTGAACCCGGCTTCGCTAATCAGCGTGCGGGTGTTTCACTTTGGCCATAGCGAAGACCCGCTGGCGCAACTGTGGCGCAATCTCGAAAACGCCTGGGAATTGCGCCGCCGCTACTACTCGGCCCACCCCGAGGGCGGAGTGCGCCTGGTTCACGCCGAGGGCGACCTCTTGCCGGGGCTGGTGGTAGACAGCTACGCGCGCCACCTGGTGCTGCAAGCCCACGCCGCCGCCTGGGAGCCTTTGCTACCGGAGCTGGCGCGGCGCCTGCAGGACCTGAGCGGCGCCAAGTCGGTAATCGCCCGGCACGACTCTCCGCTGCGCCTAAAAGAAGGGTTGCCCCGGTACGTCCGCGTTCTCAGCGGCGAAGCCGCCGAGACGGCCGTTCTTAGAGAGGGCGAGGTGCGCTACCGCGTAGCTCTGCTGACAGGGCAAAAAACCGGCGCATTTTTGGATCAGCGCGACAACCGCCTGCTGCTGGCGAAATACGCGCACGGCAAAAACTATCAGCGGGCGCTCGACGTTTTTGCTTACCAGGGCCTTTTCGCACTGCAACTGGCGAGCCGCCTGCAAGAGGTGGAGGTGGTGGACAGCTCCGCCGAGGCCCTACGCGCGGCCGCCGACAACGCCGCGCTGAACAACGTGGAGAATGTTAGTTTTAACCAGGCCAATGCTTTCGAGCTGCTGCGGCAACGAGAGCGAGAGGGCGAGAAGTACGACGTGATAGTGCTGGACCCGCCAGCGCTGGCCGCGCGCAAGAGCGATCGCGAACGGGCCGCGGCCGCCTATAAAGAAATAAACCTGAGGGCTTTGAAGCTGCTAAAGCGCGGCGGGCTGCTGGCCAGCGCCTCCTGCAGCCATCACCTGCCCGAAGAAGACTTTTACAGAATCCTGGCGGCGGCTGCGGCGGACAGTCACCGTTTGCTGCGGGTTTTGGAAAGGCGCGGCCAGGGCTGGGACCACCCAACCTTGTTAACCGTACCGGAAACACGTTACCTTAAGTTTGCCCTACTGGAGGTAGTGGAGTGAGCGACCTGCCCAAAGAACTAGAAGAGCAGCTGAACGAGCTAGGGTCTTACCTGGTCTGGCGGATTGGCAGCAATAGCTCGGAAGACGTCCTGATAGTCCGTCTGGGGCTGGCTTCTAGCACGCCTCGTTTCGCCGAGCTAAGCACCCTCAAGAACGTCAGCGAGCGCAAAATAGAGGAACTGGTGAAAGCCGGCAAGGTGCGCGTGGAATGGGTGGAGTAGGGTGCGGCTGAAGCGCAGCGTCCACTTTTGCTTGTCCGCCGGCAGCGAAGCGGCGGCCCTGGAGCTGATGGGCCAACCTCACCACGCCTTGGCGAAACTGCCAGTCTTTCGCGAGTTAAAACTGGAAAATAGGGTTCTCTCAGGTTTTTTGGCTGCGCCTTTCGCTCTGCTGGGAGAGGTTCGTTTCCCGTTCAGCTCCCGCTTCGAAGTTGCGGGAGAGACCGCTAGGCTCGAGCCCCTGCCGGCAACAGACGAAGAGCTACGCGCAGAGCTCAGCGGCAAAGCGACCGTCCAAGGTAAAGAAGTTTGTTACCAGGCGCTGATACGGCTGGACATTGACCTTCCCCAAGGAGAAAAATGGGGCGGCAAAGCCTTTCGCAAAATGGCCGAAGCCGCTTTTGAGAGAGTCCTCGACGCTACTCTCAAGCAAATCCAGGGATAGCCTTGGTCCTCCTGTGATATTTGTTAAAATACCACGAGAAGCGCAGTATCGCAGGGAGGTTTGAAGATGGCAAGAGTTACCTTTCTCGGGCACGCGGCGGTCCTAATTAGCGGTCAACAGACCACCATCGCAATAGACCCCTTCCTGAGCGGCAACCCCCAGGCCGCCGCCTCAGCCGATGAGATAACAGCCGATCTGGTGGTCGTCACCCACGCCCACGGCGACCACTTTGGCGACACTCTGGCGCTGGCGCAGAAGGGGGCCTTGGTGGTTTCCACTTACGAGATAGCAGTCTATGCCGAAAAACACGGCGCCAAGGCCTTCGCCATGAACATCGGCGGGCGCTACGACTTTAGCGGCGGCTGGCTCAAGTTCTATCCCGCCTGGCACTCCAGCTCTTTCCCCGACGGCAGCTACGGCGGCATGCCGATGGGCGTCGTCGTCGAGCTGGACGGCAAGAAAATCTACCACGCCGGCGACACCGCCTACTTCAGCGACATGGCGCTCATCGGCAAAGAGGGGCTGGACTTGGCCATTCTGCCCATCGGCGACACCTTCACCATGGGCCCCGACGACGCCCTGGCGGCGCTACAGCTCTTAAAACCGAAGCGGGTCCTGCCCATCCACTACAACACCTTCCCGCCGATAGTCCAAGACGGAGACGCCTTCGTAGAGCGGGCCGCAGCTCTGGGTTTCGCCGGTGAAGCCCTAAAACCCGGCGAATCGCTGGAGGTCTGAGACCGGCCGATGGACTATCGCAAGCTGCGCCGCGACGACTTCAAGCTGAAGATGCTGCTGGGTCTGGGCAAGACCGCGCAGGTCTACCTGGCCGAGACCCCCGACGGCAAAGAGGTGGCGCTCAAGCTGCCCCGCAAGGAGATCCGCGAAGACGAGCGTCTGGCGCAGATGTTCGAGCAAGAGGTGCGCTTGTCGCTGGGCCTAAAACATCCCAACCTCTTGCGCGGTTTCGTGGGCAAACCCTTCGGCGAGGGAGCCTTTGTCGCGCTGGAGTACATGCCCAGCGGCACGCTCGAATCGGCGCTGCGTCAGGGCAAGCCGTCTCAGGAAGACGCCCTCTCTTTCATCGCGCAGCTGGCCAGCGCCCTCATTTATCTGCACGGCCGCGGCATAGTCCATCAAGACGTAAAACCCGCCAATGTCTTTTACGACGCCAAGAGTAAGGTGGTAAAACTCGGCGATTACGGCGTGGCCCGCACCAAGGACAACACCAAGCCCTTCGAGCGCGCCGGCAGCCCCTTTTACATGGCCCCCGAGATATTTAGGGGAGAGTCGGCCGGCCCCGCCGCCGACGCCTACTCGCTGGGAGTGCTGGCATATGAGTTGCTCACCGGCCGCCGCCCTTTTTACGGGGATAGCTACGACGCGCTGATGGCCGCCCACCTCACCCAGGCGCCGCCTTCGCTGAGCAGAACAGGGCTCGATCCAAAAACACAGCAGCGCTTACAAGGCCTTCTAGCCAAAGACCCCCACAGACGCACCGAATTAGACAGGCTATTGCGCAGCCTCAAAGGCCATTACACGGTAGAAAAAGCTCCACAGGTGAAAAAAGAGCAGCCAACTTCATCGTGGCTGGGGAAATTATTGAGGAGGAAAAAATGAAACCCGTCTGGACGCCAAGCGAAAACTACACCAACGGCAGCCACCTGCAAAAGCTGATGCAAGCGCTTGGGGTCAGCGATTACGACGAGCTCTACCGCCTGAGCGTAAACGATCCGGCTAGTTTTTGGAAAGCCACCCTAGAAGAAATTTCTTTCGAGTGGTTCGAGCCCTACCGTGAGTACGCAGACCTTTCCCGCGGTGTTATGTGGCCCCACTGGTTCCCCGGCGGCAGGCTCAACCTGGCGCACAACGCCACCACCCGCCACGCCAGGGGTGAGCGCGCCCGTCAGCTGGCGCTCGTCTGGGAAGGTGAAAACGGCTCCATAGTGCGGCTGACGTACCGCGAACTTGACCAGCAGGTGGCGCAAGCGGCAAACGCCATGCGCCAGCTGGGAGTGAAGCGCGGAGACCGTGTCGGCATCTACTTGCCGATGCTCCCGGAAACGGCGGTCTCGTTTCTGGCGGTCGCCCGCATAGGCGCGATCGCCATCCCTATCTTTTCAGGCTACGGCGCCGAAGCCGCCCGCACGCGCCTGGCCGACGCCGGCGCCACGCTGCTGGTCACCGCCGACGGCTTTCTGCGCCGCGGCCGCGTAGTCGCCATGAAGACGGTGGCCGATCAAGCGCTGGCGTCAACGCCCAGCGTCGAGCGCGTGCTGGTTGTGCGGCGGGTCAACAACGGCGCCGCCATGCAAGAAGGTCGCGACGTCTGGTGGGACGAAGCCGTAGAAAGCCAGGCCAAAGACTCCCCCACCGAGGTGATGGAGAGCATGGACCCCTTCATGCTGATATACACCTCGGGCACCACCGGCCGCCCCAAGGGCACGGTCCACTACCACGCGGGCTTCCCCCTCAAAGCGGCGCAGGACATGGCCCACCTCTTCGACCTGCGGCCCGGCGAGCTGATGTTCTGGTTTAGCGACATGGGCTGGATGATGGGCCCCTGGGAGATACTGGGCAGCCTGTTGCTGGGGGCGACGGTCTTCCTCTACGAAGGGGCCCCCGACTATCCGGGCCCAGACCGCCTCTGGTCCATGGTAGAGCGGCACGGCGTCACCCATCTGGGTATCTCGCCTACGCTTATTCGCGCCCTCATCCCTTACGGCGAGGAACAGGTAAAGAAGCACGACGTCTCCTCGCTGCGCATCCTCGGCTCCACCGGCGAGCCCTGGAACCCCGAACCCTACCAGTGGTTCTCCGAGGTCGTGGGCGGCGGGCGCGCCCCAATAATCAATTACTCCGGCGGAACCGAGGTATCGGGCGGCATTCTCGGCTGCACCGTTTTCAAGCCGATAGCCGAGTCTTCGTTCAACACGCCCGCGCCGGGTATCAAAGCGGCGGTGCTGAACGATGACGGCGAGCCCGTAATAGGTCAGGTGGGAGAGCTGGCGGTGCTGGCGCCCTGGCCGGGCATGACCAAGGGCTTCTGGAACGACCCGGAACGCTACGAACGCACCTACTGGGGCCGCTTCAAAAACGTCTGGGTGCACGGCGACTGGGCGCTACAGGACGATGAAGGCTACTGGTACATACTGGGCCGCAGCGACGACACCCTCAAGATCGCCGGTAAACGGGTGGGCCCGGCCGAGCTGGAGTCGGCGGCCATACACCACCCCGCGGTGCAGGAGGCCGGGGCCGTGGGCGTACCCCACGAGGTCAAAGGCGAGGCGCCGGTCCTCTTCGTGGTGCCGCGGCCGGAGTTCGAAGGCTCGCAGGAGCTGGCCGCCGAGATCGCCGAGAAGGTGGCCGAGGTGCTGGGAAAACCAATGAAGCCTGCGGCGGTCTACTTCGTCAGCGACCTGCCCAAGACCCGCAACGCCAAGGTAATGCGCCGCCTCCTCAAGGCCGCCTACCTGGGCGAGAGCGGCGGCGACACCTCAGCCCTAGTCAACCCCGAAGTGCTGGAAGAGGTCAGACGCCTAAAACCCAAGTCGTGAGCATCCATACCCTAGGAAGTCCTCAGAAAAGCGGCGCTTACGTCCTAGAGCTACGCCTGCAATACGACCTGGAACTAACCTTCGGCCGTTTCCAGAACGGGCGCTCTTTCCTGCTGCGGCGCGGCTGGCTTTACTACGTCGGCTCGGCTCTCGCTGGCCGGCTCCCCAGCCGCCTGCTGCGGCACGCCAGCCGCGCCGCCGGCCCGCCCCACGCCCTTCGCGAAGGCCTTCTCAACTACTTTCGCGAGCTGGGTTGGCGGGTCAAGCCGCCGCATAAAAAGACCCTGCACTGGCACGCCGACTACCTTATGGAGAGTGCGGCCGAGCTGGCCGCGGTGCACGTCTTTTTCGGTGACCGCCCCATGGAAGCGCAGCTGGAAGCGGCCCTCCGAGCTTTAGGGGCCGCCCCCCTGGCCCCCGGCCTGGGCGCGGGCGACCGCCCCGGCGGCAGTCACGTACTCTGGAGCCCGACGCGGCCGCCTTCGGAGAAAATATCGGCGCGTTCACCGTCTTGAGCCCATACGTCTCAAATACCCCGCCCCGACATGATTGACAATAGCGCCGCTGTCGCGGAGATCAGCCAATCCTACAAATGCTCGCCCTTCTTTTAATAAGCCCGTCGCGCTTCGCGGCGCCCCGTGAGGCTTGATAGGCGGCGAAAGAAGCCGCAGCCGGCAAAACGAAAATCAGAAGCGCTAGGCGGCCCTAAAGGGCCTTCGGCCGACCGCAAGATGTTTGATTAACGGCCGTCCGCATGCTACCGCCACGAGCTACAACCTTTTTTATTGCGCACCGCGCATTGCCCTTACTGC
>Ga0256833_1001627_pt1 | contig 16378 bp, 15 predicted proteins | sample 356284metaG_FD_190535 | JGI IMG/M metagenome (GOLD analysis project Ga0256833, IMG submission 190535) | Hydrothermal vent microbial communities from Mid Atlantic Ridge, Atlantic Ocean - 356-284 | ecosystem: Environmental > Aquatic > Marine > Hydrothermal vents | place: Atlantic Ocean: Mid...
CATCATTTTCCTCTTCGATTAAACCTCTCAAACTCTGTATTGCGTTTTTCAATTCCACGGCACTTTTATTATTCAGTTCCATTCTAATACCTCCCGATTAATTATAATACAAAAAAGATAACTTATGAAATTAACTCGTCCCGCCGGAATACCGCTTCTTAAATTCCGTATAAAATTCTTCAAATCTGTCTTCCTTTATCGAATTTCTTATGTCCTCTATCAACCTATGCATGAAAAATAAATTATGAATCGTTGCAAGCCGAGGCGCAAGATACTCCTTTGCCTTAAAAAGGTGATTCAAATATGCTTTTGTATAATATTTACACGTATGGCACTCACAATCTTCCTCTATGGGTGAGAAATCCTCTTTGTAAATTGATTTTGTAATTTTTATCGGCCCGTTCCTTGTAAAGAGTGTTCTGTTGCGCGCAACACGTGTCGGAAGAACGCAATCGAACATATCCACACCGAGCCGTACATATTCCAAGATACTTAACGGATCTCCGACGCCCATAAGATACCTCGGCTTATTTTCAGGAAGCAAAGACACGGTGTAATCAACAAATTCTTTTGTGAGTGCTTTCTCTTCGCCTATACTCAACCCGCCGAGCGTAACTCCCGGAAAGTTCATGGACAGCACGGACTCAACGGCTTTTTTTCGCAGTTCCTTGTAAAAGCCTCCTTGTATAACCCCAAACATTATTTGATCGTCACGTTTTTTTGCTTTTAAGCTCCTTTCCGCCCATTTTAACGTAATGTCCAGTTCCTTAGCCGTATCCTTAAAATCAGTAGGGTAAGCGCTGCAAATATCAAGAGGTATTATGATATCGGCACCTATTTTTTCCTCTATATCCACAACTCGCTCCGGTGTAAAATAATGTTTTGAACCGTCGATAAAGGAACGGAACTCGACTCCGTCTTCCTTAATCTTACGAATTTCCCTTAGAGAGAGCACCTGAAAACCACCGCTATCCGTAAGCATGGAATGGTGCCAGTTCATAAATCTGTGCAGGCCGCCAAGTTTGTCAATCGTTTCGGCACCGGGCTGAAGATACAAGTGGTATGTGTTCCCGAGAATAATTTTAAATCCTATCCGTTCGAGATCCGTAGAATCCAGTGTTTTAACGGTAGCTTGCGTACCAACCGGCATAAACACCGGAGTTTCGATTTTACCGTGAGCCGTATCGAATTCCGTCAAACGAGCCCTACTTCGAGTACTTTTTTTAATCACCTTAAAATTAATGTCCATTTTTTCACCTCAAATAATAAGCATTGCATCACCGAAACTATAAAATCTGTAATGCTCTTTCACTGCAATATCATACGCTTTTAATACGAATTCTTTGCCGGCAAAAGCAGAAACAAGCATAAGCAACGTAGTTCTCGGAAAATGAAAATTCGTTATTATCGCATCAACAATTTTGAACGGATAACCGGGTTTTATGAAGAGGCGTGTTTTACCTCTCATAGGCTTCAATATTCCGTTAAACGTCGCTGCCGTTTCAAGCGTTCTTACAACAGTCGTTCCGCAAGCAAAAATCCTTCCGCCGTTTTTTCGTGCTTCATTAACTATTTTTGCAGTTTTCTCATCAATAACAAACTCCTCTTCGTGCATTTTGTGACGTTCAATGATTTCTTCCTTTACGGGTTTAAACGTGCCAAGGCCTACATGGAGAGTTATATAAGCAATCTTCACGCCTTTATTTTCCAAACGTTTTAGCAGCGGCTTCGTAAAATGCAAACCTGCGGTTGGAGAAGCAACGGCACCCTCGTTAGATGCAAAAATCGTTTGATATTCGTCATCTGCAGTAATTTTGCCCTTTATATACGGAGGAAGCGGAATGTTCCCAATCTTTTCAAGAATGGAACGCATAGACAAACCGCTTTTTGACATGAATTTCACTTTATTTTCTCCGTATTCACCCTTTTCCAGTATTTTAACGGTTATACCGTCTTTTTCGCTCACAACAATTTCGTCTCCCACGTGAACCCTTCTGTTCGGGCTTGTAAGTGCTTTCCATTCGTATTCCCCGACCTGCTTGAGTAAAAACACTTCTCGTTTTCCGAAAGTATCTTTATTTACACCCTTAATTCTTGCCTTTATTACTTTAGTGTTGTTCAACACAAGGACATCGCCTTTTTTAAAAAATTGCTCTATCTGAAAAAATTTCATATGGGAAATCGTTTTCGATTCCCTGTTAAGCACCATAAGACGTGCATGGTCTCTCGGGTAAACCGGATGCTGGGCTATTAAGCCTTCCGGCAAATCGTAATCAAATTCTTCGATTCTCATTTCAAAACCGGTGTGATAATCTGAATGATTTTATCTTTTAGGAACGGCAGAAGCGTAGAGCCGATTTGATAAAATTTAGACACTTCGACTTGATGGATAAAACCTGTATTCCCCGCATTAAAATAACCTGCGGAAACAACAATTACCTCGGCAATAATGTAAAGCACGCTGAATGCAATAAGCAACCTGAACAACGCACCGAAAAATGCGTCCACCCATTTCAAAAAAGGACTTACTCGTATTCCGTTCCTGACAAATACGCCGACGATCCTGAATATGATAAGAACCAAAATAAAAAGTATGATAAACGAAATGCCGATCAAAATAGTGAAAGCAATGCTGTGAACAATGTATTGCTGAACGGTAAACGCCTGATTAGGTTTTACGCTGTTCAAAATAAAATTTTGGATAAAAGGCGGAAGGTGTAAAACCGAAAGAGCGGAAGCAATGTTTTGCTTTGTTGCGGGTGCAGTTGATATAATCGAGGGAAGTTTCACCGCATCGTTAACTTTTGAAGATATAAACGGCGTTATGTGTATAAATTTATCAATTGTAGGGGCAAAGTTCAACGCATTTGCCTTTGCTATAATCCAACCGAAAATTACGCCTGCAATATCAAACAGAGGGACTATTATACCGCTCCTCACTCCCTTGATTATTTCAATAACAAGAATAATAAAAACTACAAGGTCAACGTAATTTACATTACTCATAGCATAGATTTTACACGCTTAACAAAGATTTTCAATAGCGTACAAAGTATTTTTTGAACTTTTGCATATTTTCTTTGAATCCCTCTGCCTCAATAAGCATGCCTTTTTCCGTATTTTCGGAGTTTAATACATTGACTTCCCTGTAGATTTTTGATGTTACGGCAGGCTCATTGTAGGGCACCAAGAGTTTTACTCTCATATACTGTTTGCTGATTTCATCTTTAATTCTGTCTTTCAAATTTTCAATCCCTATTCCGTTCAATGCGGAAATAAGCACAGCATTCGGATAGCGATTTCTAAGAAATTTCATTTTTAAGGCATCGATTTTATCGATCTTATTAAACACAAGGATCTGAGGAATTTTGGAAGCATTCAATTTGTTTATGGTGGACAGGACAGATTCCATCTTATCTTTAAAATCGGGAACGGATGCATCAACGACATGCACAATGATCCACGCATCCAAAATTTCTTCCAGCGTAGAGTGAAACGCATAGATTAAGGTAGGTGGAAGGTCCCTGATAAAGCCGATTGTATCGACTAATAAAATCTTGTTTTTATCGTCCAATTTCGCTTCCCTTACAAGTGTGTCCAGTGTGGAAAAAAGCATATCTTCCACATAGGCATCACTAATTCCGGTAAGTTTGTTAAGCAAAGTGGATTTACCGCTGTTTGTATATCCCACAAGCGCAACAATCGGCACATTGCTTTTCCTTCTCTTTTTACGCCTCAACTCTCTCTGCCTTTTGATATCTTTAAGTTTTTCTTCGAGAATTTTTATCCTTTTCTCAATATAACGCCTTTTAAGTTCGGTTTTCTTTTCTCCAGGCCCCTTTAATCCCATTTCAGAACCTACTTGTTGATCCATATAAATGCCGCTGTGAACAATTTCCGGAAGATGCATCCTGAGCTCGGAAAGTTCCACTTGCAATTTTCCTTCTTTCGTTTTCGCCCTCATGTCGAAAATCATAAGAATGAGGTGAGGGCGATCAACCACGGATACTCCTATTTCCTTTGTAAGATTTCTGAGCTGTAAATACGTAAGTTTTGTATCGACAAAAACAAAATCTGCGTTAAGCAATTTAACTATCTGTTTTATTTCGGCAACCTTGCCTTTTCCGAGAAAAAAAGCGTAGTTCGGATAGCGCACCACCTGAGTGGATTCCCCGACAATTTCTATTCCGAGTGTTTGAACAAGATAGCGGAATTCTTCAAACGAATCTTCGGATATTTCGCGTTGATTTGGTTGTACAACCTGGACAAGAACCGCTTTTTTGCCTTCCATCTAAGCGCCGATAGTTCTGTGCGGGAACAAAATCTTTGTAATGATAGAGCTGAAAATTGAAAGCAGAATGGCACCCCAGAACGCATCCCAAAATGAAGAAATTCTGAATCCGAAATCAAGAGCAGAAATTATCTCTAACAGTACGCCGTTAATAATGAGAAGAAAAAGACCCAATGTAAGAACCGTAATGGGAAGAGAAACAACTATAAAGAAAGGCTTCAACGTCGCGTTCATTATGCCAAGCAATATCCCGGCAATAACAAGGCTTGAAAAATTACTGAACTTAAAGCCGTGAATAATCCTGCTGACTATAAAAAACGATATTATATTTATCGTCCATGATGTTAAAATTCTTGCAACCATTCTATTCCTCCTCTTTTAGTATACCAGAACTGTGAAGTTTTGTAAAATACGCTTTGGCAAAACGGTGCGATTCATCTCTCACCCTTTGAAGAAGTTTTAATACTTCCGAACTCCGAGGAAGCCTGATAGGTTCGTCTTTTCCCTCAAAAAAAATAAGCTCTTCCTTTTTGGCAAGAGAAGCTATCGCCACATCCACTCCGAGCAGTTTCTTTATACTGATTGCTGCGTCCAACTGCCCCTTTCCTCCGTCAATAAGTAGCAAATCCGGATTTCTGTTTGAAAACAACTCTCCACGTTCTTTGAATCTCCTGAAAAGAACTTCCTTTATCATTGCATAATCGTTAGGTCCGTTAACAAACTTTATTTTGAATTTCCTATACTGACTCTTGTCCGGTTTTCCGTTTGTAAATACTACCATGGAGCCTACGGCGTCTTTTCCGGATACATTCGAAATATCGTATCCTTCTATCCTAATAGGAATTTCTTTTAAATTTAAAAGCTCTTTAAGGGATTCGAGTATTCTCTTTTCTTTCAAAAATTTCCTCCGCTCGTTATAATTCGTAAGATGCACCGCCGCATTTTGATATGCCATATCAAGCAACTCCTTTTGTAAAGCACCTCTTGGAACGGAGATATTTATACTCGTATGGTTTTCCTTTGATAAATACTCTTCTATAAATTTTTTATTGGGGAGTTTCGACGGAACGTATATCCTTTGAAAATTTCCGTGAAACGGATTTTGCAAAAGGAACTTTTCTATTATTTCGGATTCATTTGCTTTCAGAGGAACGTTCAAAACAAAAGGATATGAAGCAATTACGCGCCCGTGCCTTACTATAATTTTTACCAATACCGCACGAGTTCTCTTTTTATATACGGATATTACATCAAAAGACACGTTTTTATCCGTTATAACCCTTTGTTTTTCCATAATCGAAGAAATGCCCTTGATCTGATCCCTGTAAATAGCGGCTTTTTCAAATTCCAGTGCGTTTTTTGCTCTAACCATTTTTCTGTTTAAATCCGCTAAAACGTTTTCTCCGTTGCCTTTAAGGAACATCTTTAGCCCGATTACAATGTTCATATACTCTTTTTCACTGATCATATGAGCACACGGAGCACTGCACAGTTTAAGATGATAGAGAAGGCAGGGCTCCAAATTTTTATCATCTCGAATCTTGACATTACACGTTCTCACAGGGAAAATCTTTCTGATCGCCTTAATCGTATGATCTATTGCCTTGCCGTGCGGAAACGGCCCGAAGTATTCACCGTTTTCACCTCTGATACGATACACTTTCAAAAGTCTCGGATACCTTTCGTTCGTTATTTTTATATAAGGATAATTCTCGTCATCAACGAGGCGGATGTTGTATTTGGGCTTATGTTGCTTTATGAGATTATTTTCCAAAAGCAATGCTTCCTCTTCAGAAGAGGTAACAATAAAATTTACTTCCTTTATATGCTTTGAAAGCGAAACGGTTTTCACATCCCGGGGATGAATGTAAGAACTCACCCTGTCCCTCAGCTTACTTGCCTTTCCGATATAAAGAATCTCCCCCCGCACACCTTTCATAATATAAACTCCGGGCCGCAGGGGGAGAAACTTAACTTCTTCAGGAAACTTAATGCTATTTTGCATAATCCGTATAACGGGTTTCCCTTACCACGGTAACCCTGATTATTCCCGGATACACAACCTCCTCTTCGATTTTCTTTGCAACATCGTGTGAAATTTTTGCAGCAAGTTCTTCGTTGACTTCCGACGGATTTACCATAATCCTCACTTCCCTGCCTGCCTGCACAACAAACGCCTTTTTAATGCCCGGAACCGACATGGCAATTTTTTCTATTTCTTCGAGGCGTTTTATGTACATTTCAAGGTTTTCCCTTCTCGCACCGGGACGTGTGGCGGAAAGCGTATCGGATATTTGAATTATTACGTCAAGAACCGTTTCCGGCTTGACTTCGTTATGGTGAGCGGCAACCGCATGGACAACGGCAGGATTTTCTCCGTACCTCTTGAGAAGATCGGCACCTATCAATGCGTGAGGCCCTTCGATTTCGCTTGCCATTACCTTTCCGATGTCGTGAAGCAAACCCGCTCTTTTGGCAAGCGCGATATTCTCACCGAGTTCGGACGCCAGTATGCCGGCTATAGTTGCCGTTTCTATGGAATGCCTCATCAAATTTTGGCCATAACTCGTCCTAAATTTCATTTTTCCAACGAGTTTTTTAATTTCATCCGGCACATTGTAAACTGCAACTTCCATAAGTGCATCTTCAGCTTCCTTTAAGATCATCTGATCGACTTCTTTTTCCGCTTCCTGAACAAAATCCTCAATTCTTGCAGGGTGGATTCTGCCGTCTATTATGAGCCTCTCGAGGGCATGGCGTGCAACTTCACGCCTTATCGGATCAAAACATGAAAGCGTAACCGCTTCGGGCGTATCGTCAACAAGAATATCCACACCGGTTAACGTTTCGAATGTCCTAATGTTTCTTCCTTCTCTTCCTATAATCCTTCCTTTTAATTCTTCGGAAGGCAGCGGCACAACGGAAACGGTTGTTTCCGAAACGTAATCAGTTGCACAGCGTTCCATTGCCTGAGACAAAAGCACTTTTGCTTTTTCGTTAAGGTTGTATTCCAATTCCTTTTCCATTTCGCTGATCTTTTTGGAATACTCATATTGAAGTTCTTTTTGCATATTATCCAATACGATTTTTCGCGCCTCTTCTGGAGTAAGATTAGCAACACGGTTATATTCCATTTCTATTTCCTGAAGCTTTTCCTCGGCATCTTTTCTGAGCGATTCCAATTCCTGCTCTCTTTTTAAAAGTTCCTTTTCTTTTCTCTCCGCAGAAGCGGCTTTTCGCTCTGCAATTTCTTCTTTTCTCAGTAATCTGTTTTCAATTTCCTGAATTTGTTTCTGCTCACTCTTTATACGGTTTTCAAGCTCGGCGCGTTTTGATTCCAGTTCTTCCTTAATCTGAATACGCATCTCACGCCGCTCCGCCTCGATTTCTTTTTCCGCTTCTTCTTTTTTCTTTTTGGCGTACTCGTCTATAGTGCCAATTTTCGTATTGTAAATATATCTTTCAAACAGATAGCCCAGCAAAAAGCCGACGACTAACATTAAGATCGTAATTATAAGATACAATATATACGGAACCTGCATTCCTTTCACATCCTCACCTCCTACTTTTCCGTCAGTTCAGCGAGGACTTCTTTTATTACAGAGAAACGGTAACCCCTGCCCGTAAGATACCTCTGGAGTTTATCGACAGGCCTTTTACCGGAAATAGAAATTGCATTTTCCTTTTCTTTTTCTTCGGTATACAAACTCTCCAAAATCGGTGCAAAAACTTCGTAACTAAGCCCCCTGCGCAGGAGCTCGTATTGCACCCTGAGGTATCCGTATTTTTTAATAAATGCATACTTTTCAATAATTCTTCTAACATACCGTTCATCCGACAGAAGCCTTCGCTCAACCAATCTTTCAATTGTTTTTTCTACTTCACTATCGGTAAATTGTGCTTCTAATTTCTTTTTAATCTCAAATGTCGAATAATCTTTTCTACTGAGAAGCCTTAACGCATAGTTAAAAGGGGATTTATCCCTTTTCTTTCGGTTGCTCTTCTTGCGAGAAGAACCTCTCATTAACTGCTTTCCTTATCTTGTTTAAAAGTTCCTCGTTGGACTGAACAAAATTAATTGCATTGTCTCTACCCTGTCCCAACTTCACATCTCCGTAAGAGTAATACGAACCGGCTTTCTTTACTATGCCTTCTTTTACTGCAACATCAAACAGATCGGCAAGCTTTGAAACTCCTTTTCCGAATATAAGATCAACAATCGCTTCCTTGTAAGGAGGAGCAACTTTATTTTTAACGACCTTTATACGGAGTCTGTTTCCTATTAAAACCCCTTTTTCTTTGAGGGATTCCACTCTTCTTATGTCAAGCCTTACGGAAGAGTAAAATTTCAACGCCCTGCCACCCGGCGTAACTTCAGGATTTCCATATACGATACCTATCTTTTCCCTTAACTGGTTTATGAAGATCACGCATGTTTTGGATTTACTGATAGAGCCGGTAAGCTTTCTTAATGCCTGTGACATAAGACGTGCCTGAACTCCCATAAAGGAGTCTCCCATGTCGCCTTCGAGTTCTGCCTTTGGAACGAGTGCCGCAACCGAATCAAGCACAACGATATCAATTGCACCGGATCTTACGAATGTTTCTATAATCTCAAGCGCTTGCTCTGCATAGTCAGGCTGTGAGATGATGAGATCGTCAACGTTAACACCCAAATTTGCGGCATATTCAGGGGAAAAAGCATGTTCAACATCCACAAACAGTGCTTTTCCACCCATTTTTTGTGCGTTTGCTACGGCTTCCAAGGCAAGGGTTGTTTTTCCGGTTCCTTCCGGTCCGTATATTTCGACAATTCTCCCCCTCGGAAAACCGCCCGCACCGAGTGCAATATCAAGAGAAAGGATACCGGTAGGTATAACTTCTACTTGAAGATGGGCTTTCTTATCACCAAGCCTCATAACCGAGCCACGCCCGAATTGTTTCTCGACTTGTGATATGGCCAATTTTAATGCGTTTTCCTTATCTAATTGCTCTTTTTGTCCCATAATTTATCTACCTCTCTTAAAAATTATTCTGATACATTTTTATTATAGCTTATTTCCATGCAAATCAAAACTCAAAACTTTTTCGTAGATTGGCCCGTTTCTTGTTAAAGTGCTTTTAAAAAGAATGACTCCCTTTGCTTTTACAAAAAGCTTTGAAAAATGCAGATTATCGAGATGGTTTAGATTTACACTTCCGTTTCTTACCCGCCCTAAGGTAAGGTGAGGTATGTAGTTTCGCTCTTTTTTAAAACCGAGCGTTGAAAATTCCCTGTCGACTGTTTTCATAAGTTCAACAAGTTTTTCATTGTTCTCCGTAGATACAAAAACAACCTTTGCCCTGAACGAATTTGGAAAACCGCTTATTCCGCTATAACAAAACTCAAAAGGGTTTGCCAAAACGGAAATCTTATCAAGTGCATTTGAAATTGTATCGATCCGTTCTTCCGATACTTCTCCGAGAAATTTTAACGTAAGGTGCAAATTTTGCTTTTCCACCCATTTAACATTCGTAAAACGGCGCATGAGAATCTTTTCCAGAGAAAAAATTTTTTCGGTATCAACACTCGTATCCAATGCAACAAACAACCTCATTTTGTCACCTCAACAATAAGCTTTTCGGAATCACTGCCCTTTACTAATGCATTATAAATTTGCCCTTCTTCCACATCACCGCTTATTAATGCGTAATCGTCTATTTCAGGTGCGTCGAAATGCGTCCTTCCTATGTAAAAACCGGTATTATCATCATAATAATCCACAATAACAGGTAGCGTTTTGCCAACCATACCTTTCAATTTTTCAGCATTGATTTTCGCCTGTAAGACTTCTATTTCACCCTTTCGTTCTATTCTTTCGTTTATATCGACCTCACCGTCCATAAAATAACTCTCCGTTCCCTTTTCCTTTGAGAAAGCAAAAGCACCGAGGTGCTCGAAACGCACATCTTTTATGAACGATTTCAACTCTTCGAAATCCTCCCGCGTCTCTCCTGGAAAACCTGTAATTACGGTTGTTCTTATTGCGATATTATAATCTTTAAGCATTCTTATGATACGTTCCGTTTCGCTTCGCGAATGCGTTCTGTTCATACGTTTTAATATTCTGTCGCTTATATGCTGAATAGGCAGGTCAATATAAGGCACCACCTTACTACTTGATGCAATATATTGAACAAGCTCCTCGTTAATCTCCGAAGGGTAAGTGTAAAGAATTCTGATCCAGTAAAGATTTTTAATTTTTTCAAGCGCCTCTATGAGAGTAAGGAGTTTATTCTTACCGTAAATATCAAGACCGTATTGAGTTGTATCCTGGGCGATAAGAATAATTTCTTTCACGCCGCTCTCCACGAGACGCTCCGCCTCGTTTACTAAAAATTCCATATCAAAGCTGTGAAGCTTGCCCTTTATTTTGGGAATAAGGCAAAATGCACAGGAATGATTGCATCCATCGGAGATTTTAAGATATTCGTAATGAGGAAGTGTTATTGGAAATCTCGGAGCAAATTTACGCTCAAATTGTTCGCTTACAAATGTCCTCTCCTTTCCGTTCAACGCCTCGGTAATTTCAAACAGATTATTTGTTCCGGTAATTGCGTCTATTTGTGGAAATTTTTCCAATAGTTTATCCTTTGCAAGAGAAGGATAACAACCTGAAACAATAACTTTTTTAATAAAGCCCTTTTCCTTTTTGTCCAAAAATTCGGCTATTACGCTCTCCGCTTCGTCCCTTGCCTCTTTTAGGAAGGCACAGGTATTAATGATAACGGAGTGCGCTTCTTCCAAATCAAAAGTAATATGAAACTTATTGCTCAGTAATTTTCCGAGTAGACGTTCGCTATCAACAATATTTTTGGGACAGCCGAGGCTTACGATGCCAACGGGTTCAAAATCTCGCATTACGGTTTATATACCTTTTCCACGACTTTTTTATCTTTGCTCACAACACCCAACTTCTTGCCATTTACGGTAACATACGCATGAGTTGCGTTTCCAAACCGAATCTTGATATATTTATTACCGTCAAAGGTTCTGCTTTCGCCTTTGCGTAAGAACAGTTGCGAGTATTTACCGTCTATCGTTACTCCGAGCCAGCAAAGCGCATCGGCAGATACAGTAACATGTATGCCTGTTATTTTATTCTCCTTTTGAGAGGGTGGTTTCTGAACGTTTTCTTTTGGCGGTTGTTCGTTTTTTTGCTGCGGAGGAGTGACGCTCTTGTTTTCCGAAGGCGTTGAGATCTCGGGCTGCTCATGAACAGTATTTGCATTTCTGTGCATCAAAAAGAAAATAGGTATTAAAACAATACAGAGAATAACGATCAGTGAAACAATAATTTTATAATTTGTTTTTTTCCGAGGGTTAACTTCTTTCTTTTCTTCCTCTTCAAAAAGCGACTTATATGCATTTAAAAGAGGCTCCGGATCCATACCCAGAGTCTCTGCATACTTTCTTATGTACGCATTTATAAAACCGTTGTACCTCTTAAACTCGTTATTTTCTATCTGCTCGAGATAATAAGGCCTTATTAGGGTTTTGCTTGCAATATCCTCGAGAGTGAGATTCAATTCTTCCCGTTTTTTCTTTAGCGTGCCGCCTATATCAAGTTTCAATGGCTACTTTTAACGCCTCCTCTACATTTTCAATCAAAACGAAATTCAGTTTTTTCTTTGCAACCTGAGGAATCTTTTTCAGATCGTTTTTGTTTTGCATCGGAAGAACAATTGTTTTTATACCGGCTCTGTAAGCCCCGAGCACCTTTTCCTTTATACCTCCGACTGGAAGCACTCTACCTCTTAACGTTATCTCACCTGTCATTGCAACATCCTTATTTACCGGCTTTTCGGTAAGAATGGATACAAGCGCCGTAAAGATCGTAATACCTGCAGACGGCCCTTCTTTGGGCACGGCACCTTCGGGTACATGGATATGAATATCATATTTCTCATTAAAGGCAGGATCTATTCCGAATTTTTCGGCATGAGAACGGACATAACTCAATGCAGCCTGAGCACTTTCTTTCATAACATCTCCAAGCTGTCCGGTAAGGATTAAGTTGCCCTTGCCTTTCATTTTTGTCGCTTCAATATAAACAATATCTCCTCCTGCCTGAGTGACAACCATTCCGCATACAACACCTATCTGGCTCTTTTTCTCCTGCATTCCGGTGAGGAAAATCGGGTTTCCAAGATACTTTTCAAGGTTTTTCTCGGTAATTTTCACTTTTACAAAACCTTTTTCCACTTTCTTTTTTGCAATTTTACGCATAATTTTCATTATCATACGTTCAAGATTCCTAAGCCCCGCTTCTCTTGTATATTCCCTGATAATTTTAAGCAGTGCCTTTCTTGTAATTTCAACATCACTCTCTTTGAGCCCGTGTGCTTTTAACTGTTTCGGTATAATAAATTCCTTTGCAATATGAACTTTCTCTTCATCTATATACCCGGGAAGTGATATGAGTTCCATTCTGTCAAGCAGCGCAGGTGGTATCGTATCCACGATATTTGCCGTAGTAATAAACAAAACCTCCGAAAGATCGAACGGGAGCTCTATATAATGATCGGAAAACGCATTGTTCTGTTCCGGATCCAATGCTTCCAAAAGAGCCGCGGTAGGATCACCCCTGAAATCCGCTCCGACTTTATCTATTTCGTCAAGCAAAAAAACCGGGTTTTTTACACCGACTTGTTTAATACCTTGAATTATTCGCCCGGGCATTGCCCCAACATACGTTCTTCTGTGCCCTCTGATTTCCGCCTCGTCTCTTATACCGCCGAGAGATACGTGAACAAATTTTCTTCCGAGTGCCTCGGCAACCGAACGTCCGAGAGACGTTTTGCCGACTCCTGGAGGGCCAACAAGGCAAATAATAGGGCCCTTTATATTCTTGGTAAGCTTCTTAACGGCGATAAGTTCGAGTACTCTTTGTTTCACATCCTCAAGATCGTAATGGTTTTTATCCAGAATAGCCTTTGCCTTATTTATATCTATTCTGTCTTTCGTTCTCTTATCCCATGGCAAGTCCAAAAGCCAATCCAGATAATTCCTTATCACACCGCTTTCCGGGCTCATCACCGGTATTTTCTTTAACCTTTCCAATTCTTCTTCAATTTTATCTTTCACGTATTCCGGAAGCTTGCGCCCCTTCATACGCTTCTTATATTCACCGATTTCTCCTACTTCTTCCCCGACTTCTCCGAGTTCTTTTTCAATTTCTTTCAGTTTTTCCCTGAGGAAATATTCTTTTTGGCTCTTTTCTATTTTACTTCTTACTTCGTCGTCTATCTTTCTGCTAAGTTCAAGAATCGTAATCTCGCGTTCAAGTATTTGAGCAATCTTTTTTAAACGTTCCGTTACGTCAACAGTAGATAAGAGCTCTTGTTTTTCTTCGACACTGAGAAATAAATTCGAAGCGACAATATCGGCAAAACGTTCCGGTTCTGCAGTATTGGTAAGCGATACGAGAATATCCTGAGATACCTTTTTATTAAGATCCGAATAAACGGCAAATTTTTCCATTACCAGGCGCATCAAGGCATCCTGTTGCAACGTTTTCTCGCCTTTCTGCACTTCTATCGGTTCTACGTCTGCTTTCCAATAATCGGATGAAACATCAACTTTTTTAATTTTTACACGTTGTATCCCCTCAACAAGAATTCTGTAAGTTCCGTCGGGCAGTTTTAAAAGCTGTAAAATCTCAGCGCCTACGCCTATATCGTAAATATCGTTTTCGGTTGGTTCTTCGATAAAACCTTTCTTTTGAGTTGCAAGAACAATCATTTTACCCTGAGTTAACGATTTCTCAATAGAAGCAATAGACTTAGGCCTACCCACCAAAAGCGGGATTACCATATAAGGAAATACAACAATATTTCTTAATGGAATTAAAGGCGCACTACCTTTTTCCCATTTTTTTTCCATACAATCAACCTCCTAAGCAGTTTTGTTGAGATAGGTTCTTTTTCCGTTAGAGTCCAGCAAAACTATTTCTTCTTCCCCGGACAGGAAACCTCGGGTTATAATACACCTCTTTACGTTTTTCATAGCAGGCAAAGAATACATGAGTTCTGTCATTGAACGCTCTATAACCGTTTTTAGGCCACGTGCTCCGATACCGAGTTCGATTGCTTTGTCCGCAATATACCCAAGTGCCTCTTTTTCGAATTCAAGCTCGATACCGTCCAGGGCAAAAATCTGTTTGTATTGCTTGGTTAATGAATTTTTAGGCTCCGTTAAAATACGAATAAGTTCTTCTCTGGTTAAAGCTTTAAGCTGTGCAATAACTGGAAAACGCCCTATAAACTCCGGAATCATGCCGAATTTTACCAAATCCTGAGGAATAATCTTAACGTCTTCAATATTTGCTTCAAAACTTTCGGCGCCAAAACCTATCTTTCTTTTCTTTACTCTTTCCTTTAAAATATCGCTCAATCCTTCAAACGTACCACCTGCTATAAACAGAATGTCTTTTGTGTCCACTTTTATAAATTCCTGATAGGGGTGTTTTCTTCCACCGGCGGGAGGTACATTTGCAATTGTTCCCTCGACAATTTTCAGAAGGGCCTGCTGAACGCCTTCTCCGGAGACATCACGCGTAATCGAGGGATTTTCGCTCTTTCTACCGATTTTATCTATCTCATCGATATAAACCATGCCTTTTTCCGCTTTCTCCACGTTAAAATCCGTAAGTTGCAGTAATCTCTGAATAATCGTTTCCACATCTTCTCCAACATACCCCGCCTCAGTGAGAGACGTAGCATCCGAAATGGAGAGTGGCACACCAATAATATGAGAGAGCACACGTGCAAAAAGGGTTTTACCGGAGCCTGTCGGCCCGATTAGTAAGATATTGCTCTTCTCTATATTTACATCCCCTTTGTTTGCAATAATTCTTTTGTAATGGTTGTAAGCAGCAACGGATATAATCTTTTTGGCTTCTTCCTGGCCTATAATATACTCGTCAAGTTTTTTGTGAATCTCATGCGGCTTCGGAAGTTCTTCCAATTTAAAATGAACCGTTTTTCTTGTGTCCTTTGTAACGAGATCGTATGCCTTTTTAATACATTCGTCACAAATATATACGCCGTTGGGTCCTGCTATAAGCCTATTTACCTGATCATACCGTTTACCGCAAAACGAGCAACGAGGTTCGTCAATATCGCTCAAGCTATTTCTCACCTCCGCTTACACTATCGGAACGTTTGATAATCCTGTCGATTATACCGTATTCTTTTGCATCTTCCGGGCTCATGTAAAAATCTCTTTCCGTATCTCTTTGAACTTTTTCAATCGGTTGTCCCGTATGGAAAGAAATGATTTCATTGCCCATACGTTTAATTCTCAAAATTTCTTTTGCCTGTATTTCAACATCGGTTGCCTGTCCCTGCGCACCACCCCAAGGCTGGTGAATCATAATCCTCGAATGCGGAAGTGCAAAACGTTTGCCTTTCTCTCCGGCAGCAAGAAGTATCGCAGCAAGCGAAGCAGCCTGACCGAGGCATATCGTAGATACGGGTGCTTTTATATACTGCATCGTATCGTAAATTGCCATTCCGGGGATCACTTCACCGCCCGGACTGTTAATGTAAAGATAAATATCGGCCGTCGGATCCTGTGCTTCCAAAAACAGCATCTCTGCAACAATCAGATCCGCTATTTCACCTTGTATTTCGCCGGTCAAAAAAATAATTCTATCCTTTAAAAGCCGAGAAAAAATATCGTAACTTCTTTCTCCCCTTCCTGTTTGTTCTATAACGAACGGAACTATCGGCATAATTAATCATCTCCTTCTTCTTTAATTATAGCACGTTCCTTCAGGAAAGAAATTACTTTCTTTCTAAGAATCTGATCCTCGATAACATTTCTTATATTGTCATTAATTTTTACACGCCCTTTATCCAATCCCTGATCCTTTAAGAATCTGTCAAATTCTTCTTGTATCTCTTTATCTTCCACTTTTATATCGTTCTGTTTTATTATCGCCTGAATAATTAAATCTCTCTTTATATCCGTTATAACTCCTTCTCTTACATCCTTTTCAAAATCTTCCATTGTTTTTTTCTCTGAGGCAAGGAGATCTTCTA